>Ga0272441_10010558_pt1 | contig 13941 bp, 10 predicted proteins | sample SSMProp6N_FD_193582 | JGI IMG/M metagenome (GOLD analysis project Ga0272441, IMG submission 193582) | Marine sediment archaeal communities from Little Sippewissett salt marsh, Falmouth, MA, United States - SSM-Prop-6N | ecosystem: Environmental > Aquatic > Marine > Wetlands > Sediment ... | reverse complement strand
ACTTTTTTGTTACCAAAGAGCAGAACGCCGCAATTAAAGGCGTATTCAAATATTTTGAATTATTAATTGGCTGAATGATATCCATGATCGCATTCAGCACGCTTTAATTTTTACGAAGCCATCAACATTTGGGCTTGACTTAAAAGATTTAGCTTGGTATCTCAAATTTTTATAAATTAGGAAATGTGAGGCTATAAAATATTGTCTAGGAGAAGTACTGATGGTATTTTTAACGTAAGTATTTCAATTATACTCCGGAGGTTAGACATGTTTAAGATTGTAAGACGTGAAGAAATGGCACAAGGCACTATAATTCTGAATGAGATTGAAGCGCCTTTGATTGCTAAGAAAGCAAAGCCCGGTCAGTTCGTGATTCTCAGGGCAAACGAAACAGGCGAACGCATTCCCCTGACCATGGCGGACACGGATCCTGAAAAGGGTACCATCACGATCGTCTACATGGTGGTTGGAAAATCCACGGCCATGTTCAAGGACATTCCTGTGGGCGACGGGTATGAGGACATCATCGGGCCGTTGGGGAAACCGACCCATCTGGAAAAACTCGGCAAGGTCGTGTGCGTCGGCGGCGGGACCGGCGTGGCGGTTCTTCATCCCATTACACGCGGGCTGAAAGAAGTCGGCAATGATGTGATCTGCATTATCGGTGCCAAGAGCAAGGATATGCTGATTCTGGAAGACAAGATGAAAGCGGCGTCCCACGAGCTGCGCGTGTGTACGGATGACGGAACCTACGGACATCCGGGTTTCGTAACCGAGCAGTTGAAAGATGTTCTGGAAAACAATAAAGACATCAAAATGTGTGTGGCGATCGGACCGGTTCCCATGATGAAGTTCTGCTGCAAAATGACCGAAGAATACAACGTGCCGACCATCGTCAGCCTCAATCCGATCATGGTCGACGGTACCGGCATGTGCGGCGGCTGTCGTGTAACGGTCGGCGGGAAAACAAAGTTTGCCTGTGTTGACGGCCCGGAATTCGACGGCCATCAGGTGGATTATGATGAGCTGATGAAACGGCTTGCTTCCTACCAGGAAGTCGAAAAAAAATGTATGGATGAATATTGCCGACTTGCGTAATCCGGCAAAACAGTCCTCGTTGGCAAAGTATTGATATCAAAAATAATTAATATATTCGTTCAAACAGATACGTTTTTCGGAGGATATTATGGCTAAAAAAGAAAAGATACCCAGACAGCCCATGCCGGAGCAGGAAGCAAAGGTCCGAGCGAGAAATTTTGATGAAGTGCCGACCGGTCAGAGCCCGGAAACGGCCATGAAAGAAGCTGAAAGATGCTTGCAGTGCAAAAAACCGGCCTGTGTCGAAGGATGTCCGGTAGGTGTGGATATTCCCGGGTTTATCGGTCTGGTCAAAGACGGAAAATTTACCGAAGCCATCAGTAAAATATGGGAAAAAAACAGCCTGCCCGCCGTCTGCGGACGCGTTTGTCCTCAGGAACTCCAGTGCGAAGGCGTCTGTATTGTCGGTAAAAAAGATCAGCCGGTTGCCATCGGTAACCTGGAGCGATTCGTTGCCGATTACGAAAGAAAGAACCGCCTGGCTCCGACACCGGAGAAAGCCCCGGCAACCGGAAAGAAAGTGGCGGTTGTTGGCTCCGGGCCTTCCGGCTTGACGGTAGCGGCCGATATGATCCTCAAAGGGCATGAAGTGACCCTGTTTGAGGCGTTTCACAAACCCGGCGGCGTTCTGGTATACGGCATTCCTGAATTCAGACTTCCCAAAGAGATCGTTTTTTCGGAAGTGGACGGCCTTTCCGCTCTGGGCGTAGACGTACAGTGCAACTCGGTTGTCGGACGCACGGTGTCCCTGGATGAGCTGTTTGAACAAGGGTACGATGCGATTTATCTGGGTGTCGGTGCCGGTCTGCCGACCTTCCTGAACGTTCCCGGCGAAAACCTCATCGGCATCATGTCCGCCAATGAATACCTGACCCGTTCCAACCTCATGAAAGCCTATCGTTTCCCCGAATACGACACACCGATCATCCGGGGTAAAAAGGTTATCACGCTGGGTGGAGGAAACGTGGCCATGGACTCTGCCCGAACCGCTCTGCGGCTGGGTGCGGATGAGTCCATCATTGTCTACCGACGTTCCAAAACCGAACTTCCGGCAAGGGCGGCTGAAGTTCATCATGCCGAAGAAGAAGGCGTTCAGTTTCATTTCCTCACCGCGCCGACCAAGTTCATCGGGGATGAAAAAGGCCGCGTGATCGCGATGGAAGGCCTCAAGATGGAACTGGGCGAACCGGATGATTCCGGCCGTCGTCGGCCTGTTCCGATCGAAGGCTCCGAATTTACCATTGACTGTGACCTGGTCATCATTGCCGTCGGTGCCGGTGCGAACCCGCTGCTGACGCAATCCACCGAGGGCCTGGATCTGAACAAATGGGGTTATATCAATGCTGATCTGGAAACCGGAAAGACCAGCCTGAGAGGCGTCTGGGCAGGCGGCGATATTGTGACCGGAGCAGCCACCGTTATTCTGGCCATGGGGGCAGGAAGAGCCGCTGCGGACTCGATGCATGATTACCTGACTCGCGGATGGTAAGCCAATAACCATTTCGCCAGGTACCTGAAATAAAAAACCGGCCGGGGTTTGAACATCCCGGCCGGTTTTGTTTTTATTGTGGTATTGTAATTAAGGGCCCTCAGGCTTTTTCGCCCATAAGGTACCCTTCGATAAACCGATCGATGGCGCCGTCCAGAACCGAGTTTACGTTTCCGATTTCAATATTGGTTCGGTGGTCTTTGGCCATCTGGTAGGGGTGAAGCACATAGGAACGGATTTGATTTCCCCAGGCGATGTCGGTTTTGCCGTCATGGATCTGCTGCATTTTCTGGTCCTGTTTCTGCTTTTCATGCTGATACAGACGGGATTTTAACACCTTCATGGCCATGTCCTTGTTTCGGTGCTGGGATTTTTCCTGCTGGCACTGCACCACGATGCCGGTCGGCAGATGGGTGAGCCGGACGGCACTGCTGGTTTTGTTGACGTGCTGCCCGCCGGCCCCGCTGGCCCTGTATACATCGATCCGCAGGTCTTTGTCTTCGATATCAATGACAATTTCCCGGTCGAGTTCCGGGTAGACAAACACCGAGGCAAAGGAGGTGTGCCGTTTGCCGCCGGCATTGAAAGGTGAAATCCGGACCAGCCGGTGGATACCCACCTCGGCCTTCAGGTAGCCGTAGGCATAGCTTCCGCTTGCTGTAAACGTGGCGCTTTTGATGCCGGCTTCCTCTCCGGGCTGCAGATCAACCAGTTCGATTTTATATCCCTTGCGTTCGCACCATCTCAGATACATACGAAAGAGCATTTCCGACCAGTCCTGGGCTTCCGTTCCGCCGGCGCCGGCATTGATGGATACGATCGCATTGTTCGGGTCGTCCTCGCCGCTGAGCATCAGATCCAGGGAGAATTGTCGGATTCGGGCATCGATGTCTTCGAGTTGTCGATCGACTTCTTCAACGGTTTCCGGATCGGATTCATCCAAAGCCAGGTCCAGAAGGATGCCGCTTTCTTCCAGGTCGCTGGTGAGGTTTTGAAATCTTTCAATCTGTTCGGTCAGAAGGGTCCGTTCTTTGAGAATGGTTTTTGATGCTTCCGGGTCATCCCAGAAACCGGCTTTTGAGATGATGGATTCAATTTCATGAAGCCGTGTTTGTTTGCCGGCCAGGTCAAAGACAGCCTTTCAGGGGTTCGATTTTTTTATGGAGTTCGTTCAGCGTTTGTTTTAATTCAAGTGACATGGTTTACCTCCCTGTATTCTATAAATTATCTGAAATTGTTTCATACGTCGGATGAGTTCGTATGCCGGGTATGACGCCCGAAAAAATTCAGTATGACCCCATACCAGATTCCGGCGATCCCCGCAACCGTCAGGCAGAAAATCGCAAACCCGTCGCCGTAAACCGTATAAATCGTCCGATCATGCAGTTTGGACACGTTAAATGTCGCAATGTCTTTCCGGAAAATCGGCGTAGCGGTCACGATCCTTCCGATCGGATCGATCAGGCCGCTGATCCCTGTATTGGCGGACCTGACCAGACAGCGCTTGTTTTCAACCGCACGAAACACCGCCATGGAAAAATGTTGATACGGTGCGGCGGATTTGCCGAACCAGGCATCATTGGTGATATTGATCAGCATCTGGGCTCCGTTTTTAACGGCTTTTCGGGAAAGATCCGGAAAAATGATTTCAAAACAGATCTGTACCCCCAGCTTCATGGATTCCCAGCTGAGGGTGCACCCCTGCGGTCCGGGCGTGAAATCACCAATCCCCGCTACCATTTTGTCCACAAACGGCAGCAGTTTTTTGCACGGGACGTACTCGCCGAACGGGACCAGATGTGACTTGTCGTATTTTTCCCGTATCATTCCATTCGAACTTACAAGATAAGCACTGTTAAAGTATTCGACAAGGTCCTGTCGCTGCATGAAGGACGGGCTTCCGATCAGAAACGAAGCCCCGGTGGATTGCACGGCGTTTCGGATTTTCGCGGTCAGGCCGATGTCCTGTTGCAGATAAAACGGCGTGGCGGTTTCGGGCCATACGATCAGGTCCGGATGTTCGGATTTTGCCTGCTTGGAAAGCGTGATGTATGTTTCGGTGGTGCTTCGCTGAAACGCCGGGTCCCATTTGATGGACTGGTCCACGTTGGCCTGGATCACGGAAACCCGGGAAACCGGAGCCACTGAGATTTTTTGGTCCATCGTCCGAATTTGGCGTGCGCCGTATGCCCATGTGCCGGCGAAGGCTGCGATGCAGATCAACAGTGCGCAGGCGGAGGCAGAAAACGGTATGCGGTTTTGCCGGTCCAGCCGTCGTGTGTTCAGAAAATCCAGACAGACAAACAGCGTGGAATTGACCAGAACGATGAGAAACGACACACCGTAAACACCTGATATGTCGGCGATCTGAATCAGGTGAATGCGCCGGTATTGAGAATATCCCAGCAGCTCCCAGGGCATTCCGGACATCAGAAACGACCGGGTATATTCCAGCGCAACCCATAAGACCGGTGGCCAGAACATGCGCCGCATTGCAGTGGTGCACAGCACGGACACACCTGCTGAAAACACCGCCGTATAAAGCGCCAGATATGAGGCGAGAAGAAAGAGTACGGGAAAACTCAACAGCCACGGCAGCCCGCCGTAGGTGTGCATGGTATACACCAGCCAGTACATCAGGGTCAGATAGTGAGCCAGTCCTGCGATAAACCCGGCTCGAAAGGCTGTCGACGGTTTTCGGCGGTTGACAACCCAAAGCAGCGGCAGGAGTGCGATCCAGGCCGTTCCGGAAAATCCGATGTTCGGGAAGGCTGCCGTCAGCATCAATCCGCTGAGGATGGCCGGAAGCCAGAAAGCAATAAGGTTATTTCGCGATCCGCGAATCATGGCAAAATTTCCGTTAAAAAACCTGCACGATGCACGGACGCAGGCATAGAGGCGTGTTTTGTGTTGAATTTGAAATCTTTAAGAAAAGTAACATGACTGGTGATTCTGTCAATACCTTTTTGGGTGTTGTTTAAATTCACGGCGCGTTTTGAGGATTGAAATCTTATGCCATTTATTAAAGATGGAAAAAATAATTTGTATCTTATCCGCTAACGGCTGCCGAAAACAAAAATTTTTTTGCCGGCATATATCTACCGCCCGCTTCGCTTGAGACGCAGAGGCCGCAGAGCCATGAAACGGCGATTTCGGTCTCTGCGGCCTTTGTGCCTTGAGAGAGCGAAGCGAACGGGAGGTAAAAAATAAAAGAGTTTTTTATTGACAGATATGATATTGCGGCTACACTTTGTTAATTTTAAATCTGCAATGCCGAATGTGAGGTGACTCCATGCCGATCTATGAATACGAACATACGGAAACGGAATGCTCCCTTGGCAGGGTGTTCGAAATAACGCAGCGCATGAGTGATGCGCCCCTGACACGGTGTCCCCGTTGCGGCGCCCGGGTTCGAAAAATTATTTCCCGCAGCAATATCAGTACCCCTAAAACCAATTCCGAACTTCGGGACCTCGGGTTTACCAAACTGGTGCGGCGCGATGACGGAGTGTATGAGAATGTAACGGCCCGCGGCGATAAAAAAATGGTCATTCGGGATTGATCACCTCCCGTGCCGCTTTTGAGAAACATTGCTTGACACAACCGACGTAATGATTAAAATAGTAACTTTAGTACAGACCAGCATTCCTTTTTTTAGGCCTGGTTGAAATCATCGGGCGTCACATGATGGAGAAAGGAGACATATCTTTCATGCTGATAGCGATTTCAGGACGGCTTGAGATCATCGCTCATACGTTTGACATCCAGAGAAGATTCATCAAAACATCGACATCCATTCATTACAAAAAAAAATAAAGCCAACGGCTTCGACGGTAAAGGAGATGCGGACATGATTCATGTCGAAAATCTGACCAAATACTATGATGATTTCTGCGCGGTGGAGCAGATCAGCCTGCATATCAAAAAAGGGGAAATCCTCGGGCTCTTAGGGCCCAACGGCGCAGGGAAAACAACCACCCTGCGGATGCTGACCGGTTATTTTCTCCCGTCATCAGGCAATATCCGGGTCAAGGACTTTTCCATCGATAAACATCCGCTGGAGATTAAACAGCTGATCGGGTATCTGCCCGAGTCCGCTCCGCTCTATAACGATATGCTAGTGTACGACTATCTGGACTACGTGGCCCGGATTCGCGGTCTTGAAAAAGATGAGCGGGCGGCACGCATTCGCCATCTGGTGGGGCTCTGCGGGTTGAACAACATCATGCACAAAACCATAGGAGAATTGTCCAAGGGGTTGAAGCAACGGGTCGGACTGGCCTATGCCATGATGAGTGATCCGGAAATACTGATTCTGGACGAGCCGACGTCGGGTCTGGATCCCAACCAGATCGTGGAAATCCGTGAGATCATTCGCCAGATCGGCAAGCAGAAAACCGTCATTTTGTCAACGCATATCCTCACCGAAGCGGAAGCTACCTGCGACCGCATCGTGATCATCAACAAGGGTAAAATCGTGGCCGACGGCAGTACGGACATGCTGAAGCAGTCCGTCGGTGCCGATAAAGTCATCCACCTGGCACTGCTGGATGCCGATGCGGCATCGGTGCAGGAACGGCTGGGCGATCTGGACGGGGTCTGCCGGGTGGAACCCGCGAATTCATCCGGTGACGACTCCCTCACCTTTAAATTGATCTGCACCGGTTCAGGGGACGTCCGAAAACGCATATATGAAACAATCAAACAGACCGACTGGGTTCTGACGGAGTTTTATCCGGAAACCAAAACCCTTGAGAACATATTTCTCGAACTGACCAGGGAGAACTGATATGCATCAGATCATACAGATATTCAAAAAGGAATTTAAAGATTATTTCGTATCTCCGATTGCCTATATAGTGATTTCGGTGTTTCTTCTGGTGACCGGCTGGTTTTTCTTTACGACATTTTTTATTTACAACCAGGCCGGCCTGAGAAACTTTTTTTCTCTGCTGCCGATGATGTTTTCATTTGTCATTCCGGCCGTGACCATGCGCCTGTTTTCAGAGGAAATGAAGCTGGGCTCCTATGAGATTTTGATGACGATGCCCGTCACCTTTCGGGACATCATCCTGGGTAAATTCCTGGCCGGGGTGGTGTTCGTGGCGGCCATGCTGTTGCCGACCCTGGCCTATCCCATATGCATCGCTTTTATGGGGCCTCTGGACTGGGGGCCGGTTTTCGGCGGTTATATCGGCGCGGTGCTGCTGGGCGGCGCGTTCTGCGGTATCGGCCTGTTCGCCTCGTCGCTGACCCGCAATCAGATCGTCGCTTTTATTATCGGCATGGTGATCTGTTTCGGTCTGACGCTGATTGACAAAATGATGTTTTTCTTTCCCCAGTCCCTGCTGAGTGTCATCGGGTATCTCGGTGCTAATTTTCATTTCCAGAACATTGCTAAAGGTATTATCGATTCCCGGGATGTTCTGTATTTTCTCAGCGTCATATTCATCAGTCTTTACGCAACTCACCTGGCAATGCAGGAAAAAATATAAGGAGATTCAGGCATGACCAGCAGATCAGGAAAATATTTAAAGTTCATTATCTACCTGATAGTCGTTATATTGATCAATGCAGCGGGCATGACCCTGTTTTACCGGCTCGACCTGACCAAACACGGGGCCTATTCCATATCCAAAGCCAGTCGGGAGGTGGTGTCCACCCTGTCGGAACCGCTGACCATCAATGTGTTTTTTACACGGAATCTTCCCGCACCGTATAACAATACCGAGAGATACCTGCACGACCTTCTCGAGGAATATGCGCTGCATGCCAACCGGTATTTCAACTACCGGTTTTACGATGTCAGCTCGGAGGAGACCGGCATATCCGCGGAGGCCGATGAAAACCAGAAACTGGCCAATAATTACGGCATTTATCCGGTTCAGATCCAGATCCTCGAACAGGATGAGCTGAAATTCAAAAAAGCCTACATGGGCCTGGTGATGATCCACGGGGATACCATCGAAAAAATTCCCACCATTACTTCGACCGAGGGCCTGGAATATAAACTCACCACGGCCATTCAGAAGCTGAACAACAAGATCAGCGCCTTGCTGGCCCTGTCCGGCAAGATCGATATCAAGCTGTTTCTCTCGTCTTCACTGAAAACGGTGGCGCCGTACATGGGCTTGAAAACCCTCCCGGATCTGCCGGAAAAAATTCGGGAGATCGTTGAGACACTCAATGAGAAAAATTATGGAAAGCTCCGGTACGTGTCTCTGGATCCTTCAGCGGATGAGACGATCAGGGCTGAGGCGCAGTCTTATAATATCATGTCGCTCAAATGGCCGGCTGCGGGTAATGGAAAAATCAAGGCCGGCAGCGGCAGTATCGGGCTGGTGATGCAATACCGGGACAAGGTCGTGGACATGCCCCTGATGAACGTGGTCCGGATTCCGCTGCTGGGAGATCAGTACAGCCTCACGGATCCGGAAAGCCTCGAGGAGATGATCAATGAAAATCTGGAGACCCTGATCGATATCAACGAAAACATCGGTTACCTGGCGGATCACGATACCTTGAAACTATGGGGTCCGCCGCCCATGGGGGGCATGGCCAATCAGTCGCCGGAAGCCCTGTCCACTTTCCGGAGCACGCTTACGCAGAATTATTCGATCAAAGACGTTCAGCTCAAGGACGACGCCATTCCCGAGGGCCTCAAGTGCCTGATCATCGCTCAGCCGACCGAGCCGTTTTCGGAGTATGAGCTTTATCGGCTCGATCAGATGCTGATGCGGGGAACCAATCTTGCAATATTTACCGATGCCTTCAAGGAAACTGCTCCGCCGCAACAGCAGTTCGGCTATGGTGGGCCGCCGTCGTACGCGCCGCTGAATACCGGTCTGGAGAAACTGCTGCAGCATTACGGCGTCAACATTAAAACCTCATACGTGCTGGATGAAAACTGCTACAAACAGCGGGTGCCCGAGCAGTTCGGCGGCGGAGAGCGAACGATTTATTTTGCCCCGCTCATTAAAAACCGGTTCATCAACGATGAACCGGACTTTATGGCCAACATCAAGGGGTTGATTACCATGAAAAATTCTCCCCTGGAACTGGATGAAGAGCGGGTTTCAGAACTCGGCATCAACGCTGCGGCGCTGTTTTCTTCGTCGGAACGGTCCTGGGAAATGACGGGACGGATCGATCTCAATCCGATCACCATCCGGCCTCCGGTCTCTGATGAAAACATGAAGAGCCGGCCCCTGGCGTATTTACTGGAAGGAGAATTCCCCAGTTATTTTGCGGGGAAACCCATGCCGGAAAAGCCTGCCGAAACCGATACGGGTAAAAAAACCGATCAGGACGAGGTCGCATCAAAGGCACCGGAACAGCCGGCCCCGGAAATGGATCTGGCACAGGTCGAAAAGACCGGCGGTTTTATTGGTAAAAGCCGACCCGGTAAGATTTTGCTGATCGGTTCTTCCGAAATTCTCAAGGACAACATGCTCGATGAAGAAGGCAAAAGTCCCAATGCCGTGTTTGTCATGAATGCGATCGATGCGCTGAACGGCCGTGACGACATCGCGAAGATGAGAGGCAAGGTCCAGCAGTTCAACCCGCTGGGTGAGACCGGGGCATTTGCCAAGACATTTGTCAAGTCCTTCAATATTGTCGGCCTGCCGGTGCTGGTGGTTCTGTTCGGTGTGTTTGTGTGGCTGCGGCGGCTGTCGCGGAGAAAGCACATTCAGATGATGTACGAAAAACTGTCCTGATTCAAGTCATAGACTCGTTCAGTTCAATCAGAGGGGATATCGTTATGAAGTTCAAAAAAGAATATTTGATACTGGCAGGGGTCATCGTCGCTCTGTCGTTATACCTGTTTCTGCATCGGACCGACCGGACGCATTATGAACTGCCGGTCGTTTCGGGTATATCCGGAGCCGATATCACCCGGCTCGAGATTGACGGCCCGGATGCAACCATAACGCTGACCAGAAAGGACAATCGATGGACCATCGATCCGTACGGATATGCGGCGGATTCGTCCAAAGTCGATCGAATGATCGATGCGGTCGGAAAATTGACCCTGACAGCCCTGGTTTCAGAAGCCGGAAGTTTCAGCCGCTACGATCTGGCACCGGATACCCGTATTGCCGTGAAGGCCTGGACCGGCTCGAGCGTGGCGCGTGAGTTTGATATCGGGAAAACAGCCGGCACCCATCAGCATACCTTCGTGAAGCTGCCGGACACTAAAAATGTCTATCACGCCCGGGGAAATTTTCACGGAGATTTTGACCAGAGCGTGGACGACCTTCGGGATAAAAAAGTGCTGACGTTTGCTCAGGCCGATATTCGCAAAATCCGTATCATCCGGGGAGGGGAAACAATGGAATTCATTCGGAAAGACATCCCGACGGAGCCCGCTGCATCGGATACCGGCAAAGAAGAACCGGATGCATCGACGGCCGAACCGGTAAAAAAGACCCGATGGGAGACCGGTGGCGGCCAGGCGGCGAACGAAGCAGCGGTAAATGCGCTGCTGGCGTCGCTGTCCAATCTGAAGTGTAACGGGTATATCTCCGATCAACCCGGGAAAGATGGTGCCGATCCGTTCATGACCCTGATCTTCGAAAGCGACCGGGAGCATACCCTTTCCATATTCGAAAAAACGGCAACTGACGATACGGCGCATCCGGCCGTGTCTTCTCAAAGCGATGAGCCGTTTACCCTGACGTCCTATAAAGTCGATGACGTCAAAAAACAGGTGGATGAACTCGCAGCAGCTGATTGACGGGCACCGAAAATCCATGCTTGCGTAAATCCCTTCTCATGCATGCCCTTTTTTTTAGAAATGAACCGGCCGGTGTGAGGAGGGATTTTTTTTGCGGAAGCGGTTCCGTATACTCTAAAAAAATGAACCGGGCCTTGAAAACGATGAACGTTAAGTGCTATATATTTATGTATTATTTTTTCAGTTCTACCGTTTCATAAACATGCGTGACCTGTCTTTGGGATAACTCAAAGTGAATTGAGCAGCTGTTCCTTTTAATATTTCGACGCGATACCGAGGAGAAGTTCTGAATATGCATGTGTTTGATTTCATCCTCAAGTCCCAGGAATCCTACCATTCCCTCCTGAAATCCGAATGGCGAAAATTTATGGACGGAAAGCCCGTTAATACGGACATCGTTGATCCCAGCGTTCATGCATCCTGGAAACGGAGCAAAGATTTTAACGTTGACCCATATTATCTGGGCGGTCCGCTGCTTCTGTCGAGCAAGGATGCCGAAGAACAACGGCTGAGTCATCAGGAGCTTATGCAGTCATTCGGGAGCGTAATTCTTTTGATTCAGGAAATCGCAGCGAAACGCAATCTCAACGTTCAGCTTTTTGATCGTCACAGCCGGAGCATTCAGCTGGTTATGTTCCCGAAACCCGCCCCCGACGATTTTCACTATGAGAATGAAGACGAAAAATATATCATCGAAAAATACATCATCGAAAACATCCCCAGAAACGTGTCCGAGGATGTTGTCGGCACGAGTGCGCCGTATCTGGCAATCAAAGAGAATCGACCGATTCAGATTGTCGGAGCTGAACATTTCAATTATCATCTTCATAAATTTTACTGTTCGGCAGCGCCGATTCATGACTCCAGGGGCACGGTCGTCGGCGCGTTGAATATCGTCAGCCATCTGAAGCCCGGGGCCATGGATACGCTGGGGTTGGCATCCTGCCTGGCGGATATCTATGACAATCGGGCGTTGATCGCCACGGTGCTGGAAGAATTGAACGTTCAGGATTATGCCCTTCAGAAGATCATCGAGTATCTGCCTCGGGGAGTTGCCTACGTTAACGATGCCAACGAACCGAAAGCCTTTAATAAGAAGCTGTTGAGTCTTCTGGGAATTAAGGACGATCCGTATGCCGTAGAAGAACTGTCCCGTTATATTCAGGCCTCCGGATTTTTGAACAGTGAGCATGATCTAAAACATCGGGAATTTGTACTGGACATCAAGGGCAGAAAAAAATCCTTTCTGGTGTCCACCCAGAAAATATCGGGCACTTCCGGGCAGATAAAAAACAAGATTATCCTGTTGGAAGATACCCTCAGCGTCATGAAATCCGTTCAGAAATTAAGGGGAAACGAAGCGGTCTATATGTTCAGGGATATTGTCGGCAACAATGAGACGCTGGTTGCGGCAAAGAACCTGGCGGAAAGGATCGCCGGGGTTCGTTCGCCTGTGCTGATTCACGGGGAGAGCGGAACCGGAAAGGAGTTGTTTGCCCAGGCCGTTCATAACGCAAGCACCCGCAGGGGAAATCCGTTTGTGGCCATTAATTGCGGGGCCATCCCGTCCGAACTGATCGAAAGCGAGTTGTTCGGATATGAACCGGGGGCCTTTACCGGAGCCCTGAAAGGCGGCAAGCCCGGTAAACTGGAACTCGCATCGGGCGGCACGCTGTTTCTGGACGAGGTGGAAAGTATGCCGCTGAACGTTCAGATCAAGCTGCTGCGGGCAATTTCGACCCGAAAGATTTCCAAAATCGGCGGAGTCGAAGAAATCCCCATAGACGTTCGGATCGTTTCGGCAACTAAACTCGATTTGCTTCAGGAGGCCGATGAGGGGAATTTTCGGGAAGATCTGTATTACCGAATCAGTACCATCACCATCAAGTTGCCGCCACTGCGCGAACGAATAGACGATATCCCTACCCTGGCCGAGTATTTTATTGACGCCCATGCAAAAGAGTTCGGACTGTCGGATATCGACATCCATCCCGAATTCATGAAAGCCCTGACCTATTATTGCTGGCGGGGAAACGTGCGGGAACTTTCCAATGTGCTGGAAAGAGCCGTAGTGCTGCTGGGCGATGAACGTGTGTTGACCCTGGAGCATCTGCCGGACCGGATGGTCCGTGCGTATCGCTATAAAGACCTGAAAAAAGGTCTTGAATCGGCTGAAAACGAATTTGAATCAGAAGAGGACAGTTCCGATAAACCGTCCAATATTCTGAAAATGGCGGAGGAAATTGCCATAAAAAGCGCTCTGGAACGAACCAGCGGAAATATGACCCGGGCCGCCGAGCAACTGGGCATCAGCAAGCCGACCCTGTATTCGAAGATCAGCCAGAATCCGAAACTCAAGAGATTAAGGGCATAGAAAAGACATTGTTACCCCGATACGCGTCCTCACGCTAATCGACCCGCAAGCCCCCGGCCACGACCTCGGAGATATCGCGGACCCGGGTTGTCTGATCGGCCCTGAGATCCTTCAAACCGTCCTCGATCATGGTCATGCAGTAGGGACAGGTGACGCAGATGGTGTCGGGCGTTGTTTCCAGGGCCTCACGCACCCGGGTCAGGTTGATGCGCTCGCCCTGGTGTTCTTCCAGCCACATGCGGC
>Ga0272441_10010557_pt1 | contig 13943 bp, 10 predicted proteins | sample SSMProp6N_FD_193582 | JGI IMG/M metagenome (GOLD analysis project Ga0272441, IMG submission 193582) | Marine sediment archaeal communities from Little Sippewissett salt marsh, Falmouth, MA, United States - SSM-Prop-6N | ecosystem: Environmental > Aquatic > Marine > Wetlands > Sediment ... | reverse complement strand
GCTCGGTTTCCATGCGGTAGGGAACCTCACTGGCATACTTGACCAACGTGGGCACTTCTTCCTGTGCCACGACTTTCACCGCCTCACCGATTTCACGCACCTCCACCAGGGGATGGGATAGCATCTTTCGTAATGCGTTCTCCAACACCCGGGCGTTTGCCGTCATACCCACGTTGGCAAAGGCCGCACTGGGAAGCAGAAACCGGCACGAATCGACGTACTTCGAGCGAATGCGCCGGTCCCAGGCTTCATCATTCTCGTTTTCTTTGGGAGGATACTGCTCTCGCACGATCTGGCGCGCCGGCTCGAGTGATTGACAATACGCTTCGAAAAGCGCATCGCACGTCTTTCGGTACAGGCTTTCTTTCGAACCCCATCGAAACTCCTGCGGCGTGTGATACCCTCCGGGCTGCCACTGTTGATAGCGCGTGGATTTTTCCGTATAGGACGCCAGCCGGTTGGATTCGATACACTCGATCGCCAGGCGAGATACATTTTCGAGTGCGATGTGCAGCACGGCGTGTTCTGCCACAGAGCCATGGCCATAGCCAACGACCCATTTTTCGTGGAATTCCGCCGATTGCTCGTCGCTCAATTCATCGGCGATCTCCTGAAACGATAATGGAGATCGTGAGGTTTTCGCGAAAGCCACCGCAATTGTCTCCGGGCTGAGACACTTTGGGGAAAGAAGATAAATTCGGCGTTGAAAAGTATCAGACATTTTCTCCCTCCAAAGTTGGCTCCAAAATCAAACGTGCTTGCTGGATGTCATCCTCGATTTGTGCGATCAATTCTTCCGGGGAAGCGAAGCGTTGTTCCGCCCGCAAGCGTTCTACAAAACCCACGCGAATCTGCTTTTGATATAAATTGCCGTCGAAATCCAACAGATGGGTTTCGATCGTGGGTTGTGCGGGTTCGTTTTCGAATGTGGGACGCACACCGATGTTGGTTACTGCCGGCCAGCGTTCACCGGCATACTCTACAGCACAGGCATAGACACCTGAACCCGGATAGGCGCGCTCTTCCTGGATGTGTAGATTTGCAGTCGGGATACCCAATTGCCGCCCTCGCCCGACGCCGCGTACAACTTCACCCGGCAAGCCATAGATACGGCCCAGGTAGCGTGCCACGCTAGCGACATCTCCCTCGCGCAGTGCCTGGCGAACAACCGATGAATGAACCGGCGTCCCTTCCATTTCCAAGGCGGGGAATACGTTAACGTCGAATGAATAATCGCTGCTGACCGATTCGATAAAGGCGCGATCCCCCATTCGATCCCGCCCCAGCGTGAAATCATCCCCAATCCACATACTCTTAAGTGCAAGCTGCTGATCGAGGGTGCTCAGGAAATCCCTGGCAGGGATACGAGACAAGGCATGGTCAAATTGCTGCGTTATCACGTAATCAACACCGAGTGCACCCAGCAGTTCCGCTTTCTCGTCTGGGAGCGTGATATAGAAAGATGGACTGCGTCCGTGGAGTACAACGGAGGGATGAGGATAAAATGTGAGTACTACGGCTGGAAGGTTACGCTCCTGGGCATCGGAAACCATGGCTCCGATCAACGCCTGATGTCCGACATGGACGCCATCAAAGGCCCCGATCGTCAAGCTACAACCTGGCAATTGGAGGGAGTGAATATCACGCACGTGCTGCATATCAGATCTACCCCGGGAATACCTTGCGGGGATGCCACTCCTTGCCTTCTTCCACAGCTTCCAGAATCGCCACGAGATCTCCATCCGGTCCAATCGCCCGTGCCAAACCCTCGGCATTGGATTCTGCCGGAATCCTATGACCGTAGAGAATTTTTTCCAGGGTTTCCCCCTCCACGTTGATCATTGGAACGTCTGGCAAAGCATCCGCGGCCGGACGTACATACTGTTCCCACTTTCCCGTCAAGAAACCAACTTCCAATTTCGGCAAAGGAATCGCATCATCCAACGAAAACGGGCCTGCTTTTGTACGTTGCAGCTTCGCCAGATGGGCGCCGCAAGCAAGACGTTCGCCGAGATCATTGGCCAGTGAACGGATATACGTCCCCGCGGTGCATTCGACGTCGAGAATGACATCGGGGGGTTTATAACTGATAATTTCCAGATGATGGATGGTAACCTGGCGCGGTTCCAATTCCACCTCTTTCCCCTTACGCGCCAGTTCGTATGCTTTCTTTCCGCGCACTTTGATCGCGCTGAAAGGAGGTGGTACTTGTTCGATCTCCCCTCGGAAATCTTCCAGCGCCGCCTCAACCTTGGCGCGCTTGGGCACCTTGCCAGTCTCGCGAATAACCGGTCCTTCGGAGTCATACGTCTCGGTAGATGCACCGAATCGCACAACGGCTTCGTATCGCTTGGAAGAAGTCGAAAGGTACTCACTCAACCGGGTCGCCGCTCCCAAACATAACACCAGAACACCCGATGCTCGTGGATCGAGCGTGCCGGCATGCCCAACCTTGCGGATTCCCATCCCTCGACGTACGAGCGATACGATCTTATGCGAAGTCGGACCTACCGGTTTATCCACGATTAACAGACCAAATACCTTCATTTTTCTAACTCCATTACGACGTTTATCGCTGCCAAGGAGGCGGCCAGAACATCCTCTTTCACAGTCGCAATATCACCCGAGATGATTGCACCTGCTGCTTGAAGGTGGCCTCCACCTCCGAAAGATGTCGCCAATTCAGCGACGTTCACATGATCTTTCGAGCGCCAACTGATTTTAACCGATCCTCCCTCTTGTTCCACCAGCAGGATCACAACTTGCGCCTCCTCGATCGTCGAGAGCACATTAATTAGATCGGCGTCATCAATACCGGGATACCCTGCGATTTTTCGATCCTCAAGCGTCAGGCAGGTGATAACGACGCCATTGTGCCGCTCCAGTCTTGAAAGACCTTGTCCCCAATAACGGGCGGCAGCAAAACTTCTGCGATTTAACGAATTTTGATACACCTCGGTTAATGCAGCCCCATGGTCAATCAATGCAGCCGCCACGCTTAATGTTTTTGCCGAGACATTCGATGTTCGAAATCCGATCGTATCGGTAACCAATCCCAACATGAGATGTGTTGCAATTTGAGGATCGATGGGAAGTTCCAATTCGAGGATAAAGTCGTACAGAATCTGGGTCGTTGCCGCCGCTGTGGGTTGGACAATGTTGATCGCGGCAAAATTCGTGTTCGTTGGATGGTGATCGATATTGAGATCGGGTTGACCATTGATCTGGGCGGAATCGACGCCCAATCGTCCCATATCCGATACATCCACCGTAATCAATGCACCATACTCATCCGGAAATTCTGTCCTGACCTCATCCGTGTCTGCGATGAAGGTCAACGTTTGCGGTACACCATCTACAAGAACCGGAACCACATGCTTGCCAATCTGTTGAAGACAACGGGAAAGCGCCAGCAGACTTCCCACAGCATCGCCATCCGGACGAATATGCCCCACGATGACGAAATCGTCCTTTGATTCGATCAGATTACCTGCTTTGAGAATCTCAGACTTCACGCATATCCTCATCATCCCCCTTTTCCTGTTCCAGCATTTCGAGCAGCTCATCGATCCTCGCCCCGCGCGTCTGGGATGCATCCCAGCGAAACCGCAATTTCGGAAACTGACGCAATCGAATCCGAGCCGATAGCTGTTTACGAATAAATCCGGTCGCCCTCTCGAGGGCCTGCAACACTTCTTCGCGACGATCATCGCTTCCAATCGCCGTAATGTAAACCGTTGCGAATGCCAGCTCACGATCGACATCCACCGCTGTCACCGTCACCATCGAGAGGCGCGGATCTGATACTTCGCGCTGGATTAAATCCGCCAACTCTTCGCGGATGCGATCAGCAATCCTACGCGCTCTTGCCTGATTTACCATGAGCCTCTACTCAGCCGCCACAGTCTCTTCCGTGTAACATTCGAGAGTGTCACCCTTTTTAAAATCATTGAAGTTCTTAAGGCCGATCCCACATTCAAAACCTTCACGTATCTCCCGCTCGTCATCTTTGACATGCTTGAGGGAAGAGACCGACCCCTCGAACACGACCTCATCTCCTCGACGAACACGGATATTGGCATTGCGGCGGATGACTCCATTCGAGACGATGCATCCGGCGATATTCCCCAGTTTCGGGATGCGAAAGACCTGGCGGACATCTGCACGACCAATAACGACTGTCCGTTTTTCCGGTTCGAGCATGCCCTTCAAGGCCTTCTCGATGTCTTCCGTCAGGCGATAGATGATGTCATACAAACGAATATCGACACCTTCCGCTTCAGCCGCCCGCTTGGCCGTTGGATCGGGGGTGACGTTGAAGCCGATCACGATCGCGTCCGAGGCTGTCGCAAGCATAATATCACTCTCGCTGATATTGCCGGTATCTGCATGAAGCACATTCACTTTGATATCGCCAGCGCTGAGTTCACGCAGCGAATTCGTGATCGGTTCGAGCGAGCCTTGAACATCAGCCTTGATTACCAGACGCAGTTCCTGTGCCTCGCCTGCCTGGAAAGCATCGAAGATCTGTTCCAGAGACATCGCCTGGGGCTTGGCTTTAAGTTCCTGCTCAGCCGATTCTCGTTCCAATATGGCACTACGTGCCTCACGTTCCGATTCGTAAACGGTGAATAATTCACCCGCCATGGGAACATCGGAAAGCCCGAGGATCGAAATCGGAGTGGAAGGTGGCGCTTCTTCTACCGGGTTGCCCTGGTAATCGAACATGGCACGAATCCGCCCGCAGGAAGACCCCACCGCGATGGCGTCTCCCACTTTCAGTGTGCCATTCTGGACCAGGATAGTCGCTACGACTCCCTTGCTTTTATCCAACTCGCCTTCGATCACTGTCCCCAGAGTCTTGCCTTTGGGATTGGCTTTTATCTCCGTGGTATCGGTGACCAACAGGATCGCTTCCAGCAAATCTTCAATTCCCGAGCGCATCTTCGCGGAAACCGGGACAACCATTGTGTCGCCTTCCCAATCATCCGGCTGCAATCCCACATCCGACAACTCCTGTTTAACGCGGTCGAGATTGGCCGTATCGCGATCGATCTTGTTCAATGCCACCAGAATTGGGACCCTCGCGGCGCGCGCATGCGCCAGCGCTTCCCGCGTTTGGGGCATAATGCCGTCATCGGCGGCAACCACCAGGACAGCGATATCTGCGCCCTGGGCACCACGCGCACGCATGGACGTGAAAGCTTGATGTCCGGGTGTGTCCAGGAAAGTAATCGTGCGTCCGTTGTGTTCGACCTGGTAAGCAGCGATATGTTGCGTAATACCGCCCACTTCACCCTCTGCGACGTCCGTCTCCCGGATCGCATCCAACAATGTCGTTTTGCCATGATCCACATGACCGAGCATGGTCACGACGGGCGGTCGGTCAACCAGCGCTTCGGGATCCTCATCATCGATCATGCGGCGCCAATCCGGAACCTGTGCTTCATCTGCGGCCTCGTCGTGTTCCGCTTGAATCACCTGCTGCGCTTCAAAACCGAACTCTTCCAACAAGATAGCTGCAGTATCGAAGTCAATCTGCTGATTTATGTTTGCCATTACACCATTGGCCATCAGCTGTTTGATCACTTCAATGGGGCTGACTTCAATTTCCGTGGCTAGATCGCGGATTGTGATATTGGTAGGGATTTCAATTACCTTATGGCCATTCTCGCTCATCATTAACCTCCCGCACGAGCCCTTCGGCTGCGTTTCGCGAGCGGCCGATAAGGCTAGGGGAATAGGATTCTTCGTTTAATTCGCGCCTCGGCGTACCCAGGCTGCTGGTTCGCCTCAGCCATTTTCCTCGTTCACCAAACCATCCATGAAAGCCATCAATTCCTGCCGGGCTTTCGGTGTGATCTCCGTGTTGAGGGCTCGCGCCAGTGCACCATTCAGCGCTGCTTGCCAACACGAGTGTGAGTCATGCAAATATGCACCTCGCCCCGGTGCTTTACCACTCACGTCGATCTTTACACCCTCTGGTCCTCGTACAATGCGGATGAGCGCTCGCTTCGGCAGTACCTCTCGACAACCCACACACGTTCTCTGCGGAACGTGACGCCGATGACGCTTTCTGGATGTCAAATCCACGCCTCCACATTCCATATAACAGAATATCGCTAAAAGGTTTCTTCCCAGTCATCTTGCTCGCGTTTTCGTCTTCGTGTAACGATCATTTCTCCACTTTCCGGATCGTACTCCACAATACGCTTCTTGCGTTTCTTGCGCTGCTTGTCATCATCTAAGTCGTCTTCGTCCTCTTCTTCCACAAGCTCTTCCATATCTTTCGGCTTTTCGAATTGAGCCTCTGATTCAAGCTCATCGATTGCCGCCTTGAATGCGGCTTCGAATGCCGTCATGGGTTCGCCCGGTTTGACTTCAACAGGTGCTTCTTTGGACGCTTCGACTTCTTCGGCTTCGAGCGTATCCTCAGCTTCGGTCTCAACACTTTCCGCTACAGCGACTGCCTCGGTATCAGCAAGCACGGGCTCTTCAACCGCTTCGACTTCTTCGGCTTCGGCTTCCACGTCCTCTACAGCAACCGCCTCTTCTTCCTCTGAAATTTCTTCCTCGATTTCGGGCTCAGGATACACAAAGTCTTCATGTTTCTCGCGGATCTCTTTAACGGCTTTTGGCCCAATCCCGGAAATTGAAAGGATTGCATCCTCATTAAGCTCCAATTTCTCGATCAATTGACCGGCTGTTTTATATCCCGCTTCAATCAGGATATTGTAGACACGTGTCGAAATGTCGAGTGCTTCGAGATCGACCTGGTAGGCCGTCTCCGGGATTGTCTCTTTCACCTTGTCCAGTCGTTCCATCAGGACCTGGCGAATTGCATCGCGACGCGAGACCACCTCGGATTGTACCTGATCGACAAACTGTCGCATGAGCTGATACTCTTCGGGCGTAATCGGACGGTTTTCTGCCTTCTTGGTGAGAATGCCTTCCACCGCCTCGATGTCATCTTTCACTTTCTTAACAAGATCCACAAATTCACTTTCAGTTTGTAACAATTGGATCGAATCCCCCGCAGCTTCCGGAAGGCTCTTAATATCGATCCGCCAACCGGTAAGTCGCGCGCCCAACCGAGCGTTCACTCCTGCACGGCCAATCGCCAGACTTAGTTGATCTTCCGGGACGACCACCATCGCCGTCTTCCCATGTTGCAGATTGTCATCCAGATAGACACCGGAAACCCGCGCCGGGCTTAATGCTTTGGCGATAAACGTCGCCGCATCCGGATTCCACTCAATGACATCGATTTTTTCGTCGTTCAGGTCGCGCACGACAGACTGGATGCGAACCCCACGCAAACCGACACAAGCTCCCACGGGATCGACGCCATCGCGCATTGCAGCAACAGCCACTTTGGCACGCTTGCCTGCTTCCCGGGCAATAGCCTTGATCTCGACCAATCCCTGGTTGATTTCAGGTACTTCCATTTCAAGCAGGCGCCGCAACATGGCGGGGTGCGTCCGGGAAACGACGATTACGGGTCCGCGTGAAGACTTGCGCACTTCGAGAACATACACACGGATGCGATCGCGTACACGAAAGCGCTCTCCGGGGATTTGCTGGTTGCGGGGTAAAATCGCTTCTGCTCGACCGAGCAATCCGACCATCACAGCCTGTGGGGTGATGGAGTGAACGGTGCCGTGCACCATGTCACCCTCACGCTCGATGAATTCTGAATACTGCGCTTCACGCTCTGCTTCACGCAAACGCTGCAGCATCACCTGTTTTGCGGTCTGCGCAGCCACCCGACCAAAATCCTCGGGGGTCGATTCAACCATGATGACACCGCCCAATTCCACATCCGGATCGATTTCTCGTGCTTCATCGATCAAGACTTCCGTGGCGGGGTTTTCGACGTCATCGACAACCTCTTTCTCGGCATACACGACGATATCACCCGAGCCGGGGTCAATCCGCACTTCCACGTTCTGTGCGCTGGAAGCGTTGACCGACCGTCGATATGCGGAGGCCATGGCTGCTTCCAGTGTTTCCATCACCGTTTCGGCCGGTAGACTGAAGCGCTCGGTAATTTCGTTAAAGGCTAGCGAAAATTCACTTTTCATCGATCTATTTTCCTCACTAGGTCCCTATTATGCAGAAAAAGTGGGCTCCACCCACTTTTGCACGTGACTTCTTGATTTGGAACCCTGCGATTAAGATTTTAGCATAGAGAACTGAGCACTGCAAGTAACTCGATTTTTTAAGGACGGACGATGATCTCTTCAAAACCTGTCCGATCCGATCATCGGCCTGCCACCGCTCTGAAAATGCCATTGGACGATGGTTTGAATTGACGCTGGAGACGCATCCCTTTATGATACCTGCGTGGACGTATCCCCCTGTTGAGGTGAATCATGGAAGTTGGACTGGTAAAAAGAATCAACATCGACGATGAAATGCAGCAATCCTATCTGGATTACGCCATGAGCGTGATTGTCGCCCGCGCCCTTCCAGATGCACGCGACGGGATGAAACCAGTTCATCGTCGTATTCTCTATGCCATGCATGCAATGGGCATCCGGCCGGATTCGGATTTCAAGAAATCAGCCCGTATCGTCGGTGAGGTACTGGGAAAATTCCACCCGCACGGGGATATGGCCGTTTATGATGCCATGGCACGCATGGCACAAGATTTTTCCATGCGCTACCTCCTCGTCGAAGGTCAGGGAAATTTCGGTTCCATGGATGGGGATCCTCCCGCCGCGATGCGTTACACCGAGGCGAAATTGACTTCGCTTTCCATGGAAATGATGGCCGACATTCAGAAGGAAACGGTTTCATTCGCTGAAAATTTCGACGGCTCAATGGAAGAACCCACTGTACTGCCCGCCGGCTTTCCCAACTTACTCGTCAGCGGCGCAACCGGCATTGCTGTCGGTATGTCGACTTCCATTCCGCCGCACAACATGAGTGAAGTCTGTGATGCCTTGATCCACATGCTTGAAAACTGGTCGGCCATGGATTCGATCTCGCTGGACGATATCATGAAGTACATCAAGGGGCCAGATTTCCCCACCGGTGGCATCATTCTGCATGGCGGTAAGGGAGAGGATCTTGCCGCAGCATATGGAAGCGGACGGGGCAAGATCAAAGTACAAGCGAGAGCACACATGGAAGAAATGAGTCGCGGCCGCTCCCGAATCATCGTGACAGAACTGCCCTACCAGACCAACAAGGCCAATCTCATCGAACGCATCGCCGATCTGGCCCGAACCAATCACCTCGACGGGTTGGCCGATTTGCGAGACGAATCCGATCGACAGGGGATGCGAATCGTCCTCGAACTAACGAAGAACGCCGATCCCCACAAGCTGCTGCAGGAACTGTATAAACGTACACCGATGCAATGCACCTTCAGCATAATTATGCTTGCTCTCGTAGATGACGAACCGCGTTTACTCAGCTTGAAACAGGCGCTACGCGTTTACCTCGAACACCGCATTGAAATCGTACGCAAACGGAGCGAGTACGATCTCGCTCGTGCCAAGGAACGTGAACACATCCTCGCAGGCTTACGCATCGCCATCCAGAATCTGGACGATGTGATCCAGATGATCCGCACCGCCAAAGATGCCACCCAGGCAAAGAATCGGTTAATGAAAAACCTGGAGCTGAGTGAGATTCAAGCGACAGCCATTCTTGATATGCCCCTGCGGCGGTTATCCAGTTTAGAGCGCAAGAAAATCGAAACCGAGTATAAAGAAGTGATGGCCAGGATCAAGAAACTGGAAAGTCTGCTGCGATCACCCAAGAAAATGCGAAACCTGATCGCGGAAGAGATCACGCAAATCAAAACAGCATACGGCGACCGCCGGCGAACGCAGATCGTCGAAACCGGCAGCGGAAAGGGGAAACGTGAGGTACTCACGGCTGGCGATCTTGCACCGGCAAAGGAGACATGGATCGCCGTTCGCCGCGACGGCCTGATCTCGCGCTCGCCGACGGCGCGCCTTCCCCGATTGGCCAGCCGGTCTGCTCCCAGGTTGGTCATCGGCGCCAGCGTGCGTGACACGCTCTACCTCTTCAACAAAGATGGGCACGCCGCTGCACTTCCAGTCCACACCGTTCCCGAATGCGATCAGCCCAAAGATGGATCGCCGATTGCCGGAATTTCGGCATTTGAAGCGGGAGATGAAATCGTCACAGGCCTGGCACTCTCCCCAGAATGGGTCGGGCAGGAAGGAACGGATGCCTTCATTATCTTCTGTACCCAACAAGGTATGGTAAAAAAGGCCGATCTCGGCCTTCTACCGGGTCCTTCATCACGAACCTTCCAGGCTATCCGCATCGTAGAGGGAGATCGACTTGGCTGGGTGCATCTGACGAGCGGTAAGGATGACGTCTGTATCGTGAGCAGTGCTGGAATGGCGATCCGTTTCTCTGAGTCCGAAGTGCGCCCGACAGGTCTGGCAGCTGCCGGGGTGATGGGGATGCGGATGGACGAAACGAATCATGTCGTGGGTTTTGGTGTCGTAAGCCTCAAAAAAGAGCTGTTCCTACTGAGTGAAGATGGACAAGCGAAACGAAGCGTGCTGAGCCAGTTCCCCAGCCAGGGCCGGAATGGAAAGGGTGTCTTGGCCTGGAAATCCACAGAAAAGATCAACATCATCGGCGCAGCAATCGGTGGAGCCGACGATCGACTTGTCGCCCATCGTACGCGGGGCGCCAGTCGTTCATTACGCTTCTCCGACGCCCCTCGCAAGACTCGCACGGGGATCGGGAAACCGATTGTGGATATTGATGAGGGCAATCGCGTCACCCAACTCACGATGGTGGTTCCGAAACCGGAAATCAAAATCGAGGCGAAGTCGGAAAAAGCCCAACCCACAAAGAAAAAGAAGTCAAAATCGAAGTAACTGCAACTTGCGAAGGCGCGCAATGTGGTTCGTTTTCATTCTCGTGGATTTTGAATAACGAGAAACCCACAGAATGATGTGCTTCTGTTTACGTTTTAGCAATTTGTCAATGCCCGGTAAATTTTGTTTACTGTGGAATTTCATAGATAATCCGCGTCTCGGCCGAGGAATACTCACTGGCTATAACGACATTCGATCCCTTGGTGAGCGTACCTTGATACGGGGCATCACCGTACGCCGCTAGCCAACCATCGAGAACAAACGGGATTACCCCGCCGGCGGCAATCCATTCGCCATTGTATCGACGCGCAACGTGCACGTGGGTTCCAGTGGATTCACCCCCCTCACAGGATGGATGGCCAAGATTGTCCCCTTGTTGAACGTTGACACCCGCGGCAATCCGGTCGTTCGTCGCAACATGAAAGAAGAAAAGCACCCAGCCGGTTCTCTCGTCACCGTCTCCATCCAAATCAAGTACCACTGCAGCTTCACCGCTGCGCGCAATCACGCCGCTCGCCGGCGCCACAATCCACTCCATCGAGGGAACACAACCACTCTCCTCGGAAGGAGGTCCAAAATCAAGGGCTCCAAGCGGCAGCGACTTACCCCATGAGAAGTGCGGACCCGCCGTGTAATCCCATATCCGATTTGGAGCAAAAGGAAGCGTCAACTCCGGCTGTTGAAGGTTGGCAGGGATGAAATCCATCTGCAAATCGAAGGGAAAACCCCAAAGGGAAAGATAGGTTTGATAGAAACCCTCCGGACTGACCGCCTGATCGAATTCCTCCTGGCCGTACAGACTGGCAAAGACGTGCTGAACCGCCACCGTGCCAGCATTAAGCCAGGGATCGGGCCGGACGAGTAAACCGTCGGTCAACTCCAATTCTCGCAGAATTCCCTCGCGCCAGCCGTAGTAGCCATCGTTGATCTCTTCAGCCACCCAGATCAATTGCCCAAACAAGCCGGGGAAACGAGGATTCCGGTAACCGAGCGGAAACCGATCTTCATCGTCGTTTGGAAAGGGTTTTGTCAGTGCCTGCGTTTGATATTCCAGCAAGGCCAGCAGCAATCTGGGATTGACGGAATAATTCTGCGCGACCACATCGACCACGTCCCACGCATCTCGCTGGCGGTCATAGGCATAATCGGAGAGACCGGCGAGAAAACCAGGCCGCTGGCGAATTTCCTGGGAAATATCAAACCCGATGATCGAGGGACCATTTACGATCTCACTGTCCGGCAAAATAAGGAAAGGAGAGCCCAACAGGGGCTGATAGTAAGCTGGGATACGCATCGGATAACCCGCCGGGAGGGTTGTGACACTCGAGGGCAAATCCGGATTCTCAGCAATGATCTCTTCTACACTGGTATTGAAATGTGCTGCCAATGCAGGCAGCGTATCACCATTTTGAGCAACGTAGTCGAAGACCTCGCCTGGCGCATGCCTCGTACGCACAGGTAGTGGAGTCGGGCCGCTTTGTGCCGTTGGTGAAGGTGGCGCCAGGGCATCCATCGTCGAAACGGGCACGGGCGAACAAGCGCTTGTGATTACGACGATCATCACACAAGCAACGATCCCAAATCGAATTTCAGACTTCATCTTTGAATCAATGTCTCATGAGAAGCGCAGGGGCAGGCGAGGACTATCTGATCGCCATTTACAAGGGCTCCCTGGTAGGGCTTCGCACCCGCTACTGCAATCCAACCACTCATCTCAAAGGGTAGAGGGCCGTCGGCGAGGATCCACTCGCCATTGTACTTTCGCGCAAGATGAACGTGCGTGCCGGTTGCAGTGCCGCCTTCACAAGACGGATGACCGATGAACTCACCGGTTTCAACGAAGGCTCCTGCTTGAATGCGGTCTTCGGTAGCGATGTGCAGATAGAGTAGCACCCATCCCGTTTGCTCGCGTCCATCGCCATCCATGTCCAGTACCACCACACCATCTTCGCTCCGTATGATGTATCCCGGAGCGGCGGCCAAAACCCAGGCATCAGATTTTACACAACCGGATTCGATAGACGCAGGCGCAAAATCGAGCGCAGCCCAGGCGCTTCCACGATCCCAGGCGCCATGCGGTCCTCCCGTCAAGGCCCATACCGTTCCGCGTAGAAACGGCAGGATCAATTCCGGCTGCTCGACGCCGAATTCATAGATGGGATGCTCGTACGCCCAGGGATCACCGAAAAAGTCCTGGTAAATATCGATGAACTCCTGCAACGCCTGCTACCACTCGAACCGGGTCCGGTTCAAGGAGAGGTAGTATTGAATGGCGACCGTTCCGGCATTCAAATCCGGCGCCAAACGCACCGTTGTATCGTCCTCGAAGATCAGCTCGGTAATCGTACCCGCTCGCCAGCCATAAAAACCGTTACCAAGTTCGTTCGTCGCCCAGGCCAACTGCCGAAAGAGTCCAGGAGATTGTTCGGCGATGTGGCCCATCGGATAGGAAAATTCGTCGCCCACGGGCGCAATTGGATTGGTGACCCATCCAGACTCAAATTCAAGTAAAGCCAACATCAAGCGCGGATTGACGGAGTTGTCACGTGCGGAGACGGATAATACCTCCGTGCCCGGTCGGAAGGGGGAGCCAAGTGATTCGCGATATCTCGTCAGATACCCGCCGTATGGGCTGACAAACGCAGCGACATCAAACTCGACAGCGTGAGGGGAGAATACAATTTCACTGTCCGGAAGCAGATGCTCGCTCGGACCCGTGACGCCAATTCGATCCGGAATAAAAAGCCACTGACCAGGATTGATCAATCCTCTTGCATCCGGAAGGGGTTCTGTTGAAGTAATGTCCTCCGGGACAACACCGAAACGCACCGAGATGGAATACAGACTGTCACCGGGCTGCGCCTCATAAGCCAGGGATTCGGGTTGCTCATCTGTATGAGCAGTAGCCGTCGGCGGGAAGGTTGGTGTGATTACAGGTTTCGGAACTTCCGGCATCACGGTCGGCATTTCTAGTTCGAGGGTTTCCGTTGGGGAAACTTCGGAGATATTCTCTTCCATCGCCGTGGTCGGGCTTGGCAGACTCCCTGATCCAATAGCCTCCTGTAA
>Ga0272441_10010556_pt1 | contig 13943 bp, 9 predicted proteins | sample SSMProp6N_FD_193582 | JGI IMG/M metagenome (GOLD analysis project Ga0272441, IMG submission 193582) | Marine sediment archaeal communities from Little Sippewissett salt marsh, Falmouth, MA, United States - SSM-Prop-6N | ecosystem: Environmental > Aquatic > Marine > Wetlands > Sediment ... | reverse complement strand
AGTCAAATCACCTTTTCCGTCCATTGCCTCAGCTGCATTCATGATGATATTAATAAAAACCTGTTGAATTTGCCCTCGATCAGCATGCACATCCAGGGATGGATAAAAGAGTTTCGAAATCAATTGAATACTTTTAAGTTTTTCCTGGTTCTCCAGCAAATTCAGTGTGCTTCTTAAAATTTCATTGATATCGGTCAGAACCATATCCGGTTTGATTTGATGTGAAAAATTCAAAAGCGCTTTTACAATTGATTTGCATCGTGTTGTCTGAATAATGATTTTCTCCAAATGCTCGCTGTTTTTATCGTTTGGATTCAATTTTTCCTTCATCAGATGTGCATACACAAGGATTCCACCCAGAGGATTATTTAATTCATGAGCAACACCCGCGGCCAGCTGTCCGATAGTGGCCAGTCTCTCTGATTCCATAATTTTCTTTTGCGTACTCATCTTTAATTTTTGATCTCTCTCCATCAGTGATTCTGCCATTATATTGAATGCTTCTGCCAGCTCGCCGACTTCATCGTCTGATTCCTTTCTGGCCCGCTGAGATAAATCCCCTTCTGCCAGTTTCTCCGTTTTATATACAAGGTGTTTAATCGGTTTTGAAATATTCGTTGCCAGAATAAATGATATAATACTTGCAAGGGATATCCCTGTTAACGTGATGAATAAAAATGTCCAAACAGTCCTTTCTTTCATATCGTCATATTTTTTTGCCAATACACCAACGTAAAGCATTCCAATGATCTTGTCATGAGAATCCACAATAGGTTCATAGGCTGATATATACCAGTCATTTACTACATAGGCCCTTTCAATCCACCGAAGTCCGTTTATGAGAACATGCTTACGGACTTCATCTGAAACAAGCGTACCAATTGCCCTGTCTCCGTTATCCAGCAATACGTTGGTCGATATACGAAGATCCTTTAAAAATATGGTTGCCGTTCCTATATCTTTTCCCTTATATACTTCATCCTGATATACGGTCTCTTTTATTTTATCAACAATTTCATTCTTATAATTTAATAAAATACCGCCGTATAGGACACCAATTATGTTACCGTAATTATCGAGAACAGGAGCCGCTGCTGTGAGTGTCATACCGGATGTTTCGTACTTTATCTGATCATTTGTTTCCGCCGATAAATGTTTTTTAGGGATTCTTGCCCTTTCAGCCAAATTGTTCCCTTCCCCCTGCAATTGATTTTCAGAAAGAATTTCAGTTGTTGAAATGACATCATGTTTCAACATAACCTGTTTAAAAATTGATTCATTGACTTCTGTATAGATTTCTGCTGAATTGCTACCGCATCGGAATGCAATTTGTCCCTGTTGATCCGTCAAAACCAAAAAATCGAGTGCCTCCTGGTTCATAACACGATTCAGTTCTTTCCTGAGCAGATCATATCTTCTATTAAGCAATGCATCTCGAATAAACAGCCGTTTTGCAGTCAATCGGATGACATTTCTGATATTGTTTAAATATTCGTTATAAATTTCCCTTGCCGCATTTAAATCATTCCGTACTTTGCCTTGTACCTGTGTAACAATACCCCTGTGAATATATTGAATTCCGGTCCATGTTGCCACGAGACCCGAAAGTGCTATGATGATAATGAAACTGGCAATGATTTTGATTTTGATTGGAATTTTCATTTAAAAATCAGCACATGACAATGGGTACTATTTTTCTTATAATCATATGTATGAAATTTGCAGGGTATACTTTTCAGGATGAAAAATAAATTAAAAGTTATATCTTGAAATTAAGATACGAATTTATATTATAAATGCAACCGGATTTCCTTATAACATTTACTTTTAAAATGTCAAATCGTCTGATTGAAAACTTCAAATCCATCGGATTTTTCAAAATAATCACGGCCTGTTTTGCTTCTTGCTTTCATGACAGAATATTTATTCTGTAAATAAAAAAAAGCCCATTTAAAAATGGGCTATCCAGTGAGGGTGCTGGGGATCGAACCCAGGACCCACGGCTTAAAAGGCCGTTGCTCTACCTAACTGAGCTACACCCTCAAATAAATCGGACATAAAGATACTAAAAAAATGGTTGCGTGTCAACAATAATAAATAATTTTTAAATATTTTTTCCTATGAAAGAATAATGGTCTCTTCACGATTCGGACCAACCGAGATAAATCCAACAGGAACCTGCACCGTATCTTCTAAAAGTTTAAGATAATCTTTTGTTTCAACCGGCAGCTCTTCGTACGATCTAACATGTGCAATAGATTGTTTCCATCCTTTAACAGATTGATAGATCGGTTCAATATTGTCAAATACATTAAAGTCCTTGGGGAAATAGGATAGTTTTTTACCCTTATACTGATAACCGGTACAAATCTTGATTTCGTCAAATATATCCAGTACATCCAGTTTGGTAATGGCCATGGTATCGATGCCGTTTGTTTCAACAGCATACCTTACCACCATGCTGTCAAACCAGCCGCATCGCCTTGGTCTTCCCGTGGTAGCACCAAATTCACTGCCTTTTTTCCTCAAGGCGTCCCCTGTATCACCTGTCAGTTCAGAAGGAAAGGGACCCTTTCCGACCCTTGTTGTATAGGCTTTAACAATACCAATAATGCGGTCAATCTGATTCGGCGCGATTCCCAGTCCTGTAAAAACACCGCCTACTGTGGTATTGGAAGATGTCACATACGGATAGGTTCCAAAATCAATATCCAGATGGGTTCCCTGGGCCCCTTCAAGCAATACTTTCTTGCCGCTTTTCAGAGCCTCAATCAGCATACTCTGTGTGTCAACAATGTTGTTTTTTACAATAGCTGTAAACCGGCTTAGCAAATCATAAATTTTTTGTTCATCAACCTTGTCGGCGCCATATACACTCTGCAGAATATCATTTTTCAGTTTTATATTGCGGTTCAGTTTTTCTTTCAGCTGTTCCGGATACAGCAAATCCTGCATACGTATACCGATACGGCTGATCTTGTCCGCATAGGCAGGTCCAATGCCTCTCCCTGTTGTTCCGATGGTTGAAGCAGTACTCTCTCCTGAACCGCCTGCGCATTCAACTGCAATATGATAATCCAGTATCAGGTGCGCATTCAGACTGATATACAGCCGCTTTAAGGCATCAATCCCTGCCTTGGTGAGTGTGTCAATCTCATTCATCAAAGATTCGGGATTAATGACCAGACCGTTGCCGATAATACAGTCTGTATCCGGACGCAGAATGCCTGAAGGTATCTGATGAAGTATATACTGTGTGTTATTAAATTTTACGGTATGACCGGCGTTGGGTCCGCCCTGATAACGTGCCACGATATCGACATCTTTACCCAGTAAATCAACAATTTTACCTTTCCCTTCATCACCCCATTGCGATCCTATTATAAGCTGTACAGAATACGTTTTTTTACTGGCTGTAGCTGTCAACGGCTTCTTCCTCACTTTCATAGATTTCAAAAACACAGTCCAGTTTTGTAATGGACAACAGGGATCTTGGTTTCTTTTCGACATTAAGCAGCTTCACATTCCCGCCCTGATTCCGAACCCTGGATAAGCCGCCGATTAAGATGCCCAGACCTGAACTGTTCATTTGATTGACATTTTTCAAATCAATGACAATCTTGTTTTTACCATCCTGAACCAGGGAATGAAATTCCTCTGTAAGCTGATTGGCTTCAGGCCCACCCATCATGGCTCCCTGAATCCGGATCAAAACAACATCCTTTTTTTCTTCGATCTCGTAATTCATATTATCCCCATGAGATCTTAATGAATGATGACCAAACCGATTTATTTTTTCTTTTTAGCCATTTTTAACCGGCCCTTACCCCCGTGTCTGGATTGCCATTCAAGCACTGCCGGACTGGCAACAAAAACAGAGGAATAGGTACCGACCACAACACCGATCAGCATCGCGAAAGCAAATCCTTTAATGACCTGGCCACCGAACAAAAACAGGACAAGCACCACAACAAAGGTGGTCAATGAAGTAATAATGGTTCTGCTGAGACACTGATTAATACTCCGGTTAATAATGGTTTCCAGAGTTTCACTTCGAAGGACCTTTAAATTCTCACGGATACGGTCATAAACAACAATTGTATCATTCAGTGAGTACCCGATAATGGTCAGAAAAGCCGCGATTTCCTTGAGTGACAACTCATATCCCATAATCGTAAATATACCCAGTGTGATCATCACATCATGAAAGAGTGCGATAATGGCACCAAAAGAAAAAATCAGCTCGAAACGCCATCCAATATACACAAGAATCAAAAAGAGGGCCAGGATTGAGGCAATAATGGTCGCGCGTCTCAGTTCACTGCCGATCCTTGGACCGATGACATCCTCTCCCAGTTTTTCAAAGGTTTTATCCGGCAGTTTTTCGGTTAAAATCTGATATACAAGCTGAGTTGCCTCGGTGTTGTCCACACCTTTTTCCTGTTCAATGTAAATCAGATAATCAACACTGGATCCAAAACTTTTTATTTCGTTCCCTTCCAGCGGGGTTCCTTCGAATACATCTCGTATCTCATTGATGCTGATTTCACCTTCATCAACAAGAAATCTGATTGTAATTTCCGTCCCGCCTTTAAAATCAATACCATAATTCGGGCCCTGTATGATCAATGTAATAAGGCTGGCCAGAATAAGGCCGCCGGAAATAAAATACGCAATTCTCCTCTTTGATACGAAATCAAGGTTGGGTGTTTTAAAAAACTGCATATGAGTTCCTTCCTGTGAATTCATCCAATCCGGATGAAGTAATTATATGCTCAATTTTGTTAATATCTTTCTTGCTGTTATATGACCAAAGATTAGCCGTGTGACAAAAAGCGCCGTAAACATACTGACAAGAATCCCTATGGACAGCGTAACCGCGAATCCGCGAACCGGACCGGTTCCGAATTGATACAGCACGAGTGCAGTAAGCAGCGTGGTAATATTCGCATCCAGAATGGTTGTGAAGGCCCGCGAGTATCCGGCATCAATCGATGCGCGAACTGTTTTTCCTGTTCGAAGCTCCTCCCTGATTCTTTCAAAAACAAGAACATTCGCATCCACTGCCATACCGATGGTCAGCACCACACCGGCCACACCCGGTAATGTAAGCACAAACCGGAACTGAACAAGAACCGCGAGCAGTACCAGCAAATTCATGATCAGTGCAAAGTCGGCAACCAGTCCGGCCATTCTGTAATAGAGAATCATAAACAGAACCACAATGCAAATTCCAATCAATGCGGCCATTTGACCGCTGTGTATTGAATCCTGTCCCAGGGAGGGACCAACTGTTTTCTTCTGTTCAATTCTCACAGGTGCGGGCAATGCACCGGCTTTCAGTACAATGGCAATCATCCTGGCTTCATCCATGCTGCCAATACCCGTTATTTGATTGTTGGCTCCCAGCTTGCTCCGGATCGATGGAGCCGAAATAACGCGGTTGTCAAGCACGATAGCCAGACGTCTGTTAATATTTTTCTTGCTGACACTGCCGATAATTCTTGCTCCCTGACGGTTCAGACGGAAACTGACAATGGGACGTCCGGCACTTTCTGCGCTCTGTCCGACACCTTCCTTGGCGTCAATCAGGTATTCACCTGTCAGTTTAGCCTCTTTCATTAGAAGAAATAGATCCCGGTAGGTTCTGTCGGCCCTCTTGTACGTTTCAGAGGCCCATACAAATTCAACATCAGGGGGTATGATTTTCTTAATATCATCTCTTTCCAATATGCGATTAACGGCTTTGATATTTTCAACGGGCGCACTGACCTCATGGCCCTTTTCACGGTACTCACCCAGCAGTGCCAGAAAGGGATTGCTCTGAAACATCCTTTCATCCACAACCAGGGTGGAATCGGAAGCTGTTGATTCTTCTTCATCCATTTCAGCTTCTTCCATGTCTTTAATTTCTGCATCACCAAACAAATCACCGATACCAATGACCTTGTCTTTTCTTTCGATCGTTTCACTTTGTTGCGAGGTTGTATCCTTGTCCGCTTCAGCAGATATCATTTCTGCTGGCCGGGCAAAAGAGCCCCGTTCCCTGGCCATGGTCTCATCTATTCTCTTTAAAATACGGTTCATCACTTCCGTTTTTTCGAGCAGCCGCAGCTGCAGCTGTGCTGTTTTGCCGATCAGCGTCTCGGCCTGATCCGGATCTGAAATACCCGGCAGCTGAATCAGAATCCGATGGGCGCCCACTTTTTGAATGGAGGGTTCTGAAACACCGAATTGATCAATACGGTTGGTCAGAATTTCCATGGAACGGTCCATGGCATCCTTGGCCTCATCTTTGAGTTTATCCAGGATCATTTTATCTGAATCACCCTCGTCAGGCCAGTATTCTTTCAAAGAAACACCTGCTTCAGAAAAACGGTATTCCAGCAGTTTTAAAAAATCATCCGTGTGAACGGGTCTGTCATTGATATCCATCTCAAAATCGGACCGTACCCTTGTCATTAATTCTTCAAAGCGCTGATCCTTTCCGTCCGCCAGATGTTCCAGCAGAGCCGGAAGATCCACTTCAAGGATCAGATACATCCCTCCCTGCAGATCAAGCCCCAGACGAATGGATTTATCCACAAGAGACACCATTTTTCCTTCATCTTCAAGCTTGATCTTTGCTTCAGGTGTCATTGTATAAAGCTGATAGGTTGGATACAATGCGTATAAAGCCCAGAACACCACAACCAGAACAAAAATCGTCTTTATCAAGCTATTTTTGCGCATAAAAACCTCACATTGCCTTGAATCATTTTCTTGTCTTTGGTATGACAGGTATTATTGAATTAACAATTTATAAAGTCCGCTTTTTAATATACCTGCAGGACCATGGCAGGCTGATGGAAATAAACGTATTCCCATTTCCAGCAAGATTAAGAATATACCTTTTTTATAAAAAATTTGCAAGAGATATTTTAATACGAAAAAGCGCCTAAACCTCGAAAATCCCTATTCAGAGGTCTTCTTTGTTCATACTTTCAAGATCAACCTGTTTCAGACTTCCCATTTTTGTTTGTAAAAACCGCTCTCCAACCTGTTTGAATTGATGCGGAATATCACTTACATAAAACTCATGATCCGAAATTTTCCTGGAATGGTTTTCCATGTTCATCACTTTTAAACGGTACGCAACCACCTTGGCTGTTTCCTCGGCAGAATCTATTACTTTCACGCCCTGGCCCACAATTTTCTGAATAACGGTTTTCAGAAGCGGATAATGGGTGCAGCCGAGAATGAGTGTATCAATTGAATCCTTTGTAAAAGGTTCAAGGTATTGCTGTGCAATCTGACTGGTGATGTCAGTGTCCAGCCACCCTTCCTCTGCCAGCGGCACAAATAACGGGCAGGCAACTGAAACAACATTGGCCCCGGGATCTTTTTTTTGAATTTTTTCTTCGTATGCACGGCTCAGAACTGTTGCTCTGGTCCCAATGATCCCTATATGATGATTCTTCGTGGCCTTCAGGGCCGCTTTAACACCGGGATCAACCACACCAAGAATCGGAAGGTGCAAACTCTTTATAATTTGATCGAGCGCCACCGATGAGACCGTATGACAGGCAGCGACAATCAACTTGACCTCTTTTTTGATCAAAAAATAGATATCTTCAAGAGCAAACTGTTCAACCACCTTGGGCGACTTTGAACCGTATGGAACCCTTGCTGTATCCCCAAAGTAAACAATTTTTTCATTTGGCAAATAATTGATCAGTTCGTGAACGACTGTGAGGCCACCCACGCCCGAATCAAAAACACCTATGGCCCTTGCATCACTCATTTCAACCTCTATTTCAAAAAAATGACCCTTCGGGTCCTGTTATCAACAAATAATTTATACCAATAATAACAATCGTATCAGCCGGCCTGCTTGTCATACTTCTGTTTAAAAGTCATGATACTTTCATACACGGCCTCGGCTATCTTTTGCCTGAACATTTTCTTTTTCAACTGCTTGGCTTCATAATCATTGGAAATAAAACCACCTTCAACAAGAATACTCGGCATTAAGGCCCGCCACAGCACCACAAACCTGGCCTGATATACCCCTCTTCCCCATTTTTTCAATGTGGTTTTTTTCCCGATCTGATAATTCACTATCTGTGCCATATCCTGACTTTCCCGGACATAGGTATTCTGTGCTATGGCATTCAATATATGTGAAACATCCTTGAATGCTTCATAATAGGACTGATCCTCTTCCAGCTCGATAACCGAGTTCTCTGTTTCAGCCACAGCCAGCGCATCTTCGGTTTTTCCTTCTCCCAGGAACCATGTGGAATAGCCGCGCACCTTTTTATTTCTCATACTGTTCATATGAATACTGACGAATAATTTACCCTGATTTTCATTCGCAAATTTTGTTCTTTCTTTCAATTCAACAAAACGATCGGTTTCTCTGGTCATCAGCACTTTTATGTCTGAATTTTTTTCCAACAATTTTTTCAGCCTCAACGCCACATCCAGATTAATATCTTTTTCCTTAATTTTAAGCTTTTTATTGACAGCGCCCGGGTCTTTTCCCCCATGTCCCGGATCAATAATGATTTTATCAATGATCCACTTTTTCTTGTTGCTCAGGTTATCATTAATCAAATTGGGCGTCAGTGTCTTGTTGTTCCAAAGTGTGAGAAGAATGCCCTCCTCATTCACATCAACTTCTGAATCAGCTACGGTTTTATCAATAAAAAATGAAATTTGAGTAGAGCCGTCAAATTGATAAGGAACAACTTTCTTTACGATCCCGGCTGGTTTTGTGGCAGCGATCTGCAATGAATCAAGCTTCCCGTTGAGAATAGTGACATTAAACCAGCCCTGTCTTTCAAATACAGCCACATCCCGCTTTTGAAAAGCACGGGTCGTGTGGAGCTGTATTAAAGATCCATTGGCCTTCTCCGTAAAAGAAATAGACACGATATTAATGGGTTTTCTCTGCACAGTCAGCCGTTTCAGGGCATTATCATACTGAAATTGTTCCGGCTGATATTGGTTTGCAGCGAGCGTGAGAAGCTCAACGGGAATATACATCTTCCCGTCAAACTGGCGCACAGGAATCGGAATCTGAACAACCTTTTTATCGATGATAATAAACGGATTGGAAACCGTAAATTTATATTGCACATCCTGATAAGTGATGACCATTTTTTTATTATCATTATTTACATACCACCCGGCCCCAATCGCAGCCGCAAAATCAGAAAGAGGAATGTATAAAATATGATCACGTAACAGTGCCGGAACCGGACGAGTCTGGTTTGTCTCCTCATGAACAATCTGAATACTTTTGGACGTCTGGGACAGACTGTTCTGAGACAACAATAAAATGGTTGATATGAGGATGTGGATAAATAAATTTTTAAAAATGTTTTTCATAGGATCTATATCTTCATCAAATGACGATTCAGGTTTTCCGGTTCAATGTTTTACTCGCTTTTTTCAACAGCCGTTTTTCTTCAGCACTGAGATTTTCCATTCCAATGTCATTCGCTTTATCAAGCAGCTGATCGATCATCCTGCGCAAATCCTCTATATTCTCTTCTTCATCATGATGTACTTTCATCCGGTGCCGGTTTAGCCAGACCCGCAAATTTTTTATCCACGCGTCCATGCGCCAATCCTGTTTCATATAGACAAAACCGACAAGGGCGCCGCCCAGATGGGCAAAATGTGCAACGCCATCTTCACTGCCGCGAACACCATATAAAAGAGAGATGCCAACCCATAACAGCACATACGTTCTGGCTTTCATGGCGATCGGAGGAAAAATAAACATAATTTTTCTGTCCGGGAACATAATCGCATACGCTACCAGAATTCCATAAATGGCCCCGGAAGCACCGATGGTGGGTGTTTCCAGCGTGGGTGACATTAAGGTGTAAAATAAACCCGCTCCCACACCGGTGATAAAATAATACCTGAGGAATGCCCTGCTCCCCCACATACGCTCAATTTCGCATCCGAACATCCATAACATAAACATATTGATCAGGATATGCCAGATATCGCCGTGCAGAAACAGGTAGGTTGCAAATTGCCAGATAAAAAACCGTGACCATGTCCAGTGCGGAACCAGACCCAGAATATCATTAAAGGCCCCGCGTAGGAGAAATTGTATTGTAAAAACGACGGCATTGGCATAGATCAGTTTCCTGACAACATCCGTGATGCCCCGTCCAAATCCCATCTGCATATTGTTGTAATACGGCATATTTATCAACCATTAATAAAATTCCAGCCTTAATCCGGCCCTTACACCCAGTCCCGTAATATCCACTTCGTCCCAGATGGGCAGCCCTCTCACTGTCTCATCCACATTTCGCCGGACATGCCCGATATTATAAATCGCTTCCAGAAGGACGGAGGACCTGCTGCCGATTGAGTATTCAGCCCCTGCCCTGATTTGCCAGCCAAAACCCCTGTAGGTTCTTTTCTCGGAAATATCAGCTTCATAATTTTTTTCATGATTAAAAAGAAAATTGTATGTAACCGCTCCTCCCACAAAATAGGACAGGGGCAGCTGCAAGGGCATACGGATCAGAACATTTGCTGATATCGGCATAAGAGACGTACCATACTCAAGTTCGGTCATAACCGTTTGTTCGGTAATCTGTCCATAGGCATAGGATGTATCTGCAACTTCCGTACGCTTGGTATAATTTTTATAAAAATATGAAATCCCCAGACTGATGTCTACACGTTCATCCACAGAAACGCCATAACTCGCACCAAAAATTGATCCGGAAGTCATCCCTTTCGGATTCAGATAGCCACCGTTAATTTCCAGGATACTGACGCCCTGCGCGTGAACAGCAAGGGATGAAACAACGATCATTATAAAAGAAAAAATACCGTGTTTACAATTCATATAGCCTCCCTTGAAGAGTCATCCGGCAAACCGGCCTTTGCCGCACCATAAATTATACAACAATGCTGACCAGTTTGTTCTTCACAACCACGATTTTCCTGACTGATTTTCCCTGAATATATTTCTGTATTTTCTCTGCGGCCAGGGCCTTCTTTTCTATTGTTTCTTTATCCGCATCTGCTTCAACTTCCATCTCACCACGGACCTTGCCGTTGACCTGAATAGCCATAACAAGGGTATCCGTCTTGAGTTTATCAGGATTAAAATTCGGCCACTCCGCCTGAAACACACTGCTTTCGTTTCCAAGCAGACGCCACATCTCCTCTCCAAGATGGGGGGCAAACGGTGCGATGAGCCTGACAAGGACGGACAGCGTTTCATTCAGAAGGTCGGCATTTAAATCGCCGCCCTTTGCATCCTGAATATAAAGGTACATGATATTGACCAGCTCCATGATCCGGCTGATGGACGTATTAAACTGAAACCGGTCAAGATCCTGAGAGGCCATTTTAATGGAATAGTGACAGATCCGTTCCAGTTCCTCATCAAGTGCGTTTTTAACGCCGGAGGGCGACATTTCCTGAATCATCTCCACCAGCCGCCAGACACGTCCCAGAAAGCGCTTCATGCCGTTAATGCCTTCATGGGACCAGTCCCCGCCTTCACTGTAGGCGCCCATAAACATCATGTACATACGGAAAACATCGGATCCGTACTCATCTATATAGTCATCCGGATTAATGACATTGCCCTTTGACTTGGACATTTTGGCACCCTGATTTGTTATGACACCCTGATGTACAAGCCTTTGAAACGGTTCATCAAAATTGATCATTTTAAGATCATACAGCACTTTTGTAAAAAACCGGGCATACAGCAAATGCATAACCGCATGTTCTGCACCGCCGACATACTGGTCAACAGGCAGCCATCGATTAATTAAGGCCTTGTCGAAGGCAGCAGTATCAATATCCGGATCCGGAAATCGGAGATAATACCAGGAAGAACATACAAAGGTATCCATGGTGTCCACTTCGCGCCTGGCATCTTTTCCACACACAGGGCAGGTGGTTTGAACCCATTCGTGATTGGTATTCAGTGGCGACTCGCCGCTGCCCTTGAATTCCACATCCCTTGGAAGGATCACAGGGAGCTCTTCTTCAGGAACAGGAACCAGTCCACACGCATCACACTGTATCATTGGAATCGGTGCCCCCCAGTAGCGCTGTCTGGATATAAGCCAGTCCCGAAGTTTGTAATTAACCCGGCCACCTCCCCATTCATTTTCCTCAAGATATTGAATGACTTTTTGAATCCCCTCTTTAGAAGGAACACCGGAAAAAGGCCCTGAATGAATCATAATGCCGGGATCTATATAGGCTTCATCCAGTTTTACATGTTCAGTCCCGTCCGGACTGATGACCTCTCTGATAGGCAGATCATACTTTTGTGCAAATGCGAAATCCCTTTCATCGTGCCCTGGAACCGCCATAACACACCCGGTACCATAGGTCAGAAGCACATAATCGGCAATCCAGACCGGGACTTTTTCTCCATTGACCGGATTGGTACAGTAACTTCCTGTAAACACACCGGTTTTTTCCTTTTCCGCCGAGGTTCTGTCAATTTCTGTCTGCTTTCTCGCCTGGTTTATATAAGCTTCTATATCCTTTTTATATTCTGCTGTGGTTATATCCATGACCAGGGGATGTTCGGGTGCAAGCACCATATAGGTGACACCCCAGAGTGTATCCGGCCTTGTTGTAAATACTTCAATGGTTCCTTCATGGGACGAAAGTGAAAATTGAACAGAGGCGCCTTCACTTCTTCCTATCCAGTTCCGCTGCATAATTTTTGTTTTTTCAGGCCAGTCGATGCGGTCCAATCCTTCAAGCAGCTGATCCGCGTATTCTGTAATTTTAAAGAACCACTGCTCCAGATCCCTGTGTACGACCTCTGCATCACATCGCTCGCATAATCCATTGATCACCTGTTCATTGGCAAGCACTGTCTTGCACGACGGACACCAGTTTACAGGGGCCTTCTTTTTATAGGCCAGATTATTTTTATATAGTAGTTGAAAAAACCATTGTGTCCATTTGTAATAAGCAGGATCGGAGGTATTGATTTCATGGTTCCAGTTGTACATGGCACCGATAGATTTTAACTGTTTCCGGATCGCGTTGATATTTTCAGCGGTGGAATCAGCTGGATGTACACCTTTTTTTATGGCATAGTTTTCTGCGGGCAATCCAAAGGCATCATAACCCATGGGTTCAAATACATTGTATCCCTGCATTTTCTTGAATCTGGCCCAGGTGTCGGTCGGGCCATAATTGTACCAGTGCCCAATATGCAAACGGTCACCGCTTGGATAGATAAACATAACCAGGCAATACAATTTCTTCTCTGTATCAGACATGTCGGTCTGAAACAATTTTTCATTTTCCCAATATGCTTTCCATTTTTTCTCAATGGCTGTAAAATCGATTTCACCCATAGGAATTATGCCTCTGCTTCCGTTTACTCTGAATCAAAATTTAAACAAAGTTAAATATAACAATCTCGATCTTAAAAACAAAACAATACTGCTGACGCTTGCTTCTTAATTTTTCCTTCAAACCGTATCCGTACAATATCTGGTATATATACTCAACAAATTAGGGTTCTGCAGACTTTCCCCTTTTCAGTTCAAGTACAGTCAAAATACCCATTCCCGCTGACAATCCTGTTTTTAAGAGAAAAAACCATCCAAATGGCTGGCCGTAGAGTATATAATATATAACCTGTACAAAAAGAACAAAACCGGTAATAGACAATCCGGTTTTAAAGATGTGTCTATCATTCAATGCGTACATCAGCATACAGGACAAAGGAAAGAAAAAAACAAAGCAAAAAAGAAAGCCTCCGATTTTCCGTTTTCCAAGACCGAACATGTCGGGACAATAATGATCATCGATCCGGATCATTTGTCTTAAATGTTTTCCGTCAACAGCCACCCTTTCAACGCCCCTGTGAAATGTTGCAACCACATGATGCCAATTTTTATCCGTTATGGCATCTCCAGCCCGCAGGC
>Ga0272441_10010555_pt1 | contig 13947 bp, 14 predicted proteins | sample SSMProp6N_FD_193582 | JGI IMG/M metagenome (GOLD analysis project Ga0272441, IMG submission 193582) | Marine sediment archaeal communities from Little Sippewissett salt marsh, Falmouth, MA, United States - SSM-Prop-6N | ecosystem: Environmental > Aquatic > Marine > Wetlands > Sediment ... | reverse complement strand
TCCCAGGAAATGAGTTTGATGAGCACGCCTCCGCTGCTCCAGAGAAGTGCGGCGATACAGATGGCGAGAAAGGCCTTGAAGGATTCGGTGGTTCGAAAATCAGGCATGTGTTACAGGGAGAACCTGCCGGGCGGGTCTGTATCCCATGCGGATAGAGATATCCAGGGCAGTTTTCGTTACCAGATCGATATTTCGCTGCTTGTCGGCATCCCGATGATTGATCAGATCCCAGGAGGTACTGACAGCGGCGATAATAATCCCCCGGTAATCATAAATCGGACCGGCCACGCAGAACATATCGAGTTCTACCTCTTCATTATCCATGGAATATCCGCGTTTCCGGTTCTCATGTACTTCCCGGATGAGACTTTCAGGATCCGTAATTGTATTGGATGTCATGGCCTTCATCTCTTTGTTTTTATACAGCTGCCGTATCTCTTCATCTTCGAAGGTAGTGAGCAGCATCTTGCCGAGAGCCGTGCAATAAAGGGGTCTGCGCTGACCGATGAAGCAGTAGTTCCGCATCTCGTTGTATTGCTCATATTTATCAATATAGACCAGCTCCCCCTCCTGCTGGATCCCCATAAATACTACCTGACCGGTTGCTTTTGAAAGAGTTCTCAGATACGGCTGAGCTTCGGTTTTCAATTCAATGTTGTTCAGATAGAGACTGGTAAGTTCCACAAAGCCCAGGCCGAGACGATAGACATTGGTGCTGTCGTTCTTCTCGATGTAATTCCTGCCCCGGAGAACGGAAAGCAGGCGAAAAACCGTGCTTGTGGGCAGATCAAGCTGCTGACTGATTTCAGTGAGGCTGAGACCCTCATGTTCTCTGGAGAGAAGCTCCAGAATATTGAACACACGGTCGATGGATTGTACTTTCATGTCTGTTCCCTTTCCAGGAAGAGCGGCTTGAGGGAAGGAGATTTAGATTTCCTTCATACCGCTGCCCATACCTTAGCTCAGCCTACCTGGATAGCCACCCCCCGTCCACTGCTATCGTGAAGCCATGCACATAATCAGAGGCCGCCGAAGCGAGGAAGACAGCCGCTCCCTGAAGGTCCTCAGGGTCGCCCCATCTGCCGGCCGGTATCCGGGCGGTAATACTTTCGTACCGCTCTTTATTTTTTCGCAGTTGTTCTGTATTATCGGTCGCCATATATCCGGGCGCAATACCGTTTACATTAATTTTATAGGCTGCCCATTCATTGGCCAGAGCCCGGGTAAGCCCGATCACCGCGGATTTACTGGCTGTGTACGATGGTACCAGAATTCCGCCCTGATAGGAAAGCATGGAAGCTATATTAATGATCTTTCCTCCGCTTTCCTGGGCAATAAACTGCCGTGCCGCTGCCTGACTGAGCAGAAAAAGAGACTTCAGATTGACATCAAGGACTAAGTCCCAGTCATCTTCGGGGAATTCCACCGCTGGATGCCGCTTTATAACCCCGGCGTTATTTACCAGAATGTCTACCCTGCCGAAGGCTGCCGCAGCCTCCCCGATAATATCCTTCACCCGGTTTATATCGCTGAGATCCGCCTCGACGGATGCAAATTTTCGCCCGGCTTTTTCCACTTCATACTTTGTTTCACCTATATCGGATCGGTGAACTGCCACGATATCGGCACCGGCAGCCGCAAGGCCCAGGGCAATCCCCTGCCCCAGGCCTTTGTTCGAACCGGTAACGACCGCGACCTTCCCCTTCAGATTAAAAAGATCGGTACTCATACGGCCTCCTATTTCATCTCCACCAGGGGGATCACATCCATATCCCCGAAGTCTTTATTTTCCCCGGCCATTCCCCAGATGAAACTGTAGTTAGTTGTACCCGACCCGCCGTGGATCGACCAGCTGGGTGAAATCACCGCTTCGTTCTGTTTTACGATAAGATGCCGTGTCTCCTGGGCCTCACCCATGAAGTGAAATACCACCTCTTCTTCCGGAAAATCGGTATAGAAGTAGACCTCCATCCTCCGCTCATGCAGATGCGCCGGCATGGTGTTCCAGACATTCTCCTTCTCCACCACGGTAAATCCCATAAGCAGTTGACAGCTGTCCAGCACTTCCGGATGGATGTACTGGTTGATCACCCGGACATTGCACTTGTCAGGGCTCCCGAGATTCACCTTGCGGCAGGTTTCCATGGTGACCTTTTTTGTGGGAAGATCAATAAATGACGGGGTACTGTTATAGTAGAATTTTGCCGGATTTTTCTTATCCCTGCTGGAGAAAACCGCTTCCTCAACACCTTTCCCGATATACAGACAATCCCGGAAACTCATTTCATATTCCGTTTCACCGACCTTTATCATTCCGGGACCGCCGACGTTGAATATCCCGATCTCTCTCTTTTCCAGAAAATAGTCCGAAGCGATCAGATCACCCGAAGGTAGTCCAAGTTTTTTTTGTACCGGTACGATCCCTCCCAGAATTACCCGATCGATATGGGTGTATGTGGCAGTCACCTCATCGGCCTTCATGATCTCCGTTACCAGAAACTCGCTGCGCAGCTCTTCGGTTGTCATTCGCTTCGCATGCTCAGGGTGTATTGAATTTCTCGTTTCCATAAAAAAACTCCTTTGAATAAATTTATTTCATTAAAAGCTCTGGAAGCCAGAGGGTAAAAGGCTTCACGAAACTTATCAGAATCAGGGTAATTATATTTGCGAGCAGAAACGGCAGGGCCCCTTTGAAAATCTTCCCGATACCGAGTCCGGAAATAGCTGAAGCTACATTGAGACACATTCCCACCGGAGGCGTCACCAGACCGAGGGCGAGGCCTGTGATCAGAATGGCGCCGAACTGAATCGCATCTATCCCCAGGGTCTGCATGGTAGGGAGAAAAACAGGGGTCAGAAGCAGAATCGCAGGACTCACATCGATGAAAGTTCCGATAAAGAGAATGATTACATCAACAAACAGTACAACCACAAATACCGGAACATCCAGGCTTGTAATATACAGGGCCACCATCTGCGGAACATGCTCGAGAGCGAGTATCCAGATATAGATTTTGGATAGAGCGATGATAATCATGACCGACGCACTGGTAATGATCGCCCGGCGCATCACGTGAAAGATCCCCTTGAGATTCAGTGTTCGGAACACCAGGGCTCCGATCACCAGGGCGTACAGAACCCCGATTGCCGCCGATTCGGTGGCTGTAGCTATACCGAAAACAACCGCGCCTATTATGAAAAGAGGCATGATCACTGCCAGAATGGATCTGCGCACGGTTATTCCGATTTCCCTGGGTGACAAATCTACTTCCTCCCGGGGATATTTTTTCAGAAGGGATATTGCGAGGGTGATTCCGATCATGAGAAATCCGATCATAAATCCCGGAATCGCCGTCCCGAGAAACAGTTTCCCCACGGAAGCTTCGGCGACCAGGGCGTAAATCACGACGGGAATACTCGGCGGAATAATCATCCCCATGGTGGAGGAAGCGACGGTGATTCCTGAGGAAAACTCTTTCGTATACCCTTTTTTTTCCATCTCAGGAATCAATACCGCACCGACTGAAGCCGTGTCGGAAACCGATGAACCGGAAATTCCTCCGAATACCATGCTTGCAACAATATTTACAAGGCCCAGACCTCCCCGGCAGCGGCCGACGAAGAGCATGGAAAAATCTATCAGCCGCTGGGTAATACCGCTCACGTTCATCAGACAGCCCATAGTGATAAATAGAGGCAGTGCGATCATAAGATAGGCGTCCATTCCGGCGTAGAGCCGTTGAGGAATCACCGATATAAGCTCGGGGTGATTGAGAAAGAAATAGAGAAAAGACGAGAGCCCCAGCGAATATGCTATGGGAACTCCGAGAATCAGGAGAAAAACCAGACTGATAAGAAGGACCGTCATAGTATGCTCTCCTCATTCCTCAGTTCACCCGTTTTCAGAAGCATAATGACAGCATAGAGGGAAAACAGGACCGCCAGAGAACAGCCGATCGGAACACTGACTTTCACCCAGCCGAGAGGTATACCCAGAGATTGGGAAAGATCTTTTCCAACCTTGGAAATCCAATCAAGACTGTAAAACATCATGATTCCATTGATAAAGGCGATGCAGATATAGACGAAAACCTCCGCTGTGAGCCGCATCTTTTTCCCCAGCTGGTTCAGGAAGAACTCGATCCTGATATGTCTGTTTTTCGGGATAGCCACCGCCGCTCCAATTGCCGTAGTGTAGATAAAAAGAAAGGTAATCAGCTCACTCCCTCCGAGAATGGATGACTTGAATACATATCTGAGTACCACCATCGTAATGGTCAACAGAAAGATAATTGCCAGAAAGCAAGTCATCAGCTTCTCGAGAAAGCGGAAAGTCTTTTCGAAAATATTCTCTTTTTCCATCAAGTACACCCCTGCTGTTGTTTATGTATGAAAGACCGGGCCTTTTATTTTCAGGCCCGGTCTCCGGTTTTTTATAAATCCACCTTTCCGGTAATCAACTACATGAGAGCCGGTAAGCCAGCAGCCTGACGGACCTGATTGATTTCATCCCAGGTAAAGTAGCCTTCATCTACATAGTACTGATACACAGCCTTCCCTGCTTCGATAAATCCATCCAGATTTTGCGGAGGAACTGTATTTACTTCAATTTCCCCTTTCATCTTTTCCAGAAACTCGGATTCTGAACCGAGCCAGATCTTGTTGCTGTACCGCAGAGCATCCTTCGATACTGAATTAAAAATTGCCTTCAAATCTTCCGGCAGGGCCTTGTACCAGTCAGGATTCACATACAGGGGATCCGGATGTACTTCCCAGTTCACCACGGACAGATATTTCTGAGGTTCATAGAATTTCATGTCGTAGATATTGGAGAAGGGATTCTCCTGACCATCCACGACTCCGGTTTTCAAAGCCATGTAGGTCTCGGTATAGGGGACCTCCTGAGGATTTGCTCCGAAGGCTTTGAAGGACTGAACGATAACTCCTATCGGTGGAGTTCTGATCTTCAGGCCTTTCAGATCCTCGATGGAGGAGATCGGCCGCACGTTATTGGTGATCTGACGCGCACCGCCGGCCACTCCGCAGGCAGGAACATACAGCCCGTTTTCAAGAGCGCCTTCGTTTATCTGTTTCCCGATCTCGCTGTCCATGGCACGGCCGGCCTGATAGGGATTCTCGAAGAGAAACGGCAGGGCGTAGATGAAGTATTTCGGATTGGCTTTCTGCCAGGATCCTCCGCGCATCCCCTGGATATTCCCCGTTTTGACCATATCAACTACTTCTGCCTCGGTTCCCATTGTCCCGCCGAGAAAAAGCTCGACCTGGATCCTGCCGTCGCTTAACTTCTCCATCTGCTCCTTGAAGTACATCATCGATTCGCTTCTCGGATGTTCCATGGATTGTGTATGAGCGTATTTGAAATTATAAACCGTGGGTTCCGCAGGCCCTTCTTCACTACCTTCCGCTTCCTGCTGACCACCGGCAAAACAGACCAGTCCTGTAGCCAGAAGCAGTACCAGCATAAGCAAAACTATACGTTTCATAGATTCCTCCTTTTCCCATATTATGAAATCTATTTTTATTATACAGCAAAATAGACTACCGTCAAGAAAATTTTTTACCGAAAACGACTATATGATGGGGCTTTCAGGCAATAAGAGCTCTTTCCGGAATAGAAAAGGCTGAATTTTTCAGTCTGGTTTCCCCTGCATTAAGAACCGATATTTTCCCGAAAATTTTATTTACATTGTCCTATGCTTCAGGCCAGTATAAAAAAAACACCCGCTGAGTCAGCGGGTGCTCTTGAGTTTTTATCCAGTCGGATATTTAAAGTCTGATTCCTATAAACCAGTTCGGATAGATATCAACCATGTCCCCCTGCCCGGAGTAATCGACCGTCCAGGGAGTTCCGTTCATCGCTCCCGGAATGTAATCGTTCAGCTCCGGAAAATGGAAAGCCATATCAACTCCTACAAAGAAGGAGCTTTTCCCTCCGAGATTTCTGCCGAAGGAAAGTCTCGCCGCGGGAAAGGGGATACTGTCCTCAGAAAAGGCCTGGGCTACATTCTCGTCGAAGGAACCGTAACCAGCCGCGTAGGTCTTCGCATACGCTTCGGTATCAAGATAAAATCCTCCCAGGGGTATTTCAAACCCCATACCGATACCTGCCGCAAATTCCTGGTTGAAATCCTGGGTATCCACCGCCGCCTGAAAGAACGTATAGTAGAAAGTTCCAAGCTGAAATCCGAGGTTCACCATCTCATTCTGGTCGTACCATGTCGAGAGATGGTGGAGCCCGTTTCCGGCAATATTGATCAGCCCTATGGGCACACCGTACAGTTCATCACTGATGTTAACCACACCAACCTGGACTCCCTGCATTTTTTCAGCCACATTCATAACCCCCACCTGGATGCCTTCGAAATCCTCAGCTACGTTGAAAGTACCCGCCAGCTGAATGCCGCTTGTTTCATCCCCCTCGGCGATATTGAATACACAGGCTACCTGCGGTCCTTCGAGGGAACCTTCGGATATGTTGAAAACTCCCGCCAGCTGCGGCCCTTCCACCGAGCCTTCGGTAATGTTGAAAACCCCCGCCAGCTGCGGCCCTTCCACCGAGCCTTCAGAAAGGTTGAATACTCCGGCTATCTGCACTCCGTCCATGCTGCCTTCACTCATATTAAATACTGAAGATACCTGGATGCCCTCCATGTTCCCCTCGACGATGCTTCCGATAAGTCCCAGCTGGATACCTTCCATCGAGCCTTCCCGTATGCACATCAGATTGACATCGACACCGCTGTACACCTCTTCCCGTGCCTGTTGACGTTCCGGCCCGGGCTGAACATCGCCGCGGACAACTCCCGGCTGGCGGTAGACCCGTCTGAAATCATCCTGCCGTACGCTGATATCTCCTCCCGGATTCAGTACGAGGGTAGTTCTCTTTAATGAAACCCCGTCGTCGAGAATCACCGTATACCCGTCCGGCGGCAGGGTGATGGTAACCGGTTTTTCCGCTTCCTTCCGCATCTCCAGGACCAGCTTCCCCCTGGTATCCCGGATGGTAACCCTGCCGGCCAGATCCTCATGAAAAGCGATCCGTTCTATACCCTCTCTAAGGTCCGTAAGCACCAGATCTCCGGTACCGGTCAAATTGATATCGTAGGATGGATGCTGCGGCCCCGCCAGGGTATACTCGGTCCTCGCCAGGGTTTCGGCCGAAGCGAAGGAATACGCCTCGTTGAGGCTCACCCTGCTATCCAGACTGGTATCTGCAGCCCCGCTGAGAGCTATCAGCAGATAATGGGTGAAAAAACTTCCCCCGATTTCATCTGATTCCTGGGCGGCTTCACTGGCCGAGCTGGAAGTGAGAAAAGCATGCCCTGCGGCTTCGGTGGATTCATCGAAAAGGAAGGGACTGCGGCGCATTCCGCCTTTCAGCCTCGTAAAAGCTCCGGAGGAACAGGAATCGAGAATAGCTATCTGAACATCCGCGTTCATGCCCTTGAGCTGGTCACGAAGTTCCTGGTAGGCAAAGCGTTCCGTCCCGAGCAGAAGCCCCTGCTCATCGGAATGGCCGGAATAGTAGAACACGAATTCCTGCCGCAGGGCCTCGGGTTTCGTTTCCACTATCCGGGTATTTATATAGTTGATGCTTCTGATAATCTCCGCTCTGGACGGATTCTTCAACAGAAGAGAATCCTCCATCTGAAGGCCTCCGGCCCGCTGTAATACATTGGACACCGCCTCGGCGTCGCTGGCTGCATATCTCAGCAATACCCGGTCCTGTCCGCCGTTGTTGGCTCCGATAAACAATCCATACCGTCTTACCGACTGCTCGGCGGCGTACAGCACCGATGATGAAGACAGCAGTATCAGAAGGGCGCAGATAAATTTCCGCAGCACCCGAGTTGACATAGTCATCACTTCTCCTCCTTTAAGATGGTAATACTGTATTGTGAAAAATCCATCGGCAGGTTCAGCATGCCGGCTTTCCCATGGCTCCTGCTCTCCGCGAAGCGCTCCGCTTCCCTGAGGACCTGCCGGGCTGAGAACTCCTCGTCGGCTACGATAAAAAAGAAACGTTCAAAACCCGGTGCGTCATCGAGCTGGTAGGAATAGGGAAGCAGAACGCTCCCTGTATTCAGCTCGGGAATGACATTGTCGGATACCGGATAATGGAGGGTTACGGTCCCCCTGCCGTCGATGGAAAAAATCATTCCGTAGGTATATCCGGCGGAATTGTACTCCAGCTGCAGAAGATCATACTCCCGGGCAAAGGTATTGTCATCCAGAAGCTTCGCCTGCTCGCCTTCCGCGCGATAGATGTTCAGCATCGGTTCCATGCCCTTGATCCTTTCAACTGGAATTTCACTTTTCTGAAACAGGGATGGATACATACCTGCAAAACTCAGAACTAGGGCAAACACCGCCGCTGCCGCAATCGGAAGTGCTTTTGATAATGAATTATTTCTGATGAAAGGAACAATCCGGGAAGATATAGAAACATTTCCGCCGTTCCGACGGGTCTTCTTTTCAGATGTCTCCCGTCCATCCTCATCCAGGGCCGAGGCTGAAAACCGCCTTGAATCCAGTCTATCGGTAAACTCTGCTGCCGGCAGCCGTTCAAACAGCTCCTCCGCCGACTCTTTCATTTCCTGTTCAAATTCCCGGCGTACTTCTTCGGGAATATGCTGTACACGAGCTTCAATGCTCAGCTCACCGACCCGCAGCTGTTCCAGGTAGAACCTGTCACGCTCGTTTATTTTTTCGCTCTGCATGCGTTATGCCTCCTTTCTTTGAAGTCCTTTTTCTCGCAGTTTACGCAACCGCTTCCGCACTCCTGAAACCGAATAACCAGTCTGCTCAGCCGTTTCCTCCAGGGTGAAACCATCCATGTAATGAAGAAAGGCCATAGTTCTGGTCACCTCAGTCTCCTCCTCGAACAAACGTTCGAGAAAATGTTCGGTGAGGATTCTTTTCTCCCAACCACTGCCGCCGGCATGGGCCTCATACCAATCCTCCCACTGAATCTCCCGTTTCCGCTTCCTGTCCCTGATCATATTGAGGCAGAGGTTCGTTGCGGTTGTGTAGAGCAGGCTCGAGGGGGCCTGACCATGAAGACGGTCCTTGCTGCGCAGGATCCTCACAAACGTATCCTGCAGCGCATCCACTGCGAGATCATCATCCCCAAGTATATAGCGGCACCGTCTATACACCATGGGACCGTAGGTTTTATAGAACTGTTCGATATCGATTTCCACGTTCTCTATCCTGTTGTTGTATGCTGTTAAATTTAACACCTCGCACAACCATATCTGTTACCCGGATGAACTTTTTTCTGCAGAAACCTCTTCACAGACCTATCCGCAGACTTATAGAGTAACAATTCTGCAGTCACTTCTGGAAATTCTGATTTCACCTTTTTTACTGATATAGGGCTGGATATCCCGGGGCCGGCCAATTACTTCCACCGGCATGGAACGGTTCATCCCCGCTGAATCGGAGATTTTTTCGAGTAATTGTACAAAAGCATCGATTTTGAAGGAGTGCCGGAGAAAGACAAGATGGGTATCCGGTAGTTTCTTCAAGAGATCCGCCGCTTTGCGTCTTCCCACCTTTCCGCTTTCGGCCCAGAAACGGGGACGTCCATCATCACCGAAGCTGACCAGGTCCGGCTTATATCTGTTTGCGGCGGGGACTTCAACGGAAAGATCGGGATAATCCTGATAATAAAGGGCGAAGAGGACCGCTTTTCCGATAACATGTTCTTCCGACTCATCCCTGTGTTTCACAAAGACGATTTTGCGGGTTCCGAATCTGAATGTCAGTTTTCTGCGAAGGGCCATTTGTTACACCGGGAGACTATTCCTGAAAGAAACAGTCTCCCGGACAGTATGATGTATTTAAAAGTTCCGCGCAAGCACCGGGGGACGCGGTTACCTCACCGTCCGACAACGATCAGCCCCCGCCATGCTGGTATGACTTTACCGCCTTATAGGGGGTATTCCAGTCTTTGTACCAGCCCACCAGGCGCGGGCCCTGCTCTTCCATAATTACCGTATCGTAAGACCTGACAAGCTCTCCCTCTGGTCCTTTCACCGTGGGTGTCAGAACGATCACCATGCCGCTCTGCAGTTCCGTCGGGTCGGAGGGATCAATAAAAGGAGCCTCGACGGGCATTACCCCTATGCCATGACCAAGACCATGTGGTTTTACCAGATCGATTCCCCTTTTGGTGCAGAATTCCAGCAGCTCCCGGGCCACTTCACTGCAGCTTCTTCCCGGTTTCAGGACATCGAGGGCTTTGTTTCTGAGGATGACGATATCATCATAGGCCTTCTGCTGAGCATCATCAGGCTCGCCCATGACAAGGAGCCGGGCCGCATCGGACCAGTACCCATCCAGACTGGTCCGGATCTCCATACGGACCAGCTCGCCTTCCATCAGCTGTTTTCCTTTGCCGACTCCGTAGAAGGGTGCTTCGGGCCAGGGAACTGTCGTATGCTCGCCGGATGCGCCTACCGCCAGGGATTCATATCCGGTCATGTCGAGTCCCCGTTCAATACAATGGACTCTGATAATTTCGGACAAGCCCTTTTCGGGCCGCGCCGCGTACACCATCACATGGTGTGCGGCACCTGCCAGTCCATGATCGGTTTTCCCGGCAAGCTCCGCCAGAAGTTCCAGCTCGGCGGCTGTTTTCCGCATACGTAAATCTTTTATCCACTGGTCACAGGAGGTAAATCGGATGTTTTCATACTTTTTCCGCAACCTCCGGGCCGTGGAAAACGGAATTCTTCTCTCCGTCAGTCCGATTTTCCCATTGTCCAGGCCTTCCCGTTCGATGATATCGGTCAAAACCGACTCAAGAGAAGTTTTGGCCCTGCGGAAGGGTTCTTCTCCGGCTCTGCAGTCAGGATAGGGGTAATAGGGCTGGACGTTTCGAATCCTGCCGCCGGACCGAAGGGTATCTCTCAAATACGCGGGAGCTATGAGCACAGGCTCGGCATCGCGTATCCAGAAAACAGCAACGGTATCAGGCGGCAGAGACCCGAGAAAAGGGAGGGCCCCGCCGATAAGATATCTTATATGATCGTATCCGAAGACCAGTACCGCATCAAAATCCGTCTTCTTGAACTCGTTCGTCAGTTTTTCCAGTATTCCCAGTTTTCTCATATTTTCCCTCATTCTTAATGTGCGGACCTGAATCCGGTCACTTCATACAGCTCTTCCCAGTTATGATACCAGCTCACACACTGCGGATCCCCGGACTGTATACAGTAGGTATCTTTTGAGCAGACCAGCTCTTTTCCCGGACCCTCGGTGTACACGGCAACCACGATGCACATACCCTCTCGGAGCACGGTTTCATCGGACGGAATCAAATAGGGAGCTTCCATTTCGGCGGTCCCGATCCCGTGGCCGACCCCGAATTCAGGTCTGAAATCGATACCTTCCGCGGCGGCAAGTTCTTCCACTGTTTCAAAAATGTTGGAAGCCTTAACCCCGGGAGACAGCATTTCGACCACCCTCTCTTTCAGGAGAAGGTTCTCCCGGTAAGCCCGTTTCTGTATATCCGTCGCTTCACCGATAGTCATCATCCTGGACGTATAAGCCCAATATCCCATATACCTGGAACTGGCCTCGATTCTTATCAGTTCCCCGGGCGCGAATTTCCCGCGGGGCAGACCGTACCACACCGTGCCGCCCCTGCCCGCGGGGGCTGCTGCTATCCCGCCTGCCGTACCTCCGGTCTCGTACACATGTACCCTGATCCGCTCACAGAATTCGGGGAGGGTGTATCCGTTCTCTTCCAGACTTCCCTCCAGATGCTGAAGGGCACCGATCAAACCGAACTCCAGTTTTTCCGCAGAAGTTCTCAGAAGTTCAATTTCCCGCTTATCCTTAATCATCCTGACATCCCGGAGGAGCTCACCGGTATCAACCCACTGCAGATCCGGACATGCTTCGTCCAGATCCTGTTGAAAAGCGGCCGATATGTACTGCCCCTCAAGACCGACGACAGCCACCGGTTTCCCTTTTGCTCTTTCCTTTCCGGCTTCCCCTGTCCCGAAGACGGTTTTCAAAAAATCGGCTGTTTGCTCAGCCAGATAGGCAAAAGGGTCGGCGTTTTGATCATCATAACTGCGCACACCACCTGTCCACCCCTGATCAAGTACTGCCTGGGTCCATTCATAGGGACAAATAAGCAGGGACGAAGCATTTTTCGAGAATAGATACCCAAGAGGTTTCTCCGGGAAGTGGGTGGCAAAGGGGAATTCAAGACCTGTGCAGCAGCTGACTGAATTCGGATCATTCAGAAGCACCGCCGACGCCCCGGTCTGTTCGAAAAACTTCGCGAAGATGCGGGAAGATTTCTCTTTACTCATGAATCATTCCTTTTGAAAAAAATCGTTGAATCCTGTTCCGGACTTTTCTTTTCCGGCCGTCTGCCGGAAGAACGGCCCCCGGAAGAACGGCCCCCGAAAAGCGGCTGTTTTCCGGATTCTTCCATACCGAAAGAAATCCACATTTCGGAATGCCGTTTCATAATATTAAGCATCTGAAGAAGGACCTGTCAAGGCTTAATTTACCCTATCTCCTCCCGCCGGGAGAAAACTGCCGTCCGGCAGCAAAATATCCTGGTGGGGAATTCCGGCTTCCTCTTTTCGATACCGGACACATGCTTCATAATTCCCGGAACAGTATTTTCTGTTCCATTCATTTCCGATTCTTCCTTCCCGCTCAAAACGCCGCATAGGGCATACACTGTACCATTTACACCTCATGCAATAACTATAACAATATCCGGATGCCAGGGCATTCTTTTTTTTCATGAGTTTGCTTTTCCCGATTCCCTTAGTATATTTATGACATAATGAGTAAGGATTATACTTTTACACATACAGACGAACTCATACAAGCGGGAAGGTATTCGGAAGCAATCGAAGAACTGAACCGGGTGCTGGTGGAAGAACCAGACAACACCGAAGCTCTCTGGCGGATCGGAGTTTCCTTCACGGAAAACAATGAACCGGTGAAGGCTATGAAGGCTCTTGATTACTTCTTTACCTTTGAACAGGACCATCCGGAAGCCCTCGAAGCAAAAGGCTGCGCTTTGTTCAAGACGGGAAACTATTCCCGGGCGAAGAAGTATCTTGAAAGAGCCGAGCTGCTCCAGCCGGATGGAGCCTCGATCAAAAGAAATCTGGGAGTAGTGTACAACCAGCTGGGCTTGAAAAAAGAGGGATACGAACGTTTCAAGGCTTCCTACGCTCTCAATCCCTTTGACTATCGGACCGAATATGCCCTGGCGATGACCCATATACACTTCAGTGACCTGAGCGCCGCTGAAAAGATCCTTCTTGAAATGCTATCTCAGGACCTCCCTGAAGATTTCCGCAGCATGGTCGATGAAAGCTACCGGTGGGTAAAACAGAAACTGGGAAGAAACAGCGCCGTTTCATGACCCTGGATTCCTTCCGGCTCATGCCCGGCTTTGTTATCCTGACCGGCCGGTCCCTGATCCATCATTTCAAAGCAAAAACACATTGCACCACCCTTCGAGAAAGTGTATTTTAGGCTTATGGAACTATTTGCCGATACACATACTTTTCAGGTTTCGGAAATCACCGCTCTCATCAAGGATCTGCTGGAAGCACAGTTCTCCTCCATCTCCATAGAGGGAGAGCTATCCAACTTCCGGCCGGCAAGCAGCGGGCACTGGTATTTCACTCTCAAAGACCAGGGCGCGGTTATCCAGGGAGTGATGTTCAAATATCGTTCTGCCCGTGTCCGTTTCGTGCCCTCGGACGGGATGAAAGTAGTCGTACAGGGCAATATCGGAGTCTACGCGAAGCGGGGCAACTACCAGATCATCTGCGACAGCATGGAACCAGCCGGACAGGGAAACATCCTTGCAATGCTGGAGGAACGAAAACGGAAACTGGCCGAGGAGGGATTATTCAACCTGGAACGGAAACA
>Ga0272441_10010554_pt1 | contig 13949 bp, 9 predicted proteins | sample SSMProp6N_FD_193582 | JGI IMG/M metagenome (GOLD analysis project Ga0272441, IMG submission 193582) | Marine sediment archaeal communities from Little Sippewissett salt marsh, Falmouth, MA, United States - SSM-Prop-6N | ecosystem: Environmental > Aquatic > Marine > Wetlands > Sediment ... | reverse complement strand
CCCACGCTCGGCCGATCTCCCTGTGGGAGCTGGCCCGAGAGCCGAGACCGGGCGAGGTACTCGCTGCGCGAAACAACGCGGAAACAGCGTGGAAACCGCCCGCAGACGGCGCGGCAGACGTCCAGCTAACGGGAAACAAACGGGAAGCCCGCCCTGCTCGCCCGGACGGGCGGGGGCAGTTGGGGTTGTTCAACGGGGCCGGGAATCCGTCCCGGCCGCCCGAGGACGTCGACGACGGCGCCGACCGGGCGGGGAGGGCAGGACGATGACGCCCTACCAGATGGCGCGCGCCGAGTGCGCGAACATGGACACCGACGGGAATTGCCTGCTGGTCGAGCGGCGGGAGGTGCACGGGTACTCCGTCCCCCTGCCGGACTGGCTGCCGGCGGGGCGCTGGCGGGAACTGGTCGAGGCCGCGCGGGCGGACGGGGAGAGGGTGGTCTGCGTCCGTCTGCGCGCAGGGCCGGGCGGCGGCGACGTCGTCCGGCAGACGGCGGCGGACAGGCAGCGGGCGCTGGGGCTGCCCGTCGCGGAGCGTCTGCGGCTCGGGCGGCGGCACGACCTGTGCTTCTGCCCGAAGTGCGGGGCGCGGATCGGCTGCGAGGGCCGGCTGCCCGAGGAACTGCCCGACGGGACGTGGGACCTCGGGACGCTGTGCGGCGATTGCACCGTCGCCGCCGATGGCGCGGACGCGACGTGCAAGGTCAAGCGGCGCCGGCGCTGCTCCTACTTCGAGCAGGCGATCCTCCCGCTGGCCTACCGGCCGAGCCCGAAGGAGAACCCCAAGCTCCAGGGCGAGCGCGCCCGGGCGCGGGAGGCGTACTGGTCCACCGGGGAGGCGGCGGTCGTCTCCGAGGGCCGTCGGCCGCGGGCGCCGAGGAGCTGCCCCGACTGCGGCGGTCCCCTGCCGAAGGGCAGGCGGTACTGCGAGCCGTGCGCGGCGAAGCGGCGCAAAGCGACGTACCGGCGCAGCCGCCGGGAAACGGAACGGCCCGCGCAACAGTTATCGGGAGGTCAGCGTTCCCAAGTCCTTGACATCAAAGGACCGGCGCGAGGCCGAAATCGGGGGTCCGACCGGAGGGCCGAATCCGGCCGAGATGGCCAAACAACTGTTGCGCCCGAACGGAGGGGGAATCGGTCGTGAGCAAGATAAGGAACGGGCTGCTCGACGCGGCGCTGGTCTACGCCGCGCGGGGCTGGAGCATCGTGCCGATTCGCTTCGACAACGGCCGCAAGCGCGGGGCGGTGCGGTGGAAGAGATTCCAGGACATCGCCCCCAGCGCGAAGCTGCTGACCAAGTGGTTCGGAACGGGCAAGTACCCCGCCCTCGGCGTGATCCTCGGGCCGGTCAGCGGAAACCTGGCCTGCCGGGACTTCGACGAGGCCGGGGCGTACTCGGCGTGGGCGGCGGCGCACCCGCAGTTGGCGCGGTCGCTGCCGACCGTCCGGACGCACCGGGGGGCACACGTCTACTTCACCGCGCCGGTGGGCAAGACGCTCCCGTTTGGCGACGGCGAGCTGCGCGGGGCGCGGTCGCTGTGCGTTCTGCCTCCGAGCCCGCACCCGAAGGGCGGGGCGTACGAGTGGGTGGTGGCCTTGGGTGACTGTCCCCCGCCCGCCATCGAACCCGAGGGCGCGGGGATGTTCGGCGAGCCGGTGGAACGGACGAGGACGGAAGAGAACCGACGTAAGCCGAAGCAAGCTGAAGGAAACAGACGCAACTCGACGCAGGGAGCGGGTGGGGTGAAGGCAGAAGAGGAAGTGGAGCTGGCGATTGCAGCGACCTTGCCGACCGGACAGGGACAAAGGAATCGGGCCGTGCTGCGGCTGGCGCGGGCGCTGAAGGGCATCCCGTCCCTGAAGGACCAGCCCGCCCAGCACCTCCGGGCGGTCGTCCGGCGCTGGCACGAGCGCGCCCTGCCGTACATCGGGACGAAGGAGTTTGAGGAGACGTGGATCGACTTCCTGTATTGCTGGCCGCGGATACGCCGGCCGATGCGGGTCAACCTGCTGGCCGACGCCCTCAAGGCCGCCCGCACTCGGCGCGTGCCGGGGTGCACGTACGAGATGGAGGAGCTACAGGACCTCGTGGCGTTATGCCGGGAGCTTCAGCGCGTCGCGGGGCTGGACGAGCCGTTCTTCCTCTCGGCCCGGACGGCGGCGGGGATGTTCGATGTCGGGTCGACGACGGCATGGCGGTGGCTGTTCCTGCTGGAGGCCGAGGGGTGGATCAGGACACACACGAAGGGCAACGCCGTGCGGGCGACGCGGTTCGTGTGGACGGGTGACGATCGACCCGAGGAGGGCGACGCATGAGAGATTGCTTTGAGAAACGAAGGCTTTTCACTTGTAAAGGACACTTGGGCGCGTTAGAATATCTTTACAGTGGCAAAGCAGGTCAAGGGCATCGAGGCGCAGCTCCGCACGGCCATCCTCACGGCCGACATCTCCCGGTATCGTCTGGCGAAGGTGTCCGGCGTGTCGGAGGCGGCGCTGTCGCTGTTCGTCAACGGTCACCGCACGCTGACACTGACCAGCGCGGCGAAGGTGGCCAAGGCCCTGGGCCTGGAACTGCGGCCGAGAGACGAAGGGTAGGTGGATGATGGCAAGGGTCTTCCGAGCGACCTACACGAAGCTGCGAACCGTCAAGGACCGCGGGGGCAAGGTCGTCTACGACGTGAAGGACGGCAAGAAGGTCCCGCGGCGCGTGCCGGTGATGGGCAAGGACGGCAAGCCCGTGCAGGCCGAGAGCCGGCGTTGGTACGTCGAGTACAAGGACGCGAACGGGCGCGTGCGGCGGAAGGCGGGGTACACCGACCGCAAGGCGACAGAGCAGCTTGCCGCCGATCTGGAGCGCACAGCCGAGCGGGTGCGGAGCGGATACCGGCCCAAGGAGCACGAGCACCTTGCCCGGGCGCTGGAGGAGCATCTTGCGGACTGGCAGGAGGCGCTGCGGGCCAAGGGCACCACGGAGCGGCAAGTGCAGCAGGTCCACAACCGCGCCAAGCGGATCATGGACGACTGCGGCTTCGTGGTCTGGGGCGACATCCGAGCTGCCAAGGTGCAGAAGGCCCTTGCCGAGATGCGGAAGGACACCGAGAAGAAGCGCGGCATCTCCGCGCAGACGTCGAACTGGTACCTCCAGGCCGGCAAGTCCTTCTGCGAATGGCTGGTGAAGGAAGGCCGGGCGCCGGAGAATCCCCTCGTCCACCTGGAGGGGCTGAACGTCAAGGTAGACCGGCGGCACGATCGCAGGGCGCTGACGCTGGACGAGTGCAGAGCCCTGCTGGCGGCGGCGGCAAGAGGGCCGAAGCGGTGGAAGATGACCGGCCGGGAGCGGGCCGTCCTGTACCGATTGGTGCTGGCGAGCGGCCTGCGGGCCGGCGAGGCGCGGACGTTGACGACGGGCGCGTGTAGGCTCAACGACGATCCGCCGGTTCTGGTCGTCAAGGCGGGATACTCCAAGCATCGACGAGAGGACCATCAGCCGATCCCCGCGGAGTTGGCGGAGGAGTTGAGTGTGTTTCTGGCCGGTCGGTCGGATGAGGACCTCGTGTTTCCCACCATGCCGGATCGACACGGAACGGCCAAGATGCTGCGGGGCGATCTCAAGGACGCAGGTATTCCCTACCGGGACGCTGCGGGCCTCGTGGCCGACTTCCACGCTCTGAGGCACACGTACATCAGCAATCTCGCCCGCGCCGGCGTGCACCCGAAGGCGGCGATGGACCTGGCGCGGCACAGCGACATTAACTTGACGATGGCGCGGTACTGGCACACGGTCATTGCAGACCGGGCGCAGGCCCTGACCGCCCTGCCGAGCCTCACCGGCGACAGCCCCGAGGCGGCTGAGACAAAGGCCACGGGAACGTACGATGTCAGGCCGCGGGATGTGGATTCGACGACCCGAAACGCCAAGCAGAGCGACAAGCGCGGACGGGAAACAGCGCAACGCCCTACAGAATCGTCGGATACAGAAGGCTGTCCCCGGTCTCGAAAACCGGTGAACCTTAGGGTTCCGTGGGTTCGAATCCCACCCTCTCCGTTACAGGGCGAGACGGTCCACGCAGGGTCGTCTCGCTTTCTACTGCGCCGCGCCCTGGCGCGCCGGGTGGGATTCGAACCCACGCGACGCGAAGCGGCGCCCCGTGGGATTCGACGCCGAGCCTCCTCGGCGCCTCCCCGGGAGAATCCCACCCTCTCCGTTCCAAGGCGAGACGGTCCACGCCAGGCCGTCCACCGCTTCCAAGGGAACGCGGGCATTTCTATTGGGGAGGGATATGGCGTTTTGGCTTGACAAAAGCGGTTCTGTTGATATGCTATATGGCGCTCCAGTTCGCTTGTTGGAGCGGCGAGGCTGTCCCCGAAGGTAGGAGCGATCTCGCTCACTCGTCCCTTCCTGCCTAGGCCGTTCGGCCGAGTTCCAGTATCAGTCACCAGTCGTCGCGAACCGGACGGCGCCCTGTCTGCCGTCGGCCTGGACACAGTGTGGCCGGCAGGTCAGGCGGGGTTTCCGTGGCAGACGGAAGCGGTTCACACCGTAAGGGAGCAGACTGTGAGGGCAAGAAGCGAGGGAACGGGATGTGTCACGATCTGCCTGATGTTGCTGATCACGTGCGCGGCGCGGGCCCAGACGACCCACTGGACCGCCACGGGTGGGAACTGGGCGCAGGACGCGGATTGGACCGGGGGCAAGCCCACGGGCGGAGTCGACGCCTACGTCGGCAGCGCCGGGGGGCACTCAACGGCCGCCGTGACGATTGTCGGCCCGGGACAGGAGTGCAGATACCTGTACGTCGGGCACGGCGACGGCAATGACGGCACGGTGACCATCGAGCCGGGCGGGGGCTTGACCGCCGAGCGGCTGTACGTCGGCTACAACGGGAGCGGCACGATCCGGCAGAATGGCGGAACCTGCACGGTCGAAAGGCTGTCGGTGGGCGACGGAGTGGGCTGGGCCTTCTTCCCGCCGGTCAACGGGGTGTACGAGCTGATCGACGGGAATCTGGATGCGGGGTACATTCAGGTCTCTCCAACCTACACGGGTCAGTTCACGCAGAGCGGGGGACGGATCACGACCGGGGGGATGCAGATTGGCAATCCTGACGGCTGGGGGGAGTTCCGCCTGGTCGACGGGACGTTGATCAACAGCGGGTACTTGGGCCTGGACCAGGGCAACAGCTTCATTCAGGAAGGCGGATTCCACGAGGTCAAGGGCATGTCGATGAACTTCGGCATGTCGTACCGGAAGACCGGCGGAGAGTTGCTCGTGACGGGGAACGTGTACCTGAGCAGCGCGTCGTGGTTCCGCAACGAGGGCGGTGACGCACACATCCGCGGCAACGTCACCGCCGAGGAGATGGGGCAGTTTCTCGTGCGCGGGGGCAGCGTCCATATCGACGGGAATATGCTCCTCGCCGAGGTCCAGCAGGAGCGCCCGAGGCTCGAACTACAGAACCCCGATGGGCAAGTCACGGTGGGCGGAACGGTCACGCTGCGAGGACGCATGGAGATCTCTTGCGCGGTCGGAGCGCAACTGCATCTGGGCGGGGCGGGGTTCGTGAACGAACTGACTCACACGACCGGTTTATACGGCTTGAACAACCTGGCCGTCGTTCTCGAAGGCGGCGCCGACCAGGTCGCGGTCTACGAAGCTGCGGGGGAGGATGTGGGTCCCGACCCCAACGGCTTTGTGGGCAACTACACGATCGGCACACTTCGCATCGGCGGCGAGGACGACGTCGGCGTGGTGCAACTGGTGGACGACTTCGAGAACACCGCCGGCGACGCCCTGCCCGAGGCTGTATACGTCGAGCGGTTGGTGGTCGAACCAGGCTGCACGCTCGACCTGAACGGGCTGAGCCTCTACTACGTCACCGGGGGAGTCGACCCGGCGGGGACCGTTCTTCTCCACGGCGGCAATCTCATCCAGGTTCCCGAACCGACCGCGGTCGGCCTCCTGTCGGTCGGCGGCCTGGCCCTGTTGCGGCGGAAGCGGTAGGGGGACGGGGCTTCCCGGCCCGCCGGTAGTGATTTCTCCAGAAGAAAAGGAGCGATGATGAGGGACTATGCCAAGGGAAAGAAGAGCGTTGCGATCTGTCTGGCGTTGCTGATCCCGTGCGCGGTGGCCCGAGGCCAATCGACCCACTGGAACGCGGCGGCCGGGGATTGGTCACAGGATGCGAACTGGACGGACGGAGAGCCCGGAGTCGACACTCGGGCCTACGTGGGCAGCCCGGAGGGACGTTCAACGGCGGCTGTGGCGGTCGTCCAGGCGGGGGAGGAATGCTGGAGGCTGTATCTCGGCGAAGGCGAGGGCAACAAGGGCACGTTGACCATCGAGCCGCAGGGGACGTTGACCGCCCAGCTGCTCTTCGTCGGCCACAACGGAACGGGCGCCATGCGGCAGACCGGGGGGATATGCACGGTTGACGTCCTGAGTGTTGGCTGGGGGGACGGTATCCATGGGTCCGGGTTTGGCGAGTACGAGATGGTCGACGGCGCCCTGGATGCCGGGTGGATTGTCGTTGCGGACGGCATGGCGATGTCCGGCCGGTACGTCCAAAGGGGCGGTGCCGTCACCACGGCAGGTATGGGGGTCACCTTCATACACGCCTTCCCCGACGTGGAGCTCCACGGCGGGACGCTGACGAACTCCGGCCGGCTGAACATGGACATGTTCGTCTCCTTCGAGCAGTACGGCGGGCGTCATGAGGTGGCGGGTTTCGACCTGTACTCCGGCTCGACGTACGAGAAACGCGGCGGGGAGCTGATCGTGACGGACAGCATCGCCCTGCATAAGGACTCGAACTTCGTGCAATACGACGGGAACACGCACGTCCGGGGGGACGTCACCGTTGAGGGCCCAGGGGATTTCTCCGTGCACGCGGGCGACCTGCGCGTTGACGGCAACATGCTTGTAGTGGAGGACCAGAGCCCACGCCGGAAACTCGAGTTCCTGAATGCCGGAGACAGGATTGCAGTCGGCGGGGTGTTCACGTTGCGAGGCCCGATTGACCTCACCAGCGCGGTGGGCGCTCAACTCGACCTCACCGGCCCGGGGTTTGTCAACGAGATGCCCGAAACGGCCGGCGCGGCGGCAGGCCTCGGACAGCTCGCGCTGGTCTATGAGGGCGGGACCGGGCTGGTGGCGACCCATGAGGCCGCGGGGGAGGACATCGGACCCGACCCTAACGGCCTTGTGGGCAACTACACGATCGGCACACTTCGCATCGGCGGCGAGGACGACGTCGGCGTGGTGCAACTGGTGGACGACTTCGAGAACGCCGCCGGCGACGCCCTGCCCGAGGCTGTATACGTCGAGCGGTTGGTGGTCGAACCAGGCTGCACGCTCGACCTGAACGGGCTGAACCTCTACTACGTCACCGGGGGAGTCGACCCGGCGGGGACCGTTCTTCTCCACGGCGGCAATCTCATCCAGGTTCCCGAACCGACCGCGGCTTGGCTGCTGATCTTGGGCGGCTTGACATTTGTGCAGCAGAGGCGACGGAAAAGGGGTCTGCCCTGACCGGCGCGCTTGCACGTGCGGGTAGGCCCCGTTGTGCTCCCGAGAACAAGCACGGGGATTCCTGTGAGGAGGACGGCCAGTGAATGAGGGATTGAAGCAGGTGCATTCGCGAAGCAGCGGCGCTGTGACACGACTCGGGAACGCCGGGAACAGGAGGTCCGCTCGGCTCCGAACAGGGCAGACGGCAGGGGCGGTTCTGGCCATGGTCACGTGCCTGGCCAACGTATCTGCTGGGACATGCTGGACCCTCCGGAGGATCGTCGGCTTCGACACGCCCACACCGGGCGCCGGCGGGACCTTCTGGGCGTTCGGCAACCAACCGGCCATCGACCGTGGCGTGGTTGTCTTCGAGGCCTCCGGAGGGGGGCAGACGGGAATCTACAGGTACCAGGCAGGCGAGCTGACCGTCGTGGCCGACAGGAACACGGCCGTGCCGGGGACGGACGAGTACTTCTACGGGTTCAGCCGGGTCTCGATTGACAGAGGGAGTATCGCCTTCGCAGGAAAGCCGACGGCTGAGCCCGGGATGACCGGGGTCTATGCCCTCATCGACGGAGAGCTACAGCGGGTCGTGGACCCGACCACCGCCGTCCCCGGTCGCTCCGAAAGCACGGACGACCTTAGGAGCCCCTGCATTGGGGGGCAGACGGTGGCCTTCTGGGGTAAGGGCTCGGACCACAAAGAAGGCATATACATATGGCGTCCGGGCCAGGGCGTGGCGGTCGTCGCCGACCACGACACGCCGGTGCCGGGCATCACGGGGACGTTCTCGTACCTGGGAGACCAAGCTGCGGTGGACGGCGAGAGCGTGGTCTTCTACGGGGGCCGGTACCAGGAACGTGCGGGAATCTACAGGGACACGAACGGCGTGGGGTCTGTCGTGTGCGACAAGTCCACCAGGATCCCGGGCGGTTCGGGGAACTTCGTCTCGTTCTCCAACCCGTCCGCGGACGATGGGATGGTGGCCTTCCGGGGGTTTGGTGACTTCGAGCAGACAGGGATCTACGCTCACGCCGACGGGGGCCTGGTCCGGATCGCGGACAAGGGAACCTCCATGCCCGGAGGCCAGAAGTTCACCTGGTTCCATTCCCAGGTGGCCATCGACGGCGGGAACGTCGCGTTTGTCGGGTACGGCGAGTCCGGGAGCAGCGGTCTCTATGCCCGGTACGACGGCGTCCTCGGCGAGATCATCGATCTGGACGATACGTTGGAAGGCAAGAGCTTGAGGGAACTCCACATCGGCAGGGAGAGTCTCAGTGGCGGCCGGGTCGTGTTCCGCGCCCGGTTCACCGATGACTCGGAAAGCCTGTACATCGCGACCATTCCCGAGCCGGCCACCGTGGCCTTCCTGGCCCTCGGGGGGCTGGCGGTGCTTCGGCGGCGGTAGCATAGACGGGGGTGGATGTCGAGGACTCGCAGGGAACCTGGCTTCCTCGTTCCGGGCAGGGAGGGCTGCGGTAGACCGTTCGGTCAGGATTCGCTGCCGGCGAAGCCGAGGTATTCGTCGAGCCAGTCGTCGGTGCGCAAGACGCCCTTGCGCTGGCGGAGGGCGAGCTTCTCGGCCTTGCGCTGAGAGTGGTCGAACAGGCGGCGGGTGGACAAGGAGGAGATCTCGCGCTCGGTGTGGCCGAACCGCTTGCGGAGGGTCTTGGTCAGGTGGGGGCTGTAGCGGAGGACCAACTCGTCCTCCAGGCACACGATAGCCGACGCGCTGCCCGGGTCGCCCTGGCGTGCGGAACGGCCGTAAAGCTGGCGGTCGATCCGTCCGGACTCGTGGCGTTCGGTGGCCAGAACGCACAGCCCGCCCAGTTCGGCGACGCCGCGGCCGAGCTTGATGTCCGTGCCGCGTCCGGCCATGTTCGTGGCGACGGTGATTCGTCCGGGCTGGCCCGCGCCGGCGACGATTTCGGCCTCCTCGGCGTGCCGGACGGCGTTGAGGACAGAGTGTTGGAGGCCGGCCTCGGCGAGCAGGCGGCTGAGCAGCTCGCTGGCGCGGACGCTTCTCGTGCCGACGAGCAGAGGTCGCCCGGTGGCGTGGGTCTTCTGGATCTGCTGGACGATGGCCTTCCACTTGGCGTCTTGGGTGGCGTAGACGTGGTCGGGCTGGTACCGGCGGATGCACGGGCGGTTGGTGGGGATGACGACGGTGGGCAGGTGGTAGATCTGCCAGAATTCCCGCCAGGCCTCGGCGGCCGTGCCGGTCATCCCCGACAGCCGGCGGTAGAGCCGGAAGAACCGCTGGAAGCTGATGCGGGCGAAGGTGTCCTTGGGGGGATTGACCTCGAGGGTCTCCTTGGCCTCGATGGCCTGGTGGAGCCCGTCGCGCCAGGTCCGGTCGGGCATGAGGCGGCCGGTGAACTCGTCGACGATCACGACCTTGCCATCGTCGATGATGTACTGCTTCTCGAGGAGGAACAACTCCCGGGCGGTGAGGGCCTGGACGACGAGTTCCTCTCCTCGGCGTTGCCCGGCCCAGATGCCTCCGAGCCCGGCGGCGGCCTCGTCGAGCTTTCGCTTTCCGGCGGGGGTCAGGTCGACCTCGCGGTAGCGGTGGTTGACGCGGAAGTCCCGGCCCTCGACGAACTGCGCGGCGACGTCGGCGGCCTGCTGGAAGGCCTCGACCTGCTCGGCGTTGGGCGCGTCACCGGAGATGATCAGCGGGGTGACGGCCTCGTCGATGAGGACGGAGTCGGCCTCGTCGATGATCGCGTACTGCAGGCCGCGCATTACCATGCGGTCGGTCCCCGTGCCGGCGCCCTGCGCGATCTTGGTCAGCAGGGCCATGGGCAGGCCGCGGAGCGTGCCGAGGGCGAGGCGGTCTCGGAGGAAGTCGGCGGTGACTTCCTTGTTGGTGCAGTAGGTGATGTCGGCGCGGTAGGCCTGGCGTCGTTGGGGCGGGGGCATGCCGGCCTCGACGTAGGCGGTGGACAGGCCGAAGAAGCCGTAGATGCGGCCCATCCACTCGGCGTCGCGCTTGGCGAGGTAATCGTTGACGGTGATGACGTGGCAACCGCGCCCGCGCCAGCCGGCGACGGTGGCGGCCAGCGTGGCGGTGAGGGTTTTTCCCTCGCCGGTGGCCATTTCGGCGATGCACCCGGCCTGGAGGGCGAGGGCGCCGGCGACCTGGACCTTGAAGTGCTTCTCGCCGTTTTGTCGGAAGGCGGCCTCTCGGACGACGGCGAACGCGCGGAGGAGGTCTTCGCGGGTGTCGCGGCTACGGAGGAAGCGTTCGCGGAGCAGCGTGCCGGCCTCCTTGAGCTTGGCGTCGCTGAGGTCGGTAAGGTCCTTCTCGTGGGCGAGGACGCGGTCGGCGAGCCGCAGGAAGCGGGACTTCCGCGGGGTGACGTTGGCGAGGATGCCGGCGGCGCGGTCCCAGAGGCCGTCAAGCCCCTTGGGCAGCTCCTCGCCGCGCGGGCGGTAGGCGAGCATGCGCCACGTTGTGCTGGGCACGCCGCTCACGTCAGAGCTTGAACCTCTTCTGGACCAGTTGGAGGATCGACCGGTACCACTGCTGAATGAGCGGCTTGCCGGGCATGGTCAGGCGGATGACGACGCGCTGCCCGCTAAGCAGGGGGATGCGGCCATGCCATGCGCTGCCGGGGTCGTCGACGGGATCGGGGCGGAGGCGGAGCTCGAAGAACCGCTCGGTGGTCTTGACGCCCTGGGGGTCCTTGGGGTCGGTGCGAATGGAGCCGCCGCCGGCGTGTCCCAGCGCGGCGGAGGGCAGTTGCTCCTTCCCGGCCTCGATGACCTGGACGACGCGGGCGGTCATGAGCGGGTCGGGCCGGCCCTTGATGCGCAGCTCGACCTCGCGCCAGTTGACCCGTCGGCGGAACTCGACGCCTTCGAGCAGTCGGCCGGCGAGGCGGGCGTCGGCCAGGCCGGTCAACTCGGGCAGGAGGGGGTTGTCTCGTCTGTCGATGCGGACGTGGACGGTGGCGAGGCGCTCGGGCGCGTCGGCACGGGTGGTGGGGGCGCTTCGGGCGGTGGCGGCCTGGGTTGCCGGCGGGGCGGGTCGGTCGCCGGCCTGGGGCAGCTCGACGCGGTCGACGGTGAAGCGGACGGGCTGGTCGGGGCGTGTCTCCGTCCGCAGCGTGCCGGTCAGCGGGCGGTTGGCGTCGGCGGCATCGGCGAGGGCTTGGCGCAGCGCGGGGGCCTCGTCGGCGGGCACGGAGAGCGTGCAGAGGTTTCTCGGCCCTTCCAGGAGCATGGCGAGGATGTCCTGGTGGGCGGTGGCGCGGATGAGGACGTCGCGGCTGACGAGCAGGCCGACGCGCTCGCCGCGGGGGACGAACGCGCCCTCGGCGCGGTCGATATTGGGGGAGACCCACTGGCCGGGGAAGGCGGCCATGACGGTGAGGTCGCGCTGGCGCTGGCGGACGCGGTCGATGCGCTCGTCGAGGACGTCGAGTTTCTCGGCGAGGATCTGGGAGGCGGCGAAGTCCTCGGTCTGGGCGAGCCGGCGGTGGGCGCTGAGGCGCCGTCGCTCGGCGAGCAGTTGCTCGGCGTTGGCGTCGAGCTCGGGGCTGACGGCGGTGATCAGGGGCTCGCCGTCGGGCGAGACGTCCCGACCGGCGGGGAGGGTGTCGGTGACGAACCCGCTCTCGCCGGTGTGGACGACCTGGATGCGCGCGGGCTCGACGACGCCGTCGAGGCGGAAGCGGTCGGGCGCGGGGATGAAGCCGATCCCGGCGACGATCAAGGCGATGGTCAGCGCGGTGGTGGCGATGGCCCGCCCGCGGACGCGCATCAGCTCGCCGCTGGTCAGCAGGTAGTGGAAGAACTTGCCGATCGGCACGAAGGCCCACGTGACGGCCGCCGCGACGGCGAGGATGGCCCCGAGCATGAAGAGCTTGTCGGCGATGAACAGCAGGATGCGGACGCAGATGAACACGCGGTAGATGGTGGACGCGATGCCGTAGAAGACGAACCAGCCCTTCTCGCCGCCGGTGTGGGCGGGGTTGCGGGCCTGGCGGACGCCCCAGGCGTACTTCTTGACGAGGTAGTAGATGTACTGCTTGGACCGCTGGGCGAGGTTGGGGATCTCCAGCAGGTCGGAGAGGATGTAATACCCGTCGTACCGCAGCAGCGGGTTGGCGTTGAACAGCAGCGTCGAGACGCTGGCGACGAACATCGCGTTGTAGCAGATCACGCGGATGGTCGAGCCCTCGCGGACGTTGGCCCAGATGATCGCCGCGATCGCCGCGAGGCCCAACTCGATGATCATCCCGCCCATGCCGACCAGAATGCGGTGCTTGCGCTGGCGGAACGCCCACGCGCTGGAGGCGTCCACGTAGGGCATGGGCGTGAAGACCAGGAACATGATCCCCATGACGTGGACTTCGCCCCCCGTGCCCGTCCGCCGGCCGAACGTCTTGCACATGAACCCGTGGCCGAACTCGTGGCAGACCTTGATGATGATGAACGCGAGGTACAGCAGGGGGAGGTTGTCGACGTCGAGGATGCCCTCGGCCCGGTCGGACAGGCCGGACCAGTTGTTGACCACGAAGTACATCCCCGTGCCGATCAGGCCCAGCCAGAGGATCAACCCGAACCAACTGAACAGCCAACGGACCGCGCCGACCCAGGCGTTGAGGAAGTTGTCGGGGTCGATCAGGGGGATGCGGATGAACAGGAGGTTCATCAGGTAGCCCTGGACCTCCCGTCGGACGCGGCGCTGGTGGCGTTTGAACAGGCCCTCGGCGTCGGGCGGCAGCTCGGCGTGAAGCAGGTTGGACGTGTAGAGTTGGCCCAGGAGTTGGATCGCCTCGCCCTGGGTGGGGGCGCTGTCGCCCAACTGGTCCTGGCAGATCCGCCAGACTTCGGCGACGTTCTTCCGCCCGTCCAGCAGGGCGACGAAGCGGTAGGCCGCCTCGTTCAGGCGGAAGAACTGGTTGCTCGACGGGTCCTGCAGGACGTGCCACATCCGCCCGCGGTAGTGCTGGCGGTGAATCTGCACGGTGGACCGCAGCCGGGGCTTGAGCTCCGCGACGCGGTACCAGGACTCGCTGAATGTCGGTCGATCAACGGGCAAGATCAGGCCTCAAGCGCGGTCGCCTGTTGTGGCAATCCGGCAGAAACGGAGAAACCGCAGGGCGGACAGTCGTGGGGAGCCGGAGACGAACGGAGGAACCGCAGAGGGCGCAGAGGTCGCAGAGAAGAGGCGGGTGAATCCGGCAACAGCCAACGGCCCGGAGTCAGGGCGGGGGCCTGATTGGCTGTTGGTTTTCGCTGTGGGTTGTTGCCGCTTCTCACCTCTGCGTCCTCTGCGCTCTTTGCGGTTTCTCTTCTCATTTTCGGTTAAGCGGGCTCAGGTACGTTCTGTTGCGTGCCTGCTGGTCCGCAGCCCGCCTGTCGGCGTCGGCCTGCATCGACGATGCCACGGCATCGCCTGCTTCGGCCTCCATGCCAGCCGAACGGC
>Ga0272441_10010553_pt1 | contig 13950 bp, 9 predicted proteins | sample SSMProp6N_FD_193582 | JGI IMG/M metagenome (GOLD analysis project Ga0272441, IMG submission 193582) | Marine sediment archaeal communities from Little Sippewissett salt marsh, Falmouth, MA, United States - SSM-Prop-6N | ecosystem: Environmental > Aquatic > Marine > Wetlands > Sediment ... | reverse complement strand
GCGATATGATCATTGCGCACAACGATCCGGAAGTCCTCCTCCCCGAATTCTTTCGTATTGAAGCTTACCCTGCTGGCGCGCATCGCGGGGCTTGCGCCAATAAAGATATGTCGCGGTCCGCTATGCGTGAGGTCCGCTTGCTGAACAATAGGCAATTTAATACCTCCGGCTTGAGCGAAGAGGCTCTGGAACTCTTCCGCGGCGTACATTTCACTCGGTAAAGCATCCTCTGCTACGATGATGTCCCACCCGGCAAGATCGGCCAGGTTCACACCACGCGGAACGGAGGCGGAAACGGAACACACCATAAAAGTAAACAACACAAATATCTTCATGATAGCATAGCGACACATAAGCTGATCTCCTTTCCTTAGCCGGGCCGTACATATATTCACACAAGAATCTATGAACTGTTTCTTTAACATAATGTGTCCCGACATACTTCGTCAAATCATAATTTTCTTGAGATTGAGGCAAAATCTTCTTAATATAAGATTCGTAGTCGTCAGGAATTTTCTTATGTGAAGTGTAAATAGGAAATCCCGGACAAAATGCAGAACGCGACCTCTGACTCTAAATGGAAACGAACAATGCAGTCCTCCAATTGCAGAATCACGCGACGGGCGATGCTGATCGGCGCAGCACAGGCGGGGATCGCAGCCTCCGTGGCCTCTCAGTACCGGCCGTCCCTTGCCTCGGGGGCGTCCTCAAACCTCCACGACGTCCAAGTCTGGGACATGCACGGACATCTGAGCTCGCCCGGGAACACGCCCGGGGAGAGAATGGATAACCTGCTGAAGTTTGCCGATCGCATGGGGATCGAGCGGGTGATCGTGTTCATGGGCTATCCGTGGGCCTACGACCCCTCGCCCGATGAGATCCGGCGTCAGAACGACCAGGTCCTTCGGGCCGTCGAACATTCTCGCGGACGGGCTTTGGGTTTCGTGTATCTCAATCCGAAGCACACCGAAGAGAGCCTCGATGAGCTGGATCGCTGCGTCCGTGATGGTCCGATGGTCGGTGTTAAGCTCTGGGTCGCAATACGTTGCCACGAAAAGTGTCTCGACCCAATCATCCGACGCGCCGCCCAACTGAAGGCCCCTGTCCTTCAGCACACTTGGTACAAGATCACCGGTAACCTTCCCGGAGAATCGACGGCCACCGACCTGGCCGCGCTGGCGAGACGTCATCCGAAAGCGTCGTTCATTGCCGCCCACGCCGGCGGGGATTGGGAGCGCGGTATCCGTGCGATCCGCTCGACGGCAAACGTCACGGCGGAAGTATGCGGCGGCGATCCCACGGCAGGATTTGTCGAAATGGCCGTCCGCGAGCTCGGCGCCGAACGTGTGATGTACGGCAGCGACTTCGCCGGCCGAAGCTTTGCCTCCCAATTGGCCAAGGTCCTCGGAGCCAACGTCCCGGAGAATGCCAAACGACTGATTCTTGCAGGCAATATCAAGAGGATGCTCGCCCCGATCCTTGCTGCAAAGGGGATCCCACTATGATCATCGACGTCAACGTCAATCTATCGCGATGGCCGTTCCGCAGACTCCCTTGCGATGAGCTTCCCGGGCTCATCGAGAAGCTCCGCGACTGTGGTGTAACTGAAGCCTGGGCGGGGAGTTTCGACGGTGTGTTTCACAAGGACATAGGCGGTGTGAACGCCCGGCTGGTCGATGATTGCCGTAAAGCTCGGACAGTGCGGCTCCGCCCGTTCGGCTCCGTCAATCCCATAGTCCCCGATTGGCGCGAAGACCTCCGCCGTTGTCACGAGGACTACCAAATGCCGGGGATCCGCCTCCACCCGGCCTACCACGGCTATTGTCTCGACGATCCCGTCTTTGCCGAGCTTCTTACCCGCGCCCAGGAGCGCGGACTCATCGTACAGCTCGTCATGCGAATCGAAGACCCCCGAATGCAGCATCCCTTGATGCGCGTGCCCGATGTGGACACGAAGCCGCTACCGGGCCTTCTCACGGCTCGTCCAGAGCTGCGCCTGGTTCTGCTGGGGGCATTGCAAATCCTTCGCGGCCAAGCCATCACGCAGCTGATTCAAGCCGGTAAAGTCTATTTCGAGATTTCCACGCTGGAAGGAGTCGGCGGTATTTCCAGCCTGTTGAGTCATGTTCCGGGTGACCGGATTCTGTTCGGATCCCATTTTCCACTCTTCATCCTGGAATCTGCCATCCTAAAGCTGCAAGAATCCGAACTCTCTCCCGCAAGAGCCAACGCGATAACCCACGAGAATGCTCAACGCTTACTGAAAACACCAACCGTCACCCAAGATTCGGTTATTTGAGAATTCTCGCAGATCGTAACCGATGCCCGGTCGCAAAGTAGATATCTTTACCCAATATCGGCCCGGCGATATTGATCCCTCTCTCATCACTGATTACCACCTTCACTGCATGAGAATCCGGATCGAACCGATAGATACATGACCGCGTAAAACCGTATATTTGGCCGTCAGGCCCATTCTGTAAACCCAAATCGAGCGGAGCCCCTTCAGGAACAGCGATCTGGGCCACAAACTGAAAGGACTTGGGATCAAAGACGAATATCTCCGGCTTGCTCCCTTTCCCTCTTACGGTGCCGTAGAGCCTTCCGTCCGGTCCGACCAAAAGGGCGTTGAATGAAGCTACCTTGTGGTCCAGGGAGCCGCTCCAGACTTTCTTCTCAGCACGATAGTCCCACATGAACAAAACCGCCTGATCGACCTTCGGTTGCGTTCCCGATCCCCCGGCGATGCTCGTACCTACCGCTATGAGTTTCTGATCCTCCAGGTGGGCGAGGGTATAGCAACTCCCATCCCCAAAAATACGATAATATGCTTTCTTCTCGCCTGTTTCAGGATCGTAATATGAAAGCGGTCCGCCCCACATCCCGTAATCCGGGAGCGAGGCGAGCCAGATTCGTCCCATCGGACCCGCCAGTGTGGACCGTGGACGATAGGAAATATCGTCAATGCGCCCCAGGTCACGGGGGTTGTCTTTCGACTTATTTCCAAAGTGATACGGCTTGCCGGGATTATAGACAGAGAGGCGCGCCCCCGGATAGGACGAAATGTAAATATTGCCTTTGTCAGTCGCCATGGAATAGGCTTCGCCCGTAGAAGCCGAGCATCGACCCAGATCCGCAAGATCCCCGCTCGTTGGATCGAAGCGAAACAGATGGAGCGGGAGATAGCTCGAACCATAGATACAACCGTCGGGACCGGCGTGGATATAGAAAATGTCGCTCCCGCTGGCCTTGTAATCGAGTTCGTACGTGTGAACTTTGCCGTCAGGCCGAGAGATTGCGAGTTTGCGGTAGAGTTGTTCGGCGGAATCGGCAAAAGCGAAAGTGCTCCCGTCCGGGAGTGTCGGAGCGGGTTTGGGCTTCGGCACGGCTTCCACCGGAATGGCCCGCATACCCTCGATGCGGAAATGGCCTTCACTGGACGTGATGTAAAGCCAGTCATCTTCACCCTTTACCAGATCAAGATTTCCCTGCCCTTTGGGTACGATCGGTCCGACGCCTTCTTTTTGAGCGGTCTCGGGATCGAACACGACGACATGAGGCCGGGTCACGCGAATCAGGCAGGCGACCTTTCCATCCTTGTTCACGAGGGGATAATTATACATATCGACCTCGTCCATGCGACCGTGACGGGTGAACCGGGCTCCATGAGGGTCATAACAGGTCAGGTCGGCGGTTCCATAGCTGCCGATCCAGATTCGGCCCTTTTGGTCCTCGTCCAGACGGCAGGGAAACGTCGCCTTGCCGGGATGGATTTCGCCGAGATCTTCAAGAACTTCCCGTTTCGGATCGAAGCAGAGTAGATGTCCTGAATAGGCGGCGCCGATATAGAGTTTGCCGCTTCGACTGAGAAGCGTGGCCGTCGGGAAGTTCGAGCGGCCAACGCCGGCAACAAATTGGCGGCATGCACCCGTCGCCGGATCGATCTGCAACACAAACAGGTTGTCGGCGGTCTGGCCCATTGTGGCATAAATGCAAGGCGCTCCCCGACCGGTCTGCCCCGGGTGTAATCGCACCCAATTGACGGATTGCACGGGGGTTCCGATATCCCGTATGCTGATCGTACGGGCTTCTTCCGCATGACTGTACGTCGCTCCACAGACCATCAAACAGGCCAGAGCAACGAAGAATCGTCTGTTGTTTCGTGAAAACATTATCATATTCATCTCTCTCTTAACGGCTTTTCGACATTACGATGCACTATCACAGACATTGTAAATCTATCACTATCACGGTCAATAATAAAGAATGCAGCGTGTGTTTGCAGATAAAAACTTGTATAATGGCGCCGGCGACCGTGTTGCTGTGACATTGAATGAATCCAATATTACGCGAAGTACGTGTTTTCACTTGGATACACTATACCCTATTCTTAGATACATAAAAAGGAAATCAATTGTGAACGCTAAAGCCAAATCGTTGATCGTTATCATCTTATTGTGTTCTTGCTGGCAGACTTCGAGCGCAAACGGCTGGAATCAGTTTCGCGCCGATGCCGCACGGACGGGCTATACCGCGGATTCCCTACCCGCCGATCTCTCGTTGCAGTGGACATATAAGCCGGCCCACTCCCCCCGACCCGCCTGGCAGGGAGAAGACACGCGTATGCCCTTCGATTACGCCTACCATACGATCATCGCCGAAGGTCTCGTTTTCTTCGGCAGTTCGGCGAATAACAAGGTCTATGCCGTGGATATTAACAACGGCAGAGAACAATGGTCATTTTACACCGACAGTCCTATCCGTTTTGCCCCGGTGTTCTGGAAGGATCGATTATTTATTTCCAGCGATGATGGATATTTATATTGCCTGCGGGCGGAGACCGGAAAGCTTCTCTGGCGCAAGCGTGGAGGTCCGGCCGGAGATATGGTGCTTGGAAACGGACGTATGATGTCGCGATGGCCGACACGAGGCGCTCCCACGATGGTCGATGATGTTCTCTATTTTTGTGCGGGTATTTGGCCTTCGGAAGGGATTTATCTTTATGCAATCGAACCTGAAACGGGTAAGGTACTCTGGATCAACGACTCGTCCGGCGATATCTTCATGAACCAGCCCCACCCGACGGCCCAGGCCCGGAGCGGCGTCTCGGCGCAAGGTTACATCGCGGCTTCCGGCGACACATTACTGTTACCCACTGGCCGAGCGGTACCCGCCGCCTTTAATCGAAGCGACGGCACCTTTCGGTATTTTCATCTCCAGAGATACGGTCAGGTCCGGCCGGGCCCCTTCCCGGTCCTGATGGGCGGATTTATCTTCAGCAGAAACGAATTATTTCAATCCGATAGTGGCGAGCTACTGCTCAAAGGAACGCCCGGCTCGGCTATCGCGGTTTTCCCGGAACATGTCGTTTTTGCCCAGGGGAACAGAATTCGGGGCATTCCCCGGTCTAAACTTCTCGGAGAAAAGCAGATAAAGGATTCAAAAGGAAACATTAAGAAACAAACCGTGCTGAACACCCCATCCTGGTCGATCCTCTGCCCGGAACCGATGGGCGTGTCTCTCATCGGCGCCGGCGAAACCGTCATTGTAGGAACAAAGAACCACAAGGTCATCACGGCGAACGTGGATACCCAATCCGTCGTTATGACCGCGGAAGTGGACGGAAACGCGTTGGGACTCGCCGCGGCGGAAGGTTATCTTATCGTCAGCACGGATCGGGGAACCATCTACTGCTTTGGAAGTCGTCAGGCAAATCGTACGGTCGAAACAGGTCCTGAACCAAAATCATCCGTCTATGGCAAACACCGAAGGTACGCCAAAGCCGCAGAAGAGATTATGGCTAAAACGGGAATAACCAAAGGATATTGTCTCGATCTTGGTTGTGGCGACGGTCGGCTTGCTTATGAACTGGCCAAACGTACAGACCTTAATATCTACGCGGTTGAACCGGACCCTGCGAAAGCCGCCCAAGCACGCAAGCGGCTCGATGACGCCGGGCTATATGGCACACGGGTAACCGTATTGCAGCGAAGCCTTTCTGAGACGGAGCTTCCGAATTACTTTGCCAACCTGATTGTATCCGGAGCGTCGATAAGACAAGGGGCCAACGATGTACCCAAGAAAGAGATAAATCGTATTCTAAGGCCTTATGGCGGCACGGCGTGTCTGGGCAAACTCAACGAAATGCGTGTGACCGTTCGCGACCCTCTCAAAGGCGACGGCAGGTGGACGCACCAATATTGCGATCCCGCGAACACAAATTGCTCTACGGATGAGTTAGTCCGAGGACCCCTGGAAATGCTGTGGTTCGTTGACAACGATTTCGAAATGCCCTCTCGACACGGTCGCGGCCCCGCGCCGCTTTGCCTCGGCGGACGGCTGTTCGTTGAAGGCTTGCATGGCCTGCGCGCGCTCGACGCCTACAACGGGCATGTCCTCTGGGACTACCCCGTTAAAAACATCTTAAAAGCTTACGACCAGGAACACCTGATGGGAACGGCCGGGACCGGTAGTAACTTTTGTGTAACTGCTACAGGTCTTTTTGTACGCACAGAAGATAAATGTTTAAAGCTCAACCCGGCTACAGGTAAACTCATCGTAGGATTCGAGGCCCCGGAACATCCAAAGAGCAAGATGAAAATATGGGGATATATCGCCTGCAAGGACCAGACATTGTTTGGCACGTTAGCCGATACGGAACACATCGTGAACTACCGCTACGGAAAGAGCGACATGCAAACGCAGTTTACGGAATCCGTCCTGCTGTTTGCGATGGACGCCGAAACCGGTAAGCCGAAATGGACCTATACACCCAAACATTCCATCCGGAACAACACGATCGCCATCGGGGACGGCACGATTTATCTCATCGACAGGCCGATGGCCTTAAATGACCGAATGCAGATTCTCGACAAAGATCAAGCGGCAAAAGAAAAGGGAAAGCTTAAAAACTATTCACAGCCGCTGGGGACGCTTGTTGCACTCAACATGGACAACGGGAACGTTCGCTGGGAGGTCTCCGACAACATTTACGGCACGATGCTGGCGGTGAGTGAGAAGTATGACGTGTTGCTGATGTCCTATCAGGACACGCGGTTCAAGTTAGTGTCCGAAGTCGGCGGCAAAATGGCCGCTTTTCGCGCTTCGACGGGAAAGAAGGTGTGGGACGCGGAAGCACGCTATGGTTCTCGGCCCATCCTCAACGATTCCACGATTTACGCCCAGCCCGGTGCGTGGGACCTGTTGACCGGCGAGAAAAAGGATTTTCATTTTGAACGCTCCTATGGCTGCGGCACCCTGGCCGGCTCGAAGCATTTATTGGCTTTCCGCTCCGCGACGCTCGGATACAGAGACCTGCTGACCGACACAGGGACGATCAACTACGGCGGCATCCGGCCCGGCTGCTGGATTAATACAATCCCCGCCGCCGGGCTGCTTCTGGTTCCCGAAGCGTCCAACCGGTGCGTCTGTAGTTATCTCATCAAAGCCACCATCGCTTTGCAGCCCATACAACAATAAGCACGGTTTTTCATGACGTAACCGGAAACGAAGTCAACGACGTAAGATCGATCAGTCACATACGAAATGAATACAAAATATATACGAAATTTTTCGATTATCGCCCATATCGATCACGGCAAAAGCACGCTGGCCGACCGCATGATCGAACTGACCGGCACGATTTCCGACCGTCATAAGGCCGAGCAGCTTCTCGACGACATGGATATCGAGCGGGAACGTGGAATCACCATCAAGGCGTCGGCGGTCACGATGGAGTATCAGTACGAGGGTCAAACCTATATGCTGAACCTGATCGATACGCCCGGCCACGTTGATTTTCATTACGAGGTGTCACGCGCCCTGGCCGCCTGTGAGGGCGGGCTCCTCGTGGTGGATGCCAGCCAGGGCGTCGAGGCGCAGACGGTCGCGAATGCTTATCTGGCGATGGAAAACGATGTCGAACTTCTGAGCGTTATCAACAAAGTGGATTTGCCCGCGGCGGACGTGCACTTAGCCGCCGAGGAGATCGGCCATGTGATGGGGATCGGCGCGAACGAGTGTTTCAAGGTCAGCGCGAAGACCGGGTTGGGCGTGAAAGAGCTCCTCGATGCGATTGTGACGTTCCTTCCGGCGCCGGAGGATAAAAGCAACCAGCCGACGGCGGCGCTGATTTTCGACAGCCATTGCGATCAGTACCGAGGCGTGATCTGTTACGTGAGAGTCTTTGCCGGGTCGTTGAAAGTCAAACAAAAGGTCAGCTTTATGCGAGGCGGCAGAACGTATCTCATCACCGAGCTGGGAAAATTCAAGCCGGAGATGACCGCGGTTGACGAACTTGGCACAGGCGAGGTGGGTTATGTCATCGCCAACATTCACGAGCTGGCGGACGTGACGATAGGCGACACGATTACGGATCATGCCAGGCCGGCGTCGGAGGCCCTGCCGGGCTATAAACAGCCGATGCAGATGGTTTTTTCGGATTTTTATCCCGGAACACATACGGATTATTCGGACCTGAGAGATGCATTCGATAAGCTGACGCTGAACGATGCCAGTTTTTCATTCAGCCCTCAAAACTCGCCGGCGCTGGGTTTCGGGTTTCGCTGCGGCTTTCTCGGTTTGCTGCATATGGAGATCGTTCAGGAGCGCTTGGAACGCGAGAATGATATCGAGGTCGTTCAGACGGCGCCGACGGTGAGTTACGAGGTCGTCACGAAGGGAGGAGAGGTTAAGAGAATCGAATCGCCGAGTCAATTGCCCGATCCGAGTCATATCGAAGAACTTCGCGAGCCTTTCGTTCGACTAGAGATCATCACCGGAACCGATTCGATCGGCGGGATTATGAAACTGGCGGATTCCAGGCGGTGCAAGCTCGTGAAGACCGATTATCTGAGTACGACCCGGGTGATGTTCGAATATCAAGCCCCGCTCGCTGAGATCGTGTATGATTTTTACGATCTTCTCAAGGGGATCAGCCGCGGCTATGCAACGATGGACTACGAGTTTATCGGCTATCGGGCCGGCGATCTTGTTAAGATCGATATCCTTGTGAATCAGGTGGCGGTCGATGCGTTGAGTCTGATCGTCCATCGCAGTAAAGCAGAGCCGAGAGGTCGCAGGCTGATCATCAAGCTGCGCCGCGCGATCCCGCGGCATCAGTTTGAAATTCCCCTGCAGGTGGCCATCGGCGGAAAAATCATCGCCAGAGAAACCATCAAAGGCTATCGCAAAGACGTCACGCAAAAGTTGTACGGCGGAGACGTGACGCGGAAAATGAAATTGCTGAAGAAACAAAAAGAAGGTAAAAAACGGATGAAAAGCGTCGGCAACGTTCAGATTCCGCAGGAAGCGTTTATGACGATTCTCGATAACAGCGAATAGCAAGGAAAAGATTGCGATCCGTCTATTTGGATTGGATATCCAAAACAAATACTTGTTTTTGGATAGATTTACCTTTTTTTGGGAGAAAAGCAGATGGCTGAGATATCACAGTTCAGGTTCCCGACCGATATTCGTTTTGGTGCGGGCTCGCGTTCGGTACTGGCGGAATTCGCCCAAAAGTACGCGGTGAACCGCCCATTACTCGTGACCGATTCGGGATTACCGGAGACGGAAGCGTTCCGTCTGGTTGCCGATCAGATGGATCAGATCTGGCCTGGGACCTATGTAAAGTTCACGGGCGTTCATTCTAATCCTACAGATCAGGACGTGGAGGATGCGTGGGAATCATATAGTCAAGGTAACTGTGACGGAATCGTGGGATTGGGCGGGGGCAGCGCTCTCGACGCAGCCAAGGCATTGCGGCTGAAGGTAGCTTACCCGGACGAGGCTCTGACGGACATCCCGCTCGGAGAACTCCCTGCGACCCTGACGCCGATGTGTGCGATTCCGACGACGGCGGGAACCGGCAGCGAAGTGGGACGAAGCACGGTGATCACGATACAAAAGTTAGGACGTAAAGTCGTCATCGGCGCCCCGCCGCTCATGCCGGAAATTGCCGTTTTAGATCCCGAATTAACCGTCGGATTACCGCCCAATTTAACCGCGTGGACGGGTATGGACGCCATGACTCACGCCGTCGAAGCGTTCGTATGCCCGGTTTTTCATCCGATGTGCGACGGCATCGCGCTCGAAGCTATCCGGTTGGTAAGGCTGTACCTACCGCGGGCCTATACCGACGGCGCGGATATTGAAGCGCGCGGAATGATGCTGGTTGCGGCCGCGATGGGAGCGGTTTCGTTCCAGAAGGATTTAGGCGCGGCGCATTCTCTATCGCATCCGTTATCGAGCGAATTCGGTGTCCAGCACGGGCTGGCCAATGCGATTGCTCTGCCGGCTGTCGTGCGCTTCAACGGAGACAGCGACAGCACCCAGTATGAAAGAATCGCGGTGGCATTAGGTTGCACCAAGCCTGCGGACAATCCCGCCGCCCGGGTAGCTGATTTCCTGGCTGAGTTCAATCGCTCCATCGGAATCACTCAACGTTTGCGAGACGTGAACGTTCCCCGTGAGAAACTTCCCGAACTGGCGGTCAAGGCGATCGAAGACGGATGTCACCTGTCCAATCCACGGCAATGCACTGAAGAAGATATGTTACGGCTTTACGAGGAGATATGGTAATGGCAACGATATCCAATGATATGCTCATCAACGGTCAATTGCGTTCAAAGGCGTCCGGCGGCTCTCTGGAGCTAATCGAGCCGGCCACGGAGCAGGTATGGAATAAAGCGCCGGCCGCGGGCAAAAAGGAAATCGACGAAGCCCTTGAGGCAGCGGCGAAAGCGTTTCACACATCGTCCTGGTCTTCGGCGAATCCGAAGCAAAGAATCGAGGTGCTTTATAAGCTTGCAGGGCTGATCCGCGAACACGCCGAACAAATGGCGATACTGGAAGCGCGCAACGTAGGCAAGCCCATCGGCGACGCACGCTGGGAGATTAACGCCGGGGCGCGCTGCTTTGAGTATTACGCCGGGGCGATTAGCCATTTTTGCGGCAAGACGATTCCCGTGGCGAACGATGGTTTTGACTATACATTGCGTGTGCCGGTGGGAGTCGTCGCCGCCATTGTGCCGTGGAACTTCCCGTTTCTGATGGCGTGCTGGAAGGTGGCGCCGGCGCTGGCAACGGGTAATGCCGTATTATTAAAGCCCGCAAGCCTGACGCCTCTGACAGCGTTGGCACTGGGTCAACTGGCGATGGAGGCGGGCGTACCGAATGGAATCCTGCAGGTTCTGCCCGGCCGGGGCGGCGAGATCGGCGATTATCTCGTCAGTCACCGTCTCGTTAATAAGATCACCTTAACCGGAGAAACAAGCACGGGTGCTCATATCGTCAAGCTCGCCGCCGATGATATCAAGCGGGTGTCGTTGGAATTAGGCGGCAAGAGTCCGAACATTGTTTTCGCCGATGCCGATGTGGACGCGGCGGCAAAAGCATCACCCATGTCGGTGTTTGCCAATACCGGCCAGGATTGTTGTGCGCGAAGCCGGGTGCTTGTCGAAAAACCGGTCTACGATCAGTTTCTCAAGGCGTTCGTCGAAGCAACAGAATCCATTAAAATCGGCGATCCGCTCAGCGATTCGACCCAGGTCGGCCCGATGGTGTCCGCCAGGCAAAGAGAAAACGTCGAAAAGTATATCGATCTTGCGAAACAGGAAGGCGGACAAATCCTTTGCGGCGACAAACGTCCCCAGGAGCCGGGCTATTATCTTGCCCCAACTGTTGTGGATGGACTGGATTCGTCGGCCCGCGTCTGCCAGGAAGAGATTTTCGGGCCGGTGGCTTGCGTCATCCCATTCGAGAGCGAACGAGAAGCTATCGAGCTGGCGAATGACACGAAGTACGGCTTGAGCGGGTCGTTATGGACGACCAATCTCGAACGGACAATGCGCGTAGCGCGGGCAGTTCGGACCGGCGTGCTGAGTGTGAATACGAACAGCAGTGTGTACGTGGAAGCGCCATTCGGCGGCTTCAAACGCAGCGGCTTCGGACGCGATCTCGGAATGGAGGCCATGCAACTCTATACGGAGGTTAAGAACGTTTTCATATCCGTAGGAGATGGAGATTAGACGACACCGGCTGTGGGCAAAACCAGCTTGTTGAGCCAGTTAACGAATTCGCACTGCCGGATCGAATCGGAAAGCACATCGTCGTCAATGGCTAATTGCCAGCGTAGGTCTTTCCGGTCCGGCTCTTTGACAAGCGCCTCCATGCGATCCACGAGTTCCGCCAGATCTTCATGGCAGCGGAAGAATCCGGCCTTGATGAGTTTCTTTTCCCGGGCAACGATAAGCCGGGCCATCTCGTGAAGGTCGTACTCACAATGGTACTGTGTACCCCAAAACGTTCCGTTCTTGTGGGTGACCGCAATCGCCTGGATGGGAGCGAAACTGTTGAGCGCCAACAAGATGCCGCCCGGCGGCAGCTTGGTGACCCTGTCATCGTGACTGACAAAACCTTCGAATACGCGCGGCTTACCCTCAAACATGGGATGATCGTACGCCGCGGGGGTTTGATGAATCTTTCGACCCATCCCCATCTCGCGACCTTTCGGATTCGACTCGACCTGACCGCCAGCCGCGAAGGCGGCCATCTGTATCCCCCAGCAGCTTCCGAAACTGGGCACTCCGATTTCATAAGCGTTTTGTGCCAACTCGATCTGGCTGCTGACACTACGATTGCCCGTGTCGTAGATCGTCAGATTGCAGCCGGTCCAAATAATGCCGGCGTATGTATGAAGATCCTTCACCGAAGGCATGTGCACGTCGGGATCGCTCGGAAGCAAAATATCATACGCTGCCTGCGGTAAATGCCGGAGCAGCATGTCTGCAAAGAGCTTCCAGGCGAGTTTCATGCCGGCGTCTTCAAGCTCATCCCGGCTTTGTTTCGGATAACCGTCAATAATCAAGAATTGCAAGGGCATTGTCATCGGCGACTCCTGGGGTTACTGTTGGTTGAGTTCTTCCATGATCGCAGGAAGGTCTTTGAAGTCACGACAGATGGCATCGGCTTGGGTCTTTTCACTTCCACGATCTTCAACAACTGTACACAGAATAGCGCGAGCGCCGACGGCATGAGGGCCTTCAATATCTTTTGACTCGCGATCCCCGATATGAGCGATTTCACAAGGTTCTACGTCTAAAGCTTTGGCGGCCGCCTCAAAGGCGGCGGGATTCGGTTTGGAACAACCGATCTCGTCGGAAAAAACGAAGACGCTGAAGAATTTGAGAATGCCGTAATCGGCTAATAATTGTCGAAGCGCGCGGCCCGGGCTGAAGATGGCGTCCGAGACAACACCTATCCGGTATTTTCCTTCCAGACGGCTTAATGCCTCGACGACATCGGACGCCAGGTCCGGCCGGAAGACCAGTTCCATTTCCTCATGCAGCCGGATGAGTTCATCAAACTCGGAAGCCGGCAACTCACGTTTCAAGCCTTTAAGAAGAACTGAAAGTCGCTCTCGGACCGTCCAGGTTACGTTCTGCCCATACCAGACCTGGCGAAATGCCGCATCCACCGTGTCGTAGGCCAAATCGACCCACTCTCGCGAGATCGGTTCGTGTCGCTCCAGGAATTGGTGAACCCAACTGCGCCGCTCGACCGGCTTGGTCGGAAGTCCCTGAGCCGCTCGTTTAGGCTCATCCGAATCGTCAATAAGAACCGTGTCCCACAAGTCAAATGTAATCGCCCGTATCACCATTCTTTCCGTTAAGCCTTGCTCTCAAACGTATGCTCATAACTCAAAACCGTTGTGACTGAGGGACGTAATATACGAGGCCGCGGAAAATGTGTCAATACTTCTTGGATTGGAGTATCGGCCCGGGATGACCGGTGGCCTATTTCTCGGGCACATCCGCACATGACGCCGTTTGTTTATGGGCTTCGGGGACCCAATTCCATTTAATTGCGAGCAATCCACCCGCGATGGCGGCTATAGCGACAAAGAAATAGAACAAGCTGTCCCATCCAAATAGACGTACGATAAAAGCA
>Ga0272441_10010552_pt1 | contig 13951 bp, 8 predicted proteins | sample SSMProp6N_FD_193582 | JGI IMG/M metagenome (GOLD analysis project Ga0272441, IMG submission 193582) | Marine sediment archaeal communities from Little Sippewissett salt marsh, Falmouth, MA, United States - SSM-Prop-6N | ecosystem: Environmental > Aquatic > Marine > Wetlands > Sediment ... | reverse complement strand
GAAGCACCGCGTCTTCCACCTACGATGTTTAAGAGAGACGACATGAAAAAAACCGTCGAGCATCAGCGGCTTCAGGATCATCTGGACCACAACGCCAACTGGAAAAAATGGGGGCCATACGTGAGCGAGCGCGCCTGGGGCACCGTACGCGAGGACTACAGTGCCGATGGCAGCGCCTGGGAGTACTTTCCCCACGACCACGCCCGCAGCCGGGCTTACCGTTGGGGGGAGGATGGCATTGCCGGCATCTGTGACCGTCACCAGTATGTCTGTTTTTCCTTATCCCTTTGGAATCACAACGACCCGATTTTAAAAGAGCGCCTCTTCGGCCTGACTGGCTCACAGGGCAACCACGGCGAAGATGTCAAGGAGTACTACTTCTACCTGGATGCCACGCCGACGAACAGCTACCTGAAGATGCTCTACAAATATCCCCACGCGGCGTTTCCATACGCGGATCTGGTGGCCGAGAACGGTCGCCGGGGATTCAACGATTTCGAATATGAGTTGTCGGACACGGGTCTTTTCGATGACCAGCGCTATTTCGATGTTTTTGTCGAGTATGCCAAGGTGGACACCGACAACGACACCAATACCCAGCGGCTTTTTTACGACACCTTGCATCTGCCGGACGGCAGCCTCATCCCCCTCAAGGTCCGTTCGCCGGTGGGCCTGATGCCGCTTCTGGCCGTCGAGACCCTCGAGCATGATTTGATTGAAAGCCTGCCGGTCTTTAAACGCCGACTGAACTGGTTTTTCGAAAACCGGGTGTATCTGCACGACAGCGGCAATGTCGCCTGTGTGAAAGATCCGGGAGGAAACTCGCGACGGTTGCTCTCCATCGTCAATCGGGAACGCCTGGTCAAGGTCTTGGGGCCCATGCTGGATGAAGAGGAATTTTTATCCCCCTACGGTATCCGCTCGGTTTCCAAATTTCACCGGGACCGGCCCTACACCTTCACCGTGGACGGCGTGTCCCATACCATCGACTACCAGCCGGCTGAATCGCAAAGCGGGCTGTTCGGCGGCAATTCCAACTGGCGCGGGCCCATCTGGTTTCCGATCAACTACCTGCTGATCGAATCGTTGCAGAAATACCACCACTACTATGGGGATTCGCTCAAGGTGGAATGTCCCACCGGATCAGGACGCATGCTGAATCTGGGTGAGGTGGCCAAATTGATTCAGCAGTCGGGGGGAAGCCAGGTTATGGCGTAACCTGGACAAAGCAGAAACGACCAACTGCAAGCACCAACATATAAAATGACAAACAACAAACAACAAATCTCAAATAAATTCCAAATGACAACATCAAAATATCAAACAAGGACGAAAACCAACCGTTGATCATCATCTTATTTTTCTCCAACTATTGAATTTCCACTTCTCCAAAACCATAAGGTTTTGAATTTTTAGTTTGAATATTTTGATTTAATTGTCATTTGGTTCTTTGTTATTGGAATTTATTTTGGAGAGAAAGATATAATGAAGAGACACGATGAGTGAAAAAGAATACCCGAAGGTCGTTATGCCGCAGTGCTCGATTGAGAAGATCTTGAAGGGACAAAAAGCACTGGTTACCGGTGGTAACTCGGGCATCGGCAAGGCCGTCGCCATCGCGCTGGGTCATGCCGGGGCTGACGTGGTGGTCAACTATATCAATGGCATCAGCCTGTTTGTGGATGGCGGCATGACGTTGTATCCTGGATTTGCCACCGGCGGTTAGAAAAGGAGAAAACCATGGCCAATGAAAAACAAAATGACAAGGAGGCCTCTTTTGACGGCGATGGCCTTGAAAAACTGACCCAGCATGTGAAAGGTCTCCTCGACATTCGGGATCGGACGTATGGCATCCCACCGAAAACGTATGGGATGTGTTTTGTGGGCAGCGAGGCGGTCGAAACGTTTATGAGAGAAGCGATTGCCAGCGACGAAGCCGATGCATTGTGTATCGGAAACATGATGCTCAATGCCGGTGTGTTTCATCACGTCCAACAGGCACACCCCTTCGAGAATAAATATCTATTCTACCGTTTCGCCTCGGATGAGGACCACGGTAAGGTGGCGCGCAAACCCGATGGCGGCGCCGTCAGATGGGCGGATTTCCTATCGCCGCTCACGTCGACCGGCGACCCGGGCCTTGTGCTGCAACCGTCTGTCCCGGAACGCGACCCGGATTTGGCCGATATGGCCCAGGAGAGCCTGGAGGCTTGTGGCGTTGCACCGCTGGATGAACACAACACCAAATTCCTGGATCTGCTGCACCCCAAAGCGTGGGTAGACCCTCAGCCCAAGCCTTCCTACAATCTGGTGGTGATCGGTGCCGGTGCCGGCGGGTTGGTTTCCGCAGCCGGCGCCGCCGGTGTGGGTGCGCGCGTGGCGCTTATCGAAGCGCACCTGTTGGGCGGTGACTGCCTCACGGTTGGCTGCGTGCCGTCCAAGGCGTTGCTGCGCTGTGCCAAGGCCGCTGCCGCGGTGCGCCATGCATCCCAATTCGGCGTCAACATCGATGGCAACGTTTCGGTGGACTTTGGCTTCGTTATGGAGCGCCTGCGTCGCCTGCGGGCGAGCATTGCGCCCGTCGACTCGGCCGAACGCTACGCCAATCAGCTGGGCGTGGATCTTTTTATCGGCAAGGGTGCATTTACCGGCAAAAACCGTATCGAAGTCAACGGCAAGACCCTCAAATTTGCCAAAGCGGTGGTTGCCACCGGCGGCACGGCGGCGATCCCCAATATTCCGGGTCTCAAGAAAGCGCCCTTTCTCACCAACGCCACGGTGTTTAATTTGACCGCGCTGCCTCGGCGGTTGGCGGTGATTGGTGCCGGCCCCATCGGAATCGAACTGGCCCAGGCGTTCCAGCGCCTCGGTTCGCAGGTGTCCGTCTTTTCACGCAGCGACGCCATTCTGCCCAAAGAAGACCCGGACGCGGCCACGATTGTGGAAAACGCACTGCACCGGGACGGGGTCACTTTCGTCTATCATGTCAATTTCCGGGGCGTTGAGAGCCAAAATGGAAAACCGCCGGTGACCATCGTTTTCGACCAGGGCAAAACGGAACAACGGTTGGAATTCGACGCGTTGCTGATCGCCACGGGTCGCAAACCCACCGTCGACGGCCTGGGTCTCGAGCAGGCCGGTGTGGAATACGATGCGCGCATGGGCGTTGTGGTCAGCGACAGGCTGCAAACCACCAACCCGGATATTTACGCGGTCGGAGATGTCGCCAGCCGATACCAGTTTACCCACATGGCCGACTTCGGGGCACGCCTGGTGATCCGCAATGCATTGTTTTTCGGTCGTGACAAATTTTCCAACCTGCTCGTCCCGTGGGCCACCTACACGGATCCCGAAGTGGCGCATGTGGGGCTCTACGAGAAGGACCTTAACGACCGAAACATCGCATTTGCCACCTTCACGCGGGAGTTCGCCGATGTCGACCGGGGCATTGTCGACGGTGAGACAGAGGGTTTTGTGAAGATTCATGTCAAGAAGGGCACCGACCAGATCCTGGGGGCAACCATTGTCGGCAGCCATGCCGGCGATATGATCAGCGAGATCACCGTGGCGATGCAGGGTGGCATGGGGCTTGGCAAGCTGGCCAATGTGATTCATCCGTATCCGACGGCGGCCGAGGCGATTCGCCAATGCGGCGACGCTTACAATCGCGCGCGTCTCACGCCGACCATCAAAGGATTGTTTCACCGTCTCATGGCCTTCAAACGGTGAAGCGACCTTGACGGCCCGGCAGCATCCGGTTGGATGGTTAACCCACCATTCGCCAGACCACACCCGCCGCCGCCCCGATGGGCACCAGGTACTGAATGGGGAAATGAAATTTCTGAAGCAGCACCAGCGAGACAATCGCAGCAGCCAGGGCAAACCCGTCGACCCCGGCCTCGGGCAGGATCACCTTGTAGCCGAACCAGACGGCCAGGTTCAGGATCACGCCCACCACGGCGGCGGTGACACCGGTAAGCGCGGCCTGGATGCGCGGGTTGCCGGCCATGGCTTCGATGAAGGGTGCGCCGGCAAAAATGAAAAAAAAGCAGGGCAGAAAGGTGACGTAGGTGGTGATCAGGGCGCCGAGAACGCCGGCGGTCAGCGGGGTCAGATCCCCGGGCAGGTTCCAGGCCCCCACGAATCCCACGTACTGGGTCACCATGATCAGCGGGCCGGGGGTCGATTCGGCCAGGCCAAGGCCGATGAGCATCTGCTCGGTGCTTAGCCAGCTGTTGCCCACGGCGAAATCGGTGATGTAGGCTAGCACGGCATAGGCACCACCGAAGGTGACGAAGGCGGCCTTGGTGAAGAAAAAGGCGATCCGGGTCAGGGTGTCTTCGAGTCCGCGCAATCCCCACAGGCTGCCCACCACCAGGGCCCACAGTCCAAAGCAGATGCAAAAGACCCGCACGACATGGACGAAAGAGGGGGCGACGTTATATTGGCCGTTGACGGTTTCCGCTTCGACAAGGCATTCCCGGGACTGGAAATCGAAGGTGCCTTTGCAGAAGACCTGCGGCAACCCGCGTTGCAGGAGCAGGCCGCCTACCGCCGCCCCGGCCACAATCAAGGGAAAGGGGACATTGAAGAAAAAAATGGCGATGAAGGCCAAGGCCGCAAAGAGATAGAGCAGGCGATGGTTGAGTGCCTTCTTGCCGATGCGCAGCACCGCCTCGATCACAACGGCCACCACCACCGGCTGGATGCCGTAGAAAGCGGCGGCCACCGCCGGAATATCGATGTGGGCAACGGCCAGGTAACTTAGCAGCAGCATGATGAAAATCGAAGGGATCACGAAAAGCGCACCGGCGACGATGCCGCCCAGCGTACCATGCAGCCGCCAGCCGATATAGGTGGCCAACTGCTGGGCCTCGGGGCCGGGCAGCAGCATGCAGAAATTGAGCGCCCGCAGAAACTGGTTTTCACCGATCCACTTCCGCCGCTCCACCACCTCCTGGTGCATGATGGCGATCTGGCCGGCCGGCCCACCGAAGCTGATAAAGCCCAGCTTGGTCCAGAATGTTAAGGCTTCCTTGAAAGAAACCGGTTTGGAAGGTTCTGAAATCGATTGGGTTGTCATGCCGTCTCCTTGCCATTGACCGATCGCGGACGTCCGACCATCTTAGGCCTTCTTCCTATATACGGGCACCTGGATATCGCGGCCGAAAATCGCAAATCCCAGGGTGCCGATGATCCCGAAAACGAATGCCGTAAGCAGGTTCGTCTGCGGGCTGATTTGCCATAAAAACGCCCCGCCCAATGCGGCGAAAGCGACGAAAACATCCCGGATCAGATAATAGAGCCCGAACATCCCGGCCTTGCAGCTGTTCGGTGAGAGATCCATGATCAGGGACTTGCGTGTGGGCTCACCAAACTCCTTGAGCCCGCGCAGGATAAACGCCACGAGCAGCCATTCAAAAGAGCGACTGAAAAGAAGTACCAGCGGAAACAAGGTGAAAAAGACAAAGGTGATAAGCACAAAGGGCTTCTTGGCGCTGCGGTCGGCCAGGTAGGCCACCGGGATGTATACCAAAACCGCCGTCGCCATTTCGATGGTGGTCAACAGACCGAACTGCACAGCCGATACCGGTGCCGTTATCACCTTCATGCTCCAGACGACCACGAAGGCATAAGGGATTTGCTCGCAAAAACGGATGAGAATATCGGTGGCCAGCAACCCCTTCATGGACGGGTTCATCAGCCGAAACAGTTTCAACGGATTTTTCTCCGGCGTTAGACTGCAGGCATTATCTGTGGACTGCGCATCCGGCCTGTCGTCTTCGATCATGCGCTGATGCAGGAGCAGCGCCACGATGGACATGATCAGGGCTACGCCGAAGGCGAGCCGGACTCCGTCACGCTCGCCCCAGATGCCGATGAACAGGCCGCCGAGCAGGGGGCCAAGCGCCATGGGAATGCGGCGCACCAGCGAATGCATGGTTACCCCCATGGTGCGTTTATGGGCCGGCAGCACTTTGTACATCAGACTCATGGTGGCTGGCAGCGATATGGCCGACCATGATATAAAAAGCACCGCCCCGATCAGCACTGCCTGCCAGGCCGGGACCATAATTACCAGGGCGAATCCGGCCATGGCCACCAGGTTGAAGATCAGCAGCGAACGCTTGGTGCCCAGACGATCGGACAGGTAGCCTCCGGGAAATGAGTAGAGGGCCGAAAGCAGGTTGTCCATGGCCTGAAGAAGACCGATCGCCAGCACGCCACCTCCCAGGGCCAGCATGTAAATGGGCAGAAAGCGCTCGGCCATGCGTTCGCCCATGCCCACCAACACCACCATGGCCAGCACGCCGACGGTGCTGCGCTGAAGGGCCAGAAAACCGGAGACGCCGGCAGTGCCGCCCGTTATGCGTTGGCGAGTTCCCATAGCGGGTTTCCTTTACGATTGGTCAGGATGCCTGTTTCCCCTTTTGTCTCCGGAAATAGGCATACAGGTTTTCAATGAGCTGCAACCCCAGTGTCATGCGCTGGTCATCATCCGGCTGGGATGCCGCCAGGCCTGTCAACAGGGCGTTAAACCCGGCCGTTTCGGCATGATCGTATCGGGTGTCCTTCAGGTCGATGTCGTGAATTATTTCGGCCAAAGGGACAAGCCCCCGATCCTGGAGCCCAAAGCGCTGGATCATCACCTCAAACGTGCATCGATCTCCCTCGTGGGTGTACTCGCCATCGAACATATCGAAGCGGATTTGGTCAGGCTTGGGGGTACACGGTTCTGCATCGACGAATTTGAAAACAGCTGACCGGTCCACAAACCGCCGGATCAGCCAACCGCAGGCGATACGGTCAACAAAAAGGTTTTTTCGCGTCACCCAGATTTTACCTCGCAGGCCGTCAAGTTCATGCATGGCGGCACTTTCATTGGACCCCTGCCCGGACAGGCGTGCCGTCAGGTCCTGGATTAAGATTTCAGCAGTCCCCCGCTCCGGGGCTTGGAAGAAATCGATGGCTGCCACCTCATCGAACCGACGCTGGAGCCTTAATACTTGCGCCGGGCCCTTAACGGCCGGGTCCTGGGGGTCGATTTTTCCGGTCGACCAGTCCGTGAGCAGGGTGCTCGCACCCTGGATGATCTTTTGATAGTCCGACTTGCGTGCCGTCTGAAACAGAGCAATGACCTGTTCATCGGTCAGCCCCTCCGTAAAGTGCACGCTGCCAATCGATCCGTCACCTCCGCCGGCAACGATCTCTTTGAGGGTCCAGCTCAAATCCTCTTGTGACTGCTCTGAAAAGGGCATCACGTATACCGACTGTTTGATGGCAACGGCCCCTACCTGTTGTAATCGCCGCCATATTTTAACCCTGAGGGCATTTGGCGTGGGGGGGATTTGGTGAATTAACAGCAACCATTTTTTAATTTTTAGGGGCGTCATTCCAACCTCAATATCAGTTGTTACCTAGAAATTGTATCAACTGTTACATCTTGTCAAGGGCCCCTTGTGCTTTTCCGCGGTGAAACACCAAAAAAACGATCTTGTCCATTGCATATTTTGTATTGACAAAACCGACCGGTCTGAACTAAAAACAAAAAAATATGACTGAGCGTTCGCTCGGATTTTTGATTGCAGACACAAATTAAGTTGTTTTTTCAAAATGTTGAACAAGAATCAGCAAAAACACGATAATAACGGAATCCCGACCCAGGTCAAAAACCAGGCATTGGTGACACAGCGCCGGCGGCAGATCGTGGATGCGGCGGTGAACCTGTTTATCGAAAACGGATTCCACAAGACCACCACCCGCCAGATCGCCCAGGCAGCGGGCATCTCCATCGGTTCTCTCTACGAATACATCGCCACCAAAGAGGATGTCCTCTACCTGGTCTGCGATGCGATCCATGCGGAGATCGAGCAAGGGGTGGCCGAAGCACTGAACCGGGCCAAGAGGGGCAAGAATCCCCTGGCCGAGGTGATCCGCGAATACTTCATGGTCTGCCATCGCATGAACGATCACATTTTGCTGATCTATCAGGAAACGCAATCGCTGCCAGGCAAGTGGCAGCGGGTGGTGCTGGAAAATGAAATCCGCATCACCGGTATCTTCACCGGGGTACTGGCCCGGTTGATGGCGTCGGGGGACCTTCCCCGCATCTCCTCGCGACGGTTGGACCTGGTGGCCCATAATATCTCGGTGCTGGGACACATGTGGACGTTCCGTCGCTGGTTTCTGGCCAACCATTACGGCATCGACGAGTATATCGATTTTCAGACCCGCAGTATCATGGGCATGTGTCGTGAGAATGCGACTTGACGCTAAGGGTCCAAGGGGTCAAGGATTCAATTTGGACATTACCATTACTTATTAACGCAGGAGGGATGGAATGGAATTTGAGCTCAACAAAACCCAGAAGGACATTCAAAAGGCGGTCAGGGATTTCGTCAAGGGTGAGTTCGACAAGGAATTGGCCTTCGAGCTGGAAAAAAAGCATGAATTTCCCCGCAAAATCTGGAAAAAGGCCTGCGACCTGGGGCTGCTCGGGGTTCATTTTCCGGAAAAATATTCAGGCCAGGGACTCGGTTCATTAGAGGATATCCTGGTCATCGAAGAACTGTGCCGCGGCGATTCCACGATCGGCAGCGCCATCGCCTTAGCGCCGTTCGCCTCGGAACTGGTCATGCACTACGGCTCCGATGAACAGAAGGAAAAGTATCTGCCCGCCGTGGCCGAGGGTGAAATGCTCTCCGCCGGTGCCTTCACCGAGCCTGACCACGGTTCGGACATCACCTTTATGAATACGACCGCTGTCAAAGACGGCGACGAATGGGTGGTCAACGGCGGCAAGACCTTCATCACCAATGGCGGGCTGGCCGGGTTTTACAGCGTATTGTGCCAGACTGACCTCGACGCCAAACCCGGCTACCGTGGTCAGAGCCTGATCCTGGTGGAAGCGGATCGGCCCGGTCTCTCCACGGCTGATGTGGGTGAAAAGATGGGCATCCGCATGATGGCCACCGCCGAAGTGATATTAAAGGACGTACGCGTGCCCCTGACCAACCTCATCGGTGAGGAGAACAAGGGCTTTTACCATGTGCTGCACTTTTTCGATGAGAGCCGCATCCAGGTAGCTGCCCAGGCGCTGGGCACCGCCCAGGGTGCCTTTGACCGGGCGCTGGCCTACGTCAAACAGCGTGAGCAGTTCGGTAAGAAAATCGCCCAGTTCCAGGTCACCCAGCACAAACTGGCCGACATGGCCACCAAGATCGAGCTGGCCCGCCTAATCACCTACAAGGCCGCCTGGAACTTCGACCAGGGCCGAATCGATCCCAAGCTCACCTCCATGGCCAAGATGTATGCCGCACGCACCGCCGTGGAAGTGGCCGACGAGGCCATCCAACTGCTTGGCGGATACGGCTACATGACCGAGTACGAGGTGGAGCGCTTCTATCGCGATGCCAAGATCACCGAAATCTACGAGGGCACCAAGGAGATCCAGAAGAACACCATCGCCAGTGCATTGATCGGCAAGCTGAAATAGCTTCATACCACAGGAGGACGCATGAAGGATGACATCCAGGTATACCGGCCCAGGAACAACGTCCGGGTCGTCACGGCGACATCCCTTTTCGACGGCCACGATGCCTCCATCAATATCTTCAGACGCATTCTGCAGAGCACCGGCGTCGAAGTGATCCATCTGGGCCACAATCGATCGGTGAAGGAAGTCGTCGACGCCGCTATCGAAGAGGACGCCCAGGGAATCGCCATTTCAAGTTACCAGGGCGGCCACCTGGAGTTTTTTAAATACATGGTGGATCTGCTCAAAGACGGTGGTGCCGGACACATCAAGGTGTTCGGCGGCGGCGGCGGCGTCATCGTTCCCGAAGAGATCAAGGAACTGGAAGCATACGGGGTGGCCAAAATCTACACGCCGGAAGACGGAACCCGCATGGGACTCCAGGGGATCATCAACCACATGGTCGAGCTCATGGATTACTCCCGTGCCGATGGTGCCAACCTGGATCTGTCCGGTTTGGACGCGGACAACAAGCTGCTCACGGCCAACCTGATTACGGCCCTGGAGCAGGCCAAAGCCAAGGAAAACGGCCACCTGGCCAAGTTCCGGCAGGCGCTCAAAGCCAGGATCGGCGACCGTAAAGTGCCGGTGATCGGCATCACCGGCACCGGCGGCGCAGGCAAGTCCTCCCTCACCGACGAGCTGATCCTGCGTATGCTTCATGACCTGAAAGGGATCCGCATCGCCATTATCAGTGCCGACCCGTCGCGCAGAAAGACAGGCGGCGCCCTGCTGGGCGACCGCATCCGCATGAATGCCATCAACAGCCCTCGGATCTACATGCGATCCATCGCCACACGGCGTTCCCATACGGAGATTCCCGATGCCCTGGAAGAGGTGCTGGATGTGGTCAAGGCGGCCGGATACGATCTGGTTATCGCCGAAACTGCCGGCATTGGCCAGGGGGATTCCCACATCATCGACCTGGTGGACCTGTCCATGTACGTCATGACCAGCGATTTCGGCGCCGCCTCCCAGCTGGAGAAGATCGACATGTTGGATTTTGCCGACATCGTCGTGGTCAACAAGTTCGAAAAGCGTGGGGGTGAGGACGCGGTGCGCGACGTGTGCAAGCAGGTGCAGCGCAATCGCAATGTCTTCGACCGCTTGCCCGACGACATGCCGGTGTTCGGCACCATTGCCTCCAAATTCAATGACGACGGCGTCACCGCCCTGTACCACGCCTTGCTGGACGGCATCCGGGAGAAGACCGGCGTGGTTTTCGAATCCAGCCTGCCGCGGCCCGACACCAAGCAATCGACCTCCAAGACCATCATCATCCCGCCGGAGCGCACCCGCTACCTGGCGGAAATTGCCGAAACGGTCAGAACCTACCATCGCGAAACCCAAAGCCAGGCCGACGCCATGCGGCGGGTGTGGCACCTGGAGGAGACGGCTGCGGCCTTGGCCGATGACGGCCTCGATGGCGACACATCCGTTCTGGTTGAGCGGCTCAAGGGGGAAATCGCCAACGCGCGCGAGGCGCTGAACGGCGAGACGGAAAAGCTGGTCGAGGCGTGGGAGGCAACCCAGGCGGCATATTCCGGCGATGAACTGGTTTACACGGTCCGCGGCCGGGAGATCCGTGCGCCCTTGTACAGCGAATCGCTTTCCCACCAGAAGATCCCCAAGATCTCCCTGCCGCGCTTTACGGATCCCGGTGAAATCTACAGCTGGCTGCGGCGCGAAAACCTGCCCGGCTACTTTCCCTTCACCGCCGGGGTGTTTCCCATGAAGCGGATGGGTGAAGATCCCACGCGCATGTTCGCCGGTGAAGGCGACCCGGCGCGCACCAACCGGCGATTCAAGCTGCTGTCGTCCAGCAGCGAGGCCAAACGCCTCTCCACGGCCTTCGACTCGGTGACCCTGTATGGCTATGATCCGGACCGCCGCCCGGACATCTACGGCAAGGTGGGCAACTCCGGGGTGAGTGTCTGCACCCTGGATGACGTGAAGGTGCTCTACGGTGGGTTCGAGCTGTGCGCCCCCAGCACCTCGGTCTCCATGACCATCAACGGGCCGGCGCCGATTATGCTGGCCATGTTCCTCAACACGGCCATCGATCAGCAGGTGGACAAATATGCCGCGGAAAACGGTCGGCAGCCGTCCGCCGAAGCACACCAGCGGATCAAGGCCATGGTGTTGGAGAATGTGCGCGGCACCGTGCAGGCGGACATCCTCAAGGAGGACCAGGGCCAGAACACCTGCATCTTTTCCATCGATTTCGCCCTGAAGATGATGGGGGATATCCAGCAGTATTTTATCGACAACAACGTGCGCAATTTCTACTCGGTCTCCATCTCCGGCTACCACATCGCCGAGGCCGGGGCCAACCCGATTTCCCAGTTGGCTTTCACCCTGGCCAACGGCTTCACCTACCTAGAGTACTACCTGTCCCGCGGCATGCCCCTGGACAACTTCGCGCCCAACCTCTCTTTCTTCTTCTCCAACGGCATGGACCCCGAGTACACGGTCATCGGCCGGGTGGCCCGCCGCATCTGGGCCGTGGCCCTGCGGGAGAAGTACGGGGCATCGGTGCGCAGCCAGTTGCTGAAATATCACATCCAGACATCCGGACGCAGCCTGCACAGCCAGGATATTCAGCTCAATGATATCCGGACCACCCTGCAGGCCTTGTGCGCCATTTACGACAACTGCCAGAGCCTGCACACCAACGCCTTCGACGAGGCCATTACCACGCCCACGGAAGAGTCGGTTCGCCGCGCGCTGGCCATTCAGCTGATCATCAACCGGGAGTGGGGGCTGGCCAAAAACGAGAACCCCTACCAGGGCAGCTTCGTCGTCGACGATCTCACTGACCTGGTGGAAGAAGCCGTGCTCATGGAGTACGACAAGATCACCGCCCGCGGCGGTGTGCTGGGGGCCATGGAAACCGGCTACCAGCGAAGCAAGATCCAGGATGAGTCCATGTACTACGAGATGCTCAAACACACGGGTGAATACCCCATCGTGGGCGTCAACACCTTCAGGGATCCCCACGCCGACGGTGCCGATCTGCTGGAAGGGGCCTCCTGCATCGATCTGGCCCGGGCCACCACCGAGGAGAAGGAATCCCAGCTCAACCGACTGAAAGATTTTCAGACCCGCAACGCCGACCAGGCCGCCGAGGCCCTGGCACGGCTCCAGAAGGTGGCCCTTTCCGGCGAGAACATCTTTGCCGAGCTGATGGAAACGGTGAAATGCTGCAGCCTGGGGCAGATCACCGGCGCGCTGTATGACGTGGGGGGGCAGTATCGGCGCAATATGTAAAGGAGAGAATATGAACGAAGCAGTCATTGTCAGCGCGGTGAGAACACCGCTGGGCAGTTTCAACGGATCGCTGGCCGGCATCGGCGCCACGGACCTGGGGGCCATCGTTGTTGCAGAAGCCATCCGGCGCGCCGGCATCGAGAAAACCGAGGTAAACGAGGTTCTCATGGGCCAGGTGCTGCCCTGCGGTTACGGCCAGAACCCGGCCAAGCAAGTAGCGGTCAAGGCCGGTCTGCCCTGGGAGGTCGAGGCGATAACCGTCAACAAGGTCTGCGGTTCCGCCCTGAAAACCGTCATGCTGGCCGCCCAGGCCATCCAACTGGGCGATGCCGAGGCGGTGGTCGCCGGCGGCATGGAGAACATGAGCATGGCACCCTACTACCTGGAAAAGGCACGCTTCGGTTACCGCATGGGACCGGGCCAGCTCCAGGATTCAATGATTCACGACGGCCTGTGGGACATCGTCAACGATTTTCACATGGGCATGTCCAACGAACTGTGTTCCGAGCGCTACCACGTCAGCCGGGAAGATCAGGACCGCTATGCCGCCGAATCCTATCGCCGGGCACTCGATTCAATCAACAGCGGTCGTTTCGACGCCGAAATCGTGCCCGTCTCCATTCCCCGGCGCAAAGGCGAACCCACCCGCTTCGCCAAGGATGAATGCGCCCGTGAAACCTCCTATGAAGACCTGGCTATGATGAAGCCGGCCTTTAAAAAAGACGGGGTCGGCACTGCCGGCAATGCCTCCATCATCAGCGACGGCGCGGCCGCCGTGGTGGTCATGTCCCGGGAAAAGGCCGAGGCATTGGGATGCACGATCATGGCCAGCATCGGCGCCCAGGCCTCCTTCGGCATTGACATGAAATACGTGCTGGTGGCGCCCATCTGGGCCATTCCCAAATGCCTGAAGAAGGAAGGTATCGGCATCGATGACGTGGACCTGTTCGAGGTCAACGAAGCCTTTTCCGGATCCACCGTCTCCGCGATGAATGAGCTGGGGCTTCTCGCCGAAAAAACCAACGTCAACGGCGGCAGTGTGGCCTTGGGACACCCCATCGGCGCCAGTGGCTGCCGGGTACTCGTGACCCTGCTCCACGAGATGATCCGCCGGGACAAAAAAACCGGACTGGTTTCGCTTTGCCT
>Ga0272441_10010551_pt1 | contig 13952 bp, 18 predicted proteins | sample SSMProp6N_FD_193582 | JGI IMG/M metagenome (GOLD analysis project Ga0272441, IMG submission 193582) | Marine sediment archaeal communities from Little Sippewissett salt marsh, Falmouth, MA, United States - SSM-Prop-6N | ecosystem: Environmental > Aquatic > Marine > Wetlands > Sediment ... | reverse complement strand
CGACCGGTACTTTATCCGTCGGGCGCGTAAGCAGTATATCGAAATAGTAAGGCCCCAGGTTAGCGACGCGACCCGCGAGCAGCTGGTAGAGGCGGCCCGCGACCTATCGGCCCTCGATAAGGGCTACAGCTACGGCGGTATCGGGGCGTTTATATCGCGGGTACTGCAGCGAGCCCTAGGTATGCGGCCTGGCCGTATTAAAGATAAAGATTTTAGCGCTAAGCATAATATATGCGGCGAGTCGCGGGTACGTATCCTGCGGCGTGGGGGCGGCGACGTTATACCCGACGGCGAGGTACCCGACCAAGTAAGCCCGGGCGAGGCGTATACCTACGAGACGCTGGCAGGGGCCCAGGTCGTCGCTAGGGCGTCGGTTAGTTAGCGGCGCCGTAGGTCTTTAAAAAATATCTGATAGCCTTGGTATCCGCATATTAGCGCAACCAGTATTAGGCCGACGGTAAGCAAAATATCCACGGTTAATCCTTCCTATAGCGCAGCCAGTATAGACTCGTAGGCGGCGATAGCGCCGTTAAGCTCGGCCAGCTCGCCGTGTAGGTCGCTACGCCGGGCTTTAGCTTTATCTAGCATACCGGCTATAACGCCACGGTTAAGGCCGTATCCCGAGGGTTTAGCAGCAGCTGCCGGCGCGGCGGCCTTAGCGGCTTTTTTCTTACCCTGCGGCTTTCCTTTATACTTGGCGCTAAGTTTTTCGCCCATAATACAGTAGCCGCATTTATTAGGGTCGGTTTTAAATGAGCTTAAAGTACGTTCCTTACCGCATTTTGGGCAATTCTTTTTTTCCTGGCTTTTTCTTGGCATATCGGGGGCCTCGCTTTCGGTGGGCTCGGCCTCTGGGGCCGGCTCTGATTCTGGCGCCTCTGGCGCCGGTTCGCTACGCTTAGCGGCCTCGCATTTTACGCATAGGCCGTCTACTACCGACATACTATCGGCGCCGTATACATTGGTACAGCGGTCGCATATAAAAAATTCATCTATTACGCAGTCTTTAATATCCTGCCAGCAGCCCTCGCAGCAATTAGGGCGGCGCATATCCCGCTCGTTATAGTACCCCTCGCATACGGCGCAGTATTTATCCTCTGTCACGCTACTTAATCCTTTCTATACCGACGCCCACGCCAGCCCCCGGCGGCCTTTACCGGCCAGCCCTGGGCCCAGCTGGGCATAGTCTGTAGCAGCTGCTCAAATTCAGAGACCGACCCCCAGCCCTCGGGTACCTCGGTTACTATCTCGTCGTGGACGTGTAATACGACCGGGTAGCCTGCGGCCTCAGCTCGTAGCATAGCGTCGGCCAGTAGGTCTCTCGACGTACCCTGGATAGCATTTTCCGCGAGCTTACCCCCGTACGACTCTAGCCTAGTCCAGCCAGGCGCCCCCCGGCGCGGGTCGGTATTATATCCCATATAGCTAAGCCGGTAGCATGGGCGCTGTCGGTACCGGTCGACGGTCTCGGTAACCTCGGGCGCGTGGTAATTGAGGTACCGGCCCGAGGGTAGCCGGCAGTATAGTACCCCCTCGTAGCAGCAGTAGCTAATATCGCGGTAAGCATACGACCGGCCCGGGTCTCTTACGGCGCATATAGCGGCGCCCTCGAGGCCGTAGGGCTCGTATCGGTCGCCCTGGTACTGCCCGCCCCAAAAGTGGACAATAGCCGGCGACGCGGCCCGCCAGGCCAATATAGCGGCCTTTATGTCGGGGTCGTCTAAAAACTCGTCGGCGCCAAAAGCCCGCCAGGCGCCGAGCCAGCCCTGGTACCCGCTCGCCAGCTCGGCGAGCTTGCCCAGCTTGCGGGCTTTATGGTGCTCGCCGGTCTGCTCACGGTGGGCTAGTATCTCGTCGAAACTAATACCGGTAATATCGGCAGCCGTACGCTCGTATATTTTCCCATGCGTTTTAAATACCTCGAGGCGCCAGGCCTCGCCGGCCAGCTGGGCCAGTACGACGGCCTCTATAGCGCTAAAATCAGAGCAGACGAGCTCGCAGCCTGGCGCGGCGCAAAATAGGCCCCGCAGGCAGCCAGAGACGGCCGCCACGGCGTTACCGTAGACGGCCTCGACCTGCTCGAGCCTGCGGCCGCCTATGACGGCCAGGGCCTGCTCTGCGGCCTCGTAGCCCCAGCTAATAGGCTCGCCGTCGACGACCCCGCAGCTGGGGCAGCTGGGGCAGCTGGGCGCGAAAGTATACCCGCAGCTGCAGCGTATCAGAGCGGGGCCGCCCCCGGGTATATTCTGCGGCTGGGGGCCACGGCCGGCCCAGCGCCCGGTACGGTCGGCCCCGCAGTAGCTAAATAGGTCTCGTAGCCGGCCGTCTGGGCTTAGCTGGCGCTCTATGGCGCCTAGCTTGCGTACGCTAGCCGAGGCCAGCGTATCGCGTATCTCGAGGGCTCTACGGGCAGCTGGGGGTACGGTGGGGTCTGCCATGGCAGAGGCCACGGCGTCGGCGTCTACTGTGACCATACGGCAGCCGTTACCGTTTAACCATACTAGCAGTTTATCGCGTTCGGTAGCGGCCTGTACGGCGCCCCCGGTAAGCTCTCTAAGCTCTGCGTTATAAACCTCGTTAGCCTGGGCTATGATATCGGCGCAGGCCGCCAGGCTCTCGCGGTCGATATATACGCCCCGGGTATTAATACGGGCGTCGAGCTGCCATACGGCCCGCTCGTACTCGGTTAGGTCGGGTACGGCGGCCGATAGCGCGGCCTCGGCGCGTATATCCTGTATATTATACTGGTAGAGCTGCTCGAATACTGCCGGGTCGCGGTCGGGCTCTAGGCTGCAGAATGGGTTAGACTTGCTAGGGCTGCGCGGTTTCGATACCTTACCCAGTATCTGCTCGCCTGTCTTATCCTTAACTATATCGAGCCCCAGGGCCGGCCCAGCCTTACCGAGGGCCCCAGGTAGAGCCCAGGCCCTACACTTTGCCATAGAGCAGTATAGCTGCTCTAGGCGCAGCTCGGGCCAGCCGTATAGCCTGCGAGCGCATAGGTTCCATATATAAAACTCGAATAGGGCGTTATGGGCCTCGAGCGGGCGGCCGGCCGCGACGTGCTCGAGCAGGGGGTTAGGCTGGCGCCCCCGGGTACCGTCTAAAGCTGGTACCCAGAGCTGGGGGCCGGATCCGTCTCGTAGGTCGTACGCTAGGCTGCGTAACCGGGTCGAGGCGTGGGCGGCGTATGCGGGGGCACCGACGGCCGCTAAACCCGGGCTAGTAGGCGTAACGCCACGCCAGCGCCCCCGCATTACGTCCCAAAAGTAGCCGGCCTCGCTATAGGTCTCTACGTCGAAAGTAGGCAGCTCGAGACTATAGCCGAGGCCGGCCGGTCGCGTGTTATACAATATACCCAGCCTGGCGCATCTGCTCGATCGAGTAGCCGGCAGCCTGCAGGCTCTCGACGGTATACCCGGAAGCTACGGCCGTCGGGGTAAGCTGGGGGCCGGCAGCCGGCGCCGGCGGCGCGGGCGCTGCAGGGGGCGGCGGGGCCTGGGTCGGCGCCGGTGCGGTGGGCGCCGGCGGCGCGGCCGGGGCACCCGGGGCCTGGGGCCCGGGGGTAGCCGGTACGAAACCAGGCGCAGGCTGCAGGCCCGCAGGGGGCCCGGCAGGGGCCGGGGCGGCCGGCGGGGCGCCAGGCGCCGGGGGCGCTGCAGGCGCAGCAGGGGCCGCAGGCGCGGGCGCTGCGGGGGCGGCGCCCATGCCCGGGGGCGTGGTAGCAGCCGGGGTACCGAAAAGCGTAGCGCCGTCGGGGCCTACGTTAATCTCGGGGCCCTCGCCGTAAATCTCGACCGCGTTAGGGTTAAGGTATATGCCCGGGGTCTGGGTCGACTTGTTACCCGCGACGCTAAAGGCTACTCGGATATAGTAGCCACGCCGTAATAGCTGCGACTGCATAGCCGGTACTTCCTCGACGCCCCCTTTAGTAAATACGGTAGGGGCGTAGCTGCTCGAGAGGTTTAGAATATGGCAGCCTGCGAAACCGTCGCGGTCGGGCTTAGTATCGCCGTCGGTATACTTCCAGGCGAAATTAGGGCCCTCGTACTCACGGTTAGGCCACGCGGCCACGGCTACGGCCTGTATCTGCTGCCAGAGCGCGGGCCAGTCGGGGTCGTCTTTACGTATGGCGACGCCGATATAATATTTAACCTTAGGCTGACCGTCGAGGGTCACAAGGGGGCGGCCGGTCGCGTCTTTAGTCTGGGGCTTAAACGGGTCGCCCTGGACTAACCGACATACCGGGGTTAATAGGTCTACTCTCTCGGACATTATCTAAATACCTTTCCGAGCGCGGCCGTATCGACCGGCTCTAGCCGGGCCTTACCCGGTAGCCTTTCGCTATACTGTTTTAATACGTCGGCCGGTATGCCCTTATCGCGGGCCTGGGCCGGTGTTATGGGCTCGGGCGGTTTCATTATATCGACGCCGTAGAGCTGGCCCAGGGCCACGGCCTCGGCCGTCGGGCGTGTCCATTTGTACCGGCCGCCCCCGTAGGCCATACGCCAGCCTGGCAGCGCCTGGCCCTCGCGGGCCATACGCTCGGCCTCGGCGTAGTAGCCGTTAAGCCGGTAGTCGATAAGCTCGGCCGCCTGGCGCAATAAATGCAGCTCGACCGCCATAGCCTCGGGGTTACGTGGCAGCGGGCTAGCTACGCCGGCGTACTGCATAGCCTCGGCTGCGGCTCGCTGCAGGGTTACGCAGCTATACCGAGCCTTACAGTATTTACAATGCGGGCCCGTCTTGGTAGGGGCGCCTGGCGCCATAGCCTGCAGGGCCGCTACGGCCAGGTCGCTAATATACGGCTGCAGCTCTGCCCAGGTTACGCCCCAGCGCCGTATACGGCCCTCGATATGCCACGCTCTCGGCTGGCATATAATAAGCTCGAAGTAAGTAGCAGGCGTCGGGTTAATACGCTGGGCCACGGCTGCGGCGTAGGCTATTAGCTGCCAATTTTCCAGGGCCTCGACCGGCGCGAAACCGTATTTAAAATCGGCCACGTAAACGGCGTTACGGTTAGCGTCGAATACCCAGGCGTCGACCGTACCCCAGATATCGGCGGTATACTGCTCGCGGCTCTCGATATGTAGGGTACCCAGCTCGCCCAGGGGGGCGACGAGCTCGCAGTATACCCGGCAGGCCTCTTGCGGCTCACTAGGAAACCAGCCGGGGTCATAGCGGGGCCATGACGCCAGCATCTGCGCGGCTACGTCGTGGGCCTCGGTACCCTCGCGGGCCGCCTCTGACTGGGGCGGCTCGGGTATAAGAGACTCTAGCCCCACAGAACCCGGGCAGGCGACCCAGCGACTAGCCGACGAGGGCGCTAGCTTAGCGTGGGCGTCGGGCGCCGTGGCTACCCCCTGCTCGAGCATAACGCCTCTAGCTTAGCCAGGCCCTCGGGCATTAAATCCGTACGCTCGCTAAACGATACGATAGAAGTAAGCCCCAGGCTCTGCGATATCTTAGTAAGCTCGTCGGGCGTTACGTTATGGGTACGCATACGCTCGGTTACTTTCGCCATAAATTCGGGGTAGGTAATGGCGGCCTGCGGCGGCGCGTCGGTCGACGGCGCGGGCGGCGCCGGCTGCTCGGGCGGCGCGGCGGCAGTCTCGGGGGCCGGCCACGGCGGTACTTGGAGCGCGGCGGCAGTCTCGGGGGCCGATACTGGGGGCGCGGCGGCTGCCGGCGGCGCCGGGTCTGCTGCCGGGGCTGCGGGCAGCAGCTCGGCTTTAACCTGGGCGACTAGCGCCGGGTCGGTACCGCGTTTTACTTTCCAGGTACCAGCCTTAACCTTGGTATGCGCCTCGGTATGGATACGGCTATCCCAGGGCATACCATCGGCGTCGAGCTCGTCGGCGGTCGGCGCGGGCAGCGCTGCTGCGGCCGGCTCGACGGCAGGCAGCATAGGCGCGGCCACGGCCTCGGGCTGCGGCGGCGGCGGCGGTACCGGCGGCTCTGCGGCCTCGGTCTCTGCGGGTACCGGGGTCGGCGGCTCGTCGCTTTCCAGGTACTGCTCGGTACCCGTCTCTAGCGCCTCGGCTGCGGTAGCTAGCCCGATGCCTAACGCTCGTAACAGTTCTACTACGTCGCTACGGTTCATAATGTAGCCCCTTTCTAAATGTGATTGACAATTTAAGGATAAGCGCTTATTATGAAATTGTCAACCATTAAAAAAGGGGGCCACCATGCAAGGCGAAACATGGGCAGAGCTAACCGGGTACGACTCGGCATACGAGGTTAGCGCATCGGGCCGTATACGTAAAAAAGAGGCCCGCATAGCAGGCCGAGATTATCACGACTACGAGCTGGTACAGTCGGCTACCGATAGCGGTTTTAAATATGTATCTCTAATGCGCGAGGGTCGGCCCGCTATGGTATATATACATAGGATAGTAGCCGAGGCCTTTATACCTAACCCCGAGCAGCTGCGCTACGTCGAGCATATCGACGGTAACCGGTCTAATAACCACGCCGATAATTTACAGCGCACCAATAAAAAGCCCCGGCGAGCGGGCGTAACGACGCCGGCGCGGTAATGCAGCTACGCGACTACCAGAGCCGGCTATACGCCGATATACGCAGCGCCTGGGCGGCTGGCGCCCAGAACGTGCTAGGCGTACTGCCGACCGGCGGCGGTAAAACTGTTATATTCTCGCAGGCGATACGAGACGAGCCCGGCGCCAGCGTGGCTATAGCGCATAGGCAAGAGCTGGTAAGCCAGATAAGCCGGGCGCTTAATCGTAACGACGTACCACATAGAATTATAGCGCCTAAAAAGTTAATCCGATTTATTGTTAATCGGCATATCGACGACACAGGCGCGACGACCTACAACCCGGTAGCGCCTTGCGCGGTCGCCGGCGTAGATACCATATCGGCCCGACGCGAAAAGCTGGCCGGCTGGGCTAAGACGGTTAGCCTATGGGTCGTAGATGAATTTCATCACTGCCTAGAAGGTAATAAATGGGGTAAAGCGGTCGCGCTATTCCCTAACGCCCGGGGCCTGGGCGTAACGGCCACGCCCTGCAGGGCCGACGGTAAAGGCCTGGGCCGCCACGCCGACGGCGTTATAGACGTAATGGTAGAGGGCCTCGGGTACCGCGACCTAATTAACGCCGGCTGGTTATCCGATTACCGCGTATTCTGCCCGCTCAGCGACATAAAGCTAGACGACGTTACCCTTAACGCGTCGGGCGACTACGATACTAAAAAGCTAAAGATAGCGGCGCGGCGCTCGCATATCGTCGGCGACGTGGTTACCGAGTACTTACGCCTGGCGCCCGGCCTGCTGGGCGTTACTTTCGCTACCGACGTAGAGACCGCGACCGACATAGCCGAGCGGTACCGCCAGGCGGGCGTACCGGCCGAGGTAATTACCGCAGAGACGCCCGACAAAATACGGGCCGAGGTTACACGGCGTTTCGAGCGGCGCGAGCTGCTGCAACTGGTAAACGTCGATATATTCGGCGAGGGTTTCGATTTACCCCAGCTGCAGGTAGTAAGCCTAGCGCGACCGACCGAGAGCTACGGCCTACTTAGCCAGCAGATAGGCCGAGGGCTGCGGCCTAAACCCGAGCCGGCGCTTATTATCGACCATGTAGGTAACGTTATGCGCCACGGCCTAGTAGACGCCCCCCGACGGTGGACGTTAGACCGGCGCGAGCGCGGTACCCGGGGCCAGCTGGCCGAGGGCGTTATACCATGTCGTACCTGCGTAGGCTGCCTTGGCGTATATATAAGGTATGCCCGTACTGCGGCCTCGAGGTCGTACCCTTGGCCCGTAGCGGGCCCGAGTATGTCGACGGCGATATAGTCGAGCTTGACGCCGAGACCCTGGCGGCTATGCGCGGCGCGGTGGCCCAGGTCGACGCGACCCAGTATAATGTACCCTACGGCGCCGACCGTAAAGTAGCTGCAGCATGTCGTAAGCGCCACGTCGGGCGCCAGGCGGCCCAGCAGATACTACGCGACGCCCTGGCCTGGTACGGCGGCCTGCAGCGGCACCACGGCCGCGACGATAGCGAGGGGTATAGGCGTTTTTATTTCGAGCATGGTACCGACGTACTTAGCGCTATGGCGTTAAACGAGCGCGAGGCTATCAAGCTGGCCGAGCGCGTATATAAAGGTATAGGGGGCTAATTATGTTTATCTGTATTAGTACTGGCTGCGGCGCGACGTATTCTAATGGCGTTAAGGACGGCGCTTTACTCTGCCCTAATTGCGGGGCTAAGCTACTAACCCCCGAGCAGCTGCGAAACCTAGGCCAGAGCTTAGCTAACCGTAAAACGCCGGCGGGTACGTTTTTCGCGTTAGAAGTACAGTCTATTATGATAGGTCTCGAAGCTATGCAGCGGGCCAGCGTAACGGCCCGCAAGTATTACCGCGAGCATAGCCACGCGATTAACGGCCCCGAGGCTAAAACTATCGCCGACGAGATTAATAAAACTATCGAGGGGGCCAGCGAGTGAAGACCGAGGCCCAGGTACTGCAAGAGATACGACTAGAGGCTAGCCGCGTCGGCTGGCGCCTATGGCGTAATAACGTCGGGGTAGCTTTCGACGCTAACGGGCGGCCGGTACGGTACGGCCTGGCTAACGACTCGGCCCAGCTTAACCAGCAGATTAAAAGCAGCGACCTAATAGGCATAGCGCCCCGGGTTATCACGCCGGCCGACGTGGGCCGTACCCTCGGGCAGTTCGTGGCTATCGAAGTTAAGCGCCAGGGCTGGCGCCCGTCGGCTGCCGGCGGCCGCGAGGTAGCCCAGCAGCGGTATATAGATACCGTGGTTAGCCTGGGCGGCTGGGGTACCATAGCGCAGGGGGTCGGCGATATATGGCAACGCTAGGTAAAAAATACGACGCGGGTAAACCTCGCTGGGACTTATTACCGCTCGAGCCTATTAAGGCCGTGGTGGACGTGCTAACCTTTGGCGCGAAAAAATACGCCCCTAATAATTGGAAAAAAGTAGCGCGGCCAAGAGAGCGCTATTACGCGGCGTTACAGCGGCACCTATACGCCTGGCGCCTTGGTGAGAAAAAAGACCCAGAGAGCGGCCTACCCCATTTAGCCCATGCGCTCTGCTGTCTTGTTTTCCTGGCCTGGTTTGAAAGGGGGCGCCCGTCGTGACCTTAACCCAGCTACCCCCAGCCCTGCAGCCCCTGGCCGACTGGCCTCAGTTCATACTATGGGACAAAGCTACTAAGGTACCCCAGGGCTCGACGACCGACCCGGCGACGTGGCTACCTTACGACCTGGCGGCGGCCACGGCGCAGGCCGACCCCCGCTACGGCGTGGGGTTCGTGTTTACCAAGGCCGACCCGTTCTACTTCCTGGACATAGACCACGCCTACGACGCGACCGCCGGCGCGTGGTCGCCCCTGGCCCAGCAGCTCGTAACCGACCTAGCCGGCGCGGCCGTCGAGATATCCCAGAGCGGTACCGGCCTGCATATCATAGGCGCCAATGGGCAGGCGCCCCCGCATCGTAGCCGTAATATACCGCTCGGTATCGAGCTCTATACCTCGGGCCGATACGTAGCCCTTACCGGTACCCAGGCGACGGGCTCGGCAGCCTGCAGCCCCCCGGGCGCCCTCGAGCGGCTTATAGCGCAGTACTTCGCCCCCGACGCAGCCGACGCGGCCGGCGCCGACCCAGACGCCTACCAGGCCCCCGACCCCGACTATACCGGGCCGGCCGACGACGACGAGCTTATAGCGTTAATGCTGCGGTCGACCTCGGGCGCCGGGCTATTCGGCGACCGGGCGACCCTGCGCGACCTATGGCAGGGCGACGCCGACGCCCTGGGCCGGGCCTACCCTCACCCCGAGCAGCCGTACGACGCCAGTAGCGCCGATATGGCTATATTTCAGCATTTAGCATTTTGGACGGGCCGCGACGCCCCGCGTATGGATAGGCTATACCAGCGCTCGGCGCTCTGCCGGCCTAAGTACCTCGAGCGCCCAGCATACGCCCGTACGACGATACTAAAGGCCTGCGGGCGCTGCCAGGCGGTCTATACCGGCGGTAAGCGCCCAGAGCGGCCCCAGGCTCAGCAGGCGGCCCCGGGTAGCGACCCAGGCGGCTACCGGTACCTCTCGATAGCGCAGCAGGTCGAGCGCTTTAAAGGCTGCGCGTATATACGAGATATACACAGGGTATACCTACCCGACGGCGACCTAGTTAAGCCCGAGCAGTTTAAAGCGTATTTCGGCGGGTACGAGTATGCGTTAGAGTCGACCGGCGAAAAGACGACCCGTAACGCTTACGAGGCCTTTACCGAGTCGCTGGGCCATGAGTTCCCAAAAGCTCACGCGGCCTGCTTTAGACCCGAGTTACCCCCGGGTGCGATAATTACCGAGGCCGGCCGCGAGCTCTGTAACACCTACGCACCTATCGAGACCCCACGCAAGCAAGGCGACCCGGGGCCGTTTCTGCAGCACGTCGAACGCCTGGTACCCGACAGCGGCGACCGGGCTATACTGCTGGCGTACTGCGCGGCCTGCGTACAGTACCCCGGTATTAAATTCCAATGGGCGCCCCTGCTGCAGGGCGTCGAGGGTAACGGTAAGACCCTGCTGGTACGCTGCATAGCCGAGGCGATAGGCGCCCCTTATACCCATTTTCCTAACGCGGCCGACCTGCATAATAAATTTAACTACTGGCTGCTCGGTAAATTATTTATCGGGGTAGAAGAAATTTACTTAGCCGAGCGCCAAGAGATTATAGACACCCTAAAGCCTCTAATAACTAACGACCGGGTAGATATACAGGGTAAAGGCCTCGACCAAAAAACCGGCGATAACCGGGCTAACTTCTTTTTCTGCAGCAACCATAAAAACGCGATACGTAAAACGCAGGCCGACCGGCGCTACTGTGTATTTTTCACGGCGCAGCAGGAACCGGGCGACCTCGAGCGCGACGGTATGACGGGCGCCTATTTTCCCGAGCTCTACGCCTGGCTACGACGTGAGGGGTACGCTATCGTTAATAACTACCTGCGCGAGTATGCCATACCCGACGAGCTTAACCCGGCGACCTCGGCGCATAGGGCGCCGACGACCTCGAGTACGGCCGAGGCGGTTACCGCGAGCCTGGGCAGTATCGAGCAGGAAGTACTAGAGGCGGCCGACGAGGGCCGGCCCGGTTTCGCCGGCGGCTGGGTATCGTCTATAGCGCTCGATAAGATGCTAGACGGCCACGGCCGGCGCCGGGTATCTCACACTAAACGGCGCGAGCTGCTGGCGGCCCTGGGCTACGATTTACACCCCGGGCTAGCAGGCGGCCGAGCGCCGGCTACGATACTAGGCGACGGCGGCCGGCCTCGCCTATACGTGAGACGAGATAGCCCGGCCCTGGCCCTGCAGGGTACCGACGCGGCCCGAGCATACGAGCGGGCCCAGGGCTGGGGGTAGGCGCCTGGCGGCGCCAGAGAGGGGTATAGAATGAAGCAGTCAAACATTGAGGCGCTTGATGGGATTGAGAAAGAATTGAGGCGAGTTGCTCTGATTTGCCAAGTACAAAACGACCATGAAATAGCAGACGAAATGGACAACACAGCAGACCAAATACACGACATCATAGCCAGCGAGAAAGAAGCCGGGGATATTGAAGACGGCATACCAGGTGCCCGTGGAGATGGTACTTATATGTTTGATGTTGAACCGGAAGCGAAAGAAGCCGGGGAGCTGGGCGGCGGTTGGGAATGGGTAAAGCGCATAGTTACGGCTTACCATAACGAGCGGGGGTTTCCGTCTGAGGCCGATGAAATAGAGGCGGCAGAGGAAGCACTAGCCGCCCTATCCCAGCCACCCGAATGGACTACCGAAGACCCGACAGAAAATGGTCATTATGCGGTTGAGTGTTCTTGCGGTTTTGTTTGTAAACACCGAGTTGATTTTTGGGACGAAATGTTAGGTTGGGTAAACCATTTTAAGGGTACAGTTCTACGCCACGGCCCCCGCATAAACACAGAACCGGAAAGAGGGTGACGGGATGGAATCAACCCCGCAAGGGGAATAATAGGAGGTAGGGAAGATGGGAAGCAAAAAAGAGTATGTGGTTTTTGAGAAGGCGTTGTCTGAAATTGATGAACAAGATTTGCCTTTGGGAAATTACGCCATAACCAAAGAGAGTGAAGCCGACTGGCGTTGTTTTGAATTTGATGCAGACGGCAATTTGGAAGAGGTATTCAGGACAACAAGCGAAAACAGGGCGTGTGTACTTGTTGCATCTATACTCAAAGATGAAAACAAAGCGTAATGAAAAACGCTAGTCCTGAAGTGTGCAAAGACTGCCAACCGGAAAGAGGGTGACGGGATGAGAAATATATGCGAGGTTTTTGTCAAACTTGACCCACAGATAAAAAAAGAATTGGATAAGTTGAAGGAAGAAATTAACCAAAAAATGAAACCACTGGAGAGGGACGCCCTGCGCTGGCGGGCTTGTCGGCTTGCCTACAAAAAGTACAGCATTGACTGCTTAGACGGAAAGTGCCTTGAAGAAAGTTGCCCGATTGAAAACATATGCAAAACTTCAAAGCTAGCCCTTGCGCTATGCCCTAGCGCCAAGCAAGCCGACAAGCTAGTACGGCACTTCCAGAAGAAAGGCAAGCTATGAAAAACGCTAGTCCTGAAGTGTGCCCTAGGTGCGGTAGTGATAAGAAGTCAGAAAACCAAAATATAACCATTTGGGTGTGCGGGTCTTGTCGGCTTGCTGGTAGTGATTTTGTAATACCAGACCCAGCCTGCGCCCGAATCTCAGAACTGAATAAGGAAGTGGAGAGGCGGGATAGGTGCTTGGGGGAAGTGAGGGAATGGGTGGGCAATGACCCGATGTGCTGGGAAACAACCGGGGGCGATGAGGTTAGGGAAATCCTAGCCCGGCACGGATTGGAGGGGGAAAAGTGAACGCCAAGGAAGCACTGGAGAAATTAAGGTCCAGGTATTGTTTAAGACCCATGACGTATTTTGAAAGGCACAACACGTACCTAAAATTATTGGACGTTCTACAATCCGAACTATCGAAGCGTGACGCGCTGATTGATGAGATTAGGGGATTTATAAATTTCCACGATTTCAAAAGACGGTCAGCAGAAGAAATCGGATATTATTCTGCCGTCAAGCATGTTGAGCAAATCCTCTCAAAGCACCAAGGCTAAGATACCGGGGCCCGAGCCCCGCGATAATATGCAGCGCCTCTGCAGCGCTGCGGCTGGGATAATTGGTGACCTGCGGCCGAGAGGCCGCCACGACTAACGACTGGCCGGTAAGGATTCCTACCGGCCAAGGGTTTCGACCCATAGGAAAAAGAGCCAGATAGGCGCCAGGTTACCCAGCGACGACCCGGCGGGGCCAGCAGGCCCCGGCGGTAACCCGGGCCCCCCGCGTGTGAGGGGCCCGGGTTCTTTATCCTATTGTATGGTGGTATGAGACTGTTCGCAGATATGCGAGCAGTATAGGTAGTCGGGATTATACACAGTAGCCCCGCAACCTGGGCACTCGTGGCCCTCGTCGGGGTCGGCAAGCTCGCCACGTTCTATGGCTCGTACTATAATTTGCTCGTCTAGGTCTTGATATTGCATGGTTAGCCCCTTTCTATAGCCCTACCCGGTCGGCTACCTTATCTAGTACCTCGTCGGTTATTTTCCGCTCGTCTATCCCGGGGCCCCCGAAACCCCCACCACGCCAGGTAAATATAAGGTCGCCCAGCTGCTCGTATGCGTCGTAGCCTTTAGCGTCTAGTACATACCGTAGCGCCCGGTAGCGCCTGGCGTCGGCTGCCACGGTCTCGGCGGTCTCTATGCGGCCGCGTGGCCCGCTCACGGCCGGCCCCCGTCGTCGGCCTGCGGCGCGGTGGGCACCTTAGGCGCGTCGGGTATATCGGCCAGGCGGTAGGCGTATACCGCGACGTTATCGGGTAGCTGCATGAATTTACCCCCTACCAGGCACCAA
>Ga0272441_10010550_pt1 | contig 13952 bp, 12 predicted proteins | sample SSMProp6N_FD_193582 | JGI IMG/M metagenome (GOLD analysis project Ga0272441, IMG submission 193582) | Marine sediment archaeal communities from Little Sippewissett salt marsh, Falmouth, MA, United States - SSM-Prop-6N | ecosystem: Environmental > Aquatic > Marine > Wetlands > Sediment ... | reverse complement strand
GTCTCCTTTTATCGTGGCCATCAACAAGAACGTCAAGGCGCCGATCTTCCAGGTGGCCGACGTTGGCATCGAGGCCGACATCCTCGATTTTCTGCCTGAACTGACAGAGGCCATCGAGGCGTTGTAGCCTTTGATGGGCGAAACGGTGAAGGCGTTGGGCCGATGCTCGATTGCTTTTCTGCCGGCTAAAAATCGGGGCTCAACTTGACAATTCGTCTTCAAACCGGGTGCCTGGCACCCGGTTGCACCCATTTTCCAGACAGATGGTCTTTTTGTACTCCAACTCCTTTGATCTGGATGTGCGTGAATTATGAGAACTGCTCGAAGGTACCATAAACGACAATCTCACCATCCTTTACCATTTGTTTTCCCATCGCCATGACGGAACGAATGGATAGATCGTTCGCGTTGAGAAAAACCAGATCAGCATCCTTTCCTTTGGAGAGACGACCCTTTTTTTCCAACCGATAAAGGTCAGCAGGGTTGCTGGTGATTACTTTCAGGGCGGTTTCAAGAGGGATTCCCTCATCCTGAACGGCACTTCGCACCTCAAGGAAGAGAGATTCGCAGCTTCCTATACCCAGGCCGATCATTTCTTTGTTGGTATTGAAAATGGGCAGGCTGCCTTGACCGTCCGAAGAAAAAGTGATGTGATTTTCCGCGACGCCTGCATCCAAACATGCCTTTAATGCTTTGCTGCATTTTACTGTGCCTTCGTCTAAAATCGGGTCGGGTGTGCTGGTTGTGTAGTCGATATGGCCACCTCTTTTGGCAAAGTCGATCCCTTCTCGGAAAAGATCCGGGTTGCGATTCATATGGGTGAGGCAGAACTGGCGGTAGGGGAGCTCCGTCTTGGCCACAATGTTATGGATTAGATCCACTTTTCGTGGTCCATCGCCCACGTGGATGTTGACCACACCCGACTTGCCTGAAAGAATCCCACCGACACGAGCTGAAGCGGCGATCTTGGCTATTTCGTCAAAGGTCGGCTGCGAAGAGCGGTGATCCGACAAGGCAATCTCGCCGACACCAATAACCTCTTCAATCAGCATTAAATCTTTTTCAATATCACCGGTAATCGAACGTACAGGCACTTGGTAGGACCCGGTGAGTACGTAGCAGGTGACTCCCTCTTCTTTCAAAGATTTTGCCTTCGCTACCAGTTCTTCCATATGCCGGCAGAATCCATCTGTTCCCCGGACACCGATCAAGGTGGTGACACCGGCGGTGGTGGCCTGGCTCAGCCGTATGGAGGCCGTTCGGGTAGTAAAACTGCCTTCGCCCCCGCCGCCGCTGATGTGTACATGGGGGTCAATGAAGCCTGGGACGAGCAATTGGCCGTCACCTTCGATGACCTCCATTCCCGGCAGGTTGGCCGGCTTCTCAATGCTGTCCTTGATGGCGGCTACCGACTTGTCTGCAATGAGAACATCCTTTTTCCCCAGGTGGTCGGGAGCGTAAACCTCAACGTTCTTAATTATTTTTATCATGGGGTCGCTCCTGTATTGCTGCAGCCGGTCTGATGAACAAAGAGGTTTTGTTTGAGAAATGGCAAATCAAAACAGAATGAATGGATCTCTCGATTTTTTACACCAGAGTTAAAAGGGCATATGAATGCGACCGACAGTTGATGGCCGAAGTCGCGTCCACGCGTATGGGGTTTATTCTACGCCGGTAAAACCCAAAAATCATGTAGCCAAACATGGCGAAACGATAGTTGGTCCCGCTTTTTTTGTCAAGTCGGAAGAGTGTGGTAGAAAAGAAGTAAAGCAGTGAAGAGAATGATGACGCCTTGTGATGGAGTTATTTCTTTGCCAGATGCCCCCCGTCTCTAAATAGAATACTACCGATGCTGGTGACATCGCTTACATCGGCGCTTCGGGCAAAATGATCATTTACCAGTTCGTCAATGTGTCTGTTTTTCAGCAGCCCATGGTGCACCATCAAATCAGCAATAACTTCCATTTCGGCCTGTTTGGGGATGTACTGATCATAGACAATTCTGTTTTTGGGCGTGGAAAGCGCGAATTCAACCAGTTCTAAAGGCTGGTTCCAATAGGTTGACGCAAGAACCGCAGCTTCTTTTGGATTTTTTTGAGCCCAAAAGCCACTTCGTACAGCGGAAGTGACCATTAGTTCAACTTTTTCTGGGTTGTTTTCAATAAACGAATTTTTTACGATCAACAGATTGCAGATGAAGTTTTCCCAAATTTCTTCCACATGATGAACGAGGTCGGCATCCATGCTTTTCAACGTTTGGGCCGCAAAAGGCTCACCGACAAAATACGCATCCAAAGACCCCCCTGCAAGGGAGGCTGCCATATCTGGAGGATTCATCTCGACGACCGTAATGCTACCTTCAAGCTTCTTTCTTTCAATAAGCTGAAGCAGCGCGATATTATGACCGGAGTATTTCATAGGGACGGCGACTGTTTTTCCTGCCAAATCTTCGATCCCATGAACATTCAGATCTTTTCTAGCCACCAATGTGCTCTCATGGCGGTTTCCAATGTAAACGACTCGAATGTCTTCTCCTTGCTGCTTTAGGACGATGGAAAGGGGGGCGATGAGAAATGCGGCCTGAATGTGATCATTTCTAAACGATTCTACCATCTCTGCAAACGAGGCGAACTTGATCGCCTGGAAGCGGATATCGTCCGATTTTTTGGTAAGGTGATCGAGAATCGGGGCTGACAGATTTGAGATAACCGGCATGTACCCCATGGATATCACTTTTTCATCGGTTTCTGTGCGGTTGCAGGTAAGGTGGAGGCCAGAAATCCCCGCCAGCCACAAACAACCAAGCAACATAATTTTGTTTGATGTCGTCAGGGGTCGACGAATACCAATGATCCTTTTACACGGCATAGGGTACACCCAGCATGAAATACAGCTCGGACCGCAGCTTGTTCAGTTCCGGATGGCGTTCAAAATTTCTTGGACGCGGAAAGTCGATTTTTTTGTCGAACTTGATTGTAGAAGGGCGTTCGGAAAAGATAACGATCCTGTCGCCCATGATCAACGCATCGTCAATATCATGGGTAACCACTATTGTGGTCTTTTTGAAGTACTCATGCATGTTGACGACTTCTTCACGCATTTTCATATGCGTCATAAAATCAAGTCCGGTGAAGGGCTCGTCCATGATCAGCATCCCTGGGTTGATGACCAATGCTCGCGCAAGTTCCGCCCTTCGTCTCATTCCTCCGGAAAGCTGATGAGGGTAGTGTTCCTCGAAGCCTTCCAGCTCGACAATCTCGAGATACTCCTGGATTCGGCTGTTTTTTTCCTCGTCCGATTTTAGTTTCCTTACCCCCAAACCAACATTTTCCTTGACCGTCATCCAGGGTAACAAACCGCTTTGCTGAAAGACAAAAATGCAGCTGGCATCAGGATGGGTAACCGGTTTACTGTTGATGTAAACGTTGCCTTTCGTTGGTTTCTCAAAGCCGGCGATGATTCTCAGCAAAGTGGTTTTGCCGCAGCCGGAGGGGCCGAGAAAACAGGTCATATCGCCATCATCCATTTCCAGGTCAATATTGTTCAATACGTCGATTTTGCCGCCTTGCAGAACATCATGGTCTTGTGAACTTCTGGGCGACTTACGGTTGTTGAGGTAATGTTTGCCTATATTTTGTATTTCAATCTGTCCCATTTGTTCGTCCATCTAACTGTGTGAGGAGCCCCACTTTGCTGAATCGATTTCGCCGAGTCGCTTGATGACAATATCCAACAAAAGGCCGATTACACCGATGACAATCATTCCGGCCATTACGTAGTCCATGCGCAGGGCATTGCGCGAGTCAAGAATGAGATATCCCAACCCGGATTGCACAGCGATCATTTCGGCTGCAACAACGACGACCCAGGCAATGGTGATGCTGATCCTTAGTGCCGTGGCTACCGCAGGGACGATGGCAGGCAAAATGATCTTGGTAAACACTTCCACCCGTGCAAAATTGAAATTTGCGGCGACTTGGAAATAAACGGGATTGATCGATCTCGAAGCCACTGCGATGGATACAACGAGAGGAAAAAAACTGGAGAGAAAGATCAAAAAAATCGCCGGGGGGTCGCCGATGCCGAACCAAAGCATGGCCAGGGGTATCCAGGCAAGCGGAGAAATGGGCCGCAACAATTGGATGATCGGACCAATCAAAAGATGGATCCTTTTGGCCCTTCCCAGGATGATTCCCAGCGGGATGCCAAAAATAACCGCCAAATAGAATCCTACCGTCACCCTGAACAGGCTTGCTATTGTGTGCTTGAAAAGAACGCCACTCGCTATCAGTTCGCCAATGCTTTTTGCGACGATCATGGGCCGAGGAAACACGTGAACGCTCCACCCGCTGAGCCTGGCCGTCAAATCCCAAATCAATATAAACACCAGGATACCTGTCATTCTCACGATAAGTGTCGAAGTTTTCGAAACCATCCCTACGCTTGGTGAAGTCCGCGATGATCTCGATATAGGATTGGTGTTCACTTTTTCCATCGTTTATCCGTCGGGATTCGTAAACGGTATCTTTTTCCTTGACGTCAGCAGATGAACGTCTTGAATGTTTATTCCATCTTTAACTCTCACATAGGCGTAGTATTCACTCAAACTGTCGTTCATGACGCTACAGTGAATGTCATAGAGCCCTTTATGTGCGTGGGGCGGTATTGTAAACAGACGGCCGTATCGATGAAAACCCGGAGGCACGGTCGCATGAATATCCGATGTTGGATCATGGTAAACGCAATTTTTCGGACCGTGAACAGAAGCGCCTAAAACGACTTTATGTTCGGTAGCGTTCATGTTGACCAGGTGGTACCCCAATTGGATATTGCCATCGCTGTTATCGGTATCCTTCTGAACGCTCATTTCGTATAGGAGTAAAAAGTTGAATCTTTCCTTTGTCTGAAATGGCTTGAAAAGGATGTTGGGACCGACCGCATCGCCGCTGCCATCCCCTTCCCTGGAAGGGCCGTTCTCCGCCCCCCAAAAACAGTTGGTCAGTTTAATGGGTGTTTTCCCTAACTGATATGCGGCAAAATAGCTATTCCCATGAAAGCTAGAGTCCGATACGGTCGGAGACGCTCCTTTGCCGATTGTGACGCCGGTTCCATTGCGGTTGGATACAACGGAAGTGGACAGACGGACATCCGACGTTTCGAAAACAAGACTCAGATCGACAAATGCGCAACGGATAAGATCTCCCTTTGCTTCCGGCAAGTATTGAAAAACCTCTTCATTGTTTACGTCGAAAAAGCCGTTGAAAAATGCCCTATAGGCATCCAACCGACCCTGGACGAAAAAACGAGTCCCTTTGGAAAAAATAACGACTACATTTCTTTCAATGGACAGGCAAGCATCCTTTTGAACAACAACATTCTCGGAAAGAAGATAGGGGCTGTGGTTCACCGTCCATTTTGTATCCTCGTCGATGACTCCCCTGATTTCCGTTCGGGAAGAAGCTGTATCGGAAAAAAGAAAAGAGCTGGACAGCGTCAAGAAAAAGATCATTGCTTTCAGAAATGTCCCGTTCATGCAGCTTTCCTCTCAAGAAGCTCTCTGGCCAGATTCATGTAGGCCTGCCCAGAAGAGCTTTTTCGATTGTAGTAAATCACCGGGAGACTCATCAGTTGTGCTTCTTTTATCAATTCATCCTGTTCGATTCTCGTTTTGAACACCCTCTGCTTGTGAAGATCGATGATCTGATTGTAGACGACCTTCGACGCCTCGCTTTTTTGGTCGTACATCGTGATTAAAATTCCGGTATGAAGCGATGGATTCAATTTTCCCTTGACCATCCGGATAATGCCCAAGAGCTGGTCCATTCCCTGGATAGAAAAAAAATCACACTGGCTCGGAATGACAACCAGAGAAGCGGCCGTCAGGGCGTTGATGGTAAAAAAATCAATCGAAGGGGGCGTGTCGATCAAAATATAGTCAAACTTGTCTTTGATCGGTGCGAGTCGGTCTTTGAGTATGTACTCGTAATCAACGGCCCCGAAGAGCCATTTATTGAGCACCATCATGTTTTTATTGGAAGGCAGAAGGGAGAGATTTCGAAAACGGGTTGGAACGATGAGCTCTTCGATCGTTTGATCCGTTGAGTGGATGAGGTCGTAAAAGGACGAAGGTTCATCGCAACCGATCAGCTGTGTCAGGTTTGCCTGGATATCAAAATCAATCATCAAAACCCGCTTGTTCAGCACAGCAAGGGAGAATGCGAGGTTCAAACAGGTCGATGTCTTGGCGACACCTCCCTTTTGGTTGCTGACGGAAATCACATTGTTGGCCCCTTGTTTTTTGGCCAGGACAAGATCGGTAAAAGAGAATCCGTCCTCATCCGATGAAAGGAAGGCTTTAAATACGAAACCGCATCCTGTGCACCGCACTTTTGCACTCCTTCCCCGAAAAACGTTCTTGTCCAAGTTGTAACGGCTTTGACACCTTTTGCATTCTACGATCATTTTACCACCCTTCATCAGCCATTCGGAATAATCAATACAGCCCATCCATGGTTTGCCTGCAGATGGATTGCACCGTACCGGATATTTGGTTCTCATTTAAAACGATATCGACCGTTCTCTTCCGGATCGCATTGTCGGTAAGATTTGGGTAGACACAGGAACCACCGTCCTGGGCAATGGTGATCCCTGAAGCATTGCGTATCTGTTTGAATCCTTCGGCGCCATCGTCTCCGGTACCGGAAAGCAGCACACCGATCGTATTTTGCCCAAAGGTTTCCGCTGCAGAAGAGAAAAGAAGGTTCAAGGGCTTGTCAACGCTTTTGGATACTCTGAGCATCGGTTCGCCTTTTTCGTTGGTGTCAATCTGCAAGGCTTTCTGATTGGAGCCGATGTAACAGGTCCCTTGCGTAAGGTCTATTTTGTTGCCTGCCATTTCGATCTGCCATGGGACCATGTCGTTGAATTTCTCTACGAAAGCGGGAAGAATTTTGGGAGAAATTTCTTGTAATACGACAATGGATGCATGCAAATCGGAAGGGAGTTGGGAAAGCATTCGGATGACCGTATTAGGACCGCTGATCGTGGTGCCGACGACAATCAGGTAGTCCAGCGGATGATAGACATATTGCCCGTAGCCGGTATCATTGGAATGGTTCTCCAAACGAACGCGCCGAATGTTTTCGATTTTTACGGAGGTGGCCATTTTCACCCGATCGATAATTGCTTTTCCAATGGTCTGAATGTCCCCTGACATGGCTCCGGAAGGTTTGGGGAGAAAATCGACGGTTCCCAGTCGCAATGCATCAAATGTAACACCTCCATCGCTAAAAAGAGAACTCAAAACGACCACGGGAACCGGAGATTCGATCATGATGTGACGAATGGATGAGAGACCGTCCATCACTGGCATGTCCATGTCTAAGGTCACTACATCTGGTGAAAGCGACTTTATCTTGTTCAAGCCTTCCAAACCGTTTTTGGCGGTTCCAACAACTTCAATCTGTGAATCCGATTCAAGGATTTCAGTGATCGCCCTTCGCATAAAGCAGGCGTCATCTATGACCAGGGCCTTGATTTTGCGATTCATTTCTTCTTCCGTCCTATCGAGACTGCATGTGTTGCCATTGTAAACGCATGCACTGTTCTTTGATGGTTCATTTTAACTTCAATACTTCACCGGCGATGGCGCCAGGCAATACAACAGTGTCCGCCAGCTTTTTATCGGTCAACTCTTCTAAAAAGGTCGACATCATGCAAGAGGAGGGCGCTTGAGCAATGATCTTTCCCTTTTTGTCCCGGATGGCTTCTACACTGGCTTGTTCGATTCCCGCGGTCCCTGAAAGAAATACACCGTGAACATCACCAGGGAAATTATCAACAGCGGTGCGAATGAAGCCGTTCATGCTTTTTCCTCGATCATATCGACTGCACGATGTTGCATCGGTAACCAAACAATAACCCGTTTTGCTTTTCTTGAAGACGATGTGCGATTCCAGGCTGGCGATATAGCAGTGGCCGGGTTCGAGATCTCTTTTCGAATCGGCCGGTCGCATCGGTAGCTGCGAAATTTTTCCAGCACAGGACGAAAATGGATGTGTGAACTCTTCCGGTAGGCTTTGGAACGCCACCAAATAGAAATTCAGTCCTGCGGGCAGACTTGAAAGGACGTGAAGCATTTCATGATAACCGCCCAATCCTGAAACGAATACAACTAGCGGCTGGCGCCCGTTTTCAGCGGGCGTCTGTTGAACCGGATCAACCGTAGGCGGAAAAGGTAATCGTTTGAAATTTTGAATGTTGGCTTGGGCAGCGGAGCGCGCCCTTGTAAGAATCTGCTGCTGCACCAATATATTGTTGTCCTTTACCGGTTTAGGTAGAAAATCCACTGCACCGAGAGTAAAGAACTGTGTCAGGGACGTTTGATCACCTGAAGCCAAACTGCTCATGACAATGACGGGGCATGGTTTCCGGATCATGATGTGTTTCAACGTCGTGAGCCCATCCATTACCGGCATATTGGCATCAAGGGTTATAACGTCTGGTTTGACGGTGGTGATCTTTTCCAGTGCTTCTTTTCCATTGGCCGCCATGCCGATGATCTCGATGTCTCCTTCTGCAGTCAGCATGCCGGCAATAATTTTGCGCATAAACAAAGAGTCGTCAACAACCAGTGCCTTCAGCTTCTTCTCTTCAGCAAGAGCCCTGCTCCCATCCCTTGCCATCGAGGCGTCATCCGGGGTTTTATGTTCCTCTTCAATCCATCCGTTTTCGTCACAGAGCCTGGCAACCTCCATCAGGAGGAACTGGTAATTTTTATGGATGGTGCGCTTTTCAGCTTTCTCCATCTGGCTCGTTTCGATGCGCCCACCCTGCAGGGCCATGATGGTGAAAAATGCTTCCTCCCCGGATCTGGGCCCACCTTCAGCATGAACGATTTCTCCGTTTTCCAGAAAGACTTTTCCAGTGTAATCGTCCTGAATGATCTTGATTGTGATGGTTTCTGCGGAAAGACAGTACAGTTGGATCAGACTGTCCAACTGAATATTCTGCAATTCGCCTGCAAAGCCACTCTCCTTGCCCCCAATCTTCTCGGACAGTGCAACGGGTGGTGTTGTTTCAACATCCGGAGAGTCAGTTTTGTTTTGTGGAGCCACCATCGATTAACCCGGGTTGATGATTTTTACAGACAAATGGTTGGGCCGCTACCCTTACTCGAACGCTGTTGCGCTTGTTTTTCTCCTGTATTCCATTTTTGCCATGGAGATGTTCAAAAGATCGTAAATATCGAGTATTAGAGAGATTCTGCCATCACCCAGAATCGTCGCTCCGGAAAACCCGCTGCTTTCCTGGAGGTAATCCTCCAGCGGTTTGATCACGACTTCTTCCTGTCCTAGCATTGCGTCAACAATGAGCCCCATCTGGTTCATACCGTTGCTCACGATAACGATAAAGACACTATCGTCGCTGGCATCTGTGCTTGACATGTTGAACACTCTGTTGAGCCGAATCAACGGAATTGTTTGGTCTCTCAGATAGATGACCTCATTCCCCTCGATACTTTCGATATCTTTTGGATTTACCTTGATGGTCTCTTCAACTGTGGAAAGTGGAATCGTAAAGAGTTCGGCTTCCACACGGACCAGCAGCGCTGGGATAATGGCCAGGGTGAGTGGAATTTTGATACGAATACGGGTTTCCTTCCCGGTGGTTGAATCGATTTCAACAGTCCCGTTGAGTTTCTCTATGTTCTTTTTGACAACATCCATGCCAACCCCTCGGCCAGAGGTATGTGTTACCTTTTCGGCCGTAGAAAATCCGGGCTTCATGATCAGCGACAGGATCTCTCGATCCACCATTCTCTCAAGCTCCACCGCCTCCAACAATTTCTTTTCAAGGATTTTTGCTTTGATCTTTTGGGGGTCGATTCCTCGTCCATCGTCCGTCACTTCGATGACAACATGATTGCTTTCGTGATAGGCCTCAACGATCAGTTTCGCTGTCTTGGGTTTGCCCGCCCTTTTTCTTTCAGAGCTGTTTTCAACGCCGTGATCAATGGCATTTCTGATGATGTGAATCATGGGATCGGATATTTTCTCGATCACCATCTTGTCCAACTCCGTGTCTTCACCTCTGATTTCGAGATCGACCTTTTTGTCGCCTTCTTTCACAAGGTCATGGATGAGCCTGGGGTACCTGTTGAAAAGGCGTGCGACCGGAAGCATTCTTATTCGCATGACCCCTTCTTGTAGTTCGTTTGCGGCTCTTCCCAAGGAACTGGTCGCTTCGTGCAGGCGAAAGGTCATTTGGCTGATCTGTTTCGCCAGGCGTTTATCAAGGCTCTTTTCCTGGGAAAGTTCCTGTTTTAGATCGCGCATTTCATGATGGAGCTGGGAAAACCAAGCTCGACTAACGACGAGTTCACCGACCTGATTCATGAGTGCATCAATTTTATTGGCATCCACACGGATGCTTTGGGATCGAATTCGCTGTGAAATAGATGAAGCCTTCTCTGGGTCTGCAACGGATGCCCTTTCGTTCTCGCCTTGAGGTTCCTCTTCAGAATCAATTTCAGATTCTTTTTGAGCAGACGCGATGCCTGAGGAAGCAGCGCTCCCTTCCTGAGCAAAAGAGTTGTCGGCTACCGGTATTTTCGTGCCGTCCCGAAAACGCTCCGCGGTTCTGACCGTATCGACAGCGGGCTCTTTTTTCTTCGACGCAAGCGCTTCCGTTGCCATTTCAAGATCCGACGATGCCGTATTCACATCCGAAGCGTCCGCATTGAAGGAGCTATCATCGGTAAAAAGAAAATCGGATACAACTTCGTGGGGGGTTTCGGCATGTACAGGCATTTTCGAAATTTTGTCCCGTAATGCATCGTTTAGCAGGGATGAGGTATTGGGTATAGGCTCAACTTCCCCGAATTCATCGACGCCCGAAAAGGATTCTTCAATTTCTGGCAGGACTGGCTCTTCTTCGATACAGCATTTTTTCAATTGATCCGCTTTTGGAAAAAGAATGCAGACGCTTTCCAGTGCCGAGGTCAAATTGGATAAAAGCTCTTTTTGCCAATTCGTGGGTTCTCCTTTGGTCAGATCATCCTCGATGGCGTTGAGTCGATTTTCCCAATCCCTATAAATTCCGCTCAGTTTGTCATATCCCATATAATTAGCGTTCGACTTGAGGGAACCGAGTTTGTTTTTCCAACGCGCGATCGTCTCCGATGGTGTTTCCCCGGGATCGTCGGCCGCTACCAACATTTCTGCATCTGTCTTATACCACTCGAAATCTTCTTCAAGCTGTTGAACAAAGATATCGAACAGTTCCGAATCATACGCCTCTTCATAGAAATCGGGACTGTCGGGCGTATTCAAATCCTTCTCAATATCTTTGAACATCTCCGCAACACCTTCATCGATTTCTACTGCTTCTTGAGGCGCAGGCCCTTCACCAAAAAATGCGTTGTCGATTTCAAGCTTTACTGCCTCTTCATCTGGGAAATCGGTGGGAAAATCGTTCCCCAAAGGCGGGTTTTCTTCAGAAAGCATATTCGGCAACCCGATATCCGTTGTGTCGATATCAAATAGATCGCAAATTTTTCCGATTTTTCCTTGGATCTTTTCTGTTGCTTCCTCGATCAATGAGGGGCTGATTGGGTCGGAAGTATCCTTTTTCAATCCCTCCATATCATCCTTTAGGTCGTCATATATAGAAGCCAACTGGTCATACCCCATGTAGTTGGCAGAGGCTTCAAGGCTACCAATCAATCCAAGGCATTCATCCAGGACTGTTGCTGAAGTTTTTCCGGATTTGACCCGCGAGAAAATTCGGTTACAATCAGTGAGGCCTTCTCTCAGGTTTTGAACGAAGATCACATAGAGTTCTTCATCGTACTCTTCTTCTTTTAGGGCTTGAGTGAAATCGGGTTCGTTTTTTGAGTCGTCGGGCGGTTCAGCACTGCTTCCACTTTCCAGCAACGAGGAAATTCTTTCGAGAGGCACGGCGATGGAAGTTCTTTCTTTGCCTTCATTCACCAGGTCATCTACCAATTGACTGAGCACATCTCCTGAGGAAATTAAACACTCAACGATTTCAAGGTTAATCGCTACTTTACTGTTTCTGATGTTATCCATCAGACTTTCAAGATCATGCGATAAGTTGGCGATTTTTTGCATGCCCAGATATTCTGCAGAGCCCTTTATGGTATGCACGCATCTGAAAATGCTGTTGATCAGGTCAAAATTCTGCGGAGATTTTTCCAGAAGGAGAAGATTGTTTTCCATCTCCTCCAAATGTTCCGTTGTCTCTGTGATAAAATCCTGAAGCAACGAAGAGTCAATCATGGCATTCTCCTGTTAGGCGGTCTCGGTTTGACGAGACAATTCAAGCTCTCGGATTAAACTGAGGATTTTTTCAGGGTCGTGCTTTGAAAGATAACCCATGGCACCCAATCGTCTAGCGTCTTTCTTGTACGTCTCCTTCTCCAGGTTCGACAAAAATACAATCAAGGCGGCTGTATCATACTTCAGGATCTCCCTGGCCGCCTCCAATCCATCCATTCCACGCATCGTGATGTCCATGGTTACCAAATCGGGGCCCAAAGACTTGTACATTTCGATAGCGTCAATTCCGCTTTTCGCTTCACCCAGAATTTCATGGCCGGCTGCCTTAAGGGTTTTAGCAATCATTTTGCGCATAATGGATGAATCGTCGACGACAAGGATTCGCATGCCCATTTCCCATTCCCCTTCATTCAACAACGCGGTAGCGTCAACCTTTTGGAAGTAAAAGGATTGAGGATGGCTTTGCTTCATCCCCAATCCAAAAAAATCAAACCGTAGCCTGATTGTTTTGCGCCTCGAGCTCATCGTGAGAAAAACTGCTGTGATAACGAAGCGCTTTCAATTTCTTGATTTCATCGATTCTCAGGATCTGGTTGAAATCGAGAAGGACCAGAAGTTTGTCATCGATCTTACAGACACCGCTGATGTATTGACTTTGGAGGCCGGCAACGACAATATCGGGTGCCGGTTTGATGATATCCGAATTGATTTTCAGAACCTGGGTGACATGATCGACGATAAAACCGGTGACCCGGTTGTCGACATTCAGGATCACGATCCAGAGGTTGTTTTCATCAAAACCATCGGTCAACAGATTGAGCCGTTTTCGAAGATCGATGACCGGAATGATATTTCCCCTCAGGTTGATGACACCTTCGATAAAATCAGGGGAATCGGGAATCGGTGTAATCGGCGTCGTCCGAATGATCTCCTGGACGCTGAGGATATTTACACCGAAAAGCTCCCTGCCAATGTTGAAGCCGACAAGTTGCATGGCGTTTTCGTTGGCAGTGCCCGGGGATTCCGGAGAAATGGTGGTTTCTTCCATGAGATCAGCCTCCTTAAACAGGGTTTTCCATGGTCGTTGAAGATGGTGAATCGACGCCACGACCGGAAATCTTGAACTGGCTGATCTGGTCGCTCATCGCTGTCGACAGCTTCTGGAGTTCTTCGGTGATGCCCACGACCTCACCGGCGCCTTTAAGGGTCTGAACGGAAGCTTCTGCAGACAGGGATGTAATTTCCGTTAGTGACCTGGAACGTTCGGCCTGCATGGATGTCATTTCTTTCATCCTATCTGATTGGCTTACCACCGCGTTCATGCGTTCACCGATGTCCGAGACTTCCCGGTTTGCACTTTCGATCGATTTGAAAATGATATTTGCCTTTTCCGTCAGCGTGTGAAGGGCTTCCTGTGCAGCAGCCCGCCGATCGCCCTGCTGGCCTGCCATACTGGCGATCTCTTCAGCCATCTGGTTAAGGACCTTCATCATCTCATCCACTTTTTGGGTACCGTCGGAAAGGATTTCTGCGGCTTTGGAAATATCACCGATTGCTTTCAGGTTGGTTCCACCACCTTCGGCGATTTTTTCAAGGGCCATTCTGGACTGATCGGACAACTTGGCCCCTTCGGTCACTCTCTCAACGGAG
>Ga0272441_10010549_pt1 | contig 13952 bp, 15 predicted proteins | sample SSMProp6N_FD_193582 | JGI IMG/M metagenome (GOLD analysis project Ga0272441, IMG submission 193582) | Marine sediment archaeal communities from Little Sippewissett salt marsh, Falmouth, MA, United States - SSM-Prop-6N | ecosystem: Environmental > Aquatic > Marine > Wetlands > Sediment ... | reverse complement strand
CTTTTCTCCTAATATCCCAAAATGAGAAGTTAAGGCATCCCCAATAGCTGTGCTCAGCTGCGGTTCCTGCAGAAACAACAGAGATATTCTGTCTAGATCCTTCACTATCCTCAGAAGCATACATATGGGTAAGTTGTTCATTAACTAAATGCGAATCAGTTTCTTCGAGAGGGGCAGTTTCTATGCTGATTTTCCCCTTCTCACCATCTATAACAATTACGACATCTTCCTTTGCTTTTCCCTGAATTTCAACTGCATCAAAACCTGAAAATTTAAGATATGGGCCAAAAAACCCTCCAACGTTACTATCGCAGATTATATCAGTAGACGGAGAGATTGTTAGACAAAGTGATTTTCCACAACCAGGATACTGGGTTATCCCGCAAAATGGTCCTGTTGTAATAATTAGATTGTTTTCCTCGCTATCCCAACGTGTTGTGGATTTGATAGAATCCCATAACAGTTTTAATCCAAATCCACGGCCACCGGTAAATTTTTTCTTCGTTTCTTCAGTGATTTTTTTCTCTTTGATTTGATTGATACTGAGATTTATATAAAGCGTACGATTTGCAAATCCATTCTTTATTTCCCTTTTTTTATAATCATATTCTGCAAGAATTTTATGTGATGATTTGATTTTTTTTAGATTCCATTTATGTTTAGTATTACCAGTCTCGTATTCTTCAATTGGTATCTGTCCTTCCGTCATTTTCTATGTCCCCTGTTTATGATAAACTATTTTTTTTATGTCGTCGATTTTTACTTCAATAAGTTCAAGTGCTTTTTCAGGACATGCGCGAACGCAAGCACCGCAGGATATACATTTAAATGGTTCAAGTCTAACATCGGATTTTGCCATGACCTCGATAGGACAGAAGCCAACGCAGGCCTGACACCCAATACATGTATTTTTATCAAGTGTCACAACACCATTTTTTCTTCTTGTAAGTGCTCCTACTGGACACATATCTATGCACAGGCCACATTGATTGCAAACCTGCATTTCATAAGATTTGCCTGCTTTATGAATGTGAATTGCCGATTTGTCTCCACCTTTATCTGTTTTAAAATGAATTTTTGAACAGGCTTTTTCACATTCTAAACAGCCTTTACATTTCTCTGCGTGAAATTTTAGGATTTTAACAGTCATGGGATGGTCCATTCGGTTCTCCTCAAGATATGTTATGCATTCATAAAAAATAATGCATTTGTTATTACAACGACCCAACACAGCATGGAAATTGCTGCGGTTGTTGGATAATATATCCGATCTTTAACATTGTTGATGTTGATATTCTTAAGAACAAAAATCGCTGGAACTGTAATTCCACCAACAATTGCAGCCAACAATCCCCTAGCTAGAATCTTTGGCATGAACACAATGAGATTTTCCATATAGAATCCTGCAGATGCAACCATGGGCGTCAAAATCTGTGTTATGACATATCCTCCAACATAACATGAGTACGCAGTGATGATTCCCATGCTCAATTTCATAGTAATTGTTTTCAATTCGCTGAAATCTAGCGACATTTTACTCCATATGAGTTCAAAGAGTAAACCTTCGGCAGCGATTGCAATTGCAGAGCATACAACACATCCACCAAACGGGTTAAACAATCGAAGTGCGCCGGCAACAAGCCCCATTCCAAGTTGCATCCCTCGTCGTTTGAAAAGTATCCTGCTGATCATCATAAGACCAATGGCAAAAACACTGGTCATAAGAGCACCAGATGGCAGACCTGCATCGCCTATGGCAGGCCCAATAATACATTCGGCAAAACCCCACATCGATCCAAGTACAATTATCCCTGCAAATAGTTTCATTTTTTCCATATTAAATCACCTCAATTTTTACAATATTTTTGATTCTGTATGCCTTTGGTAAATTTGAAAAAACAGTCATACCATCCTTGGTAAGAAGACCTTCTTGCATATTTTCCCAGGTTACTGTTTTCTGATATCCATCCTCTCCAATTATGGTATATTCATGGCACTCTAGACATCCAACACCAGTTTTTATGATGAGATCATCAAGTGCAATTCCAGAAAAATTCAATGAATCAAAGGTTCGTGGTTCAGCAATATAGAATATCTGGTCAATGGAGTATTGCTGACCATTAATAGTGATATTGTCTATGGTAGTCTGTGTTGCATAGACATAAGCAGAAGAACCAGCTCCAATTAAAATTACAATCATTGCCGTAAGCGGTATGAATTTTTCCTTCCCCATAATCATCAGTGGGCGGATGCAATCAGGTCTATTTAAAAATTATGACTCAGGTAGTCACAATGAAAGTTTTAAAAAATGCAAAAATGTTTGCTATTTACCACCATTTTCCCCTTTTTTGATATACCTCAATAAAGTTCTCTATTGTTCTATCATAGGTTTTTTCTACATCATTTGGGAAGAAACATGCCGGAACTTCTCCTCGGCTCCAGTGGTAACTTAAACATTCACAACACATGCCTTTTTTATTACATGGATAAGTACAGTTACAATTTGTTTTATTTTCTTCTATTTTGCATTCTGACAAGTTTTTCGCCTCCATCATTTTTTTCCAACTAATTCTTTAAACTTTCCCTCATTAATAATATTTAGTCCCAATTTTTCTGCTTTTTTATATTTAGAGCCAGGGTTATCGCCTGCCACAACGTAATCAATATCTTTACCCACAGAGGATGATACAATACCTCCAACTTTTTTTACCAGATCGGATGCATAAGGACGAGAAATGCTAGATAACCCTCCAGTAAAAACAAATTTCTTTCCTTGAAACGGCAATTGTGTCTTTTTTTCCTCATTAGTTTTGATTCCTATATCCTTTAGTTGTTTTATTAGTTCAATATTTTCATCAGTCGCAAAAAACGTTCCAATCGCCTCGGCAGTTTTATCTCCTAGTCCATCAATTTCCATAAGTTCTTCCGGTGATGCCTTTGCAAGCTTATCTATGGAATTGTATTTTGATGCCAGCAGTTGTGAAGCATATTTTCCAACGTGACGGATACCTAGTCCATAGATAAGACGAGAAAGATCCTGTTTTTTACTGTTATTTATTGAATCAATAAGATTCTGGGCAGATTTGTCTTTAAAACCTTCTAGTGTAAGGATATCTTCCTTCTTAAGAAAATACAAATCAGCAATATTATCTATCAAATTTTTTTCTATTAGCTTATCGATTGTTGATCCTCCTAGATGATCAATATCCATGGCATCACGTGACGCATAGTATTTCACGCGCCACTTAAGACGGGCAGGACACATACGGTTTGGGCATCGTATTGCAACCTCACCTTCAGTATGAATAATCTCTGAATCACATATTGGACATTTTTTGGGGATATCTTTCTGTTTTTCATTTCCATTTCTTTTTTCCTCTATGCTCCTTACGACCTGAGGTATGACATCTCCACTGCGTTCTACAAGTACCCAATCCCAAATACGGATATCCTTACGTCCTACCTCATCAAAATTATGCAATGTAGCACGTGAAACAGTTACACCTCCAACTTTAACTGGCTCAAGAACGGCTACCGGTGTAAGAGCACCAGTTCTGCCGACTTGTATGACTATATCCCTTAATTGGGTAGTAGCCTGCTTAGCTGCAAATTTATAAGATATTGCCCATCGAGGATTCTTTGATGTTTCTCCAAGTTCTTTTTGCTTGGATAATGAGTTTACCTTGATCACAGCACCATCGATTTCATAATCAAGGGCATCCCGTTTTTTTTCCAGATCATTACAATACCTTATAACCCCTTGAACACCATCTACTTTTTTTACCAATGGATTAACGCGAAAACCTGCTTCCCTTAAAGCTACCAAACTCTCGTTGTGGGTAGAAAAATGTAAATCAGAATAGGAAATAAAATAGATGAAAATATCCAGTGGTCGTGATTCTACAATCCTGGGATCAAGCTGCCGTACAGATCCAGCAGCAGCATTACGCGGATTTGAAAAAACAGGTTCTTTCTTTTTTTCTTGTTCTTTGTTAATTTTTTTAAATCCATTTAAAGGCATGTAAACTTCGCCGCGTACTTCCACGTTTTTTAACTTGCTTCCCATGAGCTGAAGAGGTATGCTATGTATGGTTTTAAGATTAGATGTTACATCATCTCCTTTTACACCATCACCACGTGTTGCTCCCCTTACAAGAATACCATTTTCGTAAAGTAATGCAACTCCAATACCATCGATCTTTGGCTCAACAACATATTCAACCTTCCCAACGTTTTTTTCGACTCTTTTGTCAAATTCCTTTAATTCATCATAATTGTATGTGTTATCAAGCGACAACATTGGTATCTTATGTTTTACACTTGTGAACCCATCAACCGGCTCTCCACCAACTCTTTGAGTAGGGGAATCAGGAGCGATCAAATCAGGATACTCCGATTCCAGCTTCTCAAGTTTTTTTAATAATTGATCAAATTCATAATCAGAAATCACAGGATCGTTTTTTACATAATACTTGTAATTGTGATAGTTTATTTTCTCACCAAGTTGTTTTATTTCCTTCTTAGCTTCCTTTTTGTTCATTGTCTTATCCACATCCAAGTATTTTTTCAATCTCCTTGAGAGAATGTGTATTCAGAATATCTTTTTTTTCTAACCACCCTCGTCTGGCAGTTGCTACACCAAAATGCATAAATGGTAAATTGACAGCGCTATGCGAGTCAGTACTAATAACAAATTTTACACCTCTTTCTTTAGCAAGTTTAGAATGTACATCATTAAGATCAAGTCGATCAGGAAATGAGTTAATCTCTAGATAAGTATCAGTTTCTCTTGCAGCATTAAAAATTTTTTCCATATCAATATCAAAAGGTTCCCTTTTACCTATCATGCGGCAAGTTGGATGAGCAATAAAATCCACATTTTCATTTTCCATACTTTTTACAATTCTTTTGGTTTGCTCCGCTCCACTAATTCCAAAAGCAGTGTGAATTCCTACACCGACAAAGTCAAATTTTTTGAGAATTAAATCACTATAATCCAGAGATCCATCTGGTTTGATATCACATTCCGTGCCACAAAGGACCTTAAATCCAGATAATTTTTTGTTTATATTTTCAATCTCATTTATTTTTCTAAGAACTTTTTCTTCAGATAAGCCTTGCGCAATTTTCAGGGATTGAGAGTGATCAGCAATGCCGACAAATTCATATCCTATTTTCTGAGCATAATGTGCCAGTGTCTCTATTGAATCAGAACCATCGCTCCAAACCGAGTGAACATGAAGATCACCTTTTATGTCCTCGTATTTTACAAGATTTGGCAATCTACCGTCTAATGCAGCCTCTATCTCACCTCGGTTCTCACGTATTTCTGGTTCAATGTATGAAAGGCCAAGCTTGTTATATACTTCAACCTCCGAATTTCCAACAACATATTCGTCAGTTTTTTTATCGAAAAGACCGTACTCATTTAGTTTAAACCCTTTCTTTATAGCAATGCTTCTCATCTTTACATTGTGTTCTTTAGAACCAGTGAAATATTGAAGCGCCGAACCGTAGCTTTCTTTTTTTACAACACGAAGATCAACTTGTAGGCCATCCTTTAAAAGAACACTGGTTTTTGTATTACCCCTTAATAGAACTCGTTGTACACTAGGGTATTTCACAAAATAATCCATAACCTCATTGGGAAATTCCGAGGAGATTAATATGTCCAAATCACCAATTGTTTCTTTTTTCCTGCGAAGGCTTCCTGCAACATCTATTTTTTCAATTCTTTTACATTTTTTAAGATAACTAATGTAGTTATTTCCATCTAAGTAGGCAACGTTAAGCAACACACGTCCACTAGTTTTCTCCCTGAGTTGTATTCCGCGGAGAATGTTTCTTTCAGTTATCTCTCCAAATCCATCCAAGTCTCTAAGTTTCCCTCCAGTACATGCTTTTCTAAGTTCACCGATAGTTTTTATGCCAAGATTTTTGTACAGAGCAGAGACTTTCTTAGGTCCCAATCCTTGAAGTTCCAACAAGGTTAGTAAACCAGACGGAATTGCCTTTTTTAACTTTTCAAAATATTCTAATTTATCTGTTTCTACAATCTCCGTTATCTTTTTAGCAAGAGCTTTACCAACCCCCGGAATGGATTGAAGCCTATTTTCATTTGAAACGGTTTCAATATCTTCATCCAGCGTCTCTATTGTCTGTGCGGCTATCCGATATGCTCTGATTTTAAAAAATATCTCTTCTTTAACTTCTAATAAATCTGCAATTTGATATAAAATATCCGCTACAAATTTATTTTTCATAAATAATTCACTCTACTTTTTACAAATAAATCATTATTTTTACATGATCTCCATCTTTGATGTTTAATTTCTCTCTCAAAAAATATGGAGATATAAATTCTAAAATGTTTGAATAATGGCTACGAAGTGGTAAAACAATTGCCCCGTCTACATTATTTATAGTTGCACGGAAACATTTAACGCCACCAAATGTACGATTTTCTGTCTCAAATTCATCGATTTGGATTGCAGTATAGTTTTTTAACAGCCTCAGCTTGTTTTTTTCTATATGCATTATCTCAACATTGAGCGTGCCAGGAAATGCAGTAAACCCTAACTTTTCTTTAAATTGGCCAGCATAACCACTTTGCTTGGTATAGTATTTTCCCTCACCCATTCCCGATACAACTTTACCAGTAAAACGAATCTTGTTTGTTAATTCGAAAATTTGTTGATACTGCAGATATTCTTCTTGTAAATTCTTTTCACCCTTTCTAGTTATTTGGATAAGTTGTTTTTTTATGCCCAACTCTCTAGTTATCATCCCATCTTTGTCCAACTCCAAAAGATACCTAGAAGATGTCTGTTGGCTAGTCTCAAGCTGTTTTGCCAATTCAAGAGAAGAAATCTCTACCCTATTTTTAGCTGCTCCTAATAATGCAAGCTCTTTTAGCATCTGCAAAAGGTACGGTTTCATATTTTACTTTTCTCCATTATTATTTTATATTTGCCGCTAGTTTTTCTCCATCGTTTGTTAGAAAATATCTATTACCTTTTTTCTCTATTATTTCCTCTCTGATAAAATCATCTGCAATTCTTATAGCTACGTTTCGAATAATGTGGTGTTTTTTTGCAATTCGTTCAATATCTGTCTCACCAGACACAAGTTCGGCAAAGATGGCTCTTCTGAATTTGTTTGAAAGTATGAATCCTTCATCCATTATTTACACCAACATCTTAATATGAAATCTAATGAATTAAGTGTTTCGGATAATACAAATACAAATATCTCAAAGTGGATAGTTAAGACTTCTTCAGTCGTTGAGTGATTGGGATATCCTTTATCCCTTTCACTTTCACCTATTTTTTTACCAGTAAATAACTGATTTAGTTCGGTTTTAACCATTTTCCAGATAATTTAATAGATAGAAATTCTAGCATATTTTAACACTGCCATCGGGAATTATAGTTGATTAATTGAATCATTGATATCATAAAATGTTCCCTTCTGGAGGGAAACCCGAATTTACTGGTAAATTTAGAATAATTTATTAATGCAGGGGAAGGGATTTGAATCAAATCACCCTAATTCGAATCTTTTTAGATTCCTCACTAATTTCAACATCTCGTGAATATTTTTTAAAAAAACCTTCAAAAAAAGTCTTAACAAATTTTCCCGATTCAGTAACAGTAAGGATCAATGTATAGCTATTTTCAGAATCTACGTTAAGCTTATACCAGTTTGTTTTCTCTACGTGTTCTAATATTTTCTTTATGTTTTTCAATCCTCTATCGTAATATTCCCTTCGATGTTCTTCACCAATCTTATAAACCTTATCCCAAAATTCTTCTGATCCTTCTCCAATTTCAGAAAAAATAGCTTTCCAATGTGCTATATCAACTATTACGTGTTCCATTTGTGCAAGATATTCGATATATATTCTGGTAGTTGCCAAAGGTGATTTTTCTTGTGTTTCTTCATACTCTTTTAGATAATGTAGTGACCTACGGATAATATCTGCTTTAGACCCGCCATACTTCGGTAGATATTTCTCAATTATAGATAATGATTCATCATTTAAAGATACACTTAATCGCTCCATCAATAATGTTATCATAAGTATCTTTTTAAGCACAATGGTGAACAATGGTGTAACCTGATTACATCCTCACAAATATCTATTAATAATGGATGTGAATGGTTAGTATATGGTAAAAAGAAAATGAATCAAGTATTGGTTTGTCTGCAAAAGAATAATGAGAATATTAGGCTGGATGTACTTGACAGTAGAAGAAAAGAACTAGTCGCTATAGGTAATGCAATTCGTGCAGGATGTGTGGACACTATCCCAATGCATGTTAAGAAAGCACTCAATGCAGGTGCCTCTCCAGAAGAAATTCAGAAAGTTGTAGAATATATTTTAGGAGATGGGCGACTTTTAAGCTCTATATCAGAGCTTCTAAGGTCATTGAGATTTGAAGAAAATGACAGACATGGTTACATTTCGGTAGTAGACGATTGCAGAGAAAACTAAATTTGGGGGGAGAACGGTAAAAACATGAAAACAAATAATGATAGAAAATACGCTTTACGACTAAATTACCATATAATGATGGGGATTATGAACATGATTTGTTAGATTATTTTATGAAAAACAATATGAAAAAATCAGCATTAATAGTAGATGTTAAAGAAAAATAAAATTGAAAATTATTAAAAAAAGTGTAGTTAATATGAAATGTATTAAGAGTTAGTATGGAGGTAAATAATATGGTACAATCATTTTATGAAAGTGTTTTAGAGCAAATTGATGCAACTGCAGAAAGAATATCATTGGATCCAGGAATCCACAAAATGTTGAGACAGCCGGAAAGAGAATTAACTGTAAGCATACCGATAGAAAAAGATAGTGGAGAAATAGAAGTTTATACTGGTTACAGAGTGCAACATAACAGTGCAAGAGGTCCTTGTAAAGGTGGTATTAGGTATCATCCTGATACAAACTTGAATGAGGTGAGAGCACTAGCAACATTAATGTCTTTGAAATGTGCTGTTGCTAATGTTCCATATGGGGGAGCAAAGGGAGGTATAACTTGCACTCCATCAAAACTGTCAAAAAAAGAACTACAGAGGTTGACCAAGAGGTATGCGGCTATGATTCTGCCAATTATTGGGCCAAGATGCGATATCCCTGCTCCAGATGTCAATACAAACGCTGAAACCATGGGATGGATTATGGATGCAGTTAGTATGCATGAAGGAGCAACAGTTCTTGATATTGTTACTGGAAAACCTTTGGAGCTTGGTGGTTCACTTGGGCGAAGAGAAGCTACTGGCCGTGGAGTCATGCTTACCTCTATTGAATTACTTAAAAAACTCAAAAAGGATCCAAAGAAAACAACTGTTGCCGTTCAGGGTTTTGGAAATGTCGGTTCCATTGGTGCAGAGCTTCTTGTTGAGCAGGGCTGCGCAGTAAACGCTATCAGCGATGTTTCAGGAGGTCTTTACAACCCAGATGGATTGGATATACCTGACATCATAAAATATATTAACTCAAAACCTAGAGCACCTCTTCTTAAAGATTACAAACGGAAGAAAGGCGAAGAAATTATAGGTAATGAAGAACTATTGGAATTAGATGTTGATGTTTTGGTTCCTGCAGCTCTTGAAAATCAAATCCATAATGACAACGCCGATAAAATCAAAGCAGAGATAATTGTAGAGGGGGCAAACGGGCCAGTAACCAAAAAAGGCGATGAAATACTTGCTGAAAAGGGAACATATGTAATTCCTGATATCCTTGCAAACAGTGGAGGGGTAGTAGTTTCTTATTTTGAATGGGTTCAAGGAATACAGTCATTCTTCTGGGGAGTTGATGAGGTCAATGAAAATCTAAAGAACATAATGCTAAAAAGTTTTGATGATGTGTGGAAAATCTCAAAGGAGGAAAACGTAACACTGCGAGATGCTGCCTTTATACTTTCTATTAAAAAAATAGCACAAGCAGTTGAATTGAGAGGAATATTCCCATAGAAAACTTGTTTTTCTCACAATTTTTAAGATAAAAAAGATATAATGTAGAATTTAAGGAAGGTTGAAATGATGAAAAAAACAGATGTGTTAGTAGTCGGTGGTAGCGCCGCGGGTATTGTTGCTGCAGTAACAGGCAAGTCAAGTTACCCGAACAAAGAGTTTATGGTTGTACGCAAAGAAAAACAGGTAGTTGTTCCCTGTGGGATACCTTACATTTTCGGATCTTTAGAAAGCAGTGACAAGAACGTAATACCTGACGCTGTGTTAACTAAAGCAGGAATAAAGCTCAAGATTGGTGAAGTGATTTTTATAGATCAAGAGAAAAAGATATGCAAAACAAATGATGATACAGAGATCAGTTTTGAAAAACTCGTATTGGCAACTGGTTCGACTCCTAATATTCCTAAATGGATCATAGGGGCCAATATGGAGAATGTCTTTATCATACCCAAGGATAAGGAATATCTTGATAAATTATTAACAAAAATTAAAGCTTGCAAGAAAGTTGTTACGATTGGTGGAGGCTTTATCGGCGTTGAGATGTCAGATGAGTTAAATAAATGTGGTAAAGATGTGACCGTAGTTGAAATATTGCCTCATGTGTTGGGTCTTGCCTTTGATAATGAAATAGCAGCTATGGCCGAGGAGATTCTAAATTCACGAGGTGTAAAAACAAAAACTGGTGTAGGTGTAAAGGAAATACTGGGAAATAAAATGGTTACTGGTGTTCTACTTGATAATGGAGACAAACTTGATGCCGATGCAGTAGTTTTATCTATGGGCTACAGTCCTAACATTACTTTAGCTGAAGAATCTGGAATAAAGATTAACGAAAAGGGGTTCATCAAAGTAGACGAATATATGAGAACAGAGAATCCAGATATATTAGCTGTTGGAGATTGTGCTGAAAAGAAAGATTTTGTCACTAGAAAAACTAGTAGTGTTATGCTTGCTTCTACTGCTTGCACTGAGGCAAGAATTGCAGGGATGAACCTATACGAGCTTTCTACTGTAAAAACATTTAGTGGTACCATTGCAATTTTTTCTACTGCTCTTGGTGAAACTAGTTTTGGTGTAGCGGGATTAACAGAAGATATAGCAAATAAAGAGGGATTTGAAATCGTTACTGGCACGTTTGAAGGCGTTGATAAACATCCTGGAACACTAGCTGGCACGCACAAACAGATGGTGAAATTGATTGCTGCTCGGGAGTGTGGTATAATACTTGGCGGAGAGGTTGTCGGTGGGTCAAGCGCAGGAGAATTAACAAATATCATCGGCCTAGCTATACAAAACAAAATGACAGTAAATTCAATTCTAACTGCCCAGATTGGAACCCATCCATTAGTTACTGCACCACCAACAGCATATCCTATTGTAAAAGCTGCAGAATTTGCCGCAAAGAAAATTAAAATTGTGGAAAAGATAAAATAATTATCTCCGACATTAGGTCAATAATATCTTTAGTATTATCAGAGATTCAAAGAAATACAAAAACAAGCCACACTCAATATATATAAAACAAATAATTGTGACGTCATTCATGCGCTAGAATCCCTACACGGTTGTTCACTTTACCGGTAAACTGGTGTTCAAATCCCTTCCCCTGCATTAATTCATTTGTAGCATTATTACTTGCTGATTATGATTTAATAAACTATTGGGAAATTAAACAATGAAAAAAAGTTACCATTAATTTCTTCATGGTACTTGAATCAATTACATGTTCAATATAAGATAGTACAATCGTCAATTTCCCACAGACTGTTACAGCAAAAATTGTAGTCTCATTAGTAGGACCCGTAGGAGGAAAAATCAATAATCTATCAAGTTCTAAATCACCATACAATCTGGGAAAATCAAGTCTACCAAGATTTGAAAGAACAAAACCAAAATACATTGTACCAAGTTTCTTTACCATAGAACTAATCGCATCCTTCCTTTGAGAAAACATAGACAGTTTCTCATAATTACTATCATCAGGTTTTACAAGATTACCATACGTCTTCATCATAAGTGCATCATGAATACTCTGCTCAAGCAAACTAAAACGCAATAAATTCTGAAAAAATTCCTTTTTTGATAATTTTTTTGCAATCTTTTCATGTAATCTCCTGGTAAAATCCCAGAAATCAATATTCTTTATATACTTGAAATCATCAATGACACCTGCTGCATAGAAACCAAACGATTCACCTGCAGGATTTACAAGATAATTTCGTACATCAACACCAATTCCTGCTTTTTGTTTCTCTGGTTTTATCATGCCTTTTGATTGATATTGTGCTTTAAGAAAAGCAGAAAATAGAACTGAATTAACAGTTACTTTTTCATTTCTACATTTTTGAATGAGTTCTTCAGTTTGTTTTTCAGATAGTTCAATTGTTTGAATTTTATGAGTATTATGTTCCCAATATGCATTAAATACACTTAGAAAATCATCCTGGTTAAAAATAATTTCTTCTTTCCTCCATTTTTTATTTATTCGTTGGATAAATTTCTGAATGACAACATTAACTGATATATCATCAGGAATATTTTCCATATTTAGTAATGGTGGAGGAGGAAGGATTTTCAATTTTTTCTTTGGATTTCCTAATACTTCCATAAAATCTCTTGAAAGATAAGCAACTGACATCCCATCACTGAACATATGATGACAAAATAGAATTAAATCAGATATTTCCTCTGAATAGAGCAATATTATTCTTATTGGTGGTCTATTAAAATAATCAAAGGGAATTTTGCTTTCCTTAGAACATATGGAAATCCAATGGTCATCAGAGGTTCGTTCTATTATTTTGATTGGGATTTCATCAACGTTTTCAGTTGTAAACCATGCAGTGTTTGCTTGGTCTACTTCAACTTTCACTCGTAATAGTATATGTCTTTTTTGAATTTCTGTTATTGCTGCTTTCAATTGATTTTTATTAACATCTCCCTTTACTCTTACAATTATTGGAATAATTGAGTTAGGTGCACGAAAATGACGGCGTTCATGAGGTTGAAGTTTTCTTCTATATTCAATATTTTCAGAAATCATTTATCTCATTTTTTATATATGAGAAAATAGTAGTTTAAATTACTGCCGTCATTTTACGGTAGTATATAAATAGTATTTTTCAGATACCCTAAATATGCGGAAATTGACAGTTGAGTTTAAACCAAATAAAAGATTTAAGAAAATGACAGAACCATATCTTCCGTTTGATAAAGTAAAAAGTATTGAGGTTTTAGAACTATTGCGATGGGATGCTGCAAAGGGGATAAAACTTGTACTTGCTGAAATTACTATGAAAAATAACTATAAAATTGAGGATTTTAAACTTCCACCAGGTTCTGAAATTATTTCAGTTTTACAACATAATAGAAATCAATATACATGTTTGTTAAGAGGGAAACTTACTCAAGGTTTGGTTGGAGTAATTAAACAAATGGTGAATAAACCTGATTTGAATCTTATTTTAGATACTCCAAATATTAGTTCAAAAGAAAGATTTGTTATGAGTGTAATTGGAGACCAGGATAGTTTAATCAGTTTTATTGAAGGTATTAAAAAAATTGGAATAATTGTTAAAACAAGTTTTGTAAAACCTATATTTCAGGGAAATAATCTTCTTTCTTGTCTTACAAATAAACAAAAAGAGGTTTTAATTCATGCTAAAAAATTTGGTTATTATGAATATCCAAGAAAAATCAATAGTGACAAATTAGCAAAGCAATTAGGATTAGGAAGAGCGACTGTTGTTGAACATATAAGGAAGGCAGAAAATCGTATTATGACTCAGTTTTTAACTGGATATTAACCTTTATTTTAACTTTTGTAGCATTTATTACTTGCTGATTATGATGTTGATGGATAGATTTAAAATAATTATCTTGCTTAAAGACAATGTTTAATATGATGGAATTTGAGGTAAATACTGTTATCAATAAACCAATTAATATTGTGGTCG
>Ga0272441_10010548_pt1 | contig 13953 bp, 11 predicted proteins | sample SSMProp6N_FD_193582 | JGI IMG/M metagenome (GOLD analysis project Ga0272441, IMG submission 193582) | Marine sediment archaeal communities from Little Sippewissett salt marsh, Falmouth, MA, United States - SSM-Prop-6N | ecosystem: Environmental > Aquatic > Marine > Wetlands > Sediment ... | reverse complement strand
AAACGGGACCGTTCCGCCGATGGCCCATCCGTGTGTTTTGGTGGTAGCCGCCGGATAATTGCTTCCGGCTTGCTTGAGCCTTTCCTTCACGGCCCCCGAGCGCGGCCGGCCCAGGACGTCGAAGGCCGGCGCGATGTCCTGCTTGCGGGCCCAGTCCTGGCGATAGGCGTGGGTCTTGCCGATGTTGATGGGCGCCATGTCGATTTCCGCCCACGCGTCGAGCAGGTTCGGCACCTCGCGGGCCTGTTTCATGTATTCCGGCTGCACCGCTGCGGGCTTGCCCATGGCGGTCAGGCCGAACGCGTGCGGGTAGTGGCCCGATTTCATCGACTTGCGTGACGGGACGCAGACGGGATTTTGCACGATGGCGGTCTCGAAGCGCACGCCTCTGGCGGCCAGGGCATCCAGGTGCGGCGTCCGCGCCCAGGGCTTGCCGTAGCAGCTCAGCGCGTCGGCCCGTCCGTCGTCTAACATGATCCAGAGTATGTTGGGTTGCCTGACCCTCTTGCCGGCGGCGCGAGACTGCCGGGCGGAAGTCAATCCCAGGCCACATGCCAGGGCGGTTCCAATGCTGCTCTTGATGAACGTGCGTCGATTCATTTGTGCCCTCCGAACGATGCCGTTTGCCTGTGTATCTTTACGTCGCGTAGCTGTGCAAGCCCGCGAACAGCCGGGACAAATTGACCCAGAGCAACGTGACGATGATAGCAACCATGCCGGTGATTGCCCAGAGGCTGTTGGTCCTGGGACGTCTTTTTCCGAACATGTAGCGCCAGTGGAAATAGCCCACGTAGACGAGCCACGAGGCCAGCGACCAGAGCTCTTTCGGGTCCCAGCCCCAGTAATGTCCCCAGGCGAGCTTGCCCCACCAGCTCCCCAGGATCAGGCCCAGGGTCAGCAGCGGAAAGCCAATGGCGATCAGGTCGTAGGTGGCCTGCTCGGGCGACCGTTGCGTTTCCTCGACGCGGGGTCTCCTGCCGAGCAGTTGCTCGCCCGCCTGGAAGGTTGCCTTGGCCATGAAGATGTAGGACAGCATGTAGACCGCCACGTGCGGGCTGAAGAGCCAGCATTGCAAGGCCGGAGGAAGCTGCATCGGCTCGGCGTGGAACACAAAGCCGGCGGGGAAAAGGACAATCGCTCCGATGAGCATGTCGGCCCACTGCCCGCCGATCCGCAGGAGTTTCTTGCAGAACCCTGAGATGGGGTAACAGATCGCGCCCAGGAAGAGAAACACTTCGAAGAGGTTCTGCAGGGGTACGTGCTTCACGTCGATCCAGCGGTAGGTGTAGCCGACCACGGCGATGCAGAAGCCCAGGGCAAACAGCAGGTGTCCGACTTTCCTGCGACGCGCAATCGTAAGAACGAACGCCAGTATGTACGCCGCGATGGTCGAATAAATCAGCAGGCCCTGGAATGTGTATTTAATCTCCATGCGTCTCCCTGCTGTCTGTATTGGGTCCGCGACCCGGCGGTTCTGCGGGCGCTTGCGCTGCGCGGGAGACGCGATCCTTCCAGGCGGCCAGCGTCCGTCGGCCCCAGAAGTGCCAGAAGATTCCGGCGATCAGCATGGCGTAGCCGATGTAGACAGCGTTCAGGCCCGAGTCGGAGACGACCATCAGTACTGTGTATTCGCCCAGGTGATCTTCGCCGTATGAGCTCTGGTAGAAGTGGTAGCCGCCGTAATGCAGCGGATGGTTCACTTCGATGTCTTTGGCGGCGACGACGCTGCCGTCCTTGACGATCTCAAGCTCGCTGATGTAGTCGCTCACGATCCGGCGGTAGCGCAGGGCGAGCTGGTCCTCCGGGTGCGCGTGGCCCGGGAACCGCTCGAAGACGTAGCGCGTCGCGGTTGTCCCGTCGGGCTTTTCAACGACAACTTCGAGGGCTGGATTCGAGCCGCCCGGTGCGTCGTAGGGCTTGCGCTGCTCGCCTTCCATGCCGATCTTGAAGTTCTCAAAGACCCTTTCGATGCTGACTTTGCCCAGGTTCTCACCGAGCGAAAGCTCCCGCCCCGGTTCGGCGGGGAGTTTCCAGTTTCCGCCGTCGCGGCTTTGGACCATGAGATAGCCGGGTTCGTAATACTCCATGCGAAAGTCCTTTAGTCGCACGGAGAAGGGCAGTTCCGCCACGTCGTTGCCGTCGGCAAGGCGGACGCGGTTGTCCTCACCTCTTTCCAGGATGGCCATCTGGCCTTCCAGAATCTTATCGATGCCGAAGAGCTGTTTCCCGAGGGCCTGTCCGGTCTTGGAGCCCCACATCCCGCCGCCCACGACGAGAATGCAGCCTAAGTGCATCAGCAGCAGCGAGGGAACCCGCACGAGACGGCGAAAAATGACAATTCCGACGATCAGCAGGCCCGCCAGCGCAAACCAGTACACGGCCAGAGGCAGCGTGTTGAAGAACGCCCGCGCCCGCTCGGCGCCGAGGAAGGCGCCGTAGATCGAGAATACCGCCAGAAGTATGATGGCTATTAAAGCGGCCCATAGCAGGACCCGCTTGAGTCGGCTCATTCACTATTCCTTACCGGTTCGCGGAGATTGCGGGCCCGACCCTTCCCGACCGGCCGACAGCCGCCCGGGCGGCGCCGGCGCCCCGGAATTAATGTCAAACACGATACCTATTACCAAAGCCGCCGACAGGTTCGCAAGCATATTCGCCGGGTAGCCCAAAACCGTCGACGGGACGCAATCTCCCGGAAAAGGGATCGAGGCAGCGAGTTCTTTTTCGTTGATTTGCCCGGCGTCGGCCCGATACAATAGGCGTGAGTTGGAAAGGAGCGAAAATGAGGGGAAAAAGCGCGTTTCACACGAGCGCTTTGGCGGGCTTTGCCTCCACCCGCAAGCCATTCGGTTTCACGCTTATTGAGCTATTGGTGGTGATTTCCATTCTGGCGCTGCTCATGGCGATTCTGCTGCCGGTGCTGGGGAAGGTGCGCAACCAGGCTCGGTCCGTGGTCTGCCGGGCTCATCTGAAGCAGTGGGGCACGGTCCTGGCTTTGTATCTGGAGGAATACGACGGTCGGTTCACGCGGGTCGGCGAAGAAGACAGTGGTCTTTCGCTGCTTCTCGATGCGGTGGAACCGGATACTTCGCTGGTCTTCGAGCGACAGGGGCCGCCTAATCACGAACCTTCCGGGGCGGCAGGCGAAACCTGTATCAACCGCCACCATGGATCGATCAATGGGCTCTTCCTCGATTTCTCAGTCAGGCCGATCGGTCTCAAGGAACTCTGGACTCTCAGATGGCACCTGGAATGGGACCGGGCCGGGCCCTGGACCAAGGCCGGTGGCGTCCAACCCGAAGATTGGCCCAGATGGATGCGGGGATTCAAGGACTACTGACGCGTTTCGCCTGGAAAAGGCGGGATCGATGCGGTACCATGGGGGCAGGAACGCTCGCGCGGGGTGCCGAGTTCACGCGATTGAAAAAGCTTGTTGAAAGAGGAATGGCCGATGGCGGGTTCGTCTCATCGATTTCGATGCGGATTTCGATTCGGACCGGTGCTGACGAGCCTGCTGATCGCCTTGGTGTGTTCCGTCGTATGCGCGGGGCAGGTCGTCGAGGGGCCGTTCGCGGTGGGTCGGCGGTGGGTCTATCGGCATGAAGGGCCGCGGCCGGGGAGCATGGAGCCCAACGCCATCGACGGGCAGCGCATTTTGCACGTGATTTCCGAGACGCAGGAGCAGGGCGGGCGATTCTGGGCCATCGAGGAGCGATTCACCAACGATCCGAACGTGATCGGGCGATTGCACGTCAGCGAGGCCCGGATGCTTACGGCGCTCGATATCGAGAATGAGAAGGGCGAGGTCGCGGCTCTGTACTACGATCCGCCCGTGCCGTACCTGATCGCCGAGATGGAAATCGGGCGGACGAAGATGGTGGAAACGACGCTACGCGTCAAGTCGGGCGAGTTTACGCTGCCGGCCACGATTGCGATCGAGCGGCTGCCGGACGAGACCGTCACCACGCCAGCGGGGGAGTTTGCCGGCTGCCTGCACTACAAGGTCACCAATCGCTCCACCATCAACGTGAAAGTCGCCAAAATCCCCATCACCGAGCAGCGCCTGCGTTGGTACCACGCCGATGTGGACGGCCTGGTCAAGGAGGTCTACAGCCGGGAGCCAATCAAGTTCCTCATGTGGTCTCGGGATGGCTACACCGCCACCAGCGTTCTGGAAAGCTTCGATACGGCGCCGGTCGAGGCCCGTCGGGAAGCGGCCGGATCGACGTCTGCCGCGTCTGAGACGGCCCGCACGCGAGAGGATCGTCCCGCCGGCGCGGTGTTTCCGGCCGCCGCCCGCCCGATTGTGCTTGGCGGGCTCGTTGTCCTGGCCGCGGCTGGCTGCGTTCTGGTCAGACGCGTGAGAGGGAAGCCGCCCACATCGTAAGCGGCGCATTTGCGGCTCTGCGAGCAAAAAACGCCCTTTCTTTCGGACAATGCCTGGGCTCGGGCCCGATACGACGCGTATGCTGCTTGATATGGGGCGCTTTTTGACGTAGACTGTAACGTTACCCTGTTTGGGGGAAAGTATACCTGTAGCATGAAGCTGGTTTTGCACAATCTGACGTATCACGACTGCCCTGTAGACGTGCGGGAGAAGGTGGCCTTCACCGACGAGCAGAGGCGGGCGATGCTGCGCGCCCTGCACCGTAGCGAGCAGGTGGGTGAAGCCCTGATCCTTCAGACGTGCAACCGCCTTGAGATCTATCTGTACGCCAGGAAGGACCTCGATTGTGGGATTTTCTTGGGCCAGTTGCTGGCTCCCTACGGGGCGGAGGTCCGTCAGACGTGGTCGCGCCACAGCAAAGAGGCGGTCGGGCTGGACGCTGTCCGGCACCTCTTCGAGGTGGCCGCGGGGCTGGATTCGCAAATGGTGGGCGAAAACCAGATTCTGGCCCAGGTCAAAGCCGCCTACACCGAGTCGATCAACGCTCGAATGAGCCGGTTGGTTTTCCACCGGCTCCTGCACAATGCCTTTCGGGTGGGCAAGGCCGTTCGCACTCGCACGGAGATCAATTGCGGCGCGGTCTCAATCGCCCTGGCCGCCGTGGAATTGGCTCGCGAGAAGGTCAACCTGCCCAGAGCCACGGCCTTGATCCTCGGGGCTGGTGAAAACGCCGACCTGGTCGCCCGATACCTGATGAAGGCCGGGCTGTCGTCGTTGATCGTCGCCAACCGCGACATTCAGAAGGCCCAGGCGATGGCCCGCCGGTTTGACGCCGCTGAGGCTATCGGCCTTGTGGAGATCGTCACGAGGCTTCCCGAGGTGGACCTTCTGATCGCCTCGACCGCGGCGCCGGAGCCGATTCTCACGCGGGACAGCGTGGAATGGGCGCTCGCGAGGCGCAAAAAACCGCTGCTGGTGGTCGATATCGCCGTGCCGCGCGACATCGATCCGGCCGTCGGGGCGATTGAAGGCGTGACCCTGTATAATATCGATGACCTGGACGAGCAGATCAACTCCAATCGCGCCAAACGCAGCAGCGAAATTCCCAAGGCCCGGGCCATCGTCGAGGAATTCACCGCGGCGTTCGCCCAGTGGTACGATTCTCTCGATCTGGTCCCCCTGATCTCCAGGCTGACGCAGACGGGGTTGGACCTGGCCCGCAGCGAGGCCAAACGCTACGCCAAGGACTTTGGCCCGGAGAACAGCGAAAAACTCCAGGCCTTCGCCGAGTCGCTGGTCCGCAAGGTCTTGCACGGCCCGGTTAGCTTCATCAAGAATGGCGGCGGAGAGCCCAGTGAAGAGCAATTGCAGGCCATTGATCTGGTCAACAAGATGTTCCTTTCGCAAGACAAGGGCAGCGCATGAGCCGCGTTCTGACGGTAGCCACACGGCGAGGGGAGCTTGCTCTGGCCCAGACGCGGAGTGTGATCGCGGCGTTGAACGCGCAAAACCCCGGGTGTGAGATTCGCATCAAGGAGCTTACCAGTGCCGGCGACCGGGATCGGCGCACCGCCCTGTGGAATCTGAAGGATACCGGATTCTTCACGTCGCGCCTGGAGGAGGCGCTGCTGGCCCGCGAGGCGGACGTGGCCGTGCACAGCTTCAAGGACCTGCCCACGCGGCAGCGGAAAGGGCTGGTCGTTACCGCGGTCTGGGACCGGCACTGGCCCCAGGATTGCCTGCTTGCCAGGGCTGAGGCAAAATCGATTGATGATCTGCCCAACGGCGCCCGCGTCGGGACCTCAAGCCTGAGGCGTGCCGCTCAGTTGCGCTATCTCAGGCCGGACCTGGAGTTGGTCTCGCTGCGCGGCAACGTCCGGACCCGAATCGAGAAGCTGCACACTACCGGGCTCGACGCCATCGTCCTGGCGCGAGCCGGCCTGGAACGGCTGCGCCTGACCGAAGCGATTTCATTTACGTTCGATCCGGAGCAATTCATCCCGGCCCCGGCCCAGGGGGCCCTGGCCATACAGACCAGGCAGGATGACGAAGAAACCGTGGCCGTGGTGCGATCCATAGACGACGCAGGTGCGCGCGCCGTGACGTCGGCCGAACGCCAGATCCTGGTCACGACGCAATGTGGCTGTCATGCTCCGGTCGGCGCGTATGCCGAAGCCGCGGACGGCGAGTTGACGCTTCGCGCGTTCCTGTCGGATGTGCAGGGCCGAACCATGCTGCGAAAGCAGGCCACTGGTCCGATGTCCCAGGCGAAGCAGTTAGGGGAGCGACTTGCTATGGAACTGCTCGACGCCGGCGGAAGGGACCTTCTTCAGGAACTTGAACGAAAACGAGGCCAGGGAGACGTCAATGCCTAAGAAGGGAATGGCCTATCTGGTGGGCGCCGGCCCCGGGCGGGCCGATCTGATTACCCTGCGCGGAGCCGAGCTGATCGGTAAGGCCGATTGCATTATCTGCGACAAGCTGGCCAACCCGGCGCTGCTGGCCCTGGCCCGCGCCGACGCCGAGATTGTCAACGTGCCCAAACGCATCGGTCCCGGTTCCTTTACCCAGGACCAAGTCAACCGGATTTTGCTCGAAAAGGCCCTGGAAGGCAAAACCGTGGTCCGCCTCAAGGGGGGCGATCCCTGCATCTTCGGGCGTTGTACCGAGGAAGCCGCTCTTTTGAACGAGGCCGGTGTCGATTTCGAGATCGTCCCCGGCGTCACCGCGGCGATTGCCGGCGCTGAATATACGGGCATCATGCTGACCGACCGCCGGTACAGCTCGCAGGTCGCCTTCGTCACGGGCCGGGAGGCCGATGGCAAGGAAGACAGCAACATCGACTGGAACGTCCTGGGGCATTTTCCCGGCACGCTCGTTTTCTACATGGGCATCGGTACGCTGCCGCTGATTGCCGAGCAGCTTGTCGGCAACGGCAAGTCGCCGGAGACCCCGGTGGCGCTCGTCGAGAATGCCACGTTGCCGATCCAGAGGGTGGTGCGGGCGCCGCTGGAGCGGATTGTCGAGACGTGCAGGGCCGAGGGCGTCGAGCCGCCCGCCCTGATCATTGTCGGCCCCGCCGCCGAGGGCGATCCCGGTTTGAACTGGTTTATGCGACAGCCGCTGTTCGGTACGTCCGTCGTGGTGACGCGCGACGCCGGGGGAAACGCGGAGATGGCCCGCAAGATCATCGCTCGCGGCGGACTACCCGTCGAATTTACCACCATGGCTCTGAAGCCCCTGACCGACCGGAACGAGTTTCTCGAGGCCCTGGCTCGAATCGCCACGTACGATTGGGTCATCTTCACAAGCCCCAACGGCGTGGCCATCTTCTTCGACTTTCTGGCGACTCTAAAGAAGGACGCGCGTATCTTCGGCTCGACCCGGCTGGCCACGCTCGGCGCCAAGACCGCCGAGGCCCTGAAGCGCCGCGGCATCGACGCCGATTTCGTCCCGACCGTTTTCACGGGCAAAGATCTCGGCACGCAGCTTCTGGCGCACACGAACCTCCACGACAAGAAGGTCCTGCTGCTCCGCTCGGAGCTGGCCTCGAACGAACTCGTCGGCCTGCTGGCCGAGGGCGGAGCCCGCGTGGAGGATGTTTCGCTCTACACCGGTGTAGTCTGCAAGGGCGACGCCGCCAGCCTGACCGGACAGATCCGTGCCGGGGAGATTGACTGGTTGACTTTCGCCAGTCCGTCGTCGGCGCGGGGGTTCTTCGAACAAATACCGCCGGATGCGGTAGAGTCAAGCAAGGCAAAGATCGCGTCCATCGGCCCGGTCACGTCCCGGCAGTTGGCCGAACTCGGCGTGCGCGTCGACCTGGAGGCCGCCGAGCACACCATCGACGGGATGCTCGACGCCATTGAGAATGTCGAAAGCGGAAACCTGTAGCGCGGGGCTCGCCCCGCCATGATCCTGATGGAACTGGAATGATAAATATCTCGAAACTCTACTGTGATTTGGCAGGTCAATCCGACGACCTGCGCTATAACCGGCCCGATACGTTCGGGCCCATCGTCGTCTACAATTGTACGGCCCGTTGCAACCTGCGGTGCCTGCACTGCTACAGTTCGTCCGATGCTTCGTGCGGCCGCGACGAGCTGACGACCGAACAAGCCAAACGGTTTCTCGCTCAGCTTCCCGACGCGAATGTGCCCGTGGCGCTGTTCAGCGGAGGCGAGCCCTTGCTGCGCGAGGACTTGCTGGAACTGCTGGCCGAGGCCAAGGGGCTCGGCTTGCGTACCGTGATCTCCACCAACGGGACGCGCATCGATTCAGACGTGGCCGGAAGGCTCGCCGAGAGGGAACTGAACTATATCGGCATTTCTCTGGACGGGCAAGAACTCTTCCACGACGAGTTCAGGCAGACCAAGGGCAGCTTCCAGGCGGCGCTGAAGGGGATCGAGAATTGTCATCGGGCCGGCTTGCGTACGGGCCTGCGCTTCACGATCACCAAATCGAACGCCGAGCAGGTGCCGGCCATCTTCGACATTGCGGTCGAAGCGGGGATTCGCCGCATTTGTTTCTATCACTTGATTTCTTCGGGCCGGGCCCGCGACCTGGACGAGCAGGCCCCGACGCTGGAGCAGACGCGCGAGACCGTCAACACGATCATCGACAGGACCCGCGAGCTGGTCGACAAAGACCTCGTCGAGGAAGTGCTCACGGTGGGCAACCACGCCGACGGGCCGTTCCTGCTGGCGCGCATGCAGGTCGAGGGGCATCCGGCTTTTGAAACCGCCCGGAAGCTGCTTCTGGCCAACGGGGGCAATCGTATCGGCGAGAAAATCGCCTGCGTGAGCTGGGACGGAACCGTCTACGCCGACCAGTTCTGGCGCAACTATCCCCTGGGCAACGTCATGCAGAGGCCCTTTGGGCAGATCTGGTCCAATACCGCCGATCCCGTCCTCGGCAAATTGCGAAACAAGGACGCCTTCGCCGACCCGCGCTGCCTGACGTGCCAGTGGTTCAACCTGTGCAAAGGCAATTATCGCTTCCTCGGCAGCGATCCCGGCGACGAACACTGGCGCAACGAACCGCCGTGCTACCTGACCGACAAAGAGATCGGGCGGACTTGAGATGAAGCGGCTGCTGCTCTCTCGCTTATCGACGGACGAATGTCATCGCGATTGTGGGGTGGCAGCGTCAAGGCCGCAGGCCTTGGCGATGGTGTCGTCGGGGTTCGGTAACGGCCATCGCCAAGCTGCGCTTGACGCTGCCACCCGTGCTCCCGTTCATCCCGTGCGCTGCGACGAAGCAATACGTTACGTCAGTCGCTTCGTGTTGTTCTTGTTGGTGGCGTGCGTCTTCGCGCCGGTTTCCCGGGCCCGGGATTTGCGCGACATTCGCACGGGGTGGGAGATTCCTACTGAGACGTATGCCGATCAGCCTTACGTGGTCAAGACCGGCGACGGCGCGTGGCTCTGCGTTCTCACGACCGGCTCGGGTCGCGAGGGCGCCCGGGGCCAGCATGTTGTGAGTCTGCGCAGCACAGATCAGGGGCGCACGTGGTCGAAGCCTGTGGACGTCGAGCCCGCCGATGGGCCGGAAGCATCCTACGCCGTCCTGCTCAAGGTCCCGACCGGTCGCATCTATGCCTTCTACAACCACAACACCGACGACCTGCGACGCGCCAAAGCCGACAAATCGGTTTACAAATCGGGCTGGACCACGCGCGTCGATACGCAGGGCTACTACGTCTTCAAGTACACCGACGACCACGGGCGTACGTGGTCGAAGAATCGCTTTGCGATTCCCGTGCGGCAGTTCGAGATCGACCGCGAAAATCCCTACGGCGGGAAGGTTCGCTTCTTCTGGAACGTAGGCAAGCCGTTTGCGCACGACGGAGCGGCCTATGTCTCGCTGCACAAGGTCGGCCGCTTTGGCCGGGGTTTTCTCGCTCGCACCGAAGGCGTGCTGCTCAAGAGTACCAACCTCCTGACGGAGTCCGACCCTGAGAAGGTCGCGTGGGAGACGCTGCCCGATGGCGATGTGGGGCTGCGCGCCCCGGCCGGCGGCGGTCCGATCGCCGAAGAGCAGAGCTTTTGCGTCCTCAGCGACGGCTCGTTCTTCTGCGTCTATCGCACCGTCGATGGACACCCCGTCTGCACGTACAGCCGCGACGGCGGACACACCTGGACCGCGCCGGCGTACATGCGGTACGCCGACGGGCGACTCATCAAGCATCCCCGGGCCGCCAATTTCGTCTGGAAGTGCAGCAACGGGAAATTCCTGTACTGGTTTCACAACCACGGTGGTCAATCGTACGACGACCGCAACCCGGCCTGGCTCAGCGGCGGCGTCGAGGCCGATTCGCCTTGGGGCAAGGTCGTTAAGTGGTCCCAGCCCGAAATCGTGCTCTACGACGACGATACCTACATTCGCATGAGCTATCCCGACCTGATCGAGGAGGAGGGCAAGTTCTTCCTGACCGAGACGCAGAAGGACATCGCCCGCGTTCATCCGGTGGACCCCGCGCTGCTGGAGGGGCTCTGGAACCAGTTCGACAATCGCAAGGTGGCAACGGACGGCCTCGTTCTCGATCTGCCGGGGGAAAATGAAACACTGCCGGCAAGTGTCGCTATGCCGCCTCTGCCGGCTTTCGTCGCGCGGGATGCAAGCCAGGCCGACCACGGCACGAAGGACCTTCGCACGGGCTTCGCGTTGGACGTATGGGTGGAATTCAAATCGCTCTCGGCCGGCCAGATTCTCCTGGACGGTCGCACCGATGCGGGGCAGGGCGTGTGTTTGCAGACCACTTCCGGCCGCGCGGTCGAGATTGTCCTGAACGACGGACGCACGGAGAACCGCTGGGCTTGTGACCCGGGCTGGCTGAAGACCGGATGTTTGTATCACATCGTCGTCAGCGTCGATGGCGGGCCGAGGATTGTCACGTTTGTCGTCGACGGTCGATTGTACGACGGGGGCGAAACGCGTCAGTTCGGCTGGGGCCGCTTCAGTCCGAACCTGCGCGGCGCCAACGGAAGCAAGACGCTCCAAATCGCGCCGACCCTGGACGGCCGCATCCATCGCCTGCGCCTCTACAACCGTTATCTGCGCACGTCCGAAGCCGTGGGCAACTACCGGTCCGGCGTGACGCGCCCCTGAGTCTTGACGCCTTCCTTTGGGCAGGGTATATGTGCCCGTATCAGAAATCACGGGCTTGAAAAGGATCACTGCCATGGGTTTTCCGGAAATCAGATTGCGGCGGCTCCGCACCACTGCCAACATGCGGGCCCTGGTGCGCGAGACGAAGCTGAGCGTCGATGACTTGGTGTATCCCCTGTTCGTTCGTCCGGGCCGGGGCGTGAAAGAGCCGATTGGCTCGATGGCCGGTTGTTTTCATCTTTCGCCCGATCTCGTTGCCGATGAAGCGGCGGAGGTGGCCGACTTAGGCATCCCAGCGGTGCTGTTGTTTGGCCTGCCCGAGAGCAAGGACGATAGAGGCTCCGGCGCATGGTCGGAGCAGGGGGCGGTTCAGTCGGCGATTCGCGCGATCAAAGAGCGCGTGCCCGGGCTTCTGGTCATCACGGATATTTGCCTGTGCGCCTATACGAGCACGGGCCACTGCGGCGTCATCAGGGACGGGCGGGTCGATAACGATGCCACCTGCGAGCTGCTGGCCAAGGTCGCGCTGTCGCACGCCCAGGCGGGCGCCGACATCGTCGCGCCGTCGGATATGATGGACGGTCGCATCGCCGCCATGCGCCAGGCCCTGGAGCGCAACGGCTTCGACTACGTGGCGATCATGTCGTATGCCGCCAAGTTCGCCTCGGCCTTCTACGGCCCGTTTCGCGACGCCGCCGAGTCGGCGCCGGGAAGCGATTATTCCGGGACGGAGCTTCGCGACCGCAAGACCTACCAGATGGACCCCGCCAACGCCCGCGAGGCGATGCGCGAGATCGAGCTGGACATCGAAGAGGGGGCCGACATGGTGATGGTCAAGCCGGCTTTGAGCTTCCTCGACATCATCCGCCGAGCCCGGGACAAGTTCGATTGTCCCATCGCCGCCTACAACGTCAGCGGCGAGTACATGATGCTCCACGCCGCCGCTGATGCCGGGCTGCTCGATCGCGAAGTCGCCATGATGGAAGTCCTGACCTCCATCAAACGCGCCGGCGCCGACATCCTCATCACCTATCACGCCAAGGCCGCCGCCAAACTGCTGAAATAGTCCGAGCGCTTGCCCGTCGCCCCATCAGGGTGCCGACCACGCGATAGGAAGCTTGGCCTGCGGATAGGCGAGGACGTCGAATCTCCGCTCGCTGGGCTTGCCGAAGAAGTGCCGGTCCGCGAAATCGAGCAGGGCGTTCCAGTCCTGCGGCCCCTGGGCATGGCCTCCCGGACGCCAGTGGATGCCTTGACGGTCCTCGGCATCGAGCCAGCGATAGACGATCTGGGCCGCCTGATAGGTCAGTTGCGTGCCGTAAGGACTGGCCCAATAGTCGTGCAGGGCGTGCGTGTTGATCAGGGCTCTCGGCGCGACGAGCGCCTTGGCGGTGTGGGCATCGAAGGGCAGCCGCTCTTCCCGGTCGGCGAATTCGAATAGCCTCGGGACCCACCAGTGACGGTGCGCGGTGGTGTGAACGCGTATCGTTTGTCGCCGCTGGTTCGGTTCGAAGAATCGCCAGCTTGCGGTGCCGCCGGCTCCGGAAGAGTTCGGCGCGGTGATGGCGATGCGCTCGTCGTAGATGCCCGCACACAGGGCCGTCTTGCCGCCGCGCGAGTGACCGGTGACAACGATCTTCGTCGTGTCGATGCAGGGTTCTTGCGCCAGCGCCGCGATGACGACTTGGTATCCCCAAGCCCAGGCGGCGATGGTTCCCCAGTCGTACTCGGGATAGAGGGCCAATACACCGGTGTTGCGATTGTCTGCGTGGTCCTGAGCTAAGTCGGTGCGGATGTACTTGCATACGGCGTAGCCCCGGCGCACCGCCTCTCGAAACGCCGCCGTCTCGACCTCGATTCGCTTGTCGTTCTCGTATTTCTTTCTCTGTTTCTTGTCGGTCACGGCCGAAAGATCGAACAGAAAAGTGCTGTTTTTGATGATGACCGGGAACTTGCCCTGGCGGCGTGGGCGGAGGAGGCCGACTCGGATGGGCACCTTTCGCTCGCCTCGCGCGATCGTCAGGGTCAGAAGCGTCTGGGTCGCTTCTCCATCAAACACCGGTTGTGAAGAGGTATCCTTGGCCGCTACCTTGTCGGGTCGGGGCGGCATGTGTCCATATTGATAGTGCGCCAGCATGGCCTTGAGATATTCCCGTTGCTCGTCCCAGTCTCGACGATTTTTGACCCGCCTCCCGTCCGGTTTCACAAACGGATCGGGCAGACCCTCCTGCATGGGCAGTTCCTCCACCGCTGGAAAAGGTTGTGTCGCACGATCGTTTGTCGCTGCCGGGGCGGCGCCGGTTGCGCCCAGAGCCAGCAGGCAGAGTAGGAAAACAGGGGCTATTGGTCTCCTTGTACTACTAACCTCAAACATCGTTACGTTTTTGACAAAGTTTTCAGGCGGCGGTGGCGTTAAGTTGTTGCAAGGTTATATGTTGCGCGCGAGTCAGGGCGGT
>Ga0272441_10010547_pt1 | contig 13953 bp, 11 predicted proteins | sample SSMProp6N_FD_193582 | JGI IMG/M metagenome (GOLD analysis project Ga0272441, IMG submission 193582) | Marine sediment archaeal communities from Little Sippewissett salt marsh, Falmouth, MA, United States - SSM-Prop-6N | ecosystem: Environmental > Aquatic > Marine > Wetlands > Sediment ... | reverse complement strand
CATGCCCTGTGCTGCGATGCCTGCGATTGATGTACTGCGTATATATTCCATTGACCTGCCGCATTCCTGCCGAGAGATTCCCGTCCACGGTTTCTATCAAAAGATGGTAGTGATTGGTCATCAGGCAATACCCATGACAGATCCAGTTGAATCGAATCACTACATTATCAAGTATCTCAAGAAATCTTTGCCGATCCCTATCGTCGAGATAAATCGCTTGGCGGGCATTCCCGCGGGCAGTCACATGGTAAATTGCTCCGGGGAATTCAATTCGTAACGGCCGTGTCATGTCATAAAAATAACTTTCAAAATATCATAATACAAGACCTGACCCTGCGCTCCTGCGCTCTATCAGAGGCTTGATCCCTCAGGCTGCGCATGTCGACAAAGCGATATAAGAGTAGACGCAGCGCAGCAAAGGTCATATAATACGATAAGATAACACATCGATTAAGGGTTAAAACCTTGGAATAAAAATTAAATGGCAACAAAGCCAGGAGGAACGATGGAGAAGCACCTAAGACCAGATCCAACGAACGACAAGCCGCAAAACGGAAGCCCGGAGGCAAAAAGAAAATGGAGGGCGCCGGCGATAAAAGAGATGGTCGGAGCCACGCTCAGTACACAAGGAAAGCTGACGCATCAAGCAGAGATATCATCCCCATGGGGACCCGGTTACGGTCCTAGTTAGCGGTCACCCACCGACGAAGAGCAGCGCAGCGCGCAGCACGCCTAATCGGTGGCCGGGGTAAGGTCTTGTATTATCATATTTTTTCGGGATTTGATGATTGTAGTCAAGCTGTGACTCCCTTAACTTATGAACCTGGCGGAAAACAGAGGAAATCCTAAAACCGATTGCTTTTGAGACCGTTCATCCTTGACAAACCATTTTAAATGTCGATGATGGAAAATTGAAGCATAAAGTCCCGTCCTTATAAGGAGGTGATATGCAAAGCGCTGCAATAATAATTCCTGTTTCTTCAAAATTTCGGTTTCAATCAGACGGTAATGGGATTGAGGTGAGGCCATGCCTACTCTATTGATAACAAACGGCCTTATCATTGACGGTACCGGAGGCGAGCCGTATCAGGGGCATGTTCTGGTGGATGATGACAGGATCACCGCGGTTGTCCGTGCTGATTCAAAAGATGCTGAAGCCCTTCTTAAAAAAGGGGCGGATAAAACCATTGATGCCGCAGGGCTGGCAGTCTCGCCCGGTTTTATCGACGCCCACAGCCATTTCGACTGGGTAGCGCCGCTTCCTGGGCATGACGGGATCATTTACCCTGTCGTCGAACAGGGCGTTACAACTGTCATAACAGGCAATTGCGGATTTTCTCCTGCACCTGTCATGAAAGATCAGGGACAGCTTTTAAATGCCTTTGCCGAGTTCTGCCTTGAGCGTCCTTTGGATTGCAGCTGGCAGGGCATGGGTGAGTTCCTCGATACCCTGGCAGCCGGCTCACTGCTGTTAAATCATGCCCAGTTAACCGGGCATGGGACCGCACATTTGAGCGTATGCCGGGATGTCAACCGCATGCCGTCGGTAACGGAGATGGACAGCATGCTGGAGACGCTACGCGAATCCCTTGTTCAGGGCTCATTCGGAATATCGCTGGGGCTCATGTATCCGCCGGGCATGTTTTATTCACAAGACGAGCTGGCCCGGGTAGTGGGCGTGGCTGCCCAGGAGGGCCGCATCCTGACGGTTCACAAAAGGGCGCTCTCGCGCTATTCTATGTCGTATCCGATCGTTCCGTTCTTCGGCAGGCCGCACAATCTCAAAGCCCTGGAGGAGATGCTTTCAATCGGGCTTGAAACCGGCGTAAAACTTCAGATATCCCACCTGATATTTGTCGGACGCCACAGCTGGTCCACCGCGCCCAAGGCCGTCGAGATGATCGAGCAGGCCGCTGCCCGGGGATTGCAGGTCCGCTTCGATATATATCCGCATTTTTGCGGCAACAGCTATCTGAATGTCTTTCTTCCCCCCTGGTTTATGGCTGATATCGACAATAATCTTGAAAACCCGATGGCCGTCCGTCGACTCAAGTTCGAGCTGAAAATGGCGCAGTATCTGCTCGGCTTCAAGCTTGCGGACATCCAGATCATGCAGGCCGGTTATGCGGAAGGAGAGCAGTTCAACGGTCTGGACATCGTCGAGATCGGCCGGCGCCTTGCGATGCAGCCCACCGATGCACTGCTTTACCTGGTTAAGAAGAGCGAAGGCAAGGCCCTGCAGTTGACCTACGGCTACAGCGGCGACGATGCGCACGAAGAGGTGATCGAATCCATGATGGCGCACCCGCGCTGCCTTTTTATGACCGATACCGTCCTGAAATCGGAAGGATTTGCCAATCCGGCTTCTTATGGTGCGTTTCCGCGTATCCTCGGGCATTTTGCACGCGACAAGAAGGTGCTTTCTCTAAGTGATGCTGTCGCCAGAATGAGCTCGGAGACTGCCCGCTGGTTCGGCATCAAAGAGCGCGGGGAGATTACTCCCGGATATTTTGCCGACCTTGCCCTGTGGAATCCGGACACCATCGCGGATAGAACGACCCGGACGAATACATTGAGCCGGCCCGCCGGGATGGAGCATGTATTCATCAACGGCAAGCAGGTCGTGGAGCATGGGGCATACCTGGGGGGCAGCCTGAACGGCAGGGTGTTGCGATGGTGAGCCGATAGAAATTGAGCTGTTACTCAACAGAAAGCTTGAGATGACAGAGCCAACCATCATGGAGAATTGTATGGCTATACCGAACGAATGTATGGTAAAAGCGAACATATGAGCACATTAGCCCAACTGATTTGCTCAAGGGTACGTTCCGAGATTTTCCGTGTACTCTTCGGTCCTGTTGCAGTTGAGTTGCACCTTCGTGAAATTCAACGGCAGACCGGCTTTGCCATCGGCACTGTGCGCCAGGATATGGGAAAACTTATCAAACTGGGAGTGGTAACAAAACGCCAGGATGGTAACCGGGTTTATTACACAGCCAATAAGGACCATCCATTATACAATGAAATCCACCACATAGTGCTCAAGACTGTGGGATTGGCGGATGTTTTGGCCGCAGCATTAAATGCAGATGGTATTCGATTCGCATTTGTATTCGGCTCAGTGGCAAATGGGACATCCAGAGCCGAAAGTGACATAGACATAATGGTGGTCGGCGATATCGGTTTGCGTAAGATATCGGAACTGCTGTCCGGCATAGGCAACCGGTTGGGGCGGGAAATCAATCCGCATGTCATGAGTCCTGCAGAGTTTACCAGGAGGTTGCGTGAACAAGATCACTTCATTTCAACGGTGTTAGCTTCACCGAGAATATTTGTAGTGGGTTCAGAACATGACATTGAAGCAATGGGCTGATAACAGTTGGCTGAAACCGCATAAAACAAGTCGCCAGGAAATCGGCAATTTGCTTGCTATTGTGCGCCGTGATCTGGCCGATGCCCGAGCCGAAGTGATTTCCGATGACTGGCGTTTCGGCATTGCCTACAACGCAGCTCTCAAACTTTGTACGGTTCTTCTGTATGCCCAGGGATATCGCCCGGCACCTACTCTTGCTCATTATCGGACTTTACAGGCATTACCCCTTATTCTCGGCAAAGAACGCAAAGCTGATGCGGCCTACCTTGACACATGCCGGACCAAGCGAAACACGGTTGAATATGATTATGTCGGGGGCGTAACCGAATCTGATACAGAAGAGTTGATTGAGTTTATAGAGTCTTTCGAGAATGATGTGCTCGAGTGGTTGCGTTTCAAACATCCGGATTTGATTTCGCCTGAGTAAAAAGATCCAGAGGGCCATACTATAAAACCTGTGGATAAATCGGACCGATACATCTGGCTGCGGAGATCTTTTAATATGGTTTCAGAAAAAGGAGAGATTTCTGTTTTTAACCCTGCCCGATCAGGAAATTTTCTCGTCGCTCAGATAGCGCCCCGGGTCTTCCGTGGTGGCCTCGGCCCGGGCCTGAAGTTGCCTGCGTAGACATCCAGCCATCTGCATGTATGGCATCTTCCCTTGGCATGTTTCATCTTGTGCTTGAGATACTGCAGCAATTCAATGTCCGAATCCTCCCGTATCTCGTCGCCTGCGGTTCACATTGCCGAGCACACCGCCAATGTGAATATCATTGACAACTAATGTTTTATAATTAACATTCTAATGTTGCAAAGCCAACTTTACGAAAGTTAAGATATGGTAACACCGATACCGAAGCTAATTTTTGACAATGAGGACCATAAGCTCCTCGTAATCGTGGATGAGGTCCTCACCCGAGAAAAATCGCGAAGGTATATCAAGAATCTCTTGAACCCGTATCTTCACCCCCACGGCATCAAGGAAATGGCGGCGTCACGGGAATTACGCATCGCCTACAGTGTAGCTCACCTTTTGAATTCACTGGAGGTAGGTGAATCAAACGACAGGCTGACCGCTCTGCGGGCGTTGAAGGGTGAAGTTCTCTACACCACAAACAGCCACTTCCGTAAAAATACCGCGCGGGTCCTCATGCAGATAATGAAAAGGCTGGTGCGTACCCGCGGCAGCTCAATGGGCCGGCTGGAGCTGGCCCATGATTTCAGGATGGCTGCGGCAGGCAAACCGCGCATTATCCGCGAACAGTTGCGCAAGTATCACCTCCTGGAAATGCCGGAGGCCTGGAATCAGATTGCCACCGACGACCATGTGCATGATATAAACACCAAGGGTCGAAAATCTCCATCCCATCTCATCATGGATGCCTGGATCAAGGGAATCCGCAGGCTCAAGATAATTTATTACAACTATGTCAATTCCGATGTTGCCGCCGAGCTGCTCGAGGCCGCTCAAATTATGGGCATCCGGGTGCGGATCGGGATCGAATTCACCCCGAGATTCCGCAACCGATATGTCCAGCTGATCTGGGCGCCCAGGGGGCTGCTGAATGCACAGGATTATCTCCGTTTCCTTGATGAGCCTGACGTTGCCGCCTTCATGGCCGAGGGTCGCAAGGCATCTCAATGCAAACAGGACTATGTCCTTGAGGTCCTAAGGGCATTCAATCTCCGGCACCAGGAATCAATCAAAGAAACCTATGGGATCGATATGGACTCGCTCGACGAGAATGAATTTCTCAAGTTTGTCGGTGCAGGCCAGGCCTCTATCCTGCACCTGGCGGAATTTATCTTCGAGAAGATGCTGCCAGTCATGCAGATTCACACCAGGGAACTGAAAAAACTGTACAATGCTGCCACTGCCCAGGAACAGGCCCGGATAGAAAACCTGGTTGATGAGATGAACGCCCTCGACTCCGAGGCCATTGTGGAAGAGTACCTGAGGCCCTCGGTAAATCCGGACATTGCGGACCCCAATATCCCCAGGGAAGGTCCGGATGTCCCCAGTCTGCTCATGTTATCCCCGGCAGAACTTATCGAAAGGCTGGACCATCTCTATTCAGGCTATAGTGTCACCCTCGGACTGACCGGCCTTACCATTGAAGATGTCATTGAACTTCTCTACGACTGCCATGGGATGATAACCCATCTTGAGAATTTCAATCTGAAAGATTACGTCGCGGGAAAAAATCTCGACTACAACCGGATCAATGAACTCCAGAGAGCATTAAACGACGGCAACATAATCGCACTCAAGAGAATGATCCGAGACAGCATCGAGCGACTGGAAAAATCGGACGGGAATGACCGCTCAGGCAGGATAGAGAAATTTGTCACGATTCTGCACAATATCGAATTATTTCAATCATATTACCGGGGCTCGCTCCTCAAAAGCCGCATCGGGAGTGATTCTTCCGGACGTTCCCACCGCCTATACGGTATGGGGATGGTGATAGAGGATACCCTGCCCTTAAAGGCACAAAGAGAAATCGAGAACTCCCCGGCCGATTCCCGCCTCAGGATTCCCGTCTATACAAGAGTCTATCAAAGGGTAAGTTATATGCCGGCCAAGGTTGTTCATTCCCGTCTTGCAGTGCTTTACCATGTCATCGGGCGATTGCCGGGATTGAGAATTATCAATAAACAACGCCTCAAAGGCTGGGAGATTTTGCGGGATTCAATCGTGATTGGTTCTCAGGGCAATGTGGTGACTCTGGGAGGAATAGACCAGGAGCGTACAAACGAACTTTATATCCGGCCCCCGGAAACAAATACCCCCAAATGCGGTTTCAACTGGAGGTATCTCAACAGCTCTTTCAAAAACTGGCTCAAGGTCCTGGCGGGGTTTATCGCTGCCTTTCTGGCCTTTTTCCTGACCAAGGACTGGTGGCTTTTGGCCTATCTGGGGGCCTTTATCTGGTTCGGAATTACGGGAATCCGCAATATCCTTCAGTCCGTCCTGGGAGGCGGAGGTTTCGGCCGTTCCCCGCTTCTCCAGTGGAATGATTATGTGAGCTGGGACCGCCTGAGCGACTCCCTGTTTTTCACCGGTTTCTCTGTCCCGCTGCTTGATTATATCGTGAAAACCGTCATCCTCGATCATATGTTCGCAATCACCGTTTCCACCGGCCCGATCAAGCTCTACACGGTCATAGCCGTTGTGAACGGGCTGTATATAGCATCGCACAATGCCTTCAGGGGCCTGCAGAAAGAAGCTGTCTTCGGGAATCTTTTCCGCACCATTTTGTCCATACCGATTGCTGTCCTGTTCAACCTGGTAACCGGCGGCATCCTCATTCGATTAGGCGTTTCAAGTGTCGATGTCATCCTGCAAAAATGGGCTGCGATTATATCCAAGGCCGCCTCCGACTGCGTGGCCGGCATTATCGAAGGGCTGGCCGACCGCGCTGAAAATATCCGGGTCAGGCTGCGCGACTACAGCAGTAAACTCGATCAATTGTTCAACACTTATACCAGAATGGAGATGCTTTTTCCCGAAACAGACGTTCTCGAGATGCTCGAATCTCCAAAAAAACTTCTCCGTACAATACAGAAAGACTCTCGCGATCTTGAAAAAATCATCATTATCAATGCCCTCGATCTTCTTTATTTCTGGATGTACCAGCCCCGGGCACGCAGTGCCCTCAAGCTGATTGCAAAGGACATGTCTTTTGAGGAGATTCAGATATTCATCCGCATGCAATCGGTGCTGGAAAGAAACCGTGAAATAAGCCAGTTGTTTGTGGACGGAATCGTGGGCAAGAATTTTTCCCGGGCTCTTTCTTTTTATCTAGACAGGTCAGAACAATACCTGAAAACAATTACAATGATACTTTAGGTGATAACTATTTCTCCGGTTCGACCAACCCCTTGACAAACCATCGCTGCATAAAGAGAACCACCACAATCGGCGGCAGCATCACGATTAATGAACCCGCAAGGGCCACATTCCAGTATGGCAGGTCGTCAGCCGCGGGAATAAGATTCTGAAGACCGATGACGGCAGTCATCATCTTGGGATTTGTGGTAATCAGAAGCGGCCAAAGATACTGGTTCCATCCGTAAACGAATTCGATTACCACCAGGGCCGCTATATTGGTTTTTGACAAGGGAAGGAGAATCTTCCGGAAGAATGTCATAGCCGATGCGCCGTCCATCTTGGCGGCTTCACAAAGCTCTTCCGGTATGGTCAGGAAGAATTGACGGAAGAGAAACGTACAGGTTGCGGAAGCGACCAGGGGCATTATCAATCCTGTGTAACTGTCGAGCAGGCTCCAGTCCAGAGAAACTTCAATGTCATGTCCGGCAATCCATCCCGCAAGGCCGTTCAGGTGAAATATGTCCCACAGCCCCTGGAAAGGGCCCAAGATGTTTGCCGCCATTTCATAAGTGGGCAGAATCCGGACCTCTACCGGAAGCATGAGCGTGCAGAAAACGGATACAAAGGCCACGGTCCGGAATCGGTAATCGAAATAAACGATGGAGAAGGCACCCAGCAGGGAGACGGTGATCTTGCCGATGGTAATCCCGGTTGCCATGATAAATGAATTTAACAGGTTTGTCCCGAGGTTGCCGTTGATCCATGCCATCTTGATGTTTACCAGGAGCTGATCGCCGGGGATGAGCGGCATGGGAACCCGGGAGACCTCATGTATGGGCAGGGTGGCAGCAATCAGGGCATAAATGATGGGAAATCCTACTATCAGGATACCGGTGATCAGGAACAGGTATGTAAGCGAGTCTAATATCGGTGTCTTTTCTATCATGGCTCCTACCCGGTATACTGCACCTTTTTCTCCACATATTTGAACTGTAAAACCGTGATGATGATAATGAGGGTCATGAGGACGACCGACTGCGACGATGAGGCCCCGAGGTTTAGCCCGATGAAGCCGTCCTGGTAGACCTTGTAGACCAGAATGTTCGTTGCCCCGCCCGGTCCCCCCTGGGTCATGGTGTGTATTACGCCGAAGGTATCGAAAAATGAATAGATGATATTCATGACCGTTACAAAGAACAGCGTCGGTGAAAGCAGGGGAAGCGTTATCGTCCAGAACCTCCTGAAAGGACTGGCCCCGTCGATTGCAGCTGCCTCGATCAGGGACTTGGGAATTGCCTGCATTCCGGCAATAAAGAACACGAAATTATAACTAATTTCTTTCCAGGCGCTTGCCATGGTAACCATAAAGAGGGCATCACCCCCGCGTAACACCGGGTTCCAGTCAATACCAAGCCACGTTTTTATGGCATAAGAAACGACGCCGTAGGAAGGATGGAGCAGGAAAAGCCAGAGAATACCCGCTATGGCAGGCGCCACTGCATAGGGCCAGATAAGCAGCGTGCGGATCACGGCCTTTGCCTTGAGCGCACGGTTGGCCATGGTGGCAATGAAAAGCCCCAGGCAAATCGATACCGCGGCCACACAGGCGCTGAAAAAGAACGTAGTTATAATGGATTTGAGATACAGAGGATCGGTAAAGAGTATGATGAAATTATCGAACCAGATAAATCTGCTTCGTCCCCCGAAGGGATTGCTGCGCATCACCGACTGTATCAGTCCCTGGAGGGCAGGCCAGTAAAAGAAGGTGAGCGTCACCAGGATCTGCGGCAGTATCAGAAGATACGGGAGGGTCCTGGAAGAAAAAACTGATCTCTTTATCATGGCCAAAGTTGTCCGCAGGATAACGCTTCCCCTTATCAGGAAGGGGAAGCGTTACCACTGATCGATTGTTGTTACTAATCCCTATTTATAGGTTTTCTCAAACTCCCGCAGCTGCTGGTTGCTCCGTTTCACCGCGCTGTCCATTGCCTCCTGGGCTGTCTTCGAGTCGTTCCAGACCAGCTCCAGCTCTTCATTGATAATGTTGCGTATCTGGATGAAGTATCCCAGACGGAGACCGCGTGATTGCTTGTTCGGATCCCGGCGTGTCAGCTGTTTGATCCCGACTTCCTGGTAGGGGAATTCTTTGTAGTACCCTTCCTTCTTCAACTGCTCATAAGCGCTCAGCGTGATCGGGAAATACCCGGTCTCCTTGTGCCAGTATACCTGCATCTCCGGGGTTGCGAGATGCTTTAAGAATGCCGCAACGCCCTTGTAATCCTTTTGGTTGTGGCCCTTGAATACCCACAGCGAAGCACCTCCGATGATGCTGTTCTGGGGTTCTTTCATCCATGATTCCACGGGCATGGGTGCCACATCCCACTGAAAGTCCTTGACCGTTGCCTGCATTTTAGCGATCTGGCTTACGGAATCGATATACAACCCGGCATTCTGGGCAACAAACTCTGCAGAGGGTCCCTGGAACTTCTGTCCGCCGTAGAAGAACCGGTTGTCCTTCATCCAGTCCTTGAGCATGGCTATGTGCTTTACCACTGTCTCGTTATTGATGAGGAGTTCGCAATCCAGACCTTCGTAACCGTTCGCCTTCGATGCAAACGGTATGTTGTGTATGGCACTGTAGTTCTCCACCTGTGTCCAGGACTGCCAGCCGAAGGTCAACCCACCCTGGACCCCTGATTTCACCAGCTTGGCGGTAATCTCGCCTATTTCATCCCAGGTGATAGGCTTTTCCTTGTCCAGCATGGGAATACCTGCTTTTTTGAAGAGATCCACATTGTAGTACATCACCGGTGTGGAAGAGTTGAACGGCATGGACATCAGGTTGCCGTCCTTATCCATGTAGTATGACAGGACCGGCTGGAGGTACCCTTTCCAGTCGATGTTGTATCCCTCGTCGTTCATAAGCTGATAGACCGGATAGACTGCGCCGGAGAGCATCATGGTCTGGGTGCCCACTTCGAACGACTGGATAATGTGCGGCTGCTTCTTGGCCCGGTAGGCGGCTACACCCGCATTGACCGTTTCATCATAGTTCCCCTTGTAGGTTCCAACGACAACATATTCACTCTGGGAATCGTTGAAGGCCTTGATCATGGTGTCGACTACCTTGCCGCGGGCGCCTTTCATGGCATGCCACCAGTTAATGGTGATAGGTTCAGCCATCACCTGGCCTGACAAGAAAACCATTGCCATACAAACTGCAAAAAACATCATTATTTTACGTGTATTCATAATCTGATCTCCCCCCCATTTTAAATAAATTTTCTTTTCTTTGCCTTAAAATCATACCTATATAATTGAAAAGTAACGCTTAGGCGTTGTTAAGTCAAGATTGTTTCTCCGACAAAATAACTGCCGTTAATATAAAAATTAAACTAATTATTTCAATACGATAGGCGTTTTCAAAACAATATAAATTTTAAAAACCGGCCGGGAAGCCTCTCTATCATGCACTTGACGGCACATATACATTATAATAAAAAACAAGTGCATTAGATGCATTCAATAGCCTCCGGTATAATTGGATGCCGGGTTTAAGGATAATCCGGAACAGGTGGAGCAAATGGCTGATGTAATCTTGAAAGATGTAGTGAAGAGATTCGGCAAGGTCGAAGTGGTCCATGGGGTAAATCTGGAGTTTCATGAGAATGAATTCATTGTCCTGGTCGGCCCTTCGGGCTGCGGCAAATCAACGATCCTGCGTATGATCGCAGGCCTGGAGAAGATTACCGAGGGAGAAATCCTTATCGATGGGAAGGTCATAAATGATATCGCCCCGAAAGACCGCGGTATTGCCATGGTCTTTCAGAACTATGCGCTTTACCCGCACATGAATGTCTTCAACAACATGTCGTTCGGGCTCAAACTAAGTAAAAAACCCAAGGAAGAAATACTAAGAAGGGTTAATGAAGTTGCGGAAATACTTGAGCTGGATGCACTACTGCAGAGAAAACCCTACGAGTTGTCCGGCGGACAGCGCCAGCGGGTTGCCATGGGGAGGGCCATGGTCCGCAATCCTTCCATCTTTCTGTTTGACGAGCCACTTTCAAATCTGGACGCGAAGCTGCGGACCCAGATGCGTACCGAGATCAAGCTGTTGCACCAAAAAGTTCAGTCCTCCATTATCTATGTTACCCACGATCAGGTGGAAGCCATGACCCTTGCCGACAGGATTGTGGTAATGAACGACGGATACATCGAACAGGTGGGTGAACCGATCGTGCTTTTCGAAAGACCGGCAAACACGTTTGTTGCAGGATTTATCGGAAGTCCGCCGATGAACCTGGTTCCCGCCAGGATCAGGGGTTCAGCCGGAGACCTTCATCTGGATTTTAACGGGCGATTGAGGATACCTATCCCTGTTAAGCCGGACTCGAAAATCAAGGCGGGCACGGATGTCATCATGGGAATCCGGACCGAAGACTTTGCCATTGACAGTGACATAAATGGATTTCCCGGGGAATGGAAGGTCGACGGTATTGTTGAGGTGGTGGAGCCTCTGGGCGGTGAAACAAACATGCATATGGATATGCAGGGAATCAAATTCACCGCAAGGAGCGAGGGCAGACGAGTTATCCGTGTGGGAGAAAAGTTAACGCTGGCCCTGAACCTCAAGCATCTGCATATATTTGATGCAAAATCTTCTCTCTCTATCTATTAGTTTGCCTATCCGGTTACATCACCCTTGAATCACCTGCGCGGCATACGCCAGGACAATTCCGGCAGTCACCGCCACATTCAAAGACTCGGTGGGACCTTTCATGGGAACCCGGACTGTATGCCGGGAGATTTCGAGAACATCCGCACTTATACCGCGGCCTTCCTGTCCGAAGCATACGGCAACTCTGCCTAGAAACAGACCTGGTTCGAGCTTGGAAGTACCATCAGGTACGACACTGATGATAGAATGATCAATGTCCTTGAGTTCATCAGGAGTTGCCCGGACAATTTTGACTCCCAGGCATGATCCCATGGAAGCTCTGATGGCCTTGGCACAAAAGGGAGAAGCCGTCTCCGGGGTTACCACCAGCATGTCATATCCGAAGGCTTCGGCCGTGCGGATAATAGTGCCGACATTGCCTGGGTCCTGGATGCCATCGAGAATAATAACTTTTTCGTGCCTTTTGATGTCAGCAAGTGAACTCCAGGGTATTTCGGCAAATATCAGAATCCCCTGGGGAGTCGTGGTTTCTGCCAGTAAAGAAAACAGCTGACCGGAAAGCAGTATGTAGGGGAATATTATCGGCCCGAAGGCTTCCACATATTCCGGGGTAAGCGCAACTTTGCTGGGCTGAATTCCGCGCGCAAAAGCATCTTCAACCAACCGCCTTCCTTCCAGCAGCATCAGATCCTTGTCTTTTTTGGCTACCAGAAGGTCTTTAAATGCCGGGTTATGACGGCTGGTTATGGTTTGCATGCATGCCGATCAACTACCCAACTTCTTTATAAACGGCGCCAACATATCGATGGGCAGAGGAATCACGGTGTTGGTCGATCCTTCGGATGAAACCTCGCGTATGGTCTGCAAGAACCTGAGCTGCAGGGCCACGGGCTGTTCCGACATAATTTTGGCGGCATCGAAAAGTTTCTGCGCGGCCTGGAATTCACCCTCGGCATTGATGACCTTGGCCCGCCGTTCTCTCTCGGCCTCGGCCTGTTTGGCAATTGCCCGCTGCATCTCCTCAGGCAGATCGATATGTTTAAGCTCAACTGCTGAAACCTTGATGCCCCAGGGATCGGTCTGACGGTCCAGAATGCTCTGAATTTGCGCGCTGATTTCTTCGCGCTTGGAGAGCAGCTCATCAAGTTCCGCCTGTCCGCAGACCGAGCGCAGGGTGGTCTGGCTCAGCTGGCTGGTGGCATAAAGGTAGTTTTCAACCTCGATGACCGATTTCATGGGTTCGATTACCCTGAAAAATACCACCGCATTGACCTTGACAGTAACATTATCCTTGGTGATGACATCCTGGGATGGAACGTCCTGCACAATGGTCCGCAAGCTGATCCTGACAAAACGATCGATCAGGGGAATGATTATGATCAATCCCGGCCCTTTTGGTTTGTCAAGTACGCGCCCCAGCCTGAAAACTACTGCCCGTTCATACTCATTCAATATCTTGATGGCAGAAAAGAGAAACAGCAGCAGAATAATTACAATCGTGATAATTGCATACCCGCCCATAATGACCTCCTTATATGGTTTTTATTCTGTATTACTCAATTTCATGGCAAGATTCAAGGAGGGATCATCCAGCATTACCAGCCTCCGGGATGAAATTTCCTTGAACTTAGTCAGGGCTGCCCCACTCAGGGCTGGACCAGTGACCGGCTTCAATCGGAGAGGGTTGACAAATTTCCCGTTGTGTTTCACCCGGAAGTCGAGATGTGGTCCGGTTGCCACCCCTGTTGCTCCCACATAGCCGATGACCTGACCCTGTGATACCTGTTTGCCGGAGACCATTCCTTTGGCATAGCGGGAAAAATGACCGTAATAGCTGATATATCCGGCGCAATGCTTGATACGGATACTTTTCCCGAAACCGTTGGACCAGCCCTTGAAAATAATCTTGCCGTCACCCAAGGCAACCACAGGTGTTCCTGTTGGTGCAGCATAGTCCACTCCCAGGTGAGGCCTGACAACATGATAGACCGGATGCATCCGATGGTAGGTAAAACCAGAGGAAATCCTGCGATAATTCAGTGGAGCCTTGAGAAAAAGTTTCTG
>Ga0272441_10010546_pt1 | contig 13954 bp, 7 predicted proteins | sample SSMProp6N_FD_193582 | JGI IMG/M metagenome (GOLD analysis project Ga0272441, IMG submission 193582) | Marine sediment archaeal communities from Little Sippewissett salt marsh, Falmouth, MA, United States - SSM-Prop-6N | ecosystem: Environmental > Aquatic > Marine > Wetlands > Sediment ... | reverse complement strand
AAAGAGGGATCCCTCGCAGATTACTGAATCGGGACGGTCGGTTACATTGCCTGTTATAGAAGGTAATACAGTAATGGCAACAGTAGCACTCTGGTCGATACAACGGCCAGAGATTACTGTCCGTTTAAAGTATGTAGTATCGGTAAGTGCCGGGGGGTCATAGGCTGCCTGGTCAGAAGTGCCTGTTGCGGGGCTTGAATCAGACATATCGGAGCTAAGGCTCTGCATCCACTGGTACTGGTATATTCCGTTACCCTCCAAAGGACCTGCATTAAGAGGGATGAGGCTCAAAGGATCCTGATTATAGCAAATTGTCGTATCTTTTCCTACGAGGTTACCTGTAATGGCAGGCTGTACAATTATGTTGACCCACTTGCTAGTATCGGTAATGACAAGAGGCACAGCACCATTATCTGTTACAATTCTTCTTATCCAGAGAGTATCTGTTTCAGTCGCAGTAAAGGTATAGTCTTTTGTATCTGCTCCGGCGATCAAGGAAGGTGCTACAGCAAGATCATAAGTCTTTTGCCATTCGTATGTAAAGGGACCTGTTCCTGTGGGTATTGTACCTGAAATCACGGGAGGTATAACATTCGAGCATATAGAATCTATCTGGTCCCCTGTAACAGATGATCTTACGGAGTTAAACAGGAATCCGTTCAGCAGAGGAGAAAATGTAGTAATACTCTTTCCTGTAAATCCTGCTGTTCCCGTTATTGAACCTGGTCTGGTACCTACGGCACCGCCGGCAACGCTTTTTGTCACATTTGCAGGCAGTGTCAGACTGTTTGTGTTTATAAGTCCTCCGCCTCCGCCTCCGCCTTCACCGAAGAATCCGGTATTACTGCCTCCCATGCCTCCGCTTGCAGATAATGTTATGGCTGAAGTTGCTACGTCGTCGGAAAAACTCTGAAGATAAATTACAATTGATCCTGCTCCTCCACCGCCTCCTGCTCCTGCCTCACCTGTTGCGGTTCCGGGTGTTTCGCCGTCTGCAAGTATACTAAAACCGTTACCCATCAAGGTATCAGTTACAAGGATTATTATTCCCCCGCCGTTACCACCTGGTACCGGTGTTCCCGAAGTATATGTTGAGGATCCGCCGCCGCCACCCATGAATATTCCACCGTCCATTCCCGTACCAGTTATCTCTTTACCTTCAAGGCCTCCGGGAGAAGGCACACCACAGGTATTTGATTCGCGTCCTCCTTTTCCTCCGGCACCATAATTGGAGCCTCCCCCGCCACCTGAAAATTTACCGTTACCACCACCGCCACCGGTAAAATTTGCACCTTTACCTTTTGCAAATCCGGGATAAACAGGGGGATATGGTGCTCCGTCGTAAATATCAACATTAACAGTCAATCCTTCTCCCTTATTCCCTGAACTGTCGGTACTGGCATCATATGCATATTTATTCCACTTTGCATTATCCGTTTCAACGCAAATCCCCTGTCCCAAAACGACATCACCACCTTTTAAACCTTTACCTGTGACATCAATATCTGCATTCAGCGAAAGTGTTCTTCCTATTATTGCAGCCAGTACACCTCCTGTTTTTGTTGTGCTGTCCCACGGCTGGCATGTAAGTACCCCATCCACCATTGCATAGTTGTAAAAAGGTACTTTTATTAACTGAAGATCCCCGAATGTGTCGAATGAAGTATTTATAATATTACTCCTGAATACTATTGTATTTGTTCCATCATCAACAGATTGTATCGTAAGAAATTCGTAATCACCTGGTTGACCATATAAAGCATAACCAAAACCATAGGATGGTTGTTCTTTTGCATATATCCGGGCTCCCTTCATCTGTATCAGCAATACAGTATCGCCTGCGGCAAACTGGTCGAACTGTGCTTCATCATCAATAATAACATAATCAGCACCTATTGAGTTGATATGGGCATACTGGTTTACGACTCCGCTTATATGGGTTTGTGAGAAAAGAAATGTACCTGAACCCGCTAAAAATAACAGACTCAATATTAGACATTTAATATTATCAGACCCTCTTCCTGCCATCAAATCCAAAAATGATTTGCTAATATAACTAAATAATAACATTTATAGTTGCTCTGGTTCAAACTTTAGGCATCTCTCCCGGGTTTTCAACTGTGTACATCAGTGGAAATTCCACATAGAAAGTTGTACCATTTTCTGCTACCGATTCGAACCATATTCTTCCGTTAGCTCCCTCAACATATTTCTTTGCAATGGATAATCCGAGACCTGTACCTGAGGATTTTGTGGTGAAGTTGGGAGTGAACAGCTTCTCCTGCAGTGGTTCAGGGATTCCGGCACCATTATCAGCGACTGCAACAACTACCCTGTTGCCCCTGATTTCCAGCGACACTTTTACAAGTCCCTGCCTGTCAGATGGTATTGCCTGTATACTGTTTTTAAAGAGGTTTGAAAAAATCCCGTTGAGATGTTCCTTGTCAGCATAGATAAAGACCTTCCTTTCATGGGGCCACCTGACCCAGAATGTTACATTCGCCGTATTCCGGAAAAGCTCCAGCGTTGTCTGTATCTGTTCAATAAGATTGACAAGTCCCGGTTTGCTGCCCGGCATTTTTGCAAAAGACGAAAATGCCGAGGCTATTGAAGAAAGGGTTTCGATATATTCTATCTGGTTTTTTGAGAACTTATCAAGTTTCTTCTCAAAACCCGGCATACTGTCTTTCCATGCTTTTACAAGCTGTTGTACATTAAGTTTCATCGGGGTGAGAGGATTCTTAATCTCATGGGCAATCTGTTTTGCCATTTCTCTCCATGCATATTCTCTTTCAGAGTTTGCAAGCTTATCGGCACTCTCTTCAAGCTCATCCACCATCCTGTTATACTGTTTAACCAATTCGCCTATTTCATCACTGCCTTTATACGTCAGATGTTCTGTTTTTTTACCAAGTCTGACACTGGCCAGACCCTCACCGAGCATTGCCAGTGGTGCTGTCAGCCTGTCGCTTATGAATACGGCAATACTCATTGTTATTAATATAAGAACAAGGGTGAAATTAACAATAGCAGCAACCAGTGTTGAAATGTCTCTTGCCAGAAGACTCTGCATTCTGAAATATGGGAGGTTAAGGTATGCCAGGACTCTGCCGTTGATATTATAAAAAGGGACATAAGCTGAAAGATATTTGAGGTTGCCAATAGATTCTGTCTGAATATATTCACTTCTTGTGAGGTCTCCCAGATTGATAAGCGCCATAATGTCCATCCTCATACTCGTGAGGTTACGATTGAATATCTCAGGTCGCGATGTAGCTATAAGGAAACCATTAACATCATACAAATTAATATCTGTGGCAAAGATGTTCGAAAGATTGATCAACAATTCATTTAATGAAGAGTTTGTTTCATTGCTCCAATCTGCTGACAGATATTCTTCATTCGAAAAATTACGATCGAGCTCAGTGTAAACAGAATTCATCTTCTCTTTGATATCTTCATTGTGCTTTGCCCGGTATTGTCCTATTGTCAGCAGGGTAACAACAATTCCTACAAGGATGAATGAAAACAACAATATTCCGATAAACGACATCTGTAGTTTCTGACGGAAGTTCAGGTTCTGCAGGCTATGCCATACAGGAGGCCTGATTATCATAATATTAAGATTAATAAAGATGAATATAAACACAAACAGATAGGCAAAAGAGATAATCAAATCCCTTATTGCTATCTGAGGCCGGCTTATTACTACTGTGGCGTTACCATTCCTGAATGCTATATGTTTGAAGCCTCCACTATTGAAGATACGGTATTCTGAATCCTTATCCACATAACTGTCATCGACCTGATCATATGCAAAATCACCAAAATTCAGTACAATCTCTCCATTGATATATTTTGCGAAAGAGTAATCCTTTAATCCCGAATAACCTCTGAATTTTCTGTCAAGAAGCAATTCGGAATAGCCCGGCTGAAAAATACTTACATTACTGTATAACTCAACAAATAATCCATTTGTAAACCGCGAATCCTGGCTGAATAGTAATTTTCCCAGGTAATACGATCGTCCGCCCTGATTATCAATAAAATAAAATCCGGTACCGGTAAGTTGATATCCATACTTCTCTATCCGTCTGTCGAAAAACCCGAAACAGTTCTCATAATACTCATTTTCCGATGCAACAAGCAGGGAGTCGTCGTTCCGGCATAACACGATGCTGAAATTGTAATTACCCCAGTATCCGTTAAAATAGTTGTCGTACAGATAATCATATATCCTGTTAAAATCCTCTTTCCGGAAAAATTCCACGTTCATCATATTGTTTAATACGGTATCGGTAGTGATCACCGGCCACATATCGAGCAGCAGATGTTCGGCTTCAGGATCATTATCTGTTGAAAAGGAAAGCGCCTGTATCTTTATATGTTCTGTGGTCTTCTTTGCAGAGTTCACCGTTATCAGGGCTACTGAATATACTCCGAAGATTAGTGACAACAGTACTGATATCCTGAAAAGTCCTGTCTTATAATTTGCCGAATAATATGTAACAGCTATAACTGAAATGAATATTATCAATGTTGAAAAAAATGATACCAGGTCCTTATGAAAGAAGGCTACCAAGACAGCCACAGAGGTAATAACCGGAATAACAAGGCTCTTAATGTTTTTCAGTTTTGTCATCCGGAATGTTTTCAGGAGGAAAACTGCAGGAACAAATAACAGCAAGATGATTGAGGAGAAGCCTGCCACACTGAAACTACTAATATTCAATACCTTATAAGTTTCAAAACTTATATTCGCATTTAGAATCAGCCGGCTGAAAATAATCTGTATAATACTTATCAGGCAGGCTCCGGTAATTAACATAAATGTCAGGAAAAAATATTGAGAAGGCTCTTCTTTAATACGGATCTCTGTAGGGAAATAATTCAGGAAGAAATATGCCAGTACTGCGACCAGGATACTTAACATGAGAAGATGTCCAAGTGAAGGGATTAGATTATTCAGGGAAAAGATATAGGGAGAGAATAAACCTGTTCTCATTATCACCTCAGGTTTCCCCGAAAGCAAAACAGTCGCATATAATCCCAGGAATATCAGTAATGAAAAAGCCAAACCTGTAATGGTCTTACCCCTCTCTAACATTAACTTTATAAGTGAACAGGCCAGCGAGATAAGAAGAACGAAAAAAGAAACCCATAAAACAAGGGGTATGATAATTAAAGCTGTATTGCTTTTCACTTCCGGGAAAACAAGGGAAAAAAGAAATTCACCATCCTTGTTTCGTATTTCATATACCGAGCTGTCCTGTACTGTTGTGACCCCTACATCCTCAGGTATTCTGAAATCCTTTACGAATCCGCTTTTAATTATATCATTTTCAAAGCTATAATCAGTTCTAACCCTTAGAAGACCGACAAATTTCTCATTGTCTGATTCTATTGTTCCGGGTACAAACCATCCATTTTGAAGGAAGATAATGGATTCTGTATAAACTGAATCATATGCTGACAACGGAACATCAAAATCATTATCTGACCAGTAAATAAGGTTATTGTCAAAATATTCAAGAATTGTAATATTATTCTGTTCCGCCAATGAGAATATATTCTCCCAGGCTGTTGATCTATGGGGTTCTCCTCTGCTGCTGTAAAGCTTCAGGCTCTCCAGGCAGTCTTCCATTATCTTTTCTTTTCCCCAAAGAATCTTGTTAAACCTTCTTGTCCTGTATCTGTATTCGAAGTCGCTCAGGTAAACAATTTCAGCCAGCGAGGCGAGCAAAAAAAAGACAAGAGTCAATATCAGAAGAATTATGCTGCGCCGTTTATTATCCATAATCAAGATTTCATGAATTATTCATGGTGATACCGTTCACCTTTAATAATTGTCAGAGCCCTGTAAAGCTGTTCCAGGAACAGAACTCTGACAAGCTGATGCGGAAAAGTCATCTTTGAAAGTGAAAGGGTAAAGCCCGCTGCTTCTTTTACTTCGTCTGCAAATCCCCACGGACCACCAATTACGAATAACATCCTCTTACCCGAAATCATTGATTGTTTTTCGATCCAGCGTGCAAAATCAACTGTTCTATGCTCATCCCCCCTTTCGTCGAGCAGAATAACGAAGTCATTTTTGCCAATCAAGCTTAAAATCTTCTTCCCTTCCCTTGTCATCACTTCCCCGGGTGACATCTTTCCGGTATTTTTTATATCAGGAATGGTAATAACTTCAAACCCTGAATAATTCCTGATACGTGCAGAATATAATTCAATGCCTTCATTTACATACTTTTCAGTTGTCTTACCTGTTTGCAGTAGTGCAATCTTCATAAAAATTGGCGCGACTTTTGTATAATCTTAAAAGCATTCTCTTCTATACAAAAATATAATTAAAAACGTGCTCCCGCAATTATAATTATATTGATGTGGTATACTTAAAAGGAAATGGTTAAATTTGTAATGCGTAGAATCTGGTAATCGGGAAAAATTTGAATATGATGCAGTTCATCAATATTGTTCCGGCCTTACTTATAATACTTAATACGTTTGTTATTAATAAACAGGATCAGACAAAGATCCCTGCAGGTATTTCCATTGCCTTCAAAGCAGGGAATTCATCAGAATTATCGAAATACATGAATTCGACAGTAGAGGTACTGCTTCTTGACAAGGAAGACTTTTATAAAAAGAATGTTGCAGAAACCATACTGAAAGATTTTTTCACTACCTATCCAACCAGAGATTTTATTATCCGTCACCAGGGTGCAAAAAGCGATGCACAATATGCCATAGGTATTCTGAAAACAGAAAAGGGTGATTTCAGAGTCTATTTTTTGCTTAAAAAAGTAAATTCTGAGCTTCTCATTCACCAGATACGCATTGAACCTGAAAATGGAAAATAGTAATCTCAGAGATTTAATCATAAGAAGTATTGAAGAGGACCTGGGGGATGGCGATCATACGTCACTGGCATGTATTCCCCCGGATTCCGTTGGTAAAGCTGAGCTTATAATAAAAGATGAAGGTATACTGGCAGGTGTTACTGTTGCCAAAAAAGTATTCAGCGAAATAGATAAAACCCTGATTTGTGAAATACTGATACAAGACGGCAGCCATATAAAGCAGGGGGATATTGCATTGACAGTGTCCGGAAAACAGCAGTCAATCCTGAAGGCTGAGCGCCTGGTACTCAATATAATGCAAAGGATGAGCGGGATAGCAACAAATACTCACAGGTATGTCAGCCGTCTTGCCGGATTAAAAACAAAGATACTGGATACCCGTAAAACAACTCCCGGATTCAGATTCCTTGAGAAGGAAGCTGTAAGGATCGGAGGAGGAATGAACCACAGAATGGGATTATCTGATATGATTATGATCAAAGACAATCATATCAGGTATGCAGGGGGAATAGAGCCTGCAATAAAAATGACCAGGGAATATCTTGAAAGAAACAACAAAAAACTCAAAATAGAAATAGAAGCAGGGAATATTGATGATGTAAGAGCAATAATGGAGACAGGAGGTGTCGACCGTATCATGCTGGATAATTTCAGTATTGAAGATACACGTACTGCTGTTAAAATTATAAATGGTATGTTTGAAACCGAGTCATCAGGGGGCATTACCCTTGATACAGTAAGGGCATATGCAGAATGTGGTGTCGATTATATATCAGTGGGAGCACTTACTCATCATATTGTCAGTGTTGACATGAGTTTAAAAGCTGTTTAATCAATGCAATTTATAAAAGGGATATACGGGAAGAGGGATCAGATAAGAAAACTGGTTCTTCCCGGTTTTGACGGAGTACCTATAGGTGATGTAACACGATTCGTAATCAAGGGATTCAGAAAAGGGGTGCTTGTAACGAGGGCCTCCTCTATCGCCTTTAACCTGCTGATGGCCCTGCTGCCTGCAACAATTTTCATCTTTACCCTTATTCCTTTTATACCCATACCCAATTTCCAGAAAGAGCTTATTGATCTTTTCCGGGACATCCTCCCGGTAAATGCATTTGATTTTCTCGAAACCACTATAGTAGATACAGTCACAAATAGAAGTGGAGCACTCCTGCTGGTAATGTTTTTAGCCACAATCATCTTCTCAACCAACGGGATTCATGCAATCATTCATGCCTTTGTGGTATCAGCACATAATTTCAAATCAAGGTCATGGATCCACCAGCGAAAGATATCCATTATCCTTCTCCTGATTGTTGTGATGATGATAGCGCTTGCCGGTTTCCTTGTTATTTTCGGTAAGTCTGTTGTTAATTACCTCGTGGAACTGGAAATCCTTGAAAGAAGCCTTGTGATCAGCATTATTGTTATTATTAAATGGATTTTGGTAGTCCTTTTGCTTTTCATGGCAATCTCATTTCTTTATTATTTAGCACCAGCCAAAAGGACCGATTTCAGGTTCATTTCACCCGGATCAATGCTGGCTACAATTCTTTTTATAATCACATCCCTGGGATTCTCTTCTTATGTAAATCATTTCGGGCAGTACAACAAATTGTACGGGTGGATAGGAACCCTGATGGTTATTCTTATATGGCTATATCTTAATGCAATAGCCCTGCTTATAGGATTTGAACTGAATGTAAGCATTAAAGAGGCCAAAGAAGAAGATGAGAAGAAAAACCAAACCATCAGCTGCAATGAAGAAACTGTCTGACCAGCTTGCTTATCTCCTCGGGTTTATTATATATTTTTTCACTCAGGCTTTTATCATTGTATGAAAGCAGCTTTGCAGCCACATTTTCAATCACCCCTGCCGGAAATACACCGTCCTTTTCAAAATATTCCCTCTTCTCAAGCAGACATCCTGCTGATTCCCAGCATGATGCTGGAAGAGACTCAAGCTTTTTACTCTTTTCCTTACCTGTGTCAGTGAATATATTATAATCGACATACAGATTTTCAGCCATCTTTTTTGCATCAGGCATTGCAAGGCCATGTTCAATTGCCACTATCAACCCTGCAAAAAGCTTGTAAATATCTGCTGAACCATCAGGGGACCTCAATTCTACAGTCTGTTTGGGAGGCATGTCATCATACATGGTTTGATCGTAAGGATTGGCATCCTTTATCATATTCATTGTACCGTTCCATCCGAGGGGAACCCTGATAAGCACAGACCTGTTCCTGTCGCCCCAGCAAATATTTGTAGGAGCTTCCTGGTGTGGAACCAGACGCAGGTAGGAGGTGGGAATGGTATTCCCAAAAGCAGTAAGTGCTTTTGAGAGGTCGAGTATCCCGGCCATCATCTTTTTTGCGGTATCACTAAGCCTTTCTTTATGGATCATCTGGTTCTCCCCGTCCTTTTCAAGCATCATGTGTATATGCATCCCTGAACCTGCCTCTCCCACAGTTATTTTCGGAGCAAAACTTACTTCCACATCATATTCGGATCCCAGTACCCGCAATATCCATTTAGCTATAACCAACTGATCAACTGCCTCTTCCGGTTCACTGGGAAGAAATTCTATTTCATGCTGTTCGAAATCCTCGTCATCTTTTGTGAAACTACCCACTTCCGAGTGCCCGTATTTGATCCTGCATCCTGCCTTTGCACACAGACTCATAGCCTCAATTCTTAAATCCTCAAATTTTGCGAAGGGCTTCGACTGATGATATCCCTTTTGATCTGCAAGAGGATAAATACCATTATGAAAAGATTTTATATAATATTCCAGTTCGCCGAACATCTTCAGCTTCATCCCTGTTTTCTTTGTGAAACGTGAATAGGCCTTCTTCAGAATATATTCCGGGGAACTTTCAAGGGGTTTACCCTCACTATCATAAAAAGAACAGAGTATTTCAAGTGTAGGATCTGATGTAAACGGATTGACAAAAGCTGTACGATATCTTGGTATCACATACAGGTCGCTTGAATCTGATCCTACAAACGAGAAAAGGTTTGAGCCGTCAACCCGCTCACCAGCAGTGAGAATTGAAAAAAGATGAACACGGCTGAATGGTACATAATTCAGTGTCTTCAGCTTCCCGTCTTCAGCAACATACCTGAAATTCAGCATTGAGATACCTTTTGCCTCAATAAATCGTATTATATCATCACGGGTAAATTCATTTGCAGGTTTCTTGAGATACTGAACCAACTCGTTCGGACTTAAAAGAATATCCTCGTTATTCATTGCACTATTATTTAGCCTGACAAAATTAGATATTAAATCGAAACAGATAATGATAAATGTCTTTATAGTACCGGCTGATACAGACATTTTTATAAAATGTGAGAATTTTGATTATTTTTATCCTTCTAAAATTGTTGCCATGTCCAGAAGGATAATATTTCTCCTTTTAATTCTCATTACCGGATGTAAGACTGAAAAAAGTGATTCCTATTTCACACCTGAAATTGCTCTCCGGTACTTCGGGAAAATAGAAGAGGCATGCAATAGAGATGACGGCAAACTATGGGGGAAGAATCTATATGGCCCTATATTATTTGTTGAACGTTCAACCCGCAGGATTACAGCCAACCAACCCGACAAGGAGGGTATCCTGAAAGAAAGAAACGGAATATACACCGGAATTTACCCTAAGGAATTAATTATCAATAACAGGGCTGTTTCATTTGGCGGGACCTTATATGCTCTCGTTCCATTACCCCGCGAAGAGGATGAATTCATGATTGTCTCAATGGCTATTCACAGCCTGTTTCACCTTTACCAGGAATCCATGGGCTATAATACATCCTCTGATTTCAATATAGCCATAATGGATGAGAAGAATGCCAGGCTGTGGCTCAAACTTGAATGGAAGGCCCTGCGTAAGGCTATCTATACCGAAGGTCCTGCAAAACAACTGGCAATAAGAGACGCTCTCATCTTCAGAGGATCCAATCGTGAAAGTTACAATAACTATGTGAATGATGAGATCAGGTTCGAAAACTATGAGGGACTGGCTACCTTCACTAATATTCTCCTGTCAACCGACTCTCCTGAAGAATATAAAAAGAGGCTTTTTGAAACACTCGACTGGGTATATTCATTCCAGTCGTATGCCCGTTCATACGGTTTTATACATGGAGCTTTATATGCAACCCTGATGTACCAGAAAGGATTCGATTTTTCGACAATAGACTTGGAAAATGTTGACCTGTCAAACATTGTGAAGGAACTCTATGATATTGATTGTCCTGAAGTATGTCGCGATGTTGCAGGAAGCATAGCAATAAATTATGATTTGGAAACTATTGTTGCTGAAGAGACTGAAAGGGACAGGGAGATAAGTGAAAGGATACACCGGCGTATAGCAAAATTCGTTGAAAAACCTGTTGTTCTCCTTGAACTCGAGAGTCCCTATTTTGATTTTGAATTTGAAGATATAAGGTCACTCGACACCCTCGGAACCATCTATAATGAGATACGTGTATCCGATAACTGGGGAAAACTAACTGTGGATAAGGGCGGGTGCCTTGTTTCAAATAACCTGAAATATCTCCGGATAACAGCAAAAGGTCTGATTGAGGAAAGAAACAGAATTGAAGGAGAAGGCTGGCACCTTATACTTAACAACAACTGGAAAATTGTACAGGTTGATCAGAATTATTTCGTCAGGAAGAATATATAATTAATTAAACATCCCCTACTTCTTCAGCTCCTTTAATCTCTCTTTAAGTGACTTAATTTTTTTCTGGGCATCATCTTTCTTCTTTCTCTCCAGTTCAAGCACACTGGATGGAGCATTTTTCACAAACTTCTCATTACCAAGCTTTTTTATGACTGAGTCAAGAAATCCATTATAATAATTCAGCTCCTCTTCAACCCTTTTAATCTCTGCATCTTTATCGATTTTTCCTGTAACAGGAATATAAAACTCAACTGTTCCGACCATAAAAGAAGCTGCACCGGCCCGTTTCTTGGCAACAAATTTAATACCGGAGAGATTGGAGAGTCTTGAAAGAACCGGCAAGAATTTATTACTGAAATCTTTTTTATTCGTTTTGATAAAAAGAGCAAGTTTTTCCCTGACTGGTATTTTTTTATCTCTCCTGATCGTTCTCAGGGCACTTATACATTCCTTAATAAATTCAAACTCCAGGATCAATCCCTTGTTGTATTTTTTTATTGAAGGTAACCGGCTTATCATGATGCTTTCCCCGTTCTTTCTCTCGACAAGCAGCTGCCATATCTCTTCTGTAATAAAGGGCATGAAGGGATGTATCAGTCTTAGCAGTTTGTCAAAAAAGGTAATAGTGGCATCATATGTAAGCCTGTCAACCGGTTTTTCATAATCAGGCTTTATTACTTCAAGGTACCATGATGCAAACTCATCCCAGAAAAGCTTATAAACTGCCATGAGGGCTTCAGAGATACGGAATTTCTTAAAGTGCGAATCAATGTCTGCTGATGTTTTATTGAGTATCTCGTTCATCCACTTTACGACCAGTTCTGAAGAAGCCGGCTGATCAACACTATCATCAACCTTCCAGCCCTTCACCAGCCTGAAAGCATTCCATATCTTATTTGCAAAATTACGTCCCTGTTCAGGCAGTGAATCATCATAAAGAAGGTCATTCCCGGCCGGTGAACATAAAAGCATGCCTACCCTTACGCCATCGGCACCGTATTTATCGATAAGTTCAAGAGGTTCGGGCGAATTACCCAGTGATTTTGACATCTTCCGCCTTTGCTGGTCGCGGACAAGACCGGTGAGATAAACGTTTTTAAAGGGTTTCTCACCCATATATTCATACCCGGCTATAATCATCCTGGCGACCCAGAAAAACAGTATTTCGGGTGCTGTGATAAGGTCATCTGTAGGATAATAATACTTCAGGTCGGGATTGCCGGGTTTGTTTATACCGTCAAATGATGTTATCGGCCACAGCCATGAGGAGAACCATGTGTCAAGAACATCTTCATCCTGCCTGAGATCAGCCTCGCGGAGCGATTCATTACCGTTTTTCTTCTTTGCCAATGCCAGGGCGTCTTTAATATTTTCAGCAACAACAACTTCGTTATTGTTATAATACCAGGCTGGAATCCTGTGTCCCCACCATAACTGGCGGCTGATACACCAGTCATGTACATTCTCCATCCAGTGCCTGTAAAGATTCCTGAACTTCGGGGGATGAAGATTTACTTCACCATTCATTACTGCATCAAGCGCCGGACGGGATATCTTTTCCATTTTCAGGAACCACTGCATCGACAGTTTTGGTTCTATTATAGCATGTGTACGCTCCGACCGGCCTACTTTGTTTTTATATGGGACAACCTTTATGAGGTTCCCTGTACGCTTAAGCTCTTTTTCGGCCATCTCCTTTGCAGCAAACCTGTCAGCCCCGACAAACATTGCAGCCTGTGAACTTATGGTACCATCGTCATTGAAAATATCTATTGAGGGAAGCTTATGTTTTTGACCGATAAGGTAATCGTTTACATCATGTGCCGGTGTTATTTTCAGACATCCGGTACCAAACTCCATATCCACATATTCATCAAAAATAAATGGTACTTCCCTGTTCGCCATCGGCACTATAACACTTTTCCCTTTAAGGTGCATGTATCTCTTGTCGTTAGGATTGGCACATACCGCAGTATCTCCCAGAATAGTCTCAGGACGTGTTGTCGCAACAGTTATATAATCATTCCAACCGGCAATTTTATATCTTACATAATAGAGTTTTGATTGTTCTTCGGTATATATAACCTCCTCATCCGAAACGGCTGTTCCTGCCTGTGGATCCCAGTTTACCATCCGTACACCACGGTATATCAGTCCCTTATTATAGAGATCTACAAATACCTTTATAACTGAGTCATATCTCTCCTTATCCATCGTAAAGAGTGTCCTGTCCCAGTCACATGAGGCTCCTAGTCTCTTGAGTTGTTCGAGAATTATTCCGCCATGCTTATTTGTCCAATCCCAGGCATGATCCATGAATTCCTGCCTCGAAATATCTTTCTTGTAAATACCTTCGCTTTTCAGCCTGGCAACAACCTTAGCCTCAGTAGCTATGG
>Ga0272441_10010545_pt1 | contig 13955 bp, 11 predicted proteins | sample SSMProp6N_FD_193582 | JGI IMG/M metagenome (GOLD analysis project Ga0272441, IMG submission 193582) | Marine sediment archaeal communities from Little Sippewissett salt marsh, Falmouth, MA, United States - SSM-Prop-6N | ecosystem: Environmental > Aquatic > Marine > Wetlands > Sediment ... | reverse complement strand
ACCTTATTCCGGAGGGGACCCACGATCCTGGAAGTCCCCCAAGACCTTGCCATTCCCTGGAGACCCACCCGAAAGCTATTGCGCACTTCGCTTGACGGCATCGCCTCGCCGGCCTCCTTGCCCGCAATACCTTCCTGCGACATACTGCGGCTTGTTCGTCCTGAGGGCAGGCGAGGAACCGCAAGGAGACGTCGGCGATGAGAGGCATTTCCCGAGTGGCGTTGACGTGTGCGTTGGTGATCGGGTCCGCGGCGGCGTTTGGGGGCGAGGCGCTGGTCCGCGTCGGCATCGGGGACGGGCAGTCGCCCGTCCGGATCACCGGCGGGATCAAGCAGGCGGCGAGCGGGACGCTGACGTTCCCGGCTCGCGGGCCGTGGGGGTGGGTGACCGTCGGAAAGGGCGGCAAGCCCATGGAAGCGATGGAGGGCCTGCGGTCGCTGACGATCTGCGGCTGGGCGAGACCCACGAGCCTCGAGACGGGCATGGGTGGCAACCGGATCGCCTTCAACCTGAACTACAACAAGGCCGGGCTCGACCTGGTCCACCACCGCGACGGACGGCTGCGGCTGGCGGTCAACGAGTGGCCGGACCGCGTGAAGAACGACTCGTCGCCGGGCAAGCTCCGGCCGGGGCGGTGGACGTTCTTCGCAGTGGCGTACGACGGCACGAAGCGGGAGGGCAACGTGCGATGGTACTTCGGCGGGCCGAAGGTGCTGGCGGCGCTCGACAAGGCGAACTCGTACGCTGCCGGGCCGACCGGCGCGGGCAGCGGGCCGCTGACGATCGGCAACTACAACACGACGATCCACCGACACGGAACCGACCGCCAGTTCCGCGGGCAATTGCACGGCGTGCGAATCCTCGGCAGCAGGAGCGGGCCGGAGGGGGCGCTGGACCTCGCCGCCGTGCGCGCCCTCCAGGCCGACCGCAAGGCCCAGCCGGATTTCTCCGCGCCCGCGCCGAAGGTCGTCCTGCCGGCCACGCCCGCGCTGAAGCCCCACGGCGGCGCTCGCCCGTCCGACCCGGCCGAGCCCGGCGCGCCCACGCCCGTCCCGCCGGCTGGAACGCGGCCGCGCGTGATCGCCACCACCGACGGCGAGATCGACGACCGCTGCTCGATGGTCCGTTTCCTGCTCTACGCCAACGAGTGGGACGTCGAGGGGATCGTCTACTGCAGTTCGAAGTTCCACTGGAAGGGCCACAACTGGGCGGGCCAGACGTGGATCGAGGAGGATATCGACCGCTACGCGTCGTTCTACGACACGCTCAAGACCCACGCGCCGGGCTTTCCCACGCCGAAGGAGCTGCGCGATGTGACGTACATCGGCAACATCGACAACGTCGGCGAGATGACGAAGGTAACGCCCGGCTCGCGGCGGATCGTGGAGGTCCTGCTTGACGACAAGCCGGGCCCCGTCTACCTCCAGGCCTGGGGCGGGACGAACACCATCGCCCGGGCCCTGAAGACGATCCAGGACAAGCACCCCGACCAGGTCGAGAGGGTCTCCCGCAAGGCGGTGATCTTCATCATCCTCGACCAGGATAAGACGTTCCGGCGGTACATTCAGCCGAACTGGCCGGGGATCATGGTGCTGGGGAGCTTCGGGCAGTTCGGCACGATCGCGTACTCCTGGGACCGCAAGATCCCGCGCGAGCTGCACGAGCACTTCGACCTGCCCTGGATGCGGCGGAACATCCTGGAAGGCCACGGCCCGCTGTGCGCGCGGTACGAGGCGCACCCGAACAAGGGCTTCCGCTCCGAGGGCGACTCCCCGGCGTTCATGCATCAGATTCCCGTGGGGCTTCGTTCGCTGGAGCACCCCGGCTACGGTGGCTGGGGCGGGCGGTTCGTCCGCGAGCGGGGCACGCGAAACGTCTGGCGCGGCGCGCGGGACGACGGCGACCTCGGCAAGCCGATCTGGCGGTTCGCCGAGGCGTTTCAGAACGACTGGGCCGCCCGGGCGGACTGGTGCGTCAAGGCTCGGCGCGAGGCCAACCACCCGCCGAAGCCCAAGCTCGCCGGCCCGCTGGACCGCACCGTGAGGCCGGGCGAGAAGGTCACGCTCCGCGCCGCCGGCTCGGCCGATCCCGACGGCGACAAGTTGACCTATCGCTGGTGGCGCTACGACGACGTGGATACGTCGACCGCCCGGATCGACCTCGCCGGCGCGGCGACGGCCAACGCGAGCTTCACCGTCCCCGCTGAGCCCGGCAAGACGATCCATATCATCCTGGAAGTCACCGACGACGGCGCTCCCCCCCTGACGCGCTACCGGCGCGCGATCTGCACGATCGAGTAGCGCGTCGAGGAATCGGGAATCGGGAATCAGGTAAGCGGCCCGGTCTTGGATCCTGTCTGCGGCGCTGAGAACGTGTATGCAAACGGCGATCAGCGTGGCACAGGCATCTTGCCCGCGCGTCGCAGGGGCGTCTCGCCCCTGTTCCGGTGGCTTCTCCGGATGCGGGACGCCCGCGGGACATATGGCCGAGATGCCTATGTCACGCTTCGGACGCCCTCCTCCGCAATCCTACGCCCGTGTTCTGTTGACATCCGCCGGCGGGGCGGTATAGGGGACGCGTTCGGATACCGCAGCCCCCCGTGAGGACCAAGACGTGAACGACAGCCGCAACGCATCGAGAGAAGACTGGCAGGACCCGCAGGTCGTCGAGCGGAACAAGCAGCCCGGCCACGCGACATTGATTCCCTACGCCGACGAGGCGGCGGCGCGGGTGGGGGACCGGTCGGCCTCGCCGTTCTTCCGCCTGCTGAACGGGGCGTGGAAGTTCCACTTGGCGGACCGACCCGCCGGGGCGCCGGCCGGCTTCGAGGCGACGGGCTTCGACGACGCCGGCTGGGACGAGATCGAGGTCCCCGGCTGCTGGCAGATGCAGGGGTACGACAAGCCGATCTACACGAACGTCAAGTACCCCTGGCCGGCCGAGCTGTTCCCGCGCGTCCCGGAGGAGAACCCGACCGGCTGCTACCGCACGACGTTTGAGATCCCCGCGGACTGGGCCGGCCGGCGGGTCTTCCTGACGTTCGAGGGCGTCGAGTCGGCGTTCTACCTCTACGTCAACGGCCGGGAGGTCGGCTACTCCCAAGGCTCGCGCCTGCCGGCGGAGTTCGACGTCACGCCCTTCGTCCGACCCGGCGAGAACGTGCTGGCGTGCAAGGTGGTCCGCTGGTCGGACGGCTCGTGGCTGGAGGACCAGGACCACTGGTGGCTCAGCGGCGTCTACCGCGACGTCTACCTCACCGCGACGCCGCCGGTCCACGTGCGGGACTTCTTTGCCCGCCCCGAGCTCGACGCCGACTACCGCGACGCGACGCTCCACGTCACGGCTTGGCTGGCCGCCCGCGGCGCGGAGAACGTCGCCGAGCACACGCTGACGGCCACGCTGTACGACGCGGCCGGGCGGGCCGTCGGCGAGCCGGCGAAGACGAAGCTCGACTTCCGCGCGAACTGGGAAGTGCCCGCCGTTCGCCTTCAGATCCCCGTCGCCGGCCCGCTGAAGTGGTCCGCCGAGGCGCCGAACCTCTACACGCTGGTCCTGACACTGAAGGACCCCGCCGGCGAGACCGTCGAGGCGGAGAACTGCAAGGTCGGCTTCCGCAAGGTGGAGATCCGCGGCGGGCAGTTCCTGGTCAACGGAAAGGCCATCCTGCTGAAGGGCGCCAACCGCCACGAGCACGACGACCGCCGCGGCAAGGCCGTGACGGAAGAGAGCATGCTCGCCGACCTCCGCCTGCTGAAGCAGTTCAACTTCAACGCCGTGCGGACCAGCCACTATCCCAACTGCCCCCGCTGGTACGAGCTGTGCGACGAGTTGGGCGTCTACCTGATCGACGAGGCCAACATCGAGTGTCACGGCGTCTATAACCAGCCGTCCAACCTGCCCGAGTGGCAGGCGGCGTTCCACCAGCGCGGCAGCCGGATGGTCCTGCGCGACAAGAACCACCCGAGCGTGATCCAATGGTCGCTGGGCAACGAGGCGGGCTACGGCCCGAACCACGCCGCCCTGGCCGGGTGGATCCGCGAGTACGACCCCTCCCGGCCGATCCACTACGAAGGCTGCATGCACGTGGAGGGCTGGCCCAAGCTGGGGACGGACATCCTCTGCCCCATGTACCCGTTCATCGGGTTTGGCGTGGACGTGCGGGAGGGCGAGTACCGCCGCACGCTGGAGGAGCTGGTCACCAAGGACGCCGACCGCCCGGGCATTATGTGCGAGTACGTCCACTCGATGGGCAACAGCACGGGCAACCTGAAGGAGTACTGGGACGCCATCCGCGGGCATCGGCGGCTTCAGGGCGGTTTCGTGTGGGACTGGGTCGACCAGGGCCTGGTCAAGACGACGGACGACGGGCGGGAGTACTGGGCGTACGGCGGGGACTTCGGCGACGAGGTCAACGACGCGAACTTCTGCATCAACGGGCTGATCTGGCCGGACCGCACGCCCCACCCGGCGATGTGGGAGATGAAGAAGGTCCAGCAGCCCGTGCAGTTCGGGCGGTTCGACTGCGCCGCGAAGACCGTCGAGATCACCAACGAGCGGTCCTTCCGGGACCTGTCGGACCTGGCCGGCTCGTGGACGGTGTCGGCCGACGGGGAGGTGATCCAGTCCGGCGAGCTGCCCGCGCCGACCGCCGCGCCGGGCGAGACCGAGACGCTTCGCATCCCCTTCGAGCGGCCCGAGCCCCGGCCGGGCGTGGAATACTGGCTCCGCGTGGGCTTCGCCCTCCGCGAGGACACGGGGTGGGCCCAGGCCGGGCACGTCGTCGCCTGGGAGCAGTTCGCCGTTCCCACCGACCCGCGGCGGGCGGGCCTGGGTGGGGCGGCCGGCGAATCCGCCGCAGCGGGGCGCGTCGGGATCGAGGACGCCGGCGAGGCGATTCGCGTCGCCGGCGAGGGCTTCGCCGTCACGTTCGACAAGGCCGCGGGGCGAATCGCCTCCTGGACGCACGAGGGGCGGGAGCTCCTCCACGCCGGCCCGCGGGTGAACCTCTGGCGGGCGCCCACGGACAACGACGGCATTCAGGGCGAGCGTTCCACGGCCGCCAAGTGGCGGGCCGCCGGGCTGGACCGCCTGGAGACCCGCGTGGAGGCCGTCGAGCTGCGCAGCCTGGCGGGCAACGCCGCGGGGGTGTCGGTTCGCACGGAGTTGAAGGCCCCGGACTGCGCCGCGCGATTCGGTTGCGAGCAGCTCTATACCGTCGGCCCCGACGGCTGCCTCGTCGTCGAGACCACGCTTCGCCCCGACGCCGGGGAGCTGCCCAACCTGCCGCGAATCGGGCTTCAGCTCGCCCTGCCCGCCGGGCACGAGGGGTTCGCCTGGTATGGCCGGGGGCCCCAGGAGAACTACCGCGACCGCAGGCACGGCACGGCGGTCGGCGTGTACGGGGCGACGGTGGACGAGCTGTACACGCCGTATATCTACCCGCAGGAATACGGCAACCGCACGGGCGTCCGCTGGGCCGCCCTGACCGACGACGCCGGCGCGGGCCTGCTGGCCGTCGGCTTGCCGCGGCTGGAGGTCAGCGTCCACCACCACGCGCTGGCCAATCTCACCGCCGCCGCCCACACGCCGGAGCTCGTCCGTGTCGACGAGGCGTGGCTGTACCTGGACTTCGCCCAGCACGGGCTCGGCGGGGAATCGTGCGGGCCGTCCACGCAGGAGCGCTACTGGGTGCGGCCCGTCGAGACGACTTTCCGCCTCGCCCTGCTGCCCCTCCCGGCCGGGACCGACCCGGCGGAGGCGGGCCGGGCCGTCCGCGCACGCCTGCTGCCGGTCCACTGACTGCGCGGGTTCGGCTTGGCGAGGCGGCGTACAGACGGTACGGTGTTGGGCGGCCCGGGCGTCCCAGCCCGGGCCGCCACGAGACCGAAGGAACCCATCCATGCCCGAAGCGATCGACTTGCGAAGTGACACCGTCACCCAGCCGACCGACGCCATGCGCCGCGCGATGGCGGCCGCCGAGGTCGGCGACGACGTCCTCGGCGACGACCCCACCATCGCCGAGTTGGAGCGCGCCACGGCGGAGGTGCTGGGCACGGAGGCGGCCGTGTATATGCCCTCCGGCACGATGACGAACCAGGTGGCCCTCCGTGCCCACACCGAGCCGGGCGACGAGGCGATCCTGGCCGACAACGCCCACATGTACTTTTACGAGGCGGGCGGGCCCGCGGCGCTGTCGGGGGTGATGTGCAAGCTCCTGCCGTCCGAGCGGGGCCAGTACACCGCCGAGGCGCTGCGGGGGGCGCTGCACCCGGCCAACGTGCATTTTCCGCGAACGAAGCTGGTATGCGTGGAGAACACGTCCAACCGCGGCGGAGGGAGCATCTGGCCGCTGGAGCGGATCGCCGCCGTGCACGACGTCGCCCGCGAGGCCGGGCTCGCGACGCACTTGGACGGGGCGCGGATCTGGAACGCCTCCGTCGCGACGGGCCTCGCCGAGCGAGAGTACGCCCGCTACTTCGACACCGTCAGCGTGTGCTTCTCCAAGGGCCTGGGCGCGCCGGTCGGCTCGTGCCTGGCCGGGACGCGCGAGTTCATCGACCGCGCCCGCCGCTTCCGCAAGATGTTCGGCGGCGGGATGCGGCAGGCGGGGATCATCGCGGCCGGGGCGCTGTACGCGCTGCGCAACCACCGCGCCCGCCTCGCCGAGGACCACGCCCACGCCCAGGCCCTGGCCGAGGGCCTGGCGGCGATGGACGGCATCGACCTGGACGCGGCGACGGTTGAGACGAACATCGTCCTGTTCCGCGTGACGGCCCGGCCCGCGGCGGAGCTGGTGCGCCGGCTGGCCGCCGCCGGCGTGCTGGTCCTCGCAACCGGCCCGAGCCACATCCGCGCCGTGACGAACCTGATGGTCTCCGCCGCCGACGTCCCCCGCTCGCTGGACGCGTTCCGGGAGGCGCTCGGCTAACGGGAAGGCCCGTGCTCCACGCGTGGGACATTCCGCCGACCGAGGGCGTTGCGCTCCAGAAGGAGCTGGCGGGGCGCGTGCGTCAAGAGCCGCTGGCAGGGGAGGTTTGCACCGTGGCGGGGGTCGACTGCGCGTTCGCCGATGGCGGGAAGGAGATCGTCGCGGCCGCCGTGCTGTGTGATGCGAAGGCCCTGGCGGTCACCGCGACGGCCTGCACCCGCCGGCCGTGCACGTTCCCCTACGTCCCGGGGCTGCTGAGCTTCCGGGAGGCCCCGGCGGTGATCGAGGCCGTCGAGAAGCTGCCCGCGCGCCCGGACCTGCTGATGTGCGACGGCCAGGGCCGGGCGCATCCGCGGCGGCTGGGGCTGGCGAGCCACGTGGGGCTCTGGCTGGACGTGCCGACGATCGGCGTGGCGAAGAGCCGGCTCTGCGGGGTCCACCGCGACCCGGGCGCCCGCCGCGGGTGCCGAACGCAGTTGACGCTCGACGGGGAGGTGATCGGCTCGGTCCTCCGCACGCGGACCGCCGTCCGCCCGCTGTTCGTCTCGGTGGGCCACCGGGTCACGCTGGCCGACGCGGTTCGGTGGGTTCTCCGCTGCGGGCGGGGATTCCGCCTGCCCGAGCCCACCCGCCAGGCCGACCGCCTGGTCGGACGGCGGAAGAAGGAAAGAACCCTCGCCTCACGGCGTGGTTAGAGAATAGTCTGGCCGGGACAAGGCCCTGTTGATGCGCAGGGGCCTGTGGTATGCTCTTGAGCTTTGCCCGCGGCGTTCGCGGGCGGGTCCTGTCGGGCAGGAAGCAGAAGACAGTAGGGACAACGAGATGAAGCACAAGGTTTCACGTCGGCACTTTCTCAAGGGCGTAGCGGGGACGTCGGCGGCGCTGTTCGCCGCGCCGCGGATCCTCAGCGCCCGCTCCCCCAACAGCCAGATCGGCTACGCCTTCATCGCCACGGGCGGCCGGGGCGGGGCGCACCTGGGCCTGGCCAACGGCAAGGACAGCATCTGCGTGGCCTATTGCGACGCGGACAAGAAGCGGTGGGGCAAGATGCCCGGCAAGTGGCCCAAGGCCGGGGCGTATACCGACTACCGCAAGATGTTCGCCAAGCACATGAGGGAGATCGACGCGGTCACGGTCGCCACGCCCGACCACAACCACGCGACGGCCGCCTTGACGGCGATGAAGGAAGGCAAGGCCGTCTACTGCGAGAAGCCGCTGACGTGGTCGGTGGCCGAGGCGCGCCGCATGGCCGAGATGTGCGCCAAGATGAAGGTCCCCACGCAGATGGGCAACCAGGGGCACGCCAACGAGGGCAACCGCCTGGTGGTCGAGTACGTCCAAAGCGGGGTGCTCGGCGACATCAAGGAAGTCCACACGTGGACGAACCGCCCGGTCTGGGCCCAGGGCATCAAGAAGCGCCCGCCGACCGAGCCCGTGCCGGACGGCTTGGACTGGGACTCCTGGATCGGCCCCGCGCCGTTCCGGGACTTCCACAAGAGCCTGCACAGCTTCCATTGGCGAGGCTGGTTCGATTTCGGCTGCGGAGCCGTCGGCGACATGGGCTGCCACACGTGGGACTGCGTCAACTGGTCGATGCAGCCGGACTACCCCACCAGCGTTGAGCTGATCAAGATCGAGGGCGACGGGCGGCCGGAGACGTTCCCCAAGAAGAGCCACTTCAAGTGGGAATTCCCCGCCAAGGGCAAGATGCCAGCGTTCACGGCCCACTGGTACTCCGGCGGGCTCAAGCCGGAGGCCCCCGACGTGCTGGAGGGCAAGAAGCTCGCCGGCAGCGGCAACCTCTTCGTCGGCACGAAGGCCACGCTGTACGTCCGCGGCGACTACGGCAACAGCCCGCGGATCGTCCCCGAGTCCATGCACAAGGAGGTCGGCAAGCCGCCGCAGAAGCTGGAGCGCTCGCCGGGCCACCACAACGAGTTCGCGATGGCCGTCCGGGGCGAGAAGCCCTGGGACTTCCCCAAGTCGAACTTCCTGTACGCCGGCCCGATGACCGAGCTGATGCTGCTCGGCTGCATCTCCATCCGCATCGGCGAGCCGGGCCTGAAGATCGAGTGCGATTCGAAGAAGCGCGAGGTCCTCACCCCCGCGGCCAAGAAGTTCGTGGACCGCAAGCCCCGCACCGGCTGGGAAGTCTGACCGTCCCGGCCCTCGCTGCGTCAAGTACACCGCCCCGTCGGGCCCCGCGCCCGGCGGGGCGGTTTGCCGCGCGGCCGGCGGCGGCGGGGGGGAACGCCATTGCACGTCCGGGCCGCGGGGCTATAATCCTCCCTGAGACGCAGTGTTAGCGCGGCGGAGCGGGAGGCGTGGCGTGACGGTTCGGCGAACGGCGCTGAGGGTGGCGTTGGCGGCGGCGGCCTGCGGTGTGGGCGGCTGCCCCAAGCGACCCCTGGCCGAGCGGATCCAATCGGGCGACCCGAGGGTTCGCCGGGCGGCCATCGTGGAGGCCGGAGAGAAGCGAGACGCCACCGTTGCCCCCCAGTTGGTGACCCGGCTGACCGACCCCGAGGGCGACGTGCGGCTCGTGGCCATCCTCGCGCTAGAGAGGATCACCGGCACGCGGAGGGGCTATCGCTACCAGGCCAACGAGCTCGACCGCGAGGCGGCCTACCAGCGGTGGGTCCAGTGGCTGAAGGCCGGGCGGGCGCAGCCCCCGTCCACGCAGCCGGCCTCCCGACCCGCGGAGGCCGGGCCATGAACGCGACCGTGACCCGTCACCCGGTGCGGCTGGCGATCTTCTCGACGCCGGACCACCTGTGCGTGGTCCGGGCCGCCGCCGAGACGCTCTGCCGCAAGATGGGCTTCGACGACGCGGGCATCACGAAGGTGGTGCTGAGCGTGGACGAGGCCCTGACGAACGTGATCCGTCACGCCTACGGCGGCGCGGAGGACCAGCCCATCGAGGTGGAGCTGTCCGCCGGGCTCGAAGAAGGCGACGTCGCCCTGCGCGTGCGGGTCCGGGACTTCGGCCGGTACGCCGGCGCGTGCGAGGTCCAGCCTCGCGAGCCGTCGGCGCTTCGCCCCGGGGGCCTGGGGGTGTACATCATGCACGAGTGCATGGACCGTGTGGAGTACCGGCAGGCCGAAGGGGGCGGGACGTTGCTGACCATGACGAAGCGGCTTTCCGCGCCGCGTGGAGGATCGTGACGAATGGGTTCCAGATCGCATGACAGCCCCGTCCGGGACGTTCGCTGGGTCGGCCGGGCCGCCGTGGTGAACGTCGAGGGCGATATCGACCTTTCCCGTTCCGCCGCCTTCCAGGTCTCGCTGCTGCGCGTCGTCGACGAGGGCCCCGAGCGGATCGTGATCAGCCTGACCGACGTGCCGTACATGGACTCGTCCGGCGTGGCCTCGCTGGTCAAGCTGCTCTCGCGGACGCGCCGCCAGGGCATCCCGCTGGGCCTGACGGGCCTGTGCGACCGCGTGCGCAGCATCTTCGAGATCACCCGCCTCGACGGCGTGTTCGACATCTACCCGACCGAAGAGGAGGCCCTGGCCTGACGATGCCCCCCGCCGACCGATCGCGCAATCCGATCCGGGCCCTCGGGGCCGCGGCGCTGGCGGGGTTCCGCTACGCCGGCGGGATGTCGCTGCTGCTGTGCCAGACCCTCCGCTGGACAACGCTGGGGCTGTTCTCTCGGCGCGCGCGGTTCAGCGGGCGGGCGCTCGCCGAGCAGGTCGTCCGCGTCGGGCTGCGGAGCGTCTCGATCGTCGTGGTCGTCCAACTGTTCATCGGCGTGATCCTGGCCCTCCAGATGACCCCGCCGCTGGAGCCGTGGGGCCAGGTGGACAAGGTGGCCAATATCATCGGCGTGGCGGGCTTCCGCATGCTCGGGCCGATCATCACCGCCATCGTGCTCAGCGGGTTCGCCGGGGCGTCGATCGCCGCGGAGCTGGGCACGATGGTCGTCGCCGAGGAGATCGAGGCCCTCGAGGCCACCGCACTGGACCCCGTGCGGTTCCTCGTCGTCCCCCGGGTGCTGGCGACGTTCGGGGTGACGATCCTGCTGGCGGCGCTGGCCGACCTGATGATCGCGCTGGGCGGGTACCTGACGTCGATCCTGATCGGCGCGGTCCCGGTGGGCTACTGGCGGCGGATGCAGGAGCAGTTGGAGTACCGCGACTTCGTCACCGGGCTGATCCAGGCGGGCGTGTTCGGCCTGCTGATCAGCGTGATCGCCTGCTACGAGGGCCTGCGGGTCCGCGGCGGGGCCGAGGGCGTCGGGCGGGCGACGACGATGACCGTCGTCTACTCGATCGTCGCGATTATCGCCGCGGCGTGCGTGTTCACCATGATCTTCTACGTCTACGAGCTGTAGGGCGAGCGATGGGCCAGGCGGCGGACATCGAGACGGCGGCGGGCGAGCCCCCCCCCGAGGACGCGCCGGTTATCCGCGTGACCGACCTGGTCAAGCGGTTCGACGGCCGGGCCGTGCTCGACGGCGTGAACCTCGCCGTTCGCCCCGGGGAGACGATGGTCGTGATGGGCGGCAGCGGGTGCGGCAAGAGCACGCTGCTGCGGCACCTGATCGGGTCGATGTGGCCGGACGAGGGCCGCGTCGAGCTGTTCGGGCGGGACCTGGCGTCGCTGAGCGACGAGCAGCTCGACGCCCTGCGCAAGCGGTTCGGGATCCTGTTCCAGTCCGGGGCGCTGTTCAACTCGATGACCGTCGGGCAGAACGTCGCGCTGCCGCTGACCGAGCACACGGACCTGGACGCCGACACGATCGACATCATCGTGCGGATCAAGCTCGAGCTGGTCGGCCTGCGGGAGGCGATGGACCTGATGCCCGCGGAGATCTCCGGCGGGATGAAGAAGCGCGCGGGCCTGGCCCGGGCCATCGCCCTGGACCCGGAGATCCTCTTCTACGACGAGCCCTCCGCCGGACTGGACCCGGTCACCAGCGCCGAGATCGACCAGTTGATCATGGACCTGTCCGGCAAGCTCGGCGTCACCAGCGTGGTGGTCACGCACGAGATGGACTCGGCCTTCCGGATCGCCGACCGGATGGCCATGCTGGACAAGGGGCGCATGCTGAAGATCGCCCCGCGCGAGGCGTTCGAGACGATCCGGATCGGCCCGGCGACCGGCGACCACACGACGGACCTGATCCGCCAGTTCCTCCGCGGCGACCCCGAGGGGCCGATCACCGCGCGTCGGCTCAGCGGCGACTACGCCGAGGACATCCTCGGCGCGGCGGGCGACTGGAAGTGACGTCCGCCCTTCGTATAACAAATGGCGAATACAAGATACGACAATCCCCGCAGCGCCCGCCCGGCAGCGGGGGCGAGAGGACGAATCGATGCCGCGAAAGCAACACAATGAACTGACGGCCGGGCTGTTCGTCGTCGCGGGGGTCGTCGTCTTGCTGGGCGTCGTGCTCTGGCTGGGCGCGGCGGACCTGCTGCGCGCCGAGGGGCAGGTCGTGACCTTCTCCGTGGCCATGGCCGACGGATCGCTGGGGATCCGCGAGGGCGCGGACGTCACGCTGGGCGACGCCCGCGTCGGGCGCGTCGTCGGCGTCGCCGCCGACCCGAACGCCGGGCGCTGCACCTACACCGCACAACTGGAGCGAGGCGACCTCGCCGTGCACAGCGATGCGAACGCCGAGGCCACCACGCCGATGGTCGGCCAGGCGCGGATCGTCCTGCTGAGCCTGGGCACGCCGGGCAAACCCCTCGCCGGCCCGGCGGCCCCCATCGAGCTGCTGCCCGGCGGGTTCGAGCGGACGCTGCGCGACGTGACGCACTTCGCCGAGGGCCTGGAGGCCCAGCTCGACCTCGCCGACCCCAACTCGCTGATGGCCAAGGTCCACGGGGTGGCCAACAACGCCGGCGACGCCGCACGCGAGCTGGCGATGGCCGTCAGCGCCGTCAAGGCCGAGTTCAGCCGAGACGATCGCGAGTCCCTGCTGGGCAAGGTCCACCAGGGCATCTCGGACCTCAACCTCGCCGCCGAGCACCTGCGCGAGCAGATGAACGCCGACGAGCCCAATGCCGTCCTCGGCGGGATCCGCCGCGCCGTCGCCCACGTCGTTCGAGAGACCGATGCCCAGCAGAAGGGCACGATCTTCCGCCTCCTGCGCGACGCCGTCGGCGGCGTCGAGGCCCTCGTGCAGAACAGCCGGCCCGTCGTCGCCAGCATCCTCCTGCACCTCGACGGCACGGCGGAGGAGGTCGAGCGCCTCACGCGAGAGGACGTCGCCGAGGTCCTCCACGGGCTCTGTGAGGCCAAGGCGATCATCCTGCACGTTCTCGACGACGTCCGCGACGCCTCCCAGGACGTCAAGGAAGTCGTCCGCCTGAACCGGGACAACATCGACGAGACGATCGACAACATCACCCAGGCCTCCGAGACGCTGAAGGCCGCGCTGAAGGAGATCCGCCGCAGCCCGTGGCGCCTGGTGCACGAGCCGACCGACGACGAGCGCGAGAGCCAGGACCTCTTCGACGCGGCGAAGGCATTCGTTGACGGGGCCTCGGAGCTGGACCAGGCCGTCGCCAAGCTCCGAGCAGTACAGAAGATGCGCCTGAACGAGGACCCCGCCGCCAAGGCCACCGCCGAGAAGGTCCTCCGGGGCCTCGAGAAGAGCTTCGAGGACTTCAGCAAGGCCGAGAAACTCCTGTGGCAGAAGCTGAAGGCCGCTAAGCAGTAGCCCATTCTCTGCATTCGTTTCAGATAACGCATCTTCCCCAGATGCCGTGCCCCCCTCGCGGACGTCACGGCCCCCGTGTCGCGCGCCATGCCCGCAGAACCCGGTGTGTCGTTTTTGTGTCACTTCCGCGCGGACGCGAATCATCGGCAAAGACACAAGTATTTTTTAAAAAACATTTTACATATCATGGCCTTGTGTCGGTTCCCGGCGGGGCGACACACGGGCCCCTCCGCCGATTGGGGGCCGGTCCCGAGGCCGGATAATCGGAATACTGGGCGTTTGGGTTTGATTGGTCGTTTTGCCGCGCGCGGCGGGCCGCTCGCCCGGCCGGGCGCACGCCTCCCCCGTAGTAA
>Ga0272441_10010544_pt1 | contig 13956 bp, 10 predicted proteins | sample SSMProp6N_FD_193582 | JGI IMG/M metagenome (GOLD analysis project Ga0272441, IMG submission 193582) | Marine sediment archaeal communities from Little Sippewissett salt marsh, Falmouth, MA, United States - SSM-Prop-6N | ecosystem: Environmental > Aquatic > Marine > Wetlands > Sediment ... | reverse complement strand
ATTATCAGACCGAACAGGAAACCGACGACAAACTGGTGCCCGAGGGCATCGTCGGACGGGTGCCCTACCGGGGAACCCTGTCCGCCAACATTCACCAGCTCATTGGCGGGCTCAAGGCCGGTATGGGCTATGTGGGCTGCCGGACCGTCGAAGAACTTCGCCAAAAGGCGCGTTTTGTGAAGATCAGCGCAGCCGGCATGCGTGAAAGCCATGTCCACGACGTGATCATCACCAAGGAAGCACCCAACTATAGGGTGGACAATTAACTGGGTGTCCATCCGGAAAGGGCACCTTTCGGCCCAGGCCGGCGTTCTCACTCAGTTGAAATCCTCGACGTAGCGCTGCTACGCCTCCGGTTTCAACTTCGCTGCGGCCTTGGTCTGAGCCAAAATCTACCCTTTCTGAACGGACACCGTCTAAACGATAATATGCCAATTTTACCATGACCCAAGAGACCTCCAGATTCGTCCATCTTCATGTGCACACCCAGTACAGCCTGCTGGACGGGGCCATCCGACTGGCAGACCTGTTAAAGAAAGTGAAGGCATTCGGCATGCCGGCGGTGGCACTGACCGATCACGGCACCATGTTCGGCGCGCTGGATTTCTACCAGCAGGCCACCTCCGCCGGCATCAAGCCCATTATCGGTTGCGAATGCTATGTGGCCCCGCGCACGCTTGCCGACAAAACCCCGCTCGATCGGGATGGCATCCGTCACCTGGTGTTGCTGGCCGAAAACCAACAGGGATACCGCAACCTGTGCAAGCTGGCCACCGTCGGTCAGATGGAAGGATATTACTACAAACCACGCATCGACAAGGCCTTGCTCGCCGCCCACGCCGAAGGCCTCATCGCGCTGTCCGCCTGCCTCAAAGGGGACGTCCCCCAATATATTCTGGCTAACCAGATGGACAAGGCCGAGGAAGCGGCCCGCTATTACCAGCAGATTTTTGGAGAAGGGAATTATTTCCTGGAATTGCAGAACAACGGTATTCCGGCCCAGGAAAAGGTCAACCAGGGCTTGGTGGAACTCAGCAGCAAGCTTTCGATCCCGCTGGTGGCCACCAATGATTGCCACTACCTGAATCAGCAGGACGCCAAGGCCCACGAGATACTCCTGTGCGTCCAGACCCAGAAGACCATGGCCGATACCGACCGGTTCGTTTTCGACTCCAACCAGCTCTATTTCAAATCCCCCGAGGAGATGAAAGGCTATTTTGCCGATTATCCCGGAGCCACTGACAATACCGTAGCCATTGCCGATCGCTGTTACATCGAGTTCGACTTCAAGACCTACCATTTCCCTCAGTTCGATGCCGAATCGGGGAAGACGGCCGACGAGCTGTTTGACCAGCAGGTGCGCGAAGGCTATGACCGTCGAATGGCGGTGGTCCGCAAGAAAAAGGCGGATCTGGACGAAACGGTCTATCGCGAACGCCTGGAATACGAACTCAAGACCATCAAAGAGATGGGATTTCCAGGCTATTTTCTCATCGTTGCCGACTTTATCCGATATGCCAAGGAGAACGGCATCCCGGTGGGACCCGGCCGTGGCTCCGCCGCCGGCAGCCTGGTCTCCTTCGCCCTGAACATCACCGACCTGGATCCTATCGAGCACGGTCTGATCTTTGAGCGATTTTTAAACCCGTCGCGTATCAGCATGCCTGACATCGACGTGGATTTTTGCATCCACGGACGGGAACGGGTTTACAACTATGTGGTCGAACGCTACGGCGGCGGTGATTATGTGGCCCAGATCATCACCTTCGGCAAGATGAAAGCCAAACTGGTGATCCGGGATGTGGGACGGGCCCTGGGACTCCCGCTGGCGGAGGTGGATACCATTGCCAAGCTGATTCCCGACAGCCTGAAGATGACCATCGACAAGGCCCTGAAAGAAGAACCCAAGCTGGCCCAGATGGTGGCATCGGACCCGCGCATCGCCGAATTGATCGATATCAGCAGGGCCCTTGAAGGGCTTTCCCGCCATGCGTCCACCCATGCGGCCGGGGTGGTGATCGGCGACAAGCCACTGGTGGATTACCTGCCCCTGTACAAGGGGAAAAAAGGGGAGGTGGTCACCCAGTTCGATATGAAAAAGGTCGAGGATATCGGCCTGGTGAAATTCGATTTTTTGGGATTGCGCAACCTGACCGTTATCGACCATGCCTTGAAAAGCATCACCGCCCAGGGGAAAACCGCACCGGATCTTTCCGATCTGCCTCTCGACGACGAAAAAACATTTGCCCTGCTCCAGGCCGGAGACACCACCGGCGTGTTTCAGCTGGAATCCAGCGGCATGAAGAACCTGCTGGTCCGCCTTCATCCGGAATCCTTTGAAGATCTCACCGCACTGGTCGCGCTGTATCGTCCCGGCCCGTTGGACAGCGGTATGGTTGACGATTTTGTGGACCGTAAACACGGCCGCAAGAAGGTTGTCTACCCGGTGGCCTGTCTGGAACCGATCCTCCAGGAAACCTATGGGGTGATGGTCTACCAGGAGCAGGTCATGCAGGTGGCCGGCGAACTGGCCGGTTATTCCATGGCCGATGCAGACAGTCTGCGCAAAGCGATCGGCAAGAAGATTGAAGCGTTGATGGCCAAACACCGGGAGAAGTTCATCAGCGGTTCGGTAAAAAACGGTGTGGACAGAACCATTGCCACGGAGCTGTTCGATCTGATCGAAAAATTTGGCGGTTACGGCTTCAATAAATCCCACAGCGCCGCCTATGCGCTGATTGCCTACCAGACGGCCTATCTCAAGTCCCACTTTCCCGTCGAGTTTATGGCGGCCCTGCTCACCAGCGAAATCGACACCATCGACGGGGTGGTCAAGTTTATCAACGAGTGCCGCAGCCACAGCATTGAAGTGCTGCCGCCGGATGTCAACGAGAGCAGTACGGTGTTTACCGCTGTCGACGGCCGCATCCGCTTTGGCCTGGCGGCGGTTAAAAATGTGGGTGAAGCCGCTGTTGACCTGATCATCAAGGAGCGTGAAGAAAATGGACAATTTTTATCCCTCTTCGACTTTCTCCAGCGGGTGGACTTGACCAAAGTGAACAAGCGGGTGCTGGAGAGCCTGATCCGATGCGGGGCACTGGATTTCACCGGAACATACCGCTCCCGCCTCATGGCGGTGCTGGAAGAGGCGCTGGATTATGGCCAGCGCATTCAGCGTGAAAAGAACAGCGCCCAGATGAGCCTGTTCGACACCGGTACCGGAGAAGATCTGGCCATCAACCAGCCGTCCGTCCCTGCCATCGACGAATGGGACGATCGGGATAAACTCCAACAGGAAAAAGAGACCCTTGGCTTTTACGTCACCGGACATCCGTTGGACCGGTACAAGAAAATAATGGAAAAATTTACCAATGTGGATGCCATCAGCGTCCGGGAAGTGGCCGACAAGAGCGCCGTGCGCATCGGCGGCACCATCAGCAGTTCCAAGGTGATCCGCACCCGTAAGGAAGAGCTGATGGGATTTGCCACCGTGGAGGACTTGCATGGGACCGTGGAAGTGGTGATCTTTCCCTCCATTTATGCGGGCTGTGCCGACCTGCTCTCGTCTGATACACCGGTCCTGGTGCAGGGCCAGGCCCAGGTCGAGGAGAACGGGGTAAAGATTCTTGCCGATGCCATCATTCCCATGGATAACGCTGAAGCAACCTGGACCGTGGAGGTGCGCCTGATGGTGGATCCCGAGATCACGGATCGGGAAACCCTGACACGGGTCCATCAGACGCTGCAGCGATATCCAGGCTCCTGTAAAGGGTTTGTGCACATCTGCCTCAAAGATCAGGGCGAAGCCGTTGTCTCCCTACCCGAAGCGGAGCGTATCCATTGCTGCGAGGCCATGACCCGTGAGGTCAATGGCATTTTCGGCTATGCCGCCGTGCAGACCCGCTGCAGCGACGCTGCCAGCGCCATGAGAAACAGCGATCTCAACGGGCGCCGCAGTAACGGCCACCCTTTTTCCAGGAATTGATCGGGGATGACTATCTCGATATCTTAATCCTGAAATAGACAGTAAATAACAATTTTAGCCTAGTTGTGTTTTCCGGGGTAAATTAAAAGGACGATTAATATGCATGTCCCATTGCTGGATCTGAAGGCCCAATACCGGACCATTAAGGATCGGGTGCTGGAAGTCACCCAACAGGTTTTCGAAAGCCAGTACTTTATTTTGGGTCCCCAGGTGGAGGCTTTGGAGAAAAAAATCGCCGGCTACTGCCGGACCGGCCATGCGGTGGGGGTCTCATCGGGAACGGACGCGTTGGTGTTGTCGCTGATGGCGGCGGGGATCGGGCCGGGAGATCGGGTGATCTCCACGCCTTATACCTTTTTCGCCACGACCGGTGCCATCGCCCGGGTGGGGGCCACGCCGGTTTTCGTCGACATCGATCCGGATACCTACAATCTTTCTCCAGACAAACTCAACGCCGCAGTGGCAGCCATGGGTGAAGATGGTTTGAAAACGGTCAAGGCCATTATCCCGGTTCATCTTTACGGCCAGTGCGCCGATATGGCACCCATTCTGGATATGGCGGCGATCCACGGGTGGGTGGTTATTGAAGATGCCGCCCAGGCCATCGGTGCTGAATACAGGGGCCGACGGGCAGGCAGCATGGGAGACTACGGGTGCTTCTCCTTCTTCCCGTCCAAGAACTTAGGTGCCTTCGGTGACGGCGGCATCGTGACAGCCGGCGATCCGCAGGTCAATGAGCGGCTGAAAATCCTGCGGGTTCACGGCTCCAAACCCAAATACTTTCACAAGGTGGTGGGGGGCAATTTTCGTCTCGACGCGTTGCAGGCGGCCATTGTGGCCGTCAAACTGGACTATCTGGACGATTGGACCGCAGCGCGCCAAAACAACGCGGCACGCTACCGGGAGATGTTCGCATCGGCCGGGCTGACGGACCGCGTCCGCCCGCCGGTGGAAAAAGAGAACCGGCATATCTACAACCAGTTCGTCATCCGTATCGATGCCGGCCGGGACGAGCTGCGGACCTATCTCGGCGACCAGGGGATCGGAACAGAGGTGTACTACCCGGTTCCCATGCACCTGCAGGAATGCTTTGCGGGCCTGGGCTGTCTCGCCGGTGATTACCCCGTTTCCGAACAGGCCGCCAATCAGACCCTGGCCCTGCCCATCTATCCGGAGCTCACCGAATCCCAGCAGGCCTACGTGGTCGAGAAAATCGATGCGTTTTTGAACCGTTAGGATGGTCACATGGCCAAGGAACTGACATTCGGCTATTCACCTTGTCCCAACGACACATACATGTTCAACGCCATTGCCCATGGTGCGGTCGGCGTTGACGGATATAAGATTCAGCCGGTGCTTCACGATATAGAGACCCTCAACGGCATGGCCATGGATGCGGTGCTGGACGTCACCAAGCTCTCTTTTTACGCCTGGCTTGAAGTAAAAGATCGATACCAGCTGCTTGACAGCGGAGCGGCGATGGGGTTTGGCTGCGGTCCGGTGCTGATTGCCAGAAAACAGTTAACCCAAGCGGAAATCCATCGCTGCCGGGTGGTGCTGCCCGGCCGGTGGACCACCGCCCACCTGTTGCTGCGTTTGTGGGCCCCGGATGCCGACCAGCGGTTTTTTACACCTTACGATCGGATCTTTGACGCATTGGCCTCTGGGCAGGCCGACTGCGGCGTGATCATCCACGAAAGCCGCTTCACCTTTGAAACCGCCGGGTTTGCGCCGGTGGTGGATCTGGGGGCCTGGTGGGAGGAGATGACGGGTCTGCCCATCCCTTTGGGTGGGATTGCCGCCAGGCGGAGCCTGGGAAAAGCGTTGATCCGGCAGATCGATGCGGTGGTCAACACCAGCATCCGGCGGGCCATGGCCGATCCGGATGGGACGCTGCCTTACATCCGGCAGCACGCCCAGGAGATGGATAATTCGGTGCTTCAGGCACATATCCGCACCTTCGTGAACGATTTCAGCCTGGCGCAGACCGACTTGGGACGTCGGGCGATCGAGAAGTTGGAATCGATGGCCCGCGATGCCGGTGCCATCTGATGGTGGGCATCGTTTATGCTACCCGGCGTGAAGCGGAGCCGTTCCTGTCGCAACTGTCCGCCGACCCCCTGACCGCCCAGCCGTTTTTGACGTTCCAGAAGATCGGCGCAAGCCACGGGTCATTCATCGCGATCATCAGCGGCATGGGGAAGGTTGCGGCCAGCATTGCGGCCACCCACCTGGTGCTGGTCCACCGGGTTTCGAGGCTGATCAGCGCCGGGCTTTGCGGCCGGTTGACCATGGACAACGGTTGGTCTGCCGGTGACCTATTCCGAATCTGCACCGCCGTCGAAAGCGACTGCGACCGGTTGGGCCAAGCAGAGCAAACCGTGGCCTGCGATGCCCGGTGGTTCAGCGAACTCAACGCGGCGCGGCTGGTGACCCAAGATCGACCTGTTTTCGATGCGGCCCGGCGCGGTCAGTTGGCCGGTATCGGCGACCTGGCGGACATGGAGGGTGCTGCCGTCGCTCGAGTGGCCAGGCTTTACGGCATCCCGTGTGCCATGATCAAGGGTATCAGCGACAGCGCTGATGAAAACGGTCGGCAGGATGTGGCCGGCCATATAGACTGGGTATCGGGGCGCATCGCCGATGCGCTGGCCCATGAACTATCGATCAACCCAACAGACAAACAGCCATGAAACCTGAATCGACCTTGCAAACCATCTTGAATTTCACCCGGATCGAACACACCGCCTTCAGCTTGCCGCTGATTTTCACCGGTGCCTGGCTGGGGGCGGGAAACCGCTTCCCATCGATGATGGTGATGCTGCTGATCGTTGTCGCCGCTGTAGGCGCCCGTATTTTCGGTATGGCCATGAACCGGGTGCTCGATCGACGCATTGACCGCTTGAATCCGCGCACCGCCGGTCGTGAACTGCCTGCCGGGAAAATGACGTTAGCCCTGGCCTTGGCCGTCGCTTTCACGGGACTGTGGGTCTACCTGATGGCCTGTTGGATGCTGGGCGGCTGGTGTCTGATCCTGTCTCCCATTCCGCTTGTCCCGTTGTTGGGATATTCGCTGCTTAAGCGCTTCACCCCCTTTTGCCACTTCGGCATCGGATTTTGTCTGGCCCTGGCGCCCCTGGGCGCCTATGTGGCGGCTGCCGGTCACCCGCAATTTTCGGGGGCGGTGATCCTTTTTTCCGGATTCGTATTCTGTTGGCTGAGCGGGGCGGATATCATCTATGCGCTCATGGACGTTGAGAGTGACCGGCAGAACCACATCCACAGCCTGCCGGCCAGGCTGGGTGCCGACGGTGCCATCCGGGTGGCGGCAGGGGTTCACTTGATGGCGTGGGGCATCCTGGTGGCTGTGGTTCAGAGCGTGGGCGGCGGGGCGATGGCATGGATGCTCCTGGCCACGGCGGCCGTGTTTTTTGGGTTGATGTACGTCCCCAGCATCCCCGTACCGAAACGGTTTTTCCCCATCTCCACCTTTGCCGGCATTGCCGGTGCCCTGGCACCCATGGTCGCATGAGTCAGGGCGGTGAACGGAGCGAGAATTATGACTAAAGCTGCCCCCCCCCATCTGATCCTCGGTATCACCGGTGCGTCTGGCATTCATGCCGCCCGGCTGCTGGTTGAAAAATCTCCCTGGCCGGTGGACCTGGTGGCCAGTCGGTGGGGCAGGCGTGTCGCCGGGACTGAATGCGGCGGCATGGAAGCCATCGAAACCCACGCAAAAAGAGTGTTCACCCCCGACGATCTCTTCGCGCCCCTGGCATCGGGGTCGGTCGCCGCCGTGGGGATGGTTGTATTGCCCTGCTCGGCGCATACCCTGGCTCAGATTGCCGCCGGATTGGGTGACAGCCTGATCACCCGGGCGGCGCATTGCCAGCTCAAAGAGCGCCGACCGCTGGTTCTTTGCCTGCGAGAAGCGCCGTTGACCCTGATTGATCTGGATAATGCCCGGCGGGTATCTGTGACCGGTGCCGTGATCATGCCCATGAGTCCTCCATTTTTCATGTTTGCCGGCGCCGATCCGAAAACGGTGTCCATGGACGACCTGTTGGATGCCTACGTGGATCGGGTGCTCGCGCTGCTGGGGCAACACCCATCCCGAACATGGGAGGATATCCGTTGAGTTTCGTCGATCTGCGCGCTTTCCTTGCCCATCTGGAGCAAACCGGTGACCTGGCCCGCATTCGTGTTCGTGTAGACCCCAACCAGGAGATGACCATCATCCAGCACCGGGTGATGGCCAATGGTGGGCCTGCCCTGCTTTTTGAAAATGTCACGGGTTCCCCCTATCGCGCCGTCACCAATTTGTTCGGCACTCGCCGGAGAACCCGGCTGGCCTTCGGCGGTGATCCTGCAGCGTTGGGCCAACGGGTGTATCGGCTCTCCAGAACCCTGATGCCGCCGAGTATCAAGGGTATCGTCAAGGCCCGCCGGGATCTGCTGGCCCTTTCCACGGCACGGATGCGCAAGGTGGGCAGCGGGCCGGTCCTGGACACCGTTTCCCATTCCCCCGATCTGAACCGACTGCCGGTGCTGGTCTGCTGGCCCGATGACGGCGGCCCCTTTTTCACCCTGCCGCTGGTGCACACCACGGATCCGGAAAATGGCACGGGCAATTTAGGCATTTACCGGCTGCAGCGTTTTGATGGCAGCAGCACCGGCATGCACTGGCAGATCGAAAAAGGCGGGGGATTTCACTATCACAAGGCTGCCGCCATGAACCGACCCCTGCCGGTGAGTGTGGTGCTCGGCGGACCGCCGGCCCTGATTGCCGCGGCGGTGGCCCCGTTGCCCGAAGGCATCGACGAGCGGCTGCTGGCCGCATACATGATGAACCGGCCGCTGGACGTGATCGCGCGCAAAACGACCGGCCACCGTGTCCCTGCCCGTGCCGAATTTGTTCTGGAAGGGTCGGTGACCCCCGGTGACATGCAATGGGAAGGGCCCTTCGGCGACCACTTCGGCCACTACTCCCATGCCGCGGATTACCCGGTGTTCAGGGTTCACCGCGTGCTGGCGAGAAAAGATGCGATTTATCCGGCCACGGTTGTGGGCAAGCCGGTACAGGAGGATTTCTACATGGGCGAAGCCCTGCAGGAGATGACCCTGCCGCTGCTGAAGATGATTCGGCCGGCGGTGGTCGATCTGTGGGCCTACCCGGAGACGGGCTTTCACTCCCTGGCAGTCATGTCGGTGGCCGAGCGCTATCCCAGAGAAGCCCTGAAGCACACCCTGGGCATGCTCGGAGAAGGGCAGGTATCTCTGACCAAGGTGATGATTACGGTGGACCATCGGGTGAATGTCCGGGATATGGTGGCGGTGAGCCGGGCCCTGTGGAGGCACCTGGATGCGGAAACCGGCATCTACCTGCTCGCCCCCACGGCCCAGGACACCCTGGACTTCACCGGGCCGGCGATGAACACCGGCAGCCGGCTGATCCTCATGGCCACCGACAGTGGCCAGCCCATTCGCGGCGAGGCACCCCGGCATCTCCCCGAACCGGTCGATCTGCACCCGGATGTGCAGGAGACAGCGGCGTTGGGGCCGGCATTTTTAATGGTCAAGGTCAAAGACGCCTGCCGGGATACGGAACCGGTCCGTCGGGCGCTGATCCGCCACGCGGCAGCCAGGGACTACCTGTTTCACATCATCGTCTCCGAGGATGTCCCATTAAACGACCGGATCCTGTTGCTCTGGGGCTGGTTCACCCGTTTCGACCCCCTGACGGACCTTTATCCGGCCGGCCGTAGGCTTGCCGGCAACCGCTTGATTTTCGAATTCCCCATTGCCATTGACGCCCGCTGGAAAACAGGGTATCCCAAACCGGTTGAATTTGATCCGAACGTGGAAAAAAGGGTAGACCACATGTGGAAGTCCCTCGGTTTGCCCGATTGCTGAACATCAAATTGGGTGCGATTGATCATGGGCGATACGATTTTTGAGCGAGCCTTGCAAAAGGGTGCGCTCGCCGAGCGGCTTTCACGGGAAGAAGCCTACGGCCTGGCCGAAACCATCACCCCGGACCGCCTTCACCGCCTGGGCGAGGCGGCACTGGCAAACCGCCAGCAGCGCTATGGCCGGCAGGCCACCTATGTGTTCAACCTGCAGGTCAATCCCACCAATATCTGCGGCAGCGGGTGTACCTTTTGCAATTATGCCGCATCCAAAAATGCCGCCCATGCATACGTGTTGGAGGAACCGGAGATCTTCGACCAGGTGGAACGGCTGAGGCCCACGGAAGTGCATATCGTCGGCGGGTTGAACCAGATCTGGCCCTTTGCGCGGAACCTGGAACTGGTCCGATCCCTGCGCAACCGATATTCGGGCCTGCACATCAAGTCCTTTACGGCCGTGGAGATCGATTACTTTGCCAAAACCACCGGCCTGTCCGAATCGACGGTATTGGATCAGCTAAAGACCGCCGGCATGGACGCCATGCCCGGCGGCGGCGCGGAGATCTTCTCCGACCGGCTCTACCGGCAGCACTGGAAAAACAAGACCAGTCCCGATGGCTGGGTGCGCATCCACCAGCTGGCCCACAGCAAAGGGATACCCACCAACGCCACCATGCTTTTCGGGTTCGGCGACACCTGGAATGAGCGCGTCGACCATCTCCTGATTTTAAGGCGTGCCCAGGATCGATCGGGTGGATTTTCCTGCTTTATCCCGTTACCATTCCAGCCGGGAGCCGGCAATTTTATCGACCACGGCCCCACTCCTCTGGAAACGCTGTCGGTGCTGGCCATCTCGCGGCTGGTGCTGGATAATATCCCCCATTTGAAATCATATTGGCCCATGACCGGCTTGGCAACCGGGTCGGCCGGATTGAGCTGGGGGGCTGATGACATGGACGGCACCATCAGTGAGGAGAAAATCGCCCATCTTGCCGGCGCCGCCACACCGGTGGGGATGGCCCGGGCCAGGATGGAGGAAAGCATCCATACAGCCGGATTCATGCCCGTGGAGCGAGACGGTGTGTTCTCACCCAGAGGCGGGGTTACATGACCGCATCGGTGGCCATGATCCCCTACACCAACATGGCGCCATACCGGCAACTGGGTGCTCCCCGCGGATGCCGGTTCGTGCCGGTGATACCCCGGGCAAGCATTGGGGCTCTTTTGTCCGGGGAGGTCGTTGCCGCTGCTGTGCCGGTCGGCGGACTAAAGGCGCTTGACGGGGTGGTGGAAACGGTGGGGCGCTTCGGCATTGCCGCCGACGGTGAATGCATGAGCGTGCTTTTTTTCTCACGCCTTCCCTTTGAGGAGATACACTCACCGAGAACCATCCGGGTGACCGGCGAGTCTGCTTCTAGCGTCCGGCTGCTGTACCTGCTTTTGGGGAACCTCCACGGGTTCAGTCGGCTTCCGCATATTGCCGCCGTTGGCCGGGTTCCGGATGGGGAATTGCTGATCGGTGATCGTGCCCTGGTCAAAGGTCAGACAGCCGGTGGTGCACAGCCGTTATTCATCACCGACCTTTCCCGCAAATGGTTCGAGATCCATCGGCTTCCCTTTGTCTTTGCCCGGTGGGTGGTGAGAAAAGACGCTGCCGATTCCATCAAATCGACCATTTCAGACTGGCTGGACGAGTTTAAGGCGCGTGAACCGTCCCTGGTTGAACAGGCCGTACCGGAAGCAGCCGTTGCCCTCCACCTTCCGCCCGCCATCATCCGGCGCTATTTCCAGGTCATCCGGCGGAGCCTGGACGATCGGGACATCCGTGGCCAGCAGCTATTTTTCAGGCAGGTTGAGGAACTGGGCCGACGCCCGCTTTTTCAAACTGACGGTTGAGGTGGCATCGTTGGTATCTTATTGAGATTTGGTTTTTTTAATTTGTTGTTTTAATTTTACCTTGGATAGGTCCGGTCAACTGATGACAGCACGATCCACACCCGAGAAAAAAAGACGCTACGATCGCCTACAGGCACTGGAATTGCTCGCCGATTTGCCAATGGGACCGCTGATGAATCTGGCGCATCAAGAGCGGGTCCGGCGTTTTCCGGAAGGTAGGGTCACCTTTGTGGTCGACACCAACCCCAATTATACCAATGTTTGTGTGACCGGCTGTGCCTTTTGCGCCTTCTGCCGAAAAAACCACGATACAGATGCGTATCTGCTCAGCCCGCAGGAGGTGGCAGAAAAAGTGGAAAGTGCCGCCGCCAAAGGTGCGACCACGGTGCTGCTCCAAGGCGGCCACAATCCAAAAGTGAGGCTGAAAGACTGGCAGGCTTACATCGCGGCCATTCGCAGCGTCTGTCCGCATGTGCACATCCATCCATTCAGCCCGGCGGAGATCGTTTTCATGGCCGGTCAGGAGAAATGTTCCGTGACCGACGTGCTGCTGGCGCTGTGGGAGGCCGGTATTCGAACCATACCCGGCGGAGGCGCCGAAATTCTTACCGAAGCGGTTCGCAAGATCATCGCCCCGCGAAAAGCCACCACCGGCCAGTGGCTGGATGTCTGCGAAAAGGCCCACCGCATCGGGTTCAAGACCACCGCCACCATGATGTTCGGCCATGTGGAAACCGATGACGATATCATCGACCATCTCCTCCGGCTGCGCGACCTTCAGGATCTGACCTCGGGATTCACCAGTTTTATCCCCTGGTCATTCAAACCGGGCCGGACACCACTTTCTAAACAGGTGAGACATCCCGCCCACCCGGCCAGATACGTGCGAATCATCGCCGTTGCCCGGCTGGTTCTGGACAATTTCCCCCACATTCAGTCATCCTGGTTTTCGGAAACCATTCCTGCCGGACAACTGGGGCTTCTATCCGGAGCGGATGACTTTGGCGGGGTGCTGGTGGAAGAACATGTCCACAAAGAGGCCGGCCACGACCGCCAGGCCACTGTCGACACTGTCCTCACAATCATCCGCCGGGCCGGTTTTATTCCGGCAAGACGGGATTCCTTCTACCGGGTTCAGGAAACCATGGCGCCCCCGATGCCGGTTGGCACCGCATCGCTCATCGCAGATCGGTGAATCGTAAAGGGGTGAATGCGTTTCCCTTTTATTTAAGACCAGCAAAACGAATCAAACCTATAAAATACCTTCCAACGATGGTAACGCGCTCAGGGTTCATCCGTGGAAATCGATTGCCCCTCAAAGGCTTTTTCCGCTTCCGCTTCAAGGATTTCGGGACAGTCCGCGTAGCGGGGAGAGTGGTGGAACAGGTGATACTGCTTTACCCGGCAGGAACGGGCGAGTTCACCTGCCTGACGGGCGGTAAGATGACGTTTTCGTTTGGCGATGTCCCGGTGTGCATGAGAAAAAGCCGCCTCGATGAACAGTTGGTCCACATCAGCTGCAAGATTTCGGATTTTTTTTAAATTCTCGTCGGTTCCGGCGGCGTCGGCCACGTATGCCAGGCTTTGGCCCGGTGTGATGCGCGCAATGGTAGATCGCAGTTCTCCCAGGGGAAACCGCAATTCGGCACCGGGATGGTTGGGAGATGGAATTCCCACCGGTGTATGCGGGTCAGCGCCCCTGTAGAGCATGGCCTTGAAGCGTTTCAGCCATGGGCCCGGAGCCAATTCCAGGCTTTCCATCGGCCTTTTTATGATGTTGATGTGAAACCGTTCGTGCAGGGCAAACCCCAAGACGGGGATGCCATGGTCGAGATGAACCGCCTTGACCGTTAACTCCGGCTCAGCGAGGGCGATACCGTCAAAAGGCATTTCCCGGATGGTGCCATCGGCCGTAAACCCGTTACGGCATGGGTAGCTTTTGACGATGGCCCGGTTCGGGTGCAGTTCGATGGCGTGAAGGATGAATCGGTTCTGGTAGTTTTCCACCAGATTCCAGCAATAACCGGCCAGTTTCCCCTCCAGGTTTGCCAGAAAACCCTGGGGACCCCACAGGAAAAGGTCCTTGTCTCGGCCGAGGAAAATGCGCAGCAGTCGGTCGAACCCCACAAAATGATCCATGTGTGTATGCGAAATAAAAATGTGGGT
>Ga0272441_10010543_pt1 | contig 13957 bp, 11 predicted proteins | sample SSMProp6N_FD_193582 | JGI IMG/M metagenome (GOLD analysis project Ga0272441, IMG submission 193582) | Marine sediment archaeal communities from Little Sippewissett salt marsh, Falmouth, MA, United States - SSM-Prop-6N | ecosystem: Environmental > Aquatic > Marine > Wetlands > Sediment ... | reverse complement strand
CAATAGCGGGTTGTCGCGTGTGCAAGACGCCCTGAACACCGAGAAGAGCGCACCGGCCAAGGGCCAAGACAGCGCCAAGGTGCGCCTTGAGGATTTCAAGCAGTATTTGCGCAGCATTGTGAAGGAACAGGAACAGGAATAGCGGCGCGCGCTGAATCAGGCATGATGCGCCCCGGGGAAGCTGATTCCCCGGGGCGTGTGGTATGGGCGCAGGAAGCGATGGGGCGCAGGAAGCGACAGCCCGGTTCGTGATGACCGGCCGCTTCAGGGCAGGCGTGTTGTGATCTGCGGTTGAATCCGCTAAACTGTATAATGCAAATAGTTTGCACGGGATTGCATTAGGGCGCAAATGTCAACCTCGTGATGTGAGTGGCCGTTTCTTTGAAAGGAAAGAAACGTGCCGGTGAAGACCTTGCGTCGGTCTTCATGATGAAAGACCGTCAGGGCGCGGTAAGGCAACCAGCGGGATTCCCAGTCGAGCAGTGATTCCATGCTAAGAGGACTTGTCATACGCCGGGTTTTCATGGCCATCGAGTTGGCCGTGGTTATTCTTGTGCTGGTAGCCGGGGGCATGGTGGTGAGGGCACTGCTGGCGCCGAGCGCGTCTGAGACCGAGGGGTCGGCCACCGCGAATCCGCCTGAGGAAGCGCGCGCGCTTCTCCCCGAAGCCGGTGATAAGGCGCAGTACGCGTCCATTGTCAACAGTGGTCTCTTTGGGGAGGCGGGCAAGACGGCCCAGAATGAGCCCGCGCCACCGGCCCCGAAGCCGGAACCGGAACCTGCAGAGGAGCAAGAGACGGAGCTCCGCTTGAAACTGTGGGGCACGGCGGCCACGGTGCCCAAGGATCCGTTGGCCTCGGCGATCATCGAGAATGAAGAAGACGGCAGCGTCCGCACCTTCTTCATTGGGCAGGAGGTCGTTGTGCAAGTAACCCTCGAAGAAGTCCACCAGCGCAAGGTGTACTTGTTCAACGCACGCCTGAACCGGCGCGAAGTGCTGTACACCGAGGCGGAAAAGGAGAAGACGCGGGTGGCATCCGTGGCCACGGCGCGAAGCACGAGCATGCGCCTGCCTGCCAGGCCGGCGCCGCCACGGCCGGCCGTGCCGGACAGTCGCGTCACGATAAACCGCCAGGAGTTCATCCAAGAGCTGTTTGTCAACTACGCGGACCTCGTCACCAAGATCAAACCGGAGATGTACCGCGACGAAACCGGGAAGGTCGTGGGCATCACCGCGAGCAACATCGAGTCCCTACCCTTGGCCCAGATGCTTGACCTTAAGGAGGGCGACGTCCTACAGACCGTCAACAACGAGATGATTGACAGCGAGGAGAAGGTCCTCCAATTGGTCAACAAGTATCGCAATTCCAATGTATTTCGTGTCGGCATCCTGAGGGGCGGGAGCCCGCGGGTCATAACCTACAGATTGGATTGATGCTGATATGGATGGTGGCCGTTTCGGCAAAGCGGAAGGAAGAGCTGTGAGTATCAGACGCGTCGCGTGCGTGATGGTGGCGGTCACACTGGCGGGGCTGTTGGCTTGGCCCGCACAAGCCCGGTCCCGTCGGGATCGTCTTGAGGAGCAGGCACTGGATGAGGGGGGCGCTCCGCCGATCGAGGACATGGGCGAACTGAACGAGCTTGAGATAGACGATCCGGCAGAAGTCGAGGAGCAGGAGGAGGGCCCTGAGACGCAACCCGAGCAGGAGGAAGCCGAAGGCGAAGTGGAGGAATTCTTCGAAGAGGAGGAGGTGGTGGAAGAAGTAGTCGAGGAGGAGGTCCCCCCGCCGTCTGTGCCCCGGCTCAGGCGTGTCAGCCCCACGCCCGTCACGCCGGTCGTCCGCCCCTCCAAGCGCATGGACGCGACCCCGACGCCACCAACCCCTGCCCCTGCCCCGCGCCCGACGCCTGCAGCGCCGACACTGACGCAGGCCCGGCCGCCGCAAGCCCCGCCACTGCCAAACACAGCACCGGGAGAAAAGACGGGCCAGTCGGTCTCCGAGCCCCCGAGTTTTGACTTCATGGACGTGCCATTGACGAACGTGATCGAGGCCATCGCCAAGATGACGGGGAGGAATTTCGATATCGATCCGAACATCGGGGCCACGCGGGTGACCGTGATCACGCATGATGAGATACCACCGGAAATGGCGTATCAGGTGCTCGAATCCATCCTGAACAGCCGGGGCTTCTCCATGGTAGAGACGCTGGACGGCTACCTGATCAAGATAACGCCCACGGGCGATCTCCAGGAGAAGATAGGGGTGGTGAAGGGCCTGACGGACGTACCCGAGGGCTACGATACGCTTTCCACGCACATTGTGTCGCTCGAGCACGCGGATTCAGCCGAATTGGCCGGCTTCCTCAAGGTGCTCGGGTCGAAGGCCTGCATGATCGACGCTTACGCCAAGACCAATACGCTTATCGTTACGGACACGTCCGACGGGCTCCGCCGCATTTTCGCTTTCCTGGAAGAGGTCGACATTCCCGGCTTCGACACCGAGATGGAGATCTTCACGCTCGAATATACGCGGGCCGAAGTCCTCGCCCAGCAGATCCAGGAGGTCCTGCTGGATACGGGTTCGTCCGCCACACCCACGACACAGTCGCGTACGACGACGGTCCGGCGCCCCGTGCCAACGCGTCCGCCGGTGCGGCCGACCATTCCGGGCCGCACCCAGCCGATGGTCATCGGCAGCAGCGAGGAGGTACTCCGCATCGTCCCGGACGAACGCCTGAACGCCATGATTGTCATTGCCACGGAAGGCCTCATGGAGCGCGTCCGCGACCTGGTGTCCAAACTGGACACACCCACGCCCTATGAGGCGAACAACATGCATGTCTACGAGTTGTTGAATGCCAATTCGGAGGATGTCGAGGCCGCCTTGAGCGGCATCATCGGCGGCGCGCCGCCGCGCGCAGGGGGCGAGAAGGGCGGGGCGCAATCCGGCGAAGTGCAGCCCTTCGAGAAAAAGGTGGTCATTACTCGGTATGAACAGACCAATGCCCTGCTGATACTGGCCTCGCCGCAGGACTACAAACTCATCAAAGAGATCATCGCCCAGCTTGATGTGCCGCAGCGCCAGGTGCTCGTCGAGGCCATCATCATGGACGTCAGCATCCAGAACAAATACGGCCTGACCGTGGACGCGGCCTCAGTGACCGCAAACGACGGTTTTGTGATGGGCAACACGTCGAACTTGTCGCAAATCATGTCGACGGCCGACCTTGCCACATCCCTGACGGACGGCACGACCCCGGTGAGCATGGCTATGGCCGTGCTCTCCCTGGGCCAGGAGGGGGGACTGTCTGCGGGCATCTATGACCATATTGAGACGACGATAAACGGCCAGACGCTCAAGATTCCCTTCATTCCGCTCCTGATGAAATCCCTCGAGACCTTGACGGATTTCGACATCCTGTCTCAGCCGAGCCTCACGACGCGGGACAATGAGCCTGCCAGCATTGTTGTGGGTCAAGAGCTGCCGGTGCCGAGCGGGCGTTCGGGGTCGTATTACTACGACCCGACCACCGGCCAACGTCAGTCGCGCGGGGCGTACAGCAGCAGCTATGGACGGGGCATTTCCAGAGAAGACGTCGGCGTCAAGATGGAGGTGACGCCCCATATCAACGAAGGAGACTACGTGTCCCTCGAAACCACCATCGAGGTCTCGGAGGCGGCGGTGAGTGATATCGGCATCGACCCCAACGAACTCGGCCCCACATTCAACAAGTCCCAAATTGAGAATAATGTCGTGGTCAAAGACGGGATGACGGGCGTGATCGGCGGTCTGATCAAGGAGACCGCCAGCCACAACCGCAAGCAAACACCGGGGCTAGGCGACCTGCCGCTCCTGGGGTGGCTGTTCCGCACGAGGTCCGACGAGCGCAAGAAACAGAACGTCGTTGTCCTGATCACACCGCACATCATCAAAGACGGCAGCGATCTCGAACGCGTCTCGCAGTACAGGATGGACCAGTTCCGGAGCGCAAACGTCGACGTGCTGTTCGAGAAGGGCGTGATACGGCGCGTCAGGAAGCGCAGTTACATGCGCGGCAAGTACCGTCCGAGCGTAGACCGCAGCGAGCAGTTGCTCAACGAGCAACAATTCGGCCGCGGCGATATCAAGAGGTAACCCATGGCCATTGCACATGATATCCATCTCGGAGAGATCCTGATCGGTGATGGCCACATTGACCAGGACCAGGTTGCCGAGGGCCTCGAACTCCAGAAGATCCGCCCTAAGCCCTTGGGCGAAATCCTGATGGACTTGGGCTACATCGAAGAGGACCATCTGCTGGAAGCCCTCAGCCGGCAGTACGACATCCCGTTTGACGCGGACGTGCTGAAGGACGTCGATACGTCGCTCACGACGAAGGTGCCCATCAGTTTCATTCGCGAGTATCACATGGTGCCGTGCCGGAAAGAGGGCGAAGCCTACATTGTGGCCCTGAACAATCCGGTCAACTTGCTTCCGCTGGATGACCTGCGCCTGTTGCTGGTGGGACCGATCTCGCCGGTGCTCTGCCGTCAGGCCGATATCCAGAACGTGATCGACGGCTACTTCGATCATCAAAGCGAGAATGCGGCGGACATGATTGAGAGTATCTCGCTGGACGAGGATGAGGAGGAAGTCACTATCCACACGCTCGACACGGTCGACTCTGAGCGCGATCTGCTCGACCTGGCCAATGAAGCGCCTATCATCAAGCTGATCAATCTGTTGATATCGGGCGCCGTTAAGGAACGGGCATCGGATATTCACGTCGAACCCTTTGAACGCGACGTGCGCGTACGCTACCGCATAGACGGCGTGCTCTACGAGAAGTTTGAGATTCCCAAGTCGCAGCAGGCCGCGGTCACCTCGCGCATAAAGATCATGTCCAACATGAATATTGCGGAGCACCGGTTGCCGCAGGACGGGCGGATCAAGATCCGGTTGAGCGGCAAGGAAATTGATATTCGCGTATCGGTCATTCCCACCGCGTTTGGTGAGCGGGTCGTCATGCGTATCCTCGAGAAGGGCACCTTCCTGTTCAGCCTCGAAGAACTCGGCATGGTGAGAGAGGATTTCACGCTGGTGGACAAGCTCATCGCCAGTTCGCACGGCATCCTTCTGGTGACGGGCCCCACCGGCTCGGGGAAATCGACCACGCTGTATGCCGCACTCCAACGCGTGAACTCTCCGGACAAGAACATCATTACGGTCGAGGACCCCATCGAGTACCAGATGTCGGGCATTGCCCAGATCCAGGTCCGGCCCAAGATCGGGCTCACGTTTGCCATGGGGCTTCGCCACATCCTGCGCCAGGACCCGGACATTGTGCTCGTGGGCGAGATCCGCGACCATGAGACGGCCGAGATGGCGGTCCAGGCGTCGCTGACGGGCCACCTGGTTTTCTCGACATTGCACACCAACGACAGTGCAGGCGCGATCACGCGTCTGGTCAACATGGGCATCGAGCCGTTCCTGGTGACCTCGTCCACGATAGCCATTCTGGCCCAACGCTTGGTGCGCCGTATCTGCGAGGAATGCAAAGAGCCGTACAAACCTGAACCGGAGAGCCTGCGTGAACTCGGCATCCCTGGGGACCAAATACCGGGGACGGTCGTGTATCGAGGCCGGGGGTGCTCGGCGTGTCAGCAGCGCGGGTACTATGGCCGCACCGGGATCTTCGAGCTGCTCGTGATGACGCCCCTGGTTCAGGATTTGACCCTGCGCGGGGTCGACTCGAACCTGATCAAGCGCGAAGCGAAGAAGCACGGCATGCGCACGTTGCGGGAGGACGGTGCGCAAAAGGTGCTCAAAGGCATCTCGACGGTCGAAGAAGTCCTGCGCGTCACGCGGGACGACGTCATCGAGGAAGTCACCGAGTAGTCTCATGCCCGTTTATGAGTATCGAGCCATCGCGAAGTCGGGTAAGACCACCAAGGGGGTGATCGACGCCGACTCGTCTCACGCGGCCCGGCGAAAACTCCGCGAGCAAGACCTCTATCCCACGGACGTGAAAGAGGCATCCGGCGTCGCGGTCGTCGCCAACGGCGAAGAGCCAGCGAAGCTGAGCTTCAGCCGCGTGTCGGTGCGCGACCTCGCCCTGATGACGCGCCAACTGGCCGTGCTGCTTCAAGCCGGCATGACCATGGTGGAGGCCTTGACGGCGCTCCTGAGCCAGACCTCCAAGCCCCGGTTGAAGAAGACGGTGTACGATGTTCGCGACCGCGTAAACAGCGGCAGCTCCTTGTCCGACGCACTGGCCCGGCACCCGAGGGTGTTCTCAGAGCTGTACACGAACATGGTGCGCGCCGGGGAGTCCAGCGGGACCCTGGAACAGGTGATGTTTCGTCTGACCGATATCCTGGAACGGCAGGCCAAGCTGCATGCACGCATCCTTTCCACCTTGGCGTACCCGATGTTCATGGCGGTGTTCGCGGTGGGCATCATTACCTTCCTGGTGGTGGTCATTGTGCCGCGCCTCACGCTCATTTTTCAGAAGCAGGGGCAAGAGTTGCCCGGGATGACGAAAGTGCTCATAGAGACGAGCCACTTCGTGGGCGCCTACTGGTGGCTCATCCTCTTGGGGATTCTGGGCGTGTTCCTGCTTTGGCGGTTCTGGACGCACACCCGGGCCGGGCGCATGCGCTGGGATCGGATCAAGCTCCGCTCTCCGGTGTTCGGCCCGCTCCATACCAAGCTGGTGGCTGCACGATTCGCGCGGACGTTGGGCACCATGCTCGAGAGCGGCCTCACCATGATGCGGGCGCTCGAGGTCGTCAAGACGGTCATTGGCAATCGCGTGGTCGAGGAAGCCATGGCCGACGTCAAGGCCGGGGTGCGTCGCGGCAAGGATCTGGCCCAACCCCTCAGCGAGGTGGGATTGTTTCCCCCGATGATCATTCACATGGTCGAATTGGGCCAACGGAGCGGCGAGATCGAGAGTATGCTGTTGCGGGTGGCCGACACCTATGATGACGACGTCGCAATGACCGTGGACGCGGTTGTGGGGCTCATCGAGCCCGCGATCATTATCGTCATGGGGGTCTTTGTCGGGTTCCTGGTCTTATCGATCTTGCTGCCCATTCTAAGCATGAGCAAGAACATCTGAACAATGCGATCGCTGGGAGCAGGCGGCACGTCTGCGTCAAACTTGAGGAGAACGAACCATGGAGGCTTCGAAAAAGGGAAGACAGCGTAGCGGCACAAGCGGCTTCACGCTGGTCGAGCTGATGGTGGTGATTGCCATCATCGCCATTCTGGCCACGATCGTGGGCGTGAACGTGCTCGGGTCTATGGATGAGGCGGACGTCACGAATGCCCAAGCCCAGATTCGCAACTTCAAGACGGCCCTGGTGGGGTACAAGCTGAAGTTTAAGAGGTTCCCGACGACCTCGGAAGGCCTGGAAGCGCTGGTCAACAACGAAAAGGGTGTTTCTTTTCTTGACGGCAAGGAGATCCCGCTTGATCCCTGGGGAAACCCCTACGTCTACACGAGCGAGAGCAGCCGCCAGTTCCGCATCGTGTCCTATGGCGCGGATGGCCGGGCGGGCGGCACAGGCTACGAGGCGGATATCGACAGTGATAGCCTCGAAGCGTCACGCTAGTGTGAACGATCCGGCTGCGGCGTCTTGACGGGGCCGGTGTTCGACAGGGTGAGCGTTCGGCGGATGAGCCGGCCGCCAGTGATTCCGGGCCATTCGCCCGGGTGACCGGATGTGCGCGTGACTCCCTATCTGTATTGCATTGTAAGGCGAGAGGAATGGCTACCAGGTTGCGGCGTACATATCGAAAGCCACGCTCCGCGTTTTGGTCCGCCCAATCCGCAATCCGCAATCCGCAATCCGCAATCCGCAATCCGCAATCCGCGGCTGGCTTCACCCTGATCGAGTTGGTGGTGGTCATGGCCCTGATCGGTATGCTTGCCGCGGTGGCGCTTCCACAACTGTGGCCGGTGATCGCGTTCAGCAAGCTCGAGGGCGCGGCGCGCCATCTTGCCGCCTACGGCCGGAGTGCTGCCGCGCATTGCGTCCTGATGCGCGAGCCCATCACGGTGAAGTTCGACCTCGAAACGCAGGAGTACTGGGCCGTGCGGCAGTTCCACAAGTCCAGCACGCTGTTTAGCGAGGAAGACGAGGAGGAAGAAACGGCGTTTGGCCCCGCCGAGGTGCTCGACATGCTCAGCGGCGATGAAGTGCCGAACGCGGAGGAGATGGCCCTGCAAGGGGCGGACATGCTGCGTGACCGATTCGACCAGTTTGCGCGTATGCGGATGGAGGCCATGTCGAACAATGTGAAGCGTGAGGGCATCTTGGACGAGATGGGCCCGTTGTTTGACGATGAGTTCACGCTCGATGAGGACGACGAGGAAGCCGAGCCGGTGGATTCGCCGCTGTTGCTGAGGACCACATTGCCCGAAGAGGTCCTCATCGAATCGGTCCGGGTTGGTGAGTCGACGCATTCGAGCGGGCAGGTGGATATCGAGTTCTCGCCGCTAGGGTTGTACACGCCCGTCGTGTTCTGCCTAAGAAGCGGCGACGATGACTACTACACGGTGGTCTGGGACCCCATTTTCGGGGATGCCCACGTTCAGGAAGGCAAAGAGGATGCCCTGGGCGGGACATAGCCCGTGGAGCACACATGTGTCAGCCCTTCGGTCGTTCCAGAGGAAGCGTGCAGCGAAGCCAAACCGGGCCAGTGATCAAACGTAGTGGGTGGGGCTTCATGAGCAAGCGCAGTTGCGAAACGCGAAACCTGCAATCCGGGATTCTGCATTCCGATGCGACCGGTTTCACGCTGATCGAGATCATGGTTGCGCTCGCGCTTCTGGGGGCTTCGCTCCTGCTCTTGCTCGATACGCACTATAGCGCGTCGAGCCTGTTCGCCCAGGCCCAGGACGAGATCCTGATGCAGAATTCCCTCGAACGCGCGATCTCTGAAGCCGAGATTGCGGTGCGGGCCGGGGCACTGGAAGGCAACGGGCACATTGGCGGCCAGGACCGCGACCAGGACCCCGGCCAGGACCCCGGATACACGTTTACGTGGACCGCACAGCCGTACGGTCCGGTCGAAGGCTTACCATTGCTGGAGATAAGGGCGACGGTCAACGGGCCAGCCGAGGAACGTTCCGCCTCGCTGTTGGTCTACTTGACAAGTACCGCTTCCGAGTAGAATCCGCCGGGCCGTAGACGAGGACAAAGCAGTCCGGATCAAGGAACTATGTTCGCACGCATCGATAGACCGCTGACGAGCCAGGGCCGCACCCGTGTGGACGGGTTTACCCTGATCGAGGTCCTTATTTCGATGGCGATCCTCGTCGTGATTGTGGCGATCGTCTACGGGAGTTTCAGTGCCGTGGCCACCGTGACCGAGCAAGCGCGCGCCAGCGCCGAGGAGATGCGGATCCGTCAATTCCTGGCACGGAATCTGAACCTGAATTTCTCCACGCTGTACATAGACCCGATGCTGTACAGCGAGCAGTTTGCGTTTGTCGGCACGAATGAGACCGGCCCCGACGGCCCGATGGATTCGGTCGAGTTCTGTTCCTCTGCACCCCTGATGGGGGGGACGGCCATGCCCGGAATCCTCAAGCGCGTGCGCTACGGCGCGGCAGGCACCAACAACCCCGACATGAACCTGGACTCGTTTACGTCAGACGGTGACGCGGGCGAGTCGGAACTTGAGGGCAGCGAGGCCCTGATGGCCCCCTCGGGCGAAGAGTTGGACAGTGCCGCGGCCACAGGTATCGAGGACGTCTTCGGGGAGGATTCCCCGAGTTGGTCTGTGCCGGTTCGCAGCTTTGATGTTGCGTACTTCGACGGGGCCGACTGGGTCGAGGAGTGGGACAGCCTTGCCATGGGCCGTCTGCCGTGGGGGGTGCATATCCGGATCAATTTCGAGCATTCGGACGAAGCCGGGGGCCTCTTGAGCGAGAGCGACCCGGAATCGGCGGATTTCGAGACCTTTATCCCCATTCCGTTGGGGATCGGCGTGTGGTTGAGCGCGGAGGAATCGATGGACATGGCGGGGGCAGCAGAACGGACCTCTGACGAAGGGGGCCAAGCTGACGGCGGCAAGCCCGGCAGCGGCAAGGAGCAGAAATGAGTGCGAGCGCCAATCGTGCCGAAGAAGGCATCGCCCTCATGTTGGTGCTTGTCTTCATCGTCCTGCTGAGCGCCATCGTGGTCGAGTATACCTATGAAGCCCAGGTGGAAGCGTCGCTTTCCGAAGCCAGCCAGTCGGATTTCGAGGCCTATCTCGCGGCCAAGTCGGCCATAGCCAGCGGGCTGGCGCTTTTGCATGCCGATCTGATCGGCGAGGACGCGGTCGCCTCGGGATTGGAGAGCCTGAGCGCTATGGGCCTTGGCAACCCGGACGTGGGGGTGTCGCAAGATTTCGACAGCCTGCAGGACATCTGGGTGCAGGGCGTGCCTGGCCAGATGATCAACGAGGCCATGATGCAGTGTTCCATCGATGATGAATGCGCTAAACTGAACCTGAACAGCATTTTCACGATGATGGTCGAGGAGGGCGAGGAGGCCGAGCAGGCCGAGCAGACCGAGGAGCCGGACCCTATTCTTGAAGAGGCGTTGCGCTATCTCTTCGCGACGTTCGAGGTCGAGGAGGACCCTGTGGACGCGATCCTGGACTGGCTCGACGTCGATGAGGACCCACGCCCTCTCGGCGCTGAATCGGACTACTATGCATCGTTGGAGACGCCCTATCCGTGCAAGAACGGGCCCATGGACTCCATCGAGGAATTGCTGCTCATTCGCGGGATCACGCCGGATCTTTACTTCGACTGCAACAGGAACCTGGAGGACACAAGCGCAGTCGAGGAAGTGGAGCCGTTGTCACTGACGGACCTTCTGGCCGTGCATCAGGACATGAGCGGGCAGAAGGCAAGGATCAACGTCAACACGGCGCGGCCGGAAGTCCTTGAAGCCTTTTTTGGTGCTTTGAACGCAGGCAACGTCGCGGCAGTGGACCTGATTCTTGATACGCGACTGGACGAGCCCTTCACGAGCAAGGAGGATCTGGCCGGCCGGGGAATCCTTAACCGGGACGATGAGGCCGATCAGGCGGGCTGGGAAATGCTGGACGTAAGGAGTACCATATTCCGTGTCACCGGCGATGCGTGGGCCAACGACACCATGGTTCGTGTCCAAGCGTATGTGTGGCGTGTGCCCCCCGAAGTTGCCGCGGACGAAACGTTCCGGTTGCTGGACTGGCGGGTGATCCGATGAGTGGGTTGGCGTGCGCCCAGGGCGTACGGCGGTGCTCATCTTTGGCCGAAGTGGGTGGCAGAGGCGCGGCGCCGTTGAGCGGATAAGGAGTGGCATACGTACAATGGGTTTGAAGGCGAGAATCGCAGCGATCGAGTTTGCAGGCGACGAAGTCCGGGTGGCGCTTATCAGCCCCGGCGGCAAGCGTCCCAAGGTGATCGACCTGCGAGCCTGCCGCGCTGAATACGGCGAGGAAGATCAGCGGTTTGAGGCACTCGTGGCCGCGGTCAAGACGGCCCTTGAGCCGATCCGCCCCCACGTGTCCGCCTGGGCACTGTGTGTGTCCGGGGTTCACAGCGTGGTACGCAGCCTGCACATTCCCTTTCGCGGGAAGCGTCGTGTGGCCGCGGTGGCGCCGTCTGAACTCGAGCCGTACTTGGCATTGCCCATCGAGGAATTCGTCGTGGACTTCTGCCCGGTTCTTGAAGTCGACCGGCAGACGGACGTCTTTGCGGTCGGCGTGCGCCGGGCGGTTATTGAAGAACAGCTTGCTGTGCTGAAAGCCGCGGGAATTGATGCCGAAGGCGTCGGGGTCGACGCGCTGGGACTCACCGCGTTGTGGCTGGCGACCAAGCGCGGCATGAAGGGGCTGAACGCCGTGCTGCACGTGCGCGAAGACGGATCCACGCTCGCCATCACACACAACAAGAAGCTGGTGTATTTCCGCCACTTGTCCATCACAGAAGGCCAGTTTCACGAACGGGCGAGGCGGGTGGCGCGCGAAGTGCAGAATTCGTTGCGCGGGTTCCTTGCGGGTTGGCGCGGTGAGGGCGAGGTCGCATCGCTCACGGTTACGGGTACGCAGTTGCGTGAAGACGAGCAAGAGCTGTTCGAGAAGGATCTCGATCTGCCCGTTTCCCAGGAAGGGCTGTTGGCGCAACTGGACTGTGCGCGACTGGTTGAGCGGGCCGAGGCCGCACGGACACCCGACGAGGACGCGGATAGTGCACAGGCCGAATCCTTGGAGACGGCTGAGGCGGCTCAAGTGCCCGTGAAGACGAGTAGTTGCTGGGAATCCCTGATCGGGGTTGCGATGGGTGCCGCAGGGGCGCCGCCCTTCATGAATTTTCGCAAGGAGGGGCTGACCTGGAAGAACACCTTCCCGCACGTCGTAGGACACCTCGTGCTGTCTTCGTGCTTGGCGCTGCTGCTGCTGGTCACCTGGGCGTGGTACTATCACGACGGACGCGCCACGAACATCGCGGAAGCGGCGCGGCTGCGCAGCCAGGTGGAAACGCTCCTCGCAGAGGTTGAGGAACTCCAGTCCCAAGGGGTGGTTGTGCCGATCGAAATGTTCACGGCGCCGTCACTGCTCGATATTCTTAAGGAGATCGGCGCCAAGATGCCCGATGCCAACGTAGGGATTACGGAACTGCGGGTCGAACGCGCGGACACGGAGGGAGCGTGGCTCACAATCCTCGGCGAGGTCAGAGACGACGCCAAGTTTGCGGCCGTGCTTGAGGATGCGAAGAAGTCCACCTTGTTCCGCGTCGAGGAAACCGAACGCGAGCTGGAGGAGGGAAAGTCAACCTTCCGGATCACGGCGCGGCGAACCGAACCCGCTCCGGCGGCGTCGTAGTGGAGAGCTAGCTTGAAGAAACCGAATCTGGCAAGAGGCGAATTGGCAAGGCTGGCCTGTGCCGTCGTGGCCGTCGGTCTGGTGATCGCGATGCTCATTATCATTCCCCTGGGGCCGCGCAAGCAGTACGAACAGTCCCACGCCGAGGTGGTCGAGTTGCGCACGCAGCTCGGCATGGCGCTCGAGGCCAAAGAAGCCGAGCTCGAGCGATTGCGCAGTCAAGAGAAGCTCATGGCAAAGCTCAATGAGCGCAAACCGAACTTCGACCTGTGGTCTTTCATGAACACGGTGCTCAAGCAAACCAAGCTTGCCGAGCGCGCCTACCTCGAGAATTTCAAGCCCCGGACAGATAGGCAGGGCGCTGCCGGAGACGTCGTCATGGTGCAGTTACGATTGAATGGGGCCAGCCTCGAGGAGTTGGTGGATTTGCTGCACAAGATCTATGCGAGCGGAAATCTTGTGGTCATGCACAAGCTGGACTTCCTGAGACCCGGCCGGAATAACAAGGGGCTCGACTGCAACATCGTTTTTCTCTCGCCCAAGGCATAACGCGCCGCATTGTCCCGCCGGTGCCCTGAGGCGTACAAGTCGCCGCGGCCTGAATGCCGCACGCAGGCGGCAAGGGGCCTTCAGCTACCTACGCCCAAAGGTTTTGAAGGGCCTAACACAATTCTGATATCAGGAGAACGAAGGAGGGAACCACCTTAGTCTGTCGGCCTCTTGTGCGATGGGGAGCTTGCGGCAACGGCGGACGAGGGCCTTGTAGAATCGGTCCGCGGCTTTCGGGTCCTTATACATGAGATCTGTGCCGGCGCGATACAGGGCCTCCGCCAGTAAGGGGTTGTTATCCGGCAAGAGCTTGGCGCATTCCCACAGGAGGTCTGCGGCGACGTAGCGGTAGTGAAAGCGTTTCTCAGGGCCGACTGGGTGTGAAGCCACACGTTTCTTCTCGTCTCGTGTGGCTGACAGCAATTCAAGTACCGCCTCCGGATAGAGGACCTCGATAATGGGGCGAGGATACGCGGGATACCCGGGGGGCTCGGCTGGCTGCATGCGATTCTCCGTGGCGCCGGCGCGCTTGAGTGAACCATTCCAGACTG
>Ga0272441_10010542_pt1 | contig 13957 bp, 11 predicted proteins | sample SSMProp6N_FD_193582 | JGI IMG/M metagenome (GOLD analysis project Ga0272441, IMG submission 193582) | Marine sediment archaeal communities from Little Sippewissett salt marsh, Falmouth, MA, United States - SSM-Prop-6N | ecosystem: Environmental > Aquatic > Marine > Wetlands > Sediment ... | reverse complement strand
ATAATCTCTGTTTCATCGTCCAGATACACTATGGAATCCTCCGTCAGCAGGCAAACATTTTCATCCGTGATGACCTTATCTCACTGCCTTAGAAAGACTTATGTGCAAATCATATTTGCACCCCACGCGATACATCGCACTTGGCGCGTGGGCCCTAACCGGTCTGTGCTTCAGGTGTCTCTCGATGTCAAGGGCGAGGCCGGAGGCTCCTTCATAGCGGCGGGCGCGGTCCTTCTCCAGGGCCTTCATGACGATCCAGTCCAGATCGCCGCGAATCGTTCTTCTGAGCAAATCGGGAGTTGAATTGCGATGCTTCGCGATATCGGTCAGCGTTTCGCCCAGCGTGCTCAGTTTCGTCGAGGGCTTGATGGGTTCCTCTTCTCGGATAATCCGCTGCATCTCCAAGTAACCCGCTTTTCGGAGTTCCTCCTCGCTAAACGGCGTAGTCCCGGTAAGCAGTTCATAGAGCAGGACGCCGAGCGAGTAAATGTCCGAGCGTGCGTCGATGCCGAGATCGCTCAGCTCGGCCTGCTCGGGGCTCATGTAGGCGGGCGTACCGATGATATGGGCGTAGCGCGTGAAGAGCGTTTTCTCGGTGAGCCGCTGGTTCGTGGCCTTGGCGATGCCAAAGTCGATGACCTTGGGGACGGGCTTGCCGTCGTGATGCGCCACCATCACGTTCGAGGGCTTGATGTCCCGGTGCACCACACCCTTCTCGTGGGCATGCTCCACAGCATGGCAGACCTGGAGGAAAAGCGCCAGCCGGTCCTTGGTGCTCAGACCGTTCTTATCGCAGTATTCAGTGATCGAGACGCCAGTAACCAACTCCATCACAAAGTAGGGCCGCCCGGTCTCGGTCGCGCCGGCGTCAAAGACTTTGGCGATATTCGGATGATCCATCATCGCCAGCGCCTGGCGTTCGGCCTCGAAACGGGCGATCACCTGCCTGGTATCCATACCCAGCTTGATGATCTTCAGGGCGACCTTGCGGCGGATCGGCTCTTCCTGCTCCGCCATGTAGACCACCGCCATCCCGCCCTCGCCGATTTTCTCCAGCAGCTTGTACCGCCCGATGACCGTGCCCGGTCCCTCGGTCAGCGGGAGATCGGCCGGCGTGAGGGCCGGACCCACGAGGGGTGCGTCGGGGATGTCGTTGGCCTCTTCGTGAGCCGCGAGCAATGCCTCTACCTTTCTGCGCAGCTCGGCATTACCGCGACATGCCGCGTTCAGGTAGGCCCGTCGTTCATCCGCCGTGCCTTTTTCGAGGGCATTTGCGAAAACCGACTTCATATCCAATGGGGCGTCTGTCATGGCCCTTCTCCATCTCAGCCGCTGCTCGTATTACAATGCGAAATCGTGCGTTAAAACCTGACAGGGAAAATCGCGACAATTGGCAAAAAAATGGGCTTATTGCTACGAGGGCCTATCATTGGCCTTCGGACAATTCCTGGTGCAGCCGGGCCCGGGCATAGGCCCAGTGGCGATAGGCGGTGCGCGGGGAGATCCCCAGCACTTCGGCGGCCTGCTCGAGCGTGAGCCCGACGAAATACCGCAGCTTAACCAGATGAGCCACCTGAGGTTCTTCGCGATCGAGGACGTCCAGGGCTTCGCTTAGCGCGACGAGTCGCTCCGGCGGGACGGTCACCTCGATGCGTTCGACATCCAGATCGACCCTTCCGCGACTGCCACCATGCCGCTGACTTTTCTTGCGACGTGCGTTGTCGACGAGAATCCGCCGCATCGCCTCCGCTGCCGCCGCAAAGAAATGACTGCGGCCGTCCCAGCCCTGAGATTCGTCTCCCGCCAATCGAATGTACGCTTCGTGCACCAGCGCCGTAGCCTGAAGGGTTTGTCCGGGAGGCTCATGGGAGAGCTTCTGCGCCGCCAGGAGCCGCAGCTCCTCATAGACCAGCGGCAAGAGTTCGTCCGTCGCCCTCGCGTTCCCCCGTCTAATGGCGTTCAAGATGCGTGTGACATCACTCATGCCGACTCCCCACCGTTTCAGGCTCCTGACCATCATATTATCGCAGATCAAGACCCGGTCTGCAATCCTCCTTGGCCTGTGACGCCCGGGGGATCTCGGCCCGAGCCCTTACAGGTTGCGGGTGGCGTTGATCGATTTCCGGTCTATAGTTGCGACAACCGCTGTTTGATGCGAATGAAACGCCGTCGGCAGCGGCATCGGCGGGGGAAGTTTAGGTGGGCGAATTCGCCGTGGAGGGCGATGGCGGCGTCGTCGCGGGCGCGGGCGGCGGCGCGGGGGGACTTGAAGGCGCCGACGAAACGTTGCTTGCCGTGGTCCTGGACGCGGGCGTGGTATTTGTCGTCGCCCTTGTGGTAGGCCACGCCGATGTACTTGCAGGAGCCGCCTTGGCGCGGACGCTGGTTGCGGGCGTTTTGCGCGCGGGTGCAGAGGCGGAGGTTGCGTTTCGTGTTGTTCCAGCCGCGGTGGTCGATGTGGTCGACGACGAGACCCTTCGGGGCGGTCATGATCACGCGGTGCATGCGGAGCTGACGCCTGCCGTCGGCGCGGACGGCGTAGAAGGTGTTCGACTGCCGCGAGGCGCACCATTTGTGCCGGGCCAGGGCTTCGTAGTCCTCCGGGTCCACCCGCGCGAACCTGCCCTGCGTCAGCGGGATTCGGCGAAAGGGATAGCCCCACACGACCCGGCGTGCGAGCAGCAGCAGCGGGGCGATCCGCTCTTCGAGGAAGATCTGGATGGCGAACAACAGGTTGCTGATGGGGGGCGCGCCTCCGCATCGAAACCACGGCGGACGGGCTGTTTTCTCGCGTCGCGGCCGGCCTTATGACGGGGGCGAGGCCGGCCCCAAAACCCGCCGGAGGAAAAATCTGTTCCTCCACTATTGGCGAGAAACTGCACGAATTTTGCGAAAAAAATGAAGAACGACGTCCTGCCAATTCGCGTAAGTGCATGTGGATAATGAAAATAAAAAAATTTTGCATGTCACCGGGATTGGGTTTTGAAGTGGTGCACGAATTTTGCTATTCCCACTTGCGGTGGGGTGTATTTTGTGCGGTCGGGGCGGGCGGTTCGGCGCTGCGGCCGGCGAAAGAAATGCCGGAAATGCCATGACGCGGCGGACGGATTATGGTACAAGTGGCGGGGGCAGGGGGCTTTCGGCCACACGCGGGAGCGGCTGGTTCTGTCTCGATGAAACTGATATCTCTGTACAAGGAGGCCATTTTGGCAAAAAGTCACTACAGTTACGAAAAACGCAGACGAGAGATGGCAAAGAAGAAGAAGAAGGAGGAGAAGCGCGAACGCAAGGAGGCCAAGAAGAATCCGCCGGCGGAAGAAAACGCCGAATTGTCCGTGCCTGAGGGAGAGGCTCCTGCGGAATAAAAGAACCCCGCCGCCCGCGTTGCGGCGCGGCGTTGTCCTTGTGTCAACTGCGATTCCCGGCTATGATGTGTCGTGATGTTTCGGCTTGAATGTCCATCCTGGAATAGTTGGAGATCGTTGTGATGCATCGAATGTTTGTGCTGCTGGTCTTGTCTTGTTTGGTCGTGGGGTGTTCCAGTTCCTCGAGAAGTTCGGATGGTTCAAAGGACAAGGCCGTGCGGTGCGCGCGGGCCTGGAAGGCCAAGGGATTCGATTTCGATCCCAATACGATGACGTGTGACCAAATGTACGCTCAGGCGCAGGCGTTGCGCAACGCGGCGTACTGGGAGAGACGCGGCTACGTCTTCAACGCCGAGACGATGACGGCCAAAGAAATGGATCGCCAAGCCGTCGAGCTGAGACGTCGGGGAATTCGGTGGTACCGCGATCCGAGCCTGCCCGGAGGCGATGTGGCTCCGAAGTCGCAAGAACGCGGGCGATCGGTGCGCGACGTCAGGAAGCTGTGGCTGGAAAAGGCCACCCTCAAGCAGGTGCGTGCGAAGTACCCGCAATATGACGACCTCGACGACGTGATGCTGGCCCGCAGAATTCACGCGACCTATTTTAGCGAGACACCCTACGAGGAATTTGCCCAGCGCTTCCTGCGGCGGCGGTAGTCGTTTCCGGGTCTCTCCGTCCGCGGCGCCGAGTTCGGGTCGAGCGGGCCTTTCGTTCGCGCCTTTGCACCATCAGCGAGACGGGTTGAGATTTGCGGTTATCGTGGTAAGGTATTGTGCATCCGAGCGGCGCGCAGGCGTCCGGTGGGCGTCCGGCGTTCGACCGATGCGTGGATGACAGGAGATCGTACCATGAGCAAAGACGTTCGTTGGGCTATGTGTGCGGTGTGGATTTGTGCGGCGGCGCTGTGTCCCGCGGGGACGCGCAGTCCCGCTGTGGTCTGGGAGGACCTGCCCCTGATCCGAGCGGGTGTCAAGACCCGGTCCTACAGTTCCTACAATCCGACCGGGCGGACGTACCGCGACTTCATGAACTATACGCGCGTCGCCGGCGGCGAGTACGAGCTGGCCCTGGACTACGGCTCCGGAATGCTGGTGCAAATGTGGTCTACCGGCATCGGAAATGTCTTCGGCACGGGCGAGGTCGGCGACGTCCTGCTGTACCTCTCGTCGCGCGCGACGCCGAAGTACCGCCAGCCCTGGGACAGCTACTTCGTCAACGACGTGCCGGCGCACCCGCAGCCCTTGTGGGGCAAGTTCCACGTCGCCCGCTGGGGATTTCCGTGCCTCGGCTTCTCGGATCGCTTCCAGGCGACCTGCACCGACACGCCTCACTGGTACCAGTTCACCTGCCACTTCTACCGCGAGCCGCGTTTCTCCGAGACGCTCACGCCCGAGCAGTTGAAGGCCTGGAACGCAAAGGTCGCCGCCGCACCGGGGACGTTTCCCGGGCGCGACCGGGGCCACCGGCGCACTCGCCAGAGCCTCACCCTCGCGCCGGCGGCAAAGGAGCTGATATTCGCCCGGAACGGCGACGGCGTCGTGCGGTCGATGCGACTGAAGACCTCGGACGTTTCGAGCGAGGTGCTGGACAATCTGTGGGTCGAGATCCGCGTCTTTGCGCTGGCCGAGCCGGCGGTCTACGTCCCGGCGTCCGTCTTTTTCGGCGGCTACGTCAAATCGCCGATGGACCGGGCCCGAGGGCTTCCGTGCGGCTACGACGGGCAATGGCTGTACTTCTATTTTCCCATGCCGTTTTGGGAGTCGATGCGGGTGCGGCTGGAGAATCGCTCGGCCCGCGATGTCACCGTCTCGTACGATCTGGGCTGGTCGGATGCGAATCCCTACCCGGTCGCAGGCGCCGGCGTGTTCCGCATGCAGTACAACGACGGCATTCTCGTGAAGAAAGGACAGCCCGACTTCGCCCACCTCCACATACGCGGAAGCGGGCACATCGTCGGCACCTCGGCCAATCTGGCCGGCAGCATCGAGGGCAACTTCCGCACCTACATCGACGGCAGCAGGACCCCCGCCATCGAAACCACCGGCGGCGAGGACTACTTCTGTCACGCCTTCGGAATCCGCGTCCAGTTGCAGACCCCGTTTCACGGCGGACTCAACGACAAGATCGGCTACCGCTTCCACATCGCCGACTACGTGCCGTTCCAGAGCGAAATCTCCTTCGGCCAGGACCACGCCCACAACTTCACCCACGATTGCGACGGGACCTTCCGCAGCGCCGTGTTCTACTACCGCAATCCCGTGCCCGTACTGCAACTGACGGATCATCTGGACGTGGGCGACGTTGATTCCGAGAAGGAGCACGGGTACAAGGTGGCGGGGGACAGGGTGCGTCTGCAATCCGAGACTGCCTGCTACGAGGGCAATTACACCGAGCCGATCGCCGATGCGGGCCGCTGGACCGACGGGGAATCGACGTTCCGCGTGCAGATCGATCCCGACAACGACGGCGTGCGCCTCCGCAAGCGAATCAACCACCTGGTCTATCACCAGAGCGTGGACGTCTTCGTCGACGACAGGCCCGCCGGGGTGTGGTTCGAGCAGGGCTCGCAGTATCATCTGTTCCAGGAGAAGAAAGAATCGCGCGACTACCAGCCGGCAGGTTACCGGCCCGACTGGAACGCGATCGACAAACGTTTCCGCGACACGGAGTTCGAGATTCCCGCCTCCCTGGCCGCCGGCAAATCGTCGCTTACGCTGCGCCTGAAAACGCGCGGCTCCCTGGCGGCGGTCGAACCGGGCGACGCGGGTCTGACCAACGAATATCAGTACTGGGTATATTCCTATCGCACGGCCGGGTTCGACTGAAGCTCGCGCCACGGCACCGCTGCACGAATCGAGGACAATCATGAGCAGACGACGAAAATCGATGCATTCACTCTATGTTCTGGCGTTGTTCCTGCTGGCACCGGCGGGTTTGTTCCCAAACGTTGGAGCTCAGGAAGCGAAAGAGAACTGTCTGTGGTACAAGCAGCCGGCGGGCAAGTGGGAGGAGGCTCTGCCGTTAGGCAACGGCCGCCTGGGGGCGATGGTCTTCGGGACCGTGCCGAAAGAACGCCTGGCGCTGAACGAGGAGAGCCTGTGGGCCGGAGCGCCGCTGGACGTGTACCCCGAAGGCTTTGCCGGGCATCTCAAGGAGCTCCAGCGGCTCGTCCTGGAGGGCAAGATCGCCGAGGCGCGTCAGTTCGGTGTCGAGAAGCTGACGAAATCGCCCACCTCGTTCCGTTCTTATGAACCGCTGGGCGATCTGTGGATTGAGATGGACCATGGCGGCGCGGTGCGCGAGTATCGCCGCGAGCTCGACCTGGCTACGGGCGTGGCACGCGTGCGTTACTGCGTGGGAGACGTGCAGTTCGAGCGGGAGATCTTGATCTCGGCGGTGGACGACGTGCTGGCCGTGCGGCTCCGGGCCGACAAGCGGGGGGCGCTGCGTGCAAAGATTCGCCTGGCCCGTCCCAAGGATGCCACGATAACGACGGCCGGCGACAACCGTCTGCACATGGACGGGCAGATCGTGGACGTGCCCGCGCCCGAAGGACATGACGACAACCCGGGCGGGTCGGGCCCGGGGGGTAAGCATATGCGATTCGCCGGGCGTCTTTTCGTGCAGGCGCCGAGTGGCCACGTCAAAGCCGATGCCGACGCGCTGGTTATCGAAGGCGCCGACGAAGCGGTGATTCTGTTCACCGCGACGACGGATTTCAGCCTGGAGAAGATGAACTTCGACCGCGCGATCGATCCGGGGCAGAAGGCCGATGCCATTGTCGCCGCGGCGGCGCGGAAGTCGTGGGCACAACTGCGGCGCGACCATGAGGCCGAACACGGTTCGTATTTCAACCGCGCCTCCCTCGACTTGGGCGGCGAAGCGGCCAACGAGGCGCTGCCCACCGACGAGCGATTGGAGGCGGTCAAGAAGGGCGGCGCCGACAACGGCCTGATGGCGCTCTACTTCCAGTACGGACGCTACCTGCTGATGTCGAGCTCGCGGCGCCCGGGCCGGCTGCCAGCCAACCTGCAAGGCGTCTGGAGCAAGCGGATGTGGGCGCCGTGGGAGGCGGACTACCACCTCAACATTAACCTGCAAATGAACTACTGGCCCGCCGATCTGTGCAACCTCTCCGAGACGATGGACCCGCTGGCCGACTGGTTCGAGCGGTTGGCCGAGAAGGGGAGGGTCTCTGCCCGGAAACTCTACGGCGCGCGGGGCTGGGTGGCGTTTACCACCGCGAATCTGTTCGGCCGAACCACGCCCGGCGGCTCCAACAAAGGCTCTCAGTTCCAAAACGGCGTGCTGGACCCGCTGGCCGGCGCGTGGATGGCGATGACGCTATGGCGTCACTATGAATTCACGGGCGACCGGGAGTTTCTCGCCGGCCGGGCCTATCCGGTGCTCAAGGGCGCCAGCGAGTTTCTGCTCGACTATCTCGTCGAGGACGACGACGGGACGCTGCTGATCGTCCCTTCGACGTCTCCCGAGAATGCCTACGCCCACCCGGTGACCGGCAAGGCCGTGCGGATCACGCGGGGTTCGACCTACCACACCTCCATCGTGCGCGCGGTGTTCGACGCGGTGATACAGGCGTCGCGCGTTCTCGGTCGCGACCTCGAACATCGTGCGACCTTGACGGCGGCACTGAAGAAGCTTCCGGCCGTGAAGATCGGCAGCGACGGGACGATCCAGGAATGGATCGAGGACTACGCCGAACGCGAGCCGGGCCACCGTCACATCTCCCATCTGATCGGCCTGCATCCGTTTTCGACGATCACGGCGCAGGATCGCGAGCTGTTTGCCGCGGCCCGCAAGACGATCGAGCGACGCCTCAGCCACGGCGGCGGACATACCGGCTGGAGCCGCGCGTGGATCGTCAATTTCTACGCGCGTTTTCGCGACGGTGACGCGGCCTACCAGCATTTCCTCATGCTCCTGCGCAAGAGTACGCTGACGAATTTGTTCGATACGCATCCGCCGTTTCAGATCGACGGAAACTTCGGCGGCTGCGCCGGCGTCGCCGAGATGCTGTTGCAGAGCCACGATGGGACGGTGCATCTACTGCCGGCTCTGCCGGCGGCCTGGAAGGATGGTTCGGTGTCGGGTCTGCGGGCCCGGGGCGGTTTCCTCGTGGACATCGCCTGGCACGACGGCCGGATCGCTTCCTATCGAATCGAGGCCACCCGTCGCGCCACGCTCAAGCTTCGCGTGGGCGACCGGTCGATCAGGCGAGACATGAATCCGGGCGAGATCCTGCGTCAATGACCTGAGGTTCGATTCGCGCTGCCGGTCGATTTGCGCGTGATGCCAGGCTCTGTGTTTGCCGTATTTCGCGTGTTTGTGAAAAGATTCTGGCATGCGCGTGGCAGTGTCAAGCGTCAGTTTGGCGATGGGGGACTTGGCGGCTGCGTGTGGCGCTATACAAGCCCCGGGCGGTGAGCCATCGTCAAGGCCTTCGGCCTTGACGCTGCCACCCGTTGCTCAATTTGCCCGCCATGTCAGGGGCTGTCTTGCCGCATTTCGCCAAATTTACATTTTAGACTTGACAAATGGGAGTTTGGTGATACAATTTCCCGCGATGCGGGGATTGACATCATGGGCCGGCTGCGCCGAGGCCATGTAGCACGCCGAGCGGGGAGGCCAGCCTGTATGTTATCTTGATACCTCTGGAGGAGGTCCGAGGAGTGTCTTCGGCTTGAGGACCGTGTGTTGATTCTGCGGTTGGGTTGCGCGCCGGCGGCGACGCGGACGAATCGAGAGGAACCGACAAGGAAGGTTTGCAACTCGCAAGGACAAGGAGGTTGGGAAATGGCCAAGAAGTGGTTTTTGCTGGTGGTTCCGGTGATGCTGGTCGTTGCGACCGGCAGCACGGCCGTGGGACAGTCCGGCCCCGATCCGCAAGGTCCCTGGCTGGGAGGCTATGGCGCGACAGTCGGCCAGGCAACGGGTGTCGGAGTGGGCATTGTCGAACAAATTATGGCCAACGCGCCGGTTCCAAGAGGTATCGCGATCGCCCCGGGCCTTAGCGAGGACATGCGGACGCGTCTGATGAATCGCGAGTCCGTGGCGGCGGCCGTGGGTGTCGCCGCGGAGCTGCGAGAGCGTCTGATGGCCCAGAGGGCTTTGGGCATGGCGGCGCAAGTTCCGGCATCCATTCAGGAACGTCTGATGAATCGCCAGTCCGAAGGCGCCGCCGTGGGCGTTCTGGAGCAGGCCTCGGAGAAACTGACGACGCAGGGGGTCCTTGACGCCGCGACCGACATTGCCGCCTCCGTCCAGGCACGCCTGGCCAACGGCGAGTCGATCGGAGCCAGCATCGCCATTCCTGCGATGGCGCAGGAGCGCCTGATGGATGCTCTCGGCGCCGGTACTCCGTAAGGCGGACCGTCGGAACCTCTCGCGCGCAACGTGTCACTCGACACAGGTGTCGAAAACGCGGACGGTCTTCCAGTTGTCCTTGTTTTCGGCGATGAAGGTGTGGTGATCCTCGGCCTCCTGGTACCGGTCGTGGTGCGCCTTGGTCTTGAAGACAATGTGCAGGCCGACTCATCGAAAAATGTGACGAACTCCGGGAAGAAGGATTCGAACGTGGGGTATTTGTCCCTGTTTGCCTCGTACGTTCCGAGCCGGTCGCTCAGTTTTCTTGTCCAGACGAATCCCTTGCCGGTCTCTTCATCGAGGTAGTGTTGCAGGGACTCCGGCTCAAATGAACTTCGCATGTAACTGGCCACGCAGGCCCGGACGGCGGACTCGTACATCAACGCCCGCCAGTCTTGATAGCCTATCCGTTGCATCAAAGGAGCCTTGGCGGCATAGAGCTTTTCCCCGGCTGGCTGGAGCTGCTCCATGTACTTGTCCACAACGGGATTGGCGAAGGAATGGCAGAACTCATGCGCGATGATCTCCAACTTCCCGGGGCGAAACACGGGATTGCCGTCCGCATCGGGCAAGGGCATGCCGACGATGGCATACTTCTCATGGATTGTACCGGCGGCGAATCTCAGCCCGTAGTTACTGGAGCCGTTAAGGAATCCCAGCACGAGCCTCAAATCCCCCATTTCTTCGACGCCGAAGAATTCACCGAGCCACGTTTGCAGCTCGTATTGTGCCATCACGGCCCGGCAGGAACGAATGCCCGTTTCGTACAGCGCCGTATGGGCCTCGTAGAATTCATTGAATTTCGTTTCGGCGGCGAACCGTCGGAGCTGCTCCAGGAATTCCGCCGTCTCCCGTTTCTTCCAGCGGCCATCGAGTCCCCAGGGCCATCGTTCGAAAGTCTTTCGAGGGCGGAAATCGCGATCGATGTGTATCGCCAGTGACATCGGGCCGTCGGCACTCATCCGGCGTGTGCCGCGAAGTTGGACGGCAAGCTTCACCGCCCGGTGGTCGTCGAAATCGCCGAAGTGCCTCTCGATGTCCCTGACGTACGATCGTATCCGCCCCTGGTTGTATTCATAGTTGCCGGCCAGGCGAAAGACGATCCCGACCAGCTCCACCCGCGGATCGGTCTCGATGGTGATAGCAGCGACCTTCGGCCCGGGCTTTCGCAGAGGATTGTCGATGGCGCCCACAGTTGAAGGCAGGCCAATGCTATAGACCAGCGTGACAACCGGAACCAAAAGAGCTTTGGCAATCTGCGGTACCCTGTTTCTACTCATTTGACCTGCCTTTGACGTGCTGTTTTTGTGTTTTTGTTTCAGTCTTTCGATACGTCCTATTGTGTTGCCTTCCTGGTGTACTCGTCCAAGAAGTCGACGAATTCCGGGAAGAACGATTCGAATGTGGGGTATTTGTCCCCATTGCTCTCGTACTTTTTGAGAAAATTGGCTATGTCTTCGGTCCAGACGAATCCGGCCTTGACCTCGTCCTTCAGAAAATAGTCCTTATACATTGGCTCGAATGAGTGACGCACAAAACATGCGACACAAGCCCGCGTGGCCGTCTCGTACATTACCGACTCCCACTTTGGGTAGCCTCCCATTCGCATGGCCGGCCCGTGAACCGCAAAGAGCCTTTCTCCGGCCGGTTGTAGTCGGTCCATGTACTTTTCCACGACAGGATTGGCGAAAGAATGGCAAAACTCGTGGACAGTGAGCCCTAATTGTATGGGGCGAAACATCACAGTGTTCGCCGGATCGAATGGACGCATACCGACGATGGCGTATTTCTCACTGATTTCGCCGGTTTCGAATCGTACGCCGTAGTTGAAGAATCCGTTGACAAATCCCAGCACCAGCTTCAAATCGCCGCAATCCTTGACTCCGAAGAAGTCGACCAGCCATTTTTCAAGATTGAGTGGGCCGATCAAGTCTTTGCAGCTTTGGATCCCCGTCTCGTAGATGTCTCTTTGGGCTTTGAAGAACTCATTGAACTTTGTCTCGGCGGCGAATTGCCGGAGTTTCTCCAGGAAGTCGGCCGTCTCCTGTTTCTCCCATCGGTAAGTAAGTGTAGAAGGCCATTCTTCGTCAGTCTTCCGCAAGCGGTAATTACGGTCGATATGGACAGCTAACGACATCGGGCCGTCACAGCTCATGAGATGTGTGTTGCGAAGCCGGACAGCCATCTTGACCACCGGGTGATTGTCGAAATCACCGAAGTGCTTTTCGATCGCCTTGGCGTACGGCTGCAGAGTACCGTCGTTGTATTCAGGATTGCCCGCCAGACGAAAAACGATTCCGATCAACTCAACCCGGGGGTCTACCTCGATCGTGATCTTGCCGACATTCGCGCTATACACCGCAGTTGGATTGTCGACAGCAAGAGCGGATGAAGACAAAGCGATGCTTAAAACCAGTAAACTGATTGCTGCCGGCCTCTTCTTCATGCTCCCTGAAATCCTCGTATTGCAGAAGTCCATATTCTCCAGGGTGACGTTTGGTTTTGCGATTTCATAGTTCTTAGTGTTTCTGTTCATTGTATCTCTCCCGGAATGTTTGTTGCCATGGTCCTGTTTCAGCCTTTCCGCGTGTCCTACCGTGCAGTCTTGCCGGCGATGAGCATTCGCTTTTCGGTGCGGACCACACGCTCGCCGTTCGGTTTGCTTTGTGGCTGCTTCATGATGGACCCCTTTCCTGTGGGTTTCCCTGCAGGGCACCTCTCTGGTGCATCCGCATAGATAGTCGTGGCAGAAGGGGAATATTTCCGTGTTTTTCATGCGTCCGATCAGGGGAAATAGCGGCGAGTCGAAATGCCGGTGCAAACGGTGGGAGGAAGACCCGGCGCCGGCAGGGCCACGGAAAGACGTCGATTTTGGCGGCGACAAGGGTCCGGCCGGCCGTATATAATGCCCGTTTGGCGTGTTTCATGGACTACACGCGTCAGTAGCAATCTGTTTTAAGAAGGAGCTCGAAATGAAGAAGATGTTGGTTTTGACGATGGTAAGTGTCGCTTTCTTGCTGTCCTCGTGCAGTCAGACGGCGTCGGTTCCGCCGAAGACGCACCCGAAGGCGGCGCAATGGCAGGATTTGTTTGCCCCGGATTTGTCGGACGCGCTGTATCCGGCGGGCGTCTGGACGTTCGAGGACGGCGTCCTGACTGCCAGCGAGGACCAGGTGATCTGGACGAAGAAGGATTATGACAATTTCATCGTCGACCTTGAGTTCAAGACCGACAAGGGGACCAACAGCGGTGTGATCGTCTATTGCACCGATATGAAGAACTGGATTCCGAACTCCGTCGAGGTCCAGATCGCCGACGATTTCGCCGAGCAGTGGGCCAACAGTCCCAAGACCTGGCAGTGCGGCGCCATCTTCGGCCATCTGCCCGCGAGCAAGAGCATGGTCAAGCAGCCGGGCCAGTGGAACCGCATGACCGTGACGTGCAGGGACCGGATGATCTACGTCATGCTCAACGGCGAGCCGGTCACCGAGATGAACATGGCCCTGTGGACCAGCGCCAAAACGAATCCCGACGGCAGCGAGATTCCTTCGTGGCTGAGCACGCCCTTCGCCGAGCTTCCCACGCACGGGCACGTCGGCTTCCAGGGCAAGCACGCCGGCGCCCCGATCTATTTCCGCAACATGAAGATCAAGAAAATCGACTGACGCGAAACGCGCCGATGCGCAATCACCCGTGCGGTATTGATGCGGGATAGATACAAGGCCTGGCGGCACGCCGTCGGGCCTTGTTTTGTGGCTCATTCGGTTTTCGGATACTTTGGGATCGACAGCAGGCAAAGACCGCCGATGCCGTCGGCGGCCCCCTGGCACTTTTCACTTTCCGGCGGCAACGGTAGGGTGGGGCTTGCCCCACCATCCTCTCTACATTCTTTTTTGGCTCATCCGAAAACCGGATGAGCGCACGCGGCATTCTCCGCGTGGGTTGAGAACCCACCCTACTGCTGCTCCTCGACGCGATTGGGGGGCGGGAATTCCGGATGCCTCGGTCGTTTCCTGGATTCCTGTCTGTGCAGGGGTGACAGAGTCGGGTTTTCACGCCGTAGTCTGCGATGGCCAGAAAGGATGGTGGGGCAAGCCCCACCCTGATATGGAACGACCTTCGTCAAGGGTAAATATTCGATTGTTTTCGTTTTCGACTACATCTTTTCTCTGAAAATGCTTTGGGGCAGGCGGCTTCGACGATGCATC
>Ga0272441_10010541_pt1 | contig 13957 bp, 12 predicted proteins | sample SSMProp6N_FD_193582 | JGI IMG/M metagenome (GOLD analysis project Ga0272441, IMG submission 193582) | Marine sediment archaeal communities from Little Sippewissett salt marsh, Falmouth, MA, United States - SSM-Prop-6N | ecosystem: Environmental > Aquatic > Marine > Wetlands > Sediment ... | reverse complement strand
CCGGTTCCTTCCGATCGGCCTTCTCCTTCTTGATCACGAAATTGACGTTGACCAGGGTTCCCATCGTCTGGGAGAGTGAATCACTGATGACGGAAATATAATTTTCAACAAGCCAGTCTTTGAAAAATTTATTCGGTACGGAAAGATAGATGTTATTCTCCTCAACGGACAAAATAGTGATCGGTTTGATCCAGGTTTCAAAATTCTGCTGACTTATTTTTTCTTTAATTATTTTAGTACTTTCGAACCAGTATGATTCCACAAACCCTAACCTCTATTAACAACGTTATAAACACCTGTTGATAAGCAGCGTTGACGGTACCTATCCTTGCACAATGAGACGAATCAGTCGATCAAGATCGTCATTCGAGGTAAATTTAATTTCGATCGAACCTCCCTTGCGGGATTGCCGGATCTTCACCTTCGACATACAGTATTTTGAAAGCCGTTCCTCTACTTCGATGATTGCGTAATCCCTGGTTGCTTTCCCGTCGGGACGCGGCGCGGTGATCATCTTTTTGATGAGTTTTTCCGTTTCCCGTACACTCAGGTTTTTCCGTATAACTTCCTTTAATGCCGACACCTGTGCCGCCTCGGTTTTCAGTGTGAGGAGCGACCGTGCGTGACCCGCCGATATCTTTTTCTGAACGATGGCCTCCTTTGCCTCACGGGGCAGTTTCAAGAGCCGGAGGGAGTTCGTAATCGTCGACCGTTCCTTTCCGACGCGGTGCGAAATGTCTTCCTGGGAAAGGTGAAAGTTATGTGCCAGTGTTTCGTACGCCTGGGCCTCTTCCAGCGGATTCAATTCCTCCCGCTGAATATTTTCTATGAGCGAGAGCTCGGCAAGATCGCGGTCTTCCGCCTCTCGAATCACAATCGGTACGTCCTTCAGCCCCGCCGCCTGGGCGGCCCTCCATCGCCGCTCACCGGCGATGATTTCGTACCCCGTTGTGTCTTTCCTGACGATAATGGGTTGTATGATACCGTTTGTCTTGACGGAAGCGATAAGATTTTTCTTTTCTTCACCGCCAAACTCCTTGCGGGGCTGGAACCGGTTCGGCCGCAGTTCTTCTATGCCACAGACCGTAAATTTCGGTTTTTCCGTTCCATCATCCACAAGATCGGTAAAGATTGCGCCGAGTCCCTTTCCTAAGGCATTTCGCTTTGTCATTTATATCCTTCCGTTTGCTAAGATCTCCTGTGCAAGTTCCATGTAACAGACAGCCCCGCGCGAGTTGATATCATACAGAATGATGGGTAACCCGTGACTGGGACTTTCGGAAAGCCGAACATTTCTCGGAATAATGGTCTTGAATACCCGCTTGCCGAAATATCTTCTCACCTCTTCGGAAACCCGGTGCGAGAGGCGGTTTCGCGTGTCAAACATGGTCAGCAGAATACCCGCCAGCGACAACGAAGGATTTAAACGCGCCTGAACCAGTTTCACCGTATTCAGCAATTGACCGAGACCCTCCAGAGCAAAATATTCACACTGAAGTGGAATGATAATATGATCGGATGCGACAAGAGAGTTAACAGTCAAAAAACCAAGAGACGGAGGACAATCAATTATAATAAAGTCGTAAAGACTGTCAATGTTTTTCAGGATACGGCGCAGCTTCTTCTCGCGGTCCTGCAGGGATACGAATTCAACTTCCACCCCGATGAGATCCCTGTTGGCGGGAATGATGTCGAGCGTGCCGATGTCCGTCTCCACGATGGCATCTTCCGGGGGGATTGCACCGATCAGGACGTGATAGAGGTTCTGTTCCTGAATCCGGTTCGAGTCGATGCCCACGCCATTGGTCGCGTTTCCCTGAGGGTCGCAGTCGATGAGGAGGGTTTTTCGCTCTGCTGCGGCCAAACACGCCGCCAGGTTGATGGCCGTCGTTGTTTTACCGACGCCTCCTTTCTGATTGGCTATCGAGATAGATTTTCCCACGTTTCTACAATTCTTTTGTTGAATTTTAACGGACTAATACCGACGAGAATCTAACACAGAACTGGTGATTTGAGAAGGGATAATTTACGGTCCCCATTCAGCGGGATTTTACGTAGAGTGCAATCGTGCGCATGTCTCCCGTGACCGGAAGTACGAGCCTGTGCAGGGCCTGCAGAGTGAGCTTTTCCGCTGCGGCCGCTCGTGCACTCAGCTCTATCTCATCGTCGGCGGACCGTCCCTTCATAGCCATCAGAACGCCCCCGGGCGACAAAAAGGGAGCCGCCGCGGCAATCAGATCGGGCAGCTTGAAGAGGGCACGTGACGTAACGATGTCGAAACCCTGCACATACCCTTCGTTCCGGATGATATCTTCCACGCGGCTGTTGAGAACGGTGACGTGATCGAAGGAGAGTTCCCGGACCACCGTTTTCAGAAAGGAGGCCTTTTTCCGCGATGATTCAATCATGGTGACGTCGAGATCGTCAACGGCGATTTTCAGGGGAATGCCGGGAAACCCCGCGCCCGATCCGATGTCGAGAAGGCGGATCTTTCGGGAGGGGAGGAGGGGAACCAGGGTCAGTGAATCGACGAAATGCTTGATCGGGATGTCCTGGTCCGATTTGACGGAGACGAGTGATATTTTTTCGTTCCAGAAAAGGAGTTCCCGATGATACCGCATGAACTGCCGGAGTTGGTGGTCATCGAGCACGACCCCGATTTCCCGGGCGGCCTCTCGAATCGTCTTTTTCAGAATTTCCATAGGGGCGCCGTCACGATAGATTTGATTACCGCGCCATTTTAGGCTATGAAGAGTTCCCGCGCAACAAGAATAACAGCGTCGGGCATGGGAGGAGGAGTGTGAGACATTCAATGGATCTACGTGCGAACATGGAAAATGTCGCCATTATCCTCAACAGGCCGAAGTATCCCGGGAACATCGGCTCGGCGGCGCGATGCGCGAAAAATATGGGCATTGACCGACTGATCGTGGTGAGTTCCTCCGGCTATGAGGCGGACCAGATACGGATGATGGCCACGCACTGTGCGGGCGATATCGTCGAGAACATAGCCTATGTCGCCACATTGCGTGAGGCTCTGGCAGGGTTCCACTATGTCGTGGGTACGACGGCACGGGTGGGACGAACCATCCTGAAACGTCACATGGTGGAACCGTCGACAATGGGGGAAAAACTGGTCGATATATCCCAGAACAACACCATTGCACTCCTTTTCGGTCCGGAAGACCGGGGTCTGACGAACGAGGAACTGCGATTCTGCGATCTCCTTGTTACGATCCCCACGGCGGGGACGATGCGTTCCATCAATCTGTCGCACGCCGTTATGATCATCTGTTACGAGGTTTTTCGGGCACGACACCCGTCGCAGGTTCAGTTTACGCCACGCCGTGCCGACGTCGGCGAGATGGAAAACATGTACGAACATATGAAGGACATCTTCCTGAAAATCAATTTTATCAATCCCGAAAATCCCGATTATTTCATGATCAATATTCGTAACTTTTTTTCGCGGATGAACCTGACGTCCCGGGATGTCAAGATACTGCGGGGCATCTGTCACCAGATCGACCTCTATGGCCAGGGAAAAACAAAAGACTTGACAAGAAGTGACGGAAAACTTAAGAAATCCGAATAGTAAGGGACTTCATAGGGCAGTAGGACCGACCCGGGCGGTCCCGCGCAGAGGCGGTATCAGGGAACGATGCCCTGACGGTGGTGTGAGAGTGATTGTCAACAGACTGATTATAGAGGAATATTACCGGTCATTTTCCCCGGAACTGCAGCATGCCGTCGAAAACGCGGCGGAACGGATCATCCGGGTGAAGAAAAAAGGCGGACGGGTGGCCGTGCATCTGGAGGGGAGGGTGAACGTCCATGAGGGAGTGACGACCCTCGTGGCGGAACTGATGTACCGGGGTATCGTCGATGCCGTGTTGACGAGCGCCGCCATCGTGAATCACGAAATGTCGGGTGTGCTCGAACGGGTCAAACAGGTCCAGTGGCAAGACCTGGCAGGCCATGCCGATCTGATTCCCCGCAACGGTCTTTTCGAGATCACCCTGCTCTCGCCAGCGCTGATGGAACAGATAGGGCAGGAAGTAGCGATCGACATCAGTTTTTATCGCGCCCTTCTCAGTGCACCGGGCGAAGTGGTGGTGCGGGTGGCGGGTCACCGCGCCTATCCCGGCGGGCTCCGAACCGAAGTCATGGCGCGGGATGTGGGAGCGTGGTCAAGGAAGTGTGGCGTTCCCTTCGAACAGGTGGTAGGCTATGGTGCCGATTCAATGACCATGATCGGTGCCGGTGCACGGCTCGGACTTCCGGTCCTCGTCACGATTCCGAACCTTGCGCAGGGTGGTGCCGTCGGTCTCGCGGTCGGTGACTCGATAGCCCTTTCGGAACGTGCCCGCCGCATCGGCCAGGTGGTGGACGGAGCGACACTCATAATCGAGTCCGGCGTCGAAAGCCCGGGGAATGTATACGGAGGGCCCTTCGAGACCTCATCGGGCCAGGGATTGTGGACGGGATGGCAGGGTGGGTGGACCTACTCGAATGAGGGAATGTCTCTCCTGCGCATCAATTCCGCATCCGGGGAAAGGGCCGGTGTCGATGACGGACCCGGTCCGGATCCTGTCCCGGGGTGGACGGACGGAAGGCATCTCGACGGCGATATCGGCAAGATATGGCCCGTGCTGGCGGTTCGTGTCGCCGATGCGCTGGGTAGCGAACTCGCCTTTATGAGTTACAGCCGTTCGTCGCCGGAGGGCGAGAAGGTGCGTCAATGGATTGTACACAACATACTCCCCGCCGATAAGCAGGCCATTCTCAGGGCCACCACCGGTTTGATGTCGCAGCGGGCAGATGCCGGAAAGAATCGGCGCGGGAAAATATAAAAGGAGAAAACGCCATGATCGTGGTAACGGGCGGTGCAGGATTTATCGGGAGTGCCGTTGTATGGAAACTGAACAATGAAGGAATCGATGATATCCTTATCGTGGACAATCTCGGTTTTTCCGATAAATGGCGGAACCTTGTGGATCGACGGTATGCCGAGTACCTCCACAAGGACAGGTTTCGGACCATGGTCCTGGAAGACCGGGTTCCCTTTCCCGTGGAGGGAATCATTCATCTGGGGGCCTGTTCGTCGACGACGGAACGCGATGCCGAGTACCTGATGGAGAATAATTACCGCTACAGCCGCATCCTCGCGGAATGGGCCGTGAAAAAGGGTCTGCGCTTTGTCTATGCGAGCAGCGCCGCAACCTACGGTGACGGCTCCTGCGGTTTTGCCGATGACGACCGTACCAGCCGGAACCTGCATCCCATCAACATGTATGGGTATTCAAAACAACTCTTCGATCTCTGGGTCCTGAAAAATCAATTGGAACGAACCCTGGTGGGGATAAAATTTTTCAACGTCTTCGGTCCCAACGAATATCACAAGGGGGACATGAGGAGTGTCGTGCACAAATCGTTCGGACAGATCATGGAGACGGGGAAGGTGCGGCTTTTCAAATCCCACCGGCCGCACTACGGAGACGGCGGGCAGCAGCGTGACTTCGTCTATGTCAAGGATTGTGTCGACGCCCTCTGGTGGCTCTATGAACAGCGGACCGTGGCAGGTATTTTCAATCTCGGGACAGGCTGTGCCCGCACCTGGAATGATCTGGTCACGGCCGTCTTTTCCGCCCTGAACCGCGACGCCTGCATCGAATACATCGACATGCCCGAAGCGATTCGTAATCAATATCAATACTATACAGAAGCTTCGATGAATAAGCTGAGAGAGGTGGGCTACAGCCCCCCCTTTCAATCTCTGGAAGAGAGCGTCTCCGATTACGTCACGAACTATCTGATTCCGGGGGACCGGACCCTCTGATCGCCGGCGATGCCGGAAACAAAGAAAATTCCCGGTGACGGGCTTCGGAGGAGGCGCCTCAAGGGTCTGTGAGAGGCCCGCGGAGTCCTTCTTCGCCGGCGATGTTCAGGATACCTGCAGGGTCATTATTCCTTCCGTCGATTCACGTCCCCAGGCGACCCCTGTTACAAAGACACGATCATCTGCATCGGAGGGCTCTTCGTTGAGGAAGGCGGGGCATGACCATCGATCGGGGCTTCCCACACTGCCGGGCCCCTGGGTCAGACCGTTGAATTCGCGGTTGAAAAAATAACGACCCGTGATTAAGATAAGAACAATAAGAAAAGAAACGAAAGCGAGCAACAATGAAGATAGTACGATTTCAGACCCTTCAGGGGGAGGAGCTTTATGGTATTGCCGATCGGGAGGGGACGGGACGGGCCCGCGTCATCCAAGGCGGTATTTACGACGATATTATGGTCACCGACCGGGTGGAAACGGTGGCGAACCTTCTGCCGCCGGTCCTACCGGTCAACATTCTCTGCATCGGACTCAATTACGGCAAACACGCCCGTGAGACAAATATCGCCTATCCCGAGAGCCCCGTGCTTTTTGTCAAGACGACCAATACGGTTATTGGTCACGATGCGCCAATCATGCTCCCGGCGGCGGGAGCCGATCAGGTCGATTACGAGGCAGAACTGGCCGTCGTTATCGGGAGGCGTGGCAAGAATATCACGGTGGCGGAGGCCAGCGACCATATTCTGGGGTATACCTGTGCAAATGATGTAAGTGCCCGGGATTGGCAGATATTCAAACAGAAAAAACAGTGGGCACGCGGGAAAAGTTTCGACACCTTCTGCCCGCTCGGTCCCTGCCTGGTGACGAAGGATGAGCTTCCCGATCCCGATAATCTCCCCATTCGTCTCATGCTCAACGGAACGGTGATGCAGGATGCGAACACGGCGGATATGATCTTCGATGTGGCGTCCATCGTGAGCGATCTGAGCAGGTCCATGACCCTGGAACCGGGGACAGTGATACTTACGGGGACCCCTGAGGGGGTGGGGTTCACACGGGAACCGCCGGTTTTTCTCAGAGAGGGAGACCGGGTGACCGTATCGATCGAGGGGATAGGGGATCTCTCAAACCCCGTCATCAGGGAAGCATGACCGCTCAACGGAGTATATCGTACAATATTTACAGGAACAGGGGAGGATTCAGATGAATTCACAGAACAGCAAAAAAAGATCCATATTTTTATCGTTGCTGATGGTGGCGTTCGTAGGGGCGTTCATCATCTCCTTCGTCGGTGCGGTAAAAGTATCAACGGAAACGCCCGAATTAACGGTACAGAACGCCTACGCGGCTTCATCCGCGTCCGTGCCGGCGGGTGCACCGCTTTCCTTTGCCGATCTGGCCGATGAATTGAAACCGGCGGTGGTGAATATCAGCACCACAAAAACCGTGGTGACGGGGGGTATGGGAAACTTTCGCCACCCCTTCGGGTCGCCCTTCGAGCGCTATTTCGGCGACGATTTCTTTGAGCGATTCTTCGGTAACATGCCGGAACGACGCTTCAAACAGAGCAGTCTCGGTTCAGGATTTATCATCAGTAAAGACGGCTATATCTTCACCAACTTCCATGTCGTTGAAAAGGCCGACGAGATCGTGGTGAAGCTGACCAATGGAGACGAATACAAGGCGACTATACAGGGAACAGACAAGAATACGGATATCGCGCTGCTGAAGATCGAGCCAAAGGAGGACCTGCCGGTGGCAAAACTGGGAGATTCCGAGGCACTGCGCGTAGGGGACTGGGTCATCGCCATCGGCAACCCCTTCGGATTGTCCCAGACGGTGACGGCGGGTATCGTCAGCGCCAAGGGACGTGTCATCGGCGCGGGGCCCTATGACGATTTTATTCAGACCGACGCCTCCATCAATCCGGGGAACAGCGGGGGGCCTCTCTTCAACCTGGGCGGCGAGGTCGTGGGTATCAACACGGCCATTGTGGCACAGGGGCAGGGTATCGGGTTCGCCATTCCCATCGGTATGGCGAAGGAAATCCTTCCCCAGCTGAAGACAAAGGGAAAGGTCGTACGGGGATGGCTCGGCGTATCGGTCCAGGACATTACCGACGAGATCGCGGAAAATCTCAGCCTCAAAACAAAAATGGGAGCCCTGATATCGGACGTCTTTCCTGACGACCCGGCGGACAGAGCAGGGCTGAAAACGGGGGATGTAATTGTCGACGTAGATGGAAATAAAATAAAGAATACCCACGAGTTGCTCGTCGTGATTGCCGGTCTGACCGTGGGGAGGACCGTTGAGATTACCGTGTTGAGAAACGGTACCGAACGAACCGTTGCAGTAGAGATATCCGAGAGGCGGGAGGGAATCGTAAGGACCGAGCTTGAGGAAGAAAAGGAATATTTCGGCATGACCGTGCAGGAAGTGACACCTGAAATCGCCCAGCATCTGGAGCTCCCCGTCGATTCGGGGGTGATCGTGACCCAGGTGGAAAGCGGCGGTCCCGCGGAAGGGGCAGGCATACAGGAGCGGGATATCATACTCCAGGTCAACAGGGCGCGCATCACCTCCCTGAAGGAATACGCGACGGTCATGGAAAAAGCGAAATCGAAGGACAGCGTCCTGGTCCTCATACAGCGTGGAGATTCCAAGTTTTTTGTGGTGATCAACAAGTAGGCACCAGGTAACGGGAGGAGAGGGGACGGAGACGATGTTTGTTCGCCCCCTCTCACCGGCGACCTGATCCGACGGAGGGAGCCCGGGGGTTCCACGAAGGATTCCTCTCCGTGGTTACGAGAATTTACAGCAGGATAAAATTGAAACACCAACTCACGGTACTCTATACCATTCTGGACAACCACTTCGGGCCGCTCAACTGGTGGCCGGGCGAAACGCCCTTTGAAATCGCCGTCGGTGCGATACTGACGCAGAATACGAACTGGCGCAATGTGGAGCGCGCCATACAAGGGCTCAAATCGGCAGGATTGCTGCAGCCGGGTCCGCTGCTTGAGACGGATGATCACCTGGTTGCCGGGATAATCCGTCCCTCGGGATATTATCGGATCAAGACGAGACGCTTAAAGGCCTTTGTCTCCTTTTTATCCCGTGAATACGGCGGCGAGATGGACCGCATGTTCGAGGACGAACTCTGGGACCTGCGGGCAAAACTGCTGGCCGTCAAGGGGATCGGGGAAGAAACGGCAGACAGCATCCTCCTCTATGCCGGCAATATGCCCGTATTCGTGGTGGACGCCTACACGCGAAGGATACTGAGCCGGCACGGCATCGTCGACGGGGAGTCCCGTTACGGCGAGATACAGAAAATGTTCATGGAGGCGCTGCCGGACGATCCGTCACTCTTCAACCAGTATCACGCGCTGCTGGTCAACACGTGCAAGCAGTTCTGTAAAAAGCGGCCCCTCTGCGACGAGTGCCCCCTGGACAGGTGGACGGCCCATGAAACTGTTTGACCATACCGGTGTAATTCATTTCCATTCGTCCCACTCCTTCGATGGAAGGGTCACCGTTCCGGAGATTATCAACGAGGCTGTGCGGAACGGCCTCGATTTCCTGATGCTGACCGATCACTCCACCCTCGCGGCAAAAGACCGGGAGGGATGGCACGGAACCGTACTGCTCATAGTGGGACACGAAATTTCTCCCCGTTTCAATCACTATCTGGCATTCAACGTTGAAGACCCCTTTATCGTGGAGGAGGACGAGGAGGTGCCGCCACAGGCATATATCGATTATGTGAATGACAAGGGGGGCTTCGGGTTCATCGCACACCCGGACCATGAAGGAACCGAAATGTTTCACGTGAAACATTTTCCCTGGATCGACTGGTCCGTGACCGGTATCGGCGGCATGGGCATATGGGATTTCATGACCGACTGGCAGAGTACGCTTACCAGTTATCCCCGTGCCCTGTTCTCCTTTCTCTTCCCGGCACATGTATTGAAAGGACCGAAGGAAACAACCCTTCGGCGGTGGGATGCCATGACGCGGACCGGAAAGGTGCCGGGAATCGGAGAACTGGACAACCACGAAACCCTGTTTCCCATTGCGGGGCTGCACCTGAAGGCGCTCTCCTTTCGCCGTGCCTTTAAACTGATTCACACACACATCGTGACCGAATCTCCGCTGACCGGCGACAGCGCGACCGACGTTGACCTGCTCCTGCAGGCCCTGAAAGGGGGACGTGCCTATATTGCCATGGAGTATTTTCGCTCAGCGAAGGGATTTTCCTTTACCATCACCGATGGGAAGCAGGTAGCGACCATGGGTGACGACTTCCGAATGCAGGGGGAGACGCTGCTCCGCGTGACGGTTCCCGTGCGGGGGAATATACGCATCATCCGCGACGGCATCCTGATCCATGCCGGAACGGGCACCGACCTCACCATGCCTCTGCGGGATCGGGGGACCTACCGGGTCGAAGTCTATTTAAGGACCTTTCTGGGAACGCGCCCCTGGATCTTTTCGAATCCCGTCTACGTGACATAATCATGCCTTCCCTGCCGAAGGTGCGCTCAGAGTAATGTCACCACAACCTGCCGCGTCGAGCGGGGGCCGTCAAATTCACAGAAAAAAACGTTTTGCCATCGACTGAGCAGCAGTTTCCCCTTTTCCACGGGGATGACTTCCGACGGACCGACAAGGCCCGCCTTGATGTGGGCATCGCCGTTTCCGTCGATTCGGTCATGAATCCATTCCCCTTCGGGAACCATGCGTCTGAGGCAGGACAGGACGTCCTGTTGAATGTTGGGGTCCCAGTTTTCCTGAATCATGATTGCGGCCGTGGCGCCCAGTGCATAGAGGGTGCAGAGGCTATGCCCGGCGTCGGCCCGGGACACTGCGGAGCGTACCTCGTCAGTGATATCGACCAGTTGTTCCCGCCGATCCGTGGAAAGGGTGATTAGGGTTCTCATTTCCTGTACCTTTCTGTCATGTCTGCGCCGCCGTTGCGGCGGCGGTCGTTTCAATCGACCGGATTATAGGGGGCCGCGAGCGACAGGTCAAGGCCGGCCTGCACCATGCCGGCACGATACGGGGGAGGAATTGCAGGGGACCCCGTAAAATCGTCTTGTAATCCTCAATGAAATTGCCTATAAAGTCCCGTGACCGAAAGGACGATACCGGTCCGCGACCACCAGATTCCGGGAACGGACGGGCCTTCTATTTCCTGTGGCGACAGATCGAGGATGGAACAATGCATCATTCTGCGGAACTCTATAACAGCCGGATCATAAAGACCTATCTCGAATATCTCGAAAAGTACCACCCCGATATCGACTCTGATGAACTCCTCGACTATGCGGGCATGGCACGATACGAGGTTGAAGATCATGCCCACTGGTTTGGACAGCATCACGTGGACCGGTTTCATGAGATCCTCGTGGAAAAAACAGGAAAGCAGGACATCGCCCGTCTCGCCGGCCGGTATACCGTATCGGCCGAAGGGTTGGGGGCAATAAAACAATATACTCTGGGGTTGCTGAAACTTTCCACGGTCTATAAGCTGTTGGAAAGGATCAATCCCCTCCTGAGTCGTGGAGCGCTGGTAAAAACCACGAAACTGAAATCAAACAAGGTCGAAATCACGGCGATCCCGGCGCCAGGCGTGGTCGAGAAACCCTATCAATGCCAGAATCGCCTTGGAACACTTGAATCGATGGCCCATTTCTTTACCGGCGCCTATCCCCAGGTGGAACATCCGCGATGTGTCCACCGCGGTGACGAAGAGTGCCATTACGTTATTACCTGGGTTATGCCCCCGTCGAGATTCTGGCACCTTCTACGCAACTATTTCTTGCTGATCGGGACGGCCCTTCTGGGAATACTCTTTTTCATCGTCCCCCGGGCGGATTGGCTGCTCATCCCGCCCCTCTACCTCGTGGCCACCATGGCCCTTTCCTTATATGCCTCGCACCTCGAAAAACGGGAATTGACCAGAACCATAAGCGTTCAGGGAGACGCGGCGAACTATCTCCTCGAAGAAACGAACATGCGGTACAACAATTCGCTTATCCTTCAGGAAATCGGGCAGACCACCGCCACGTGCCTGGACATAGACACAATTCTCGATGCCGTGATGGAGACCATGGAGAAACGGCTTGATTTTGACCGGGGGGTGATCTGGCTTGCCGACGACGAACGGAGGCAGCTCGTCTACAGAGCAGGATTCGGCTTTTCCCCCGAGCTCGATCTTCTACTGCGCAACCATGAAAATTTCCCTGATCTCGGCATCAACGACGTACCACCCCCGTCCCCCGATGTGACTACCACCGTATTCAGCACGCAAGACCCTTTTTTTATTGAAGATGTTCATGCCATGGACCAGCGGTTTCTTTCAAAAATAACACGGGAAATGATCACAAAACTGGACGTCCGCTCACTCATCTGTGTTCCCCTCGTCTATGAGCGGGAATCGCTGGGGGTGCTGGCGGTCAATACGGTGCGCCACAAGCGCAGGCTGACAAAAAGCGACATGAACATGTTGATGGGAATCGCCTCTCACATGGCGATCAGCATCGCCAATGCACTCTCCTTCGAGAAATTGCAGGCGAGCGAGAATAAGTACCGAACGATCATCGATCTCATGGATAACGGATATTTCGAAGTGGACCTGTCGGGAAACCTTCATTTTTGCAACGACGCCTTTTGCCGGATGATGGGTTACAACCACCAGGAATTACAGAACATAAATTATCGCGAGTATATGGATGACGACAACGCCCGTGCGGTCTATCAGGTCTTTCACGCCACCTTTCGAACGGGAAAGCCCGGCTCTCTCTATACGACGCAGCTTCGCCGGAAGGACGGTTCCCGCTGCGACATTGAAACCTTTGTCACGCTGGTAACAAATTCAGACGGCAGCGCGACGGGATTCAGGGGCATGACGCGGGACGTGACGGACCGGAAACAGGCGGAGGACGAGATCAAGTGGTCGCTCAGGGAAAAAGAGGCGCTGCTCCGGGAGATCCATCACCGCGTCAATAACAATATGCAGGTCATATCAAGTATGCTGAATCTGCAGTCCCGTCATGTGGCGGATGCCCGGGCTTTTGAGCTGTTTCAAGACAGTCAGGTCCGGGTACGGACGATGGCGCTCGTGCATGAGAAGCTCTACCAGTCGAAGAATCTTTCCCGGATCGATTTCGGAGAATACGTGCGCCACTTGATCAGCCGCCTCTACAGTACCTATCATGTCAATTCATCGACGGTGCGGCCCATCGTCGATGTGGAGAATGTGGTCTTCGAGATAGAGACGGCCATACCCTGTGGTCTCATCGTGAGCGAACTGGTTTCAAATGCCCTGAAATATGCCTTTCCCGGTGAGAGCGGGGGGGATCTCCGTGTCACGATTAACGCCGAAGCCGAGACGGAGCGGTTTGTATTGAACGTGAGCGATACAGGAGTCGGCCTTCCGGCGGCCTTCGATCTCGATCGAACGGACACCCTGGGGTTGCAACTCGTGCGTGATTTGACGGAACAACTGCACGGCAGCATCCGACGTGACGAAGGGCCGGGGACGTCATTCACGATCGCCTTTGAAACCCTCAGATACAGCAGAAGAATATAGCCGATGGTAAAACGCAGCAGAAGCATCACCACCATATACCTGATTCACATGGTCGTCCTCGCCGTGGTGTCCATCTCGATCATCGGCTATTTCTGGGTAACTCGGGAATACGAGCAGTTCCGGACGGAGTCCCGGGAGTTTCGCGAAGCATTTATCGAAAACCAGAAGGGGCTGATACGGAACGGGGTGGAAAAGGTCATCGACTATATGGACTACCAGCGGTCGCAGGCGGAAGAGCGCCTGCGGCAGAGCATCAGGAGCCGCGTCTACGAGGCGCATGCGGTCGCCGCTCATATTTACGCTACACACAGGGACAGCAGCAGTAAAGACGCAATCGGGCGCATGATAAAGGACGCCCTTCGTCCCATGCGGTTCAATAACGGACGGGGATACTATTTCATCGTGTCGCTCGACGGTGAGGGGGAACTCTACCCCGCCATGCCCTCCTATGAACACCGGAATCTCCTCGACCTGAAGGATGCCCAGGGCAATCATGTCATCCGCGACGAAATCGACGTGAT
>Ga0272441_10010539_pt1 | contig 13958 bp, 10 predicted proteins | sample SSMProp6N_FD_193582 | JGI IMG/M metagenome (GOLD analysis project Ga0272441, IMG submission 193582) | Marine sediment archaeal communities from Little Sippewissett salt marsh, Falmouth, MA, United States - SSM-Prop-6N | ecosystem: Environmental > Aquatic > Marine > Wetlands > Sediment ... | reverse complement strand
ACCTGCCCGTAGCGTGAAATATGCGGGTTAGACCGTTACCCAACCCCCCGTTGCCGCCGAGGCCTTCGCGCGGTCCATCAGGTGCTGGATGTAGATGCCCTGCTCCAGGCCCGGCTCGGCGGACCGGCCGTCGGCGACCGCGTAGAGGAAGTTCGCCAGGCAGGCCAGGTGCGAACGCATCCAGCCGATGGAGAACTTGGGCCCGGGAAAGCCCGTGGCCGGCGGTTCGTAGCGCTGGCCGCAGTCGATGTGCGTCCAGCCTCGACGGCCGCCACAGGGCCGGTCGGCGGCTGTGGCGTCGTAGGCCTGCAGGTGGTGAGCATCCATGCCATTGAAGCGCAGCGCCCCGCGCGAACCGTGAATCTCCACCCGCAGTTCGTCCTCGGCGCCGGTGGCGATTTTGGTGGCCTCGATCGTCCCAAGGGCGCCGCTGGTCATCCTGGCCAGCAGCATAGCGCAGTCCTCGGCGTCCACGGTCACTTGCCGCTCGGGATCCTCCGCGGACGGCCGGGTCGGGTAGGCGATGTGCGTGGCCGCCAGCAGCGCAGCGTAATCGCCGAGCAGGAAGTGCACCAGGTCGAGCACGTGCGAGCCCAGGTCGGCGATCACGCCGCCGCCCGCGCGGGCCGAGAGCTTCCACTTCAGCGGGGCCGCCGGGTCTGCGCTGCCGGCATGCAGGTAGGCCGCCCGGAACTCCAGCACCTGCCCGCAGAAGCCCTCGTCTATGAGTTGCCTGGCGCGGATCGTCGCCGGGAAGAACCGGTTCTGCAATGTCATCTGGGCCGTGCCGACATAGTGTGCCAGAGCGGCGCGGACCTGCTCGGCCTCGGCCATGTCGGCCACCAGCGGCTTGTCGCAGTAGATGTGCTTGCCGTGGGCCATGGCCGAGAGCAAAGCATCCTTGTGCAGGTGATTGGGCGTGCAGATGTGCACGATGTCCACCGACGGGTCCTCGGTGATCCGCCGGTAGTCGGTTACGGCGTGCTCTGCCCCGACGGTCCGGGCGGCCGCCTCGGCGGTCTCCGGACGCGAGGTGCAGACGTGCGTGATCCGAGCCGCCAACGGCGGCGGATCGTAGAACAGCGGCAGGTTCAGGTAGCCGTAGGCATGCACTTTGCCGATGAACCCGAATCCGATAATACCCACGTTATACCGGCGCATGGATCACCTCCGGCCGAAGCCAGCCCCGTCGAGCAATCGGCGGGCATTGTTGTGGAACACGTCCTGGACGTCGGCCGGCGACAGACCGACATGCTCGGCCGCCCGGCGAAAGGCCGCCAGTTCCTCGTACAGGAAGAACGTCAGCCGCTCGGCCTCCGCCCCGTCGACTTCAGCCATGTTCGGGTCGCCGGCGACGTCGCCGTAGAGCCCGCGCGGAACCAGGTTGACGTAGCGGCCGTCGCGTTCGATGCGCCGCATGCGCATCCGCGTGATCGGAAGATCGGTGCCGAAGAGCACCCGCTGCGGACCGACACAGCGCAGCAATTGTTCGAAAACGTAAGCGTTGGTGTTAGCGCTGATGTCGAAACACATCCGCTCGGAGCGCGCAAGGACCTCGAACGCATCGCCGACATCCCCGTCGCAGTACGCCCGGCCGACGTGGGCAACGATCAGCTTGAGGTCCGGGTAGTCCCGCTCGATCTCGAGCAATCCCGCCAGGTTGACCGGGTCCTTCAGCCGGCCCTCACGGGGAAGGTGCAGCATGACCAGCCAGCCGTGGCGATTGTGCACCGCCAGTTGATGCCGCGGGAAGAAGTCGAAGATCCGGATCTCGGCGGCATCCAGGTGGGCCGGGGACAGGGACAGGTAGCTCTTGGCGCCCAGGAAACCGCCGGCCAGCACGCGGTCCTCCAGTTCGCCGGCGGTCCACGAGGGGTGGCTGAAGAGCAGCGCCGGCACGTCGGCCCGCTCTGAGCACTCGGCGATGTACCGGTTCTGCGCGTCGAGGTCGCCGCCGACGTCGGGCAGGTTGGCGAACACCAGCGGCATGACGCGCCGGCCCGGCAACAGCAGCCGGTAGGTCTCCAGCAGATGCTCCATCGGGTTCTCGCCGGCGACCCGGGCGGGCCAGGTGACCGTGCGCTGCGGGATGTCCCCGCCAGTTGACAAGGTGGGCGGCCTCCGCCACACGTGTGTGTGGATGTCGACGATGTCGTCGGGCAGGAAGTCGGCCAGGCGTTCGTTGTAGAAGCGCCGGTCGACGCCCGTGACCTCGATCAGCGGCTTCTCCGTCGGCATGGGCCCGGAATCCATCACGTCCCTTTCCGATCATCATCGTTGCAGCGCAGCTCGCCGGCGAAGTCGGGCGCCATGACGCAGGCCTCGTCGGCGTCGGCCGTGGCAAAGGCCCCGGATACCAAGGCGAATGCGTCGGTCCGTGTTGAGAATGGCGGATGTGCTCATGCGCCTTGGCCCCTTCAGCCGTGGCTGCGCCCCTGCTTGCGATAGTGGGCGAATCCTTCGATCAACGTCTTCATGTTCTCCAGCGGCACCCCCGGGGCGACCGAACTGCTGCACCCCAGCATCAGGCCGACGCGCGGCCCTTTCTCGACCAGCCAGTCCAACTCGCGTCGCACGTCGGCCGGCGTACCGTGCGGCAGCGTGCGAGTGACCGAGACGCCGGCGATGATAAACAGGGGATTGCCATCGCGGTCGGTCATGCGGCAGATGCGCTCGTAGTCCATGCCGTCCTCGTACTGGAAGCCCTGAAAGCCGCCGATGCCGACCTCCAGCAGCCGCGGCACCAGGTCCATCAGGTTACCGTCGCAGTGCCAGATGAGGCGAATTCCGGCGTCGAGAAAGGGTTGGATGGCCCGGGCGAAGTGCGGCAGCCACAACGTGTCGAGCGTGCGCACATCGACCAGCATGCCCCGCGAGTCGGCCATGTCGTGGTCCAGACGGACGAGCCGCGGCAGGCCGCCCTCGACGATGGCCCGGGCAGCCAGCCGGTTGTGGATCACCGCGGCATCAGCATAGATGGCGAAACTACGCTCAATCACCTCGGGGTACAGGGCGTAGGCCATGAAGTAGTTGGCGTAGCCGTACAGCCCGTATAGGAAGCCGGGGAGCGCGAAGAAGCCCCGATACGGCCCCTTGAGCATGTTCATGCCGAAGAGCTGCTGCACCCGGACTTCGCCCTCGATCAGGCGACGGACGTGATCGTCGGCGTCGCGCGCCAGGTCGCGGCCCCACTGCTGCCACCGCAGGAACAGATGCGTCTCCATGTGCTCGACGGCGGCCTCGGGCGAGTCGATGTGCATGCCGTCGACGACGATCTTCTCGGACCCAGTCGTGGCCGTGCGCGGCGCATCACCATCATAGCCCTGGTCGCGCATCGTCAGCGGGTTCTCGGGAATCCACTGGTCGATGAAGCAGACGCCCGCCGCCTGCTGGAAATCACGGTACACCCGAACGGGGTCTTCCTCATACCCCCCCGGCGAATTGCCGGACAGGGCCTCCAGGTGCGACCACTGCATGGCGTTGATCATCCAGACAGGGATGCCGCACGTGGGACGCATGGCGATGGTGTCCAAGACCAGCCGGGCGTTTTCCTCCCAGCGATCGGCGAAGACATTGAATCCGTTGCGTGTCGCCATGTTGCGGCTCGCATTCCCCATCTGTTCTCGCCGTTGCCCCGTGCTGCGGGCCACACACCCGTTCAATCGATCACCGACACGGGGATGCCGAGCATCCGCCCGAAGGCAATCATCGCTTCCGTTCGCTCTCCCAGCACCAACGCGCTGTGATGGGTGCCGCCAAGGCGAGAGTAACGTTCCAGCATCTCCGGCAGGTCACACCCCGGGCGGACCCAGGCGCGGATGGTGGCGGCCATGTCCGGGTGCGTGCCGTCGGGCAGGACCTCCACGGGAGCGACGATCAGGCGGAACGAGTCGTCCGGTCCCGGCGCAAGATTGACCAGCGTCGCCGGTCCCGTTTTCCAGGGCCCCGTGATGAAGGCCGGGTTCTGCGCAGGGGAGAACGGGTAGTCCTTCTCGATCAGCACTGGTGGCCCGTCGATCACCGCCGGATTCACTTCGCCCATGTGCGAAAGGAACAGGCTGCCGCCCGACCAGTCCGGGCAGAAGATCTCGGTGAACGTCGTCTCGGGCCAGGCGGCCAGCAGGGCCGCGACGAGGGATGCCGTCAGCACGTCGCCCTCGCCGCCGTAGCCGATCCCGCGAGCCATGGCCTTGGAGATCTCCAGGAACGGCACAGTGCACAGCGGCTCGTCGGGCGTGTCGAAGGCTTGGAAGTTGGCGCTGAAGGCGCCAAAACCGCCTGCGGACAACAGGTCGCGGACGCCCAACCCCAGGCGAACCGACCGCCGGTGCACGTCGTCGGGGGATCGACACTCGAACTGCTTGCGGTCCGCCGACAAGTCGGCCTCGATGCGGTCTTCGTCCACCTTGGCTGTGACCGCCGCCAACTCGTCAACTGTCACAGCGTCCACCGAGATGCCGAACCGCTGCTTCAGCACCCGCGGCTCAACCTGGAAGTCGCCCATGCCTGCGAACGCCTCGCCGATGCGCGCGGCACGCATGCCGCGGAACCGCGAAGCTGCCCGGGCAGAGCGAACGAGGTCGGCCGCCCGGTCCAGTACGGTTGAGCTTTCGGCATGCCCGGCGACGATCTCGAAGGCTCGACCGCGACGGACCAGCAGGTTGGCCAGGTCCTGCACACCGTGGATCCCGTGGTTATACATGATCCGCTCGGGATCCACCTCGCGGCCGAAGTCGGCGTCCATCGTCACGTCGAGCATGACCACCGGCAGCGAGGTGCGGCACAAGGCGTCGATGGATTCCAGCGACGGCGAGTACGCCAGGTGCAACGTGACGATGCAGTCGACCTCTTCGTGCTCAAGATAGCCGACCGCGGCGGCGAACTCGTCGGCGACCCGGCATACGTCGGCAGGCACCGTCTCAATTCCGCGCTGCTCCAGACTACGGCACACGCCATCGAGCAGCGGCTTGAAGGCTTCCCGCACCTCGGGCAGAATCTCGTCGTACAACGCCAGGTACAGTGGCAGTAGTCCCGCGCGGGGGCGGTTGGCGATTGTGGTCATTTCCGTGAGCTCCCTCGGTAGTAAGCCAGTGGAAGTCCGGCGGCGTCACCCAGACCCGCCGCCAGGGCGGTGCAGGTGGAACGGAATCGTGCATAGGCTTCCCCGGCCTTCCCGATCAGTCCTGCAGCGGGCCGGACCATCCGGCGAGGGCATCGAGCAGCCTTCTCCTGGAAAGCCCACACGCTGCCGCCGGCACCCGCCAGTTCGTCGGACGGGCTGTAGCAGACCCGCAGCGGAGACAGCAGCGCCGCCAGCAGCGTCCGCACAGACGCGGAACGGCTCGCACCCCCTGTCAGCAGCACCGTTTCCACGCGCCCGGCTGCAATGACGGGCTCGAACACATGGCGGAAGGCAAAGCAGAGCCCTGCCACGGAGGCCCGCAGCATGTCTTCGCGAGTCGTATGTGTATCGATGCCCAGCACCCCGCCGCCACCACCGATGCCACCGAAAGGATTGGGCCAGGTCAGCCACGGCAGGCCCACCAGGTGCGCTGGCGGCAGCAAACGCTCGGCAAGGATCCGCTCCGCGCGCCGACGATCACCGGCGAAGGTGCTCACGGCCCAGTCCAACGTAGAATTGCCAGCTGGAAGAACGCGAACGATGAGCCGGCCTTGTCCGACCGGAGCGGGCAGCACCAGGTTCAACCCGCCCGGTGGCGGAGGCAGCCGCCGGTGCAGGAAGTTGCCCACCCAGGCCGTGCCCAACGAACACTGGAGCACGTCGGTTCCCACGGCGGCTGCGGCGGCCAGGAAGCCTGCCTCGTGGTCCATGTAGGGACCGGCCACGGGGATGCCCGGCCGGCATCCCAGCAGCCGAGCACTGGCGGCACCCAGCGGGTGTGTCTCGTGGCTGCGACGCATAGGGGCAATCTGCTCTATGGTTGCGCCGACCAGCGACAGCGGCTCGCTCGTCAATGACTCGGACCGAACATCGTAGCAGCCGATCTGGAGGGCGTTGCCAGCATCCTGACGCCACTGGCCGGTCAGATGGAAGTAGAGGAACTCGCCGGCTCCGCCGTAGAGTGTGTCGCCATCCCAAGTGTCGGGGAAGTGGTCTCGGAGCCACGTCAATCGGGCCAGCCCCGCGCCGGGACCGTCGAGGTACGCCAAGTCCCGCCAGTACGAGGGGGGCCTCTGCTCTGCGATGTCCGGCAACGTGCGAAGCGGACGGCTGTCGTTCCAGAGTTGCATCGGTGTCCGTGATTGCCCTGTACCACGGTGAAACAAGCAGCCGCTTCCGCCCTGTGCGGCCAAGCCCACGCCCACCAGGTTGCTCCAGCGGTCAGGCATCTCCCGGGCGACGGCCCGGATGCATCGCCGAACGGCAGATAGCAATTCCTTCGGGAGAATCTCTCGAGCACCGTCGGACCGTGCGTCCACGGCAACTTTCCGCGTGGCTGAGGCCACCGGTCTGCCGGTCCGCGCGTCAAAGACACCGGCCTTGACCGCCTAGGTCCCCACGTCCAGCCCCAGCAGGATCTCGTCAACCATGGCCGGCCTCCTCGCAGTTTGATCCGGCAATCACCAGTTCGACGGTCAGCCGGTCCAGCCACCGCTTGTCCTGCGGACGAAGTGTCACGTCGGTGACGATGGTCTGAATCTTATCCCAGCCGGTGAAACGAACCAAGGCCCGGGCGGTCAACTTGCTGGCGTCGGCCACCAGACACACCGCGGCGGCGCTCTCGACCATCGCCTCCGACACCTGGGCGATCCGCTGGTCGGTCGTGAACAGCCCGTCACGGGCGACCGCGTCGGCGCCGATGACGGCCAGATCAACGCGAAACTCCCGGAGGGTCCGTTCGGTGACCAAGCCGTACAGGTCGGGCGAGCCCCTGCGGACCGCGCCTCCCAGAAGGATCAACTCAATGTCCTCGCGCGTCTGCAGCAGCGAAGCGATAGCCAGCGAGGACGTAAGCACGCGCAGGTTGGTCGACTGCGGCAGGCAGCGGGCCACTTCCAGTGTGGTTGTTCCCGTGTCCAGTGACAAGGACTGCCCGGGCTGGACCCGCGAAGCGACGGCTCGCCCGATGGCCCGCTTGGCCTGCAGGTTCGCCGACCGCCGAGCTTGGTCGAACACAAACTCCGCCGTGCCACTGGGAACCGGGGCCGCCCCGCCACGGGTCCGGCGCAGCAAGCCGCGGGAGGCCAGTACCGTCAGATCGCGGCGGACCGTGACTTCGCTGACGTCGACCTGCAAGGCCAGGTCCGCGATGCTCATCGCCCCCCGCTCGATGAGGTGTCGAAGTATGACGTCATGTCTCGCGCTGGGTCGCATGCGGTCGCGGTCCTATCCAATCTGTTCCATCGCCGAGGCGAACCGGGCAACGACGAAATCCACTACTCCCCGGTCGGCAATCAAGGGCAGTTTGGTCAGCGCCGCCGGTGGGCAGGCGGCCTTGTACGTCTGCACGGAAATGTCCACCCCTCCTGCGGCCACCGTTCGGGCGAATTCCTCTGCGATTGACGCGTCGTGGAAGAACAGGGTCCCCAGGTGCCCGCGACCTTCGACGGTTTCAATGCGACTGGAATGAATCTCCGCCAACTCCTCCAGCTTCCGCCGATAGTACTGCCCGACAGCCTCGGTGACCTCCGCGTTCGCCTGCGCCCAGCGCATGGTCACCAGGTACGCCAGCGAGGCCAGCTCCTCCTGCCCGTTGGTCACCAGGGCGCCGAACTGCGGCAGGGCATCCATGCGGGAGTCGAACAACACTCGCGACGCGGCGTACTCGCCTCCCGGGAAGCCCTTGCCCAAGACCACGAACGTCGGCCGGACGCCGTACTGGCGAAACAGGAACAGCTCCGGCGCCCAGAGGCACGACTGAATCTCGTCACAGAGCGTCGGCACGCCGTGCTGCTCGCACAACTCGTACAGCCGCTGAACGAACCCGCGCTCCAGCCGTAGTCCGCCATAGTTCATCAGCACCAGCTCGTGCAGGAACCCGGCCAGCTTCTCCGGCCCCGTGGAGTAGCGGGTGAACAGTGCCTCGAGGTCCTCGACCACGTTGGGCCGCACGGCGACAACCTTCATCACCCCGGCCTCGGCCAGCCTGGTCGCCAAATCGGGCCACATGCCGCGCATGAGTTGCGTCAGGACGGTTGTCCCGTGGTAGTTGGCCGTGAGACCGCCGTCGGCATCACCCAGAACTCCGAAGATCGGGACGGTCCCGCCGTGCGGCGGCTTCGGCTGGCCAGTCTGCACCTTGTAGAACCGCGCCAGCATCATCTTGACGCCGGCCTCGACGGCAAGACTGCCGGTCTCCAGGTTCAGGACGCAGTCGAGCTGGCCACTTTGATCGCCATCGCACGGCGCATTGGCGGCCGCAAGCAGTTCGCTCTCCAGTTGTCGTGTAACATGGCCGCGCGTGTTGTTGTGCGTTGCGTTCGGCAAGCCCAGGCGGCGGGCGTGATCCAGAAGCCGATAGCCCGGAAACGAGTGCCCCAGCGGCGCGTGGTAATGCTCACTCTTGGACGCCAGGTAGAGACGGCCGTCCTCGCCCACGCGGTAGTAGCCCCAGCCGGTCAGTGGAGCGCTTTCGACATGCGTGGCCTCGCGAAACGCTCGCGTGGTCGCCCCGGGCGCGGTCGCCGTCGGCGGCTTGGCCACCCGGGAGCCCACGTCGCCAAGGCGAGCCGCCAGCGCCCGCTGAAGCCGCCGTGGGAAGAAGTCCACCTTGCCAGTGGCTGCGCGGAGCAGTGCCTTGACGTCCGCCCCGGCCAGGGCCGCTCGTGCGTCGCAGACGGCGCGGACGTGGTCTTCTCCGAGCAGGTCCGCCAACGACAGGCTTACGGTACAAAACGAGTTGCTGGCCTTTGGCGGCCGGCGTGGCAGCGTGCTCATCCTGAAGCTCCCGAAGCTGACCGAATAACGACCATTTCGCTCAATTATGATCACGCCTTGCGGCTTTGTCAACACTTCAGCCAGACGGTGCCGCCTGCGGGCACGATTCGCAACCACGTGGTGGTGGATCAAGCGGCAGGCCAACTGGGGGACCGCACAGGGCTCAGGCCGATGGTCACAAAGAGGCCACAAACGGGAATAAACGGGAGCCGTTCATCGCCCCCATATCGTGGCGGGACAGTGCTTACGGGACAGGAAAGCCGACTCGCGCGGGATCAATAATCCCGCACGGGGTAATAGCCTATATCCTTCGATGCCCGCCATACATCGTAACTGATTGTCTCACAAGGAATTATCTGGTGCCGGAGGAGGGGGTCGAACCCTCACGAGGGGTGAACCTCACGGGGTTTTGAATCCGGCGGTTGGGGGTACAATCGCGTTGAATGACGTCAAGAGGCGGCAACTGAGGTGCACCGAGAGCAACTGAGATCAACTTTTCTTGTGGCTATCTTGTGGCGCAGCGCCACAAAGCATCTGGACAAGCACCATCGTCCGTGGCGACGAGCCGGACAGACTGACAGTCGGCAGGCTGGTGAAAGGGTTCTCGGTAAGGTGGGACGAGCAGCAGGCGGAACTGTGTGACAAGCGACGCTGAAAGCCCGGGCAGCCGCCTCCACCACAGAGATGCCGTGCTCTTACTCCACCGTTCGCTCCAGCAACGAGACGACACTGTCAGTCACGTATTTCAAGAACTCGGATTGGGATGCAGGCGGCAAATCCTCGGGAAACCACTCTCCCCACACGCATAGCACGATATGGTCCCCGGACTGCTTCGTCAGAAGCAGTCCCCAGCCCATCATGGAGTAGTGCTTCGGGGGGCGTGTCCAAAGGATGTTGCCGCCCTTTCCGACGAACTCGTACTTCCCGGCATAGCGATCAGAAAAGGGTTTCGGATGTTTCGAGAGAAAGTCAAGCAGATCGGCGCTCGCGGCCTGGGAGATGATTTCCTTGTTGATCAGGAGTTCGAAGTACTGGGGAATTCCTCTCGCTGTTCCGTGCTGTGGCAGCCCAGCCTCCGCAATTCGCTCACCGAATATCCTCTTGTCCAAGGTCTGTCGGAAACGCCCTTCCTCAGGAAGAATATCGGCGCTCATGGACTCGATGTGAAGGAGCGCCGGTATTCTGTTCACATTCTCTCTTCCCAGGCGCTCTGCCAGGGCTTGTGTTGCGGCGTTGTCGCTCTGACCAATCATCAAGTCTGCCGCGTCCGCAAGGGAGACGGAGCCGCGGCCCGATACGTCGATCTTCTGGTCAAGCTTCACGCCCCCCTCGTGCTTCTGTCTGAAGAGCTCGGCAAGGCAGAATGCTTTCACAATGCTGGCCAGGCATACAGGGCGGTCTGCAAACCGCTCAAGCGTTTTTCCTGTGTCCAGGTTCTTGGCAAAGAAGCCCACCTCGTAAGGATGCCCGTCCAGAAAGCAGGTAAGCTCCTCCTCACTGCGGGGCAGCTCGCGCGGAAGCGCCGAATCAACCGGTTCAGGCATCCGCGTGCCGGTTTCTCTTCGGAGAACGCCCAATGTGGCGAGTGCACCGACGATTACTCCCAATACCAGGCCTGTAATGAACCTGCGCATCCATGATCTCCTACTTCGCCGGCTTCAGCGCGTCGGCCGTCTTCGGCTGGTCCAAGTGGACGCGGATCATCCAGTCGCCTCCGCCGGAGCCGCCCGCGCCCCGGCCTCCCGCTCCGCCCACGGCGGCTCGATCCGCTTCTCCGGCCCCTTGGCCGCCTCGTGCCAGATGGTCCATGTCACCGCGATCACGGCGAGAAGCACCACGGCCGCGACCGCGGCAAGGATGAGTTGCACGCGCCTCATGGTCCGTCTCCCTTTTCGTCGCCACCGGCTCTCGACGCATCGCGGACTTCGTGCCCAGACGGCCTCGGCGGCGACTCCACGGGCGGGGCGGGCGGCATGTTCTCCTTGGCCGCAGCGATAAGCTTCTCGCCCAGTTCCCCGGCCAGCCAGCGGACGAACGGGTCCGGGTCGGCCTTGGCGCCCTCGATGGCGGCAGCGAGCTCATCCACGCCGCCGAATCGTTCGCTCATGGCCAGCCCGCCGTAAACACCGCTGCTCGGCGCGGCTTCCGTCGCGTGGCGACGTGCATCGTCCAACACCTCGGACCACGACACCGTGTCCAGCGGGCCGAAGTAGACCGTCACGTCGTTGGGCAGGGCAAGCACGTGGTACTGCCCTTCGGCGCGGACGAGTACGGGGCCCACGAAGCTGAGCTTCTCATCGGGCGGGCCGTCGCGCATGGCCGCGAGGTCCTGACGGCACTGGCAGCAAAACTCCTTCTCGTCGGACGTGAACCACTGAAGCGTGAAGGCCCGCGCGAGGAACGTCGCCACCCCGCCATGGCCGTACATGATGCACGAGGCGTGGCGACAGTGGGTGCCGTCGGAGTGCAGATGGTCAGGGTTCCGCACCAGGCCGAGCGCGTGGCCGACCTCGTGGAACAGCAGCCACTTCTCAAAACAGTTGGCCAGGCCCAGCCACGAGGTCTTCAGGTTCCCGCGGTCGATGTAGACCGTCGCCGGATAGGGAAGCGCCAGGACATGGCCGTACGCCTTGCCGCCGAGCACGGGCTCGGGCAGGAGGCGGTGATCGTAGAAAAGGATGTGCAGGTACGCTGCGCCCTCGGCCTCCTTGGGCGGGCCGTCCATCAGGCGCAGGTCCAGAACCGTCAGGGCGAGGCCCCGGGCCTCGTCGCGGGGCAGCAGATCGTCCCGGACGACCCGGACGCCGCCGGGCTTGTCGCACCACCTCTGGAGCATCCCGCGAAGCGCCTCGACCGTCGCGTCCTTGGGCTCCGCGCCCTCGACGGCGTCTATCTCGACGTAGAGCCAGTCGCACGGGGCGCGCTGGAGGTACAACAGGTGCGGCTGCCAGAAGTCCGGCCACGCGGCCTTCTCCGGTGCCTGCCCCGTTGCGCATCCGCCGCAGAGAAAAGCGAGACCCAACAGCACGGCCATGGCGACGGCCCATGCCGCGCGCCGTCTCGCGGGCGAAACTGTTCTCCGTCGTCTCACGCTTTCACCTTCCGGACGAAGACGAAATTCATATCATCCCTTTGCATCATGCCGCCGGAGCAGGTTGACGATGTTCTCGTGGCCCTTCTTCTCGGCAAGGTCCAAGGCCGTACGGCCTGTCACGTTCCTCTGCGGCGGCGGATAAGAATCACGCCCGCGATGATTCCGGCTCCCAAAAGCGCCGTCATGGCGACCCACCCGTAGCGGGGGCCCGCCGGAGCTTCCGCAACCGGCGCGGGGAGCACGTCGCGTTGCGGGAGCATACCCGCCCTCGTCCATGGCGCTCGCGTCCGCGCCCCGCTCGAGCAGGTACTCGACGAGCTTGTCGGCCACAGCCCCAGAGCGGGCCGGAACCGTGACTTAACTTCGGGACCAGAAACTACCACTTTCGCTGAACCGATACACCAATAGTCCCCGGCAGCCTGGTCGGTTTCACTGGTCAGCCACCCGGTCGCCGCGCAGCGTCAGCACCAGGGGCTTCTGTTCTTTGGCCTCTCCGAAGAAAACCTGCACCTCGGCCCGAAAAGGCCCGGCGGCAGGCAGGTCTTTCCAAGTCACTTTGCACTCGACGTACCGGCGCTTGGTCTTCTCCTTGGCGTACTCCACGAAGCTGTCGCCCGCCACGACGGCCTCGAGGCCTGGCGTGCTGGTCTTAAGCGTCACCGGCAGAGAGAACCGCGCATCCTCCTGCGGTATCAGGACCCGGAACGACGTCTCCTTCTGACGTCCCAGCGCGTCGGAACTGATTCTCCCGTAGTCAGTCTGCTTCGGCAGCAGGCGAGCCTCTTTCACGGGCATCAGGTCCGTCGCTTTGTTTTGCGCATAATGTACTATCCCCGCCGCCATGTTCTGGATAGTGCGCTCCTCCGCGAAATTGACCTCGAAGACGGCGTCGTCCAGCCTGGGGGCGTTCCCCTCGACCAGCGTGGCCTTGTAGCGGCTGCGAAAAGCCGTCAGGCCAGAATCGACGGAGTTCCTGGCCACCTGGACTCCCACGTCGCCGCTATAGGATTCACAACAGGCCTCGGCCGGGTACCAGACGCCCGGCGAAAGCTCCTTCAGGGCCGTAACCTCGCGCCGTGAGCGCACCTCGCGCGCTCCGTCCTCCTTGAGAGCGGCGCTCTCCTCCTGCACCAGGGCATAACCCCTCGCCGGGTCGAGCCACCACGATTGCTCAAACTTGCCCGGAGTGGCTATGGACACCCTGGTACAGCCGGCGCCGCCCAGCCGTTCCTCGGAGACCGTCACCTGCCGGCCCTTTGCCACGCCCTCCTCGAACAGCTCCGACAGCGGCATGTCGCGGCCGTTGTTATAGAGATAGAGCGACAGCGGCGCCCCGGCGCATTCGAACAGCGCCCCGTCGTGCTGCAATTCGAAAGGCAGTTCCGCGAAGACCTGGCCCAAGCCCACCTTCTTGGGCTCTCCGACCGGGCCCGAAGTGTGCCTGGCCACCCGGCCATACCGGCCGTCGTAGCCGACCGAATAGCTGGTCTGGACCCAATCATAAGGACCGCCGATCCAGCGGTTCACACTTACCACCACGTCAAAGCGCATCTTGCTTTGCCGCAGACCGTTCAGCCACGCCTCGCTCTCAAGACGCGGCTGCAGCGTCTTCCACTCGTCTGACCCGGCGGTCTTCCCTTCACACGAGAGGGTGCCGACCACATGGACGTTCAGCAACTTCCGCTCGGCGGCTTTAACTCGCTCGATGAGCTGGTCCAGCGTCGTCGGCTTCGCGCTGCTCGGGGTGCTGGAGGAAGTCGCCGACGAGGCCGGCGGCGCGACCGCCGGCTTGATTTCGATCTCGACCGGGTTGCTGACGGCCGTGGGCGGCGCGGCCTCTCGCGGCATGCGGAGCGGCCGGAAGGAGACCCTGACCGTGTGCCTGCCGGGGGCCAGCTCGAGGATCGGGCTGTTCTCCAGACGGCCGGTGGAAACTCCGCCGACATCCGGAAGCTCGCCAACCAC
>Ga0272441_10010538_pt1 | contig 13958 bp, 9 predicted proteins | sample SSMProp6N_FD_193582 | JGI IMG/M metagenome (GOLD analysis project Ga0272441, IMG submission 193582) | Marine sediment archaeal communities from Little Sippewissett salt marsh, Falmouth, MA, United States - SSM-Prop-6N | ecosystem: Environmental > Aquatic > Marine > Wetlands > Sediment ... | reverse complement strand
ATGCACCTTTCCGGCACGGTCATGGGCGGAGGGGAGTTTCTCTCATGGATCATGGAACGGGCCGCGGGGAGCACCTCCCAGACGGGCGGGGCGGAAGAAGCCGGCATCCAGATCATGGGACTCGTTGAATCGCGAGGCCTCGATTTTGAAAAACTCTACATGATGGAGATGAACGACCGCTCCTTTCCGCAGCTCGTGCGCCCCCTTCCCCTTCTCGATTCGTCGGAACGGCGAATGGTCCAGGGAGGAACGGCGGAAAGTCAGTACCTCTTTGCGGAACGGGCCTTCCGGCGGATTACCGGTGCCGCACCTCGCCTGACGCTGCTCCGCGCGGAGCAGGAAGAAGGCACGCCTCTCACACCGTCGCCGTTCTGGCCGGACGGAGCCGGTGAAGGGTCCCTCGACATCTGGCATGAGCCGGGACCCGTCCTGATCAGGGCGGCGTGGCTGCAGGCGGCCTTCGACGGCCTGCACGACAGGGGCACCCTGCCGGACGACGATCCCGATGGACCGCTCGATCCCTCCGTCGTACCTGCCACGCTGTCCGTCAGCGCCCTCGAGACGGCCGTTGCCTGTCCCTGCAGGTTTTTCTCCTGTCATATCCTGGGGGTAGAACCGCTTGAGACGGTCGAACCGGCCATCGATCCCCGTGAACGGGGAATGCGACTTCACCGCATCCTGGCGGCATTCACGCACAAGGTCCGGCAGGAAGGCCTGGCGCTGGAATCGGATCATCTCCGCGCCCGCCGGCTCCTGTCGGCATGTATCGACGAGGCCCTTGCCGGTGTGGAAGGCACCCCCCACTGGGAGGTGGAACGGGAGCGCTGGCTGGAAGGCGGCACGTCGTCACGGCGGGGGCTTCTCACGGAATGGCTCGACCGGGAGATCGAACACCGTGCGCAGGGCTGGCGCTGCATCGCCGAAGAAGTCCCCTTTTCGGGCCTCTCCCTTCCCGGCTGGCCTTTTTCAGTGAGGGGACGGATCGACCGGATTGACGACGGCGACGAAAAAGGCATCATGTGCTGTGATTACAAAACGGGAAATGCCCCGTCGGCAAAGGATGTCATCCTGCGTTTTCTGGCACCGCAACTTCCCCTGTATGTCATGGCGCTGCGTGAAGGAACCGCGACGGGACCGTCCGGTCCCGTGAGCCCCGGCAGAGAGCTTTCGGCCGGGTACCTGCAGCTCAAATCATTGAAGGACCTGAAATATATCTATATCGACAGTGTGTCGGAATCTCTCGGCAGGTGGGAAAGAATCATCGCCCATATCGCCGACCTGTTCAAGCAGGGCGATTTCCAACCCCTGCCCTACCCCTTCTCGGAACCACGGGACCGTGACAGGGAATGTGAAACCTGCGTCTATAAAACACTCTGCAGCAGGGGACTGCGGGTACACCTGTCGATGACGGACGAGAGCGATGACGATGACCAGACCTTCTGACCGGGAGCAGCGCCGCGCGGCCCTCGATACAACCCGATCCCACCACGTGGAATCGCCTGCCGGCTCCGGCAAGACGCTCCTGCTTACCATGCGGTTTCTCAAGCTCCTCGGAGAGGTGGCGCACCCCCGCGATATCGTTGCCCTCACCTTTACGGAAAAGGCGGCCGGGGAAATGCGCAACCGTATCACCGGCTACCTGAACCGTTCCCGGAAGGGGGAACGCCCTCGCACGCCGCTTGACGAGGAAATCCTCGAATACGCCGCCGCCGCCCGTGCACGCCACAAAACCCACATGGAGATGCTCACCGCCTCCGACGGCCTCAACATCATGACCTTTCACGGATTCTGCCACTATATCGTCAGGCGCGCCCCCCTCGAAGCGGGCGTGGCGCCCGATACAAACATCATCGATGAAGGGGAACGCCCCCTTCTTCTCGACGAAACGGTGCAGCGGGTCATGGACCGCCTTTTCGCACAACCGCCCGGTACGGCGCAACGTGCGGCCCTTCAGAACCGCCTGCTGCATCACAACAACAGCTGGCCGGCCCTGTCGTCGGAGATGAAGGAGGTCATACAGGACCGGGACAAGTTCGGTGACTTCGTGGAGACCATCAGGGAAACGGACACCACGGACCTGTCAGCACTGGAACAGGTGCTCAGGCGCCGTTTCCAGGACTATGCGGAGCGTCGTCTAACGGAACTTTCACGACTCTTCGCCGCAAGCGAACTGGGCAGGAACTGGCAGGCCTTTCTCGATGATCTGAAATCGAATCGCGCAGAAGCCGGAAGCATCCTTCCCGATCATCTTCCTCACGATTCCTGGCAGGATCTGCCGGCCTGGCGGTCCGTTGCCGAAGCGCTCCTGACGAAAGCCGGGACGCCCTCCAGAAGACTGGGACCGAAATCAGGGTATTACGCCGGTTTTTCGAAGACCGAATGGGGCGGCATGATCGCCGGCATGGACCGTGAGGTGGCAGGAAAGCTCTTTGAAATCAAACCCTTTCCTGCCCCGGATGAACCCATCACGGACATGACGGCCCTGGGCGACTTCATTATCCTGGCCGCCGAAGCGATCAGTGAATACGAAAGGCTCTGCAAAATCCGTCACGGCATGGATTTCGTGGGGCTCGAGCAGGCGGCGCTCCGGGCATTGCGCACGGGGAACCCCTCGGAACTCCACCTCTACCTCGATCACCGCATCGGGCACCTCCTCATCGATGAATTCCAGGACACGAACCGCAACCAGTGGGAACTTGTCAGGCGGCTCTGCACCGAATGGCGCGACGGCGACGGAAAGACGATATTTATCGTGGGAGATCCGAAACAGTCCATTTACGCATTCAGAAAGGCCGAGGTGAGCCTCTTTTTCGAGGCGCGCAGGGGCATCCCCCTTTCGGAATCGGAGCGGCTCCAGCCGGAACCTCACCTGCTGCAGGCGAATTTCCGCTCTTCGAACCGGCTTGTCGAGTGGACCAATGACCTCTTCGGGAAATCGGTGATGAACGATCCCGACACCGATGCCGATGAAGTCCCCTTCAGCCCGTCGGTGCCGGCACAGGCGCAGGAAACCTCCTCCGCCCTTTCACTGAATCTCTTTGCCGACGAGGATCCGCAGAAGGCCCGGGAAAAGGAGGCGGCCTGGATTGCCGGTACGATCAAGACTGCCCTGGCGGAAAGCGGAAGTGCGCAATCGATTGCCCTGCTCCTTTTCACCCGGAATCGCCTGCCCCAGTACCTCACGGCCTTCAAGGAATACGGCATCCCCGTTCAGGTACAGGAGGGATTGCGCCTCATGGAGCGCCCCGAAGCGGCACACCTGCTTCAGATGACCCGCCTTCTCGCCCTTCCCCACGATGATCTTGCCTGGGCGTCCCTTCTCCGCTCTCCCTGGGCATGGCATGACCGCAGGATACTCTATGAAACCGCCATGGAGGAACCGGAGAGCTGGCGCGAAAAGATCCACCGGGCACGTCAGCGCCACCCTGAACTGGAGACGGTTCATCAGGCCCTCGATCGGGCATTCAGGCGGCTGGGGCGTGACCCCCTCGCGGTAACCCTGCAGGGGCTGTGGGAGGAACTGGAGGGACCGAAGCGGACGGCCGCACGCTACGGAATGGCCGGCATCGCAAACTGCCGGCATTTCTTCGAAATGCTCGCCGCCATGGAACAGGGCACGCCGCAGGAAACGCTCAGGCATTTTGAAACGACCCTTGATTCGGTCTACGAACCGACCGATCCGGCAGCGTCACGTTCACCGGTACAGATCATGACGATCCACCGGGCAAAGGGCCTCGAATTCGACAGGGTCTTTCTTCCCTTTCTGGACTGGAAACCCCTCGCGGGCAGATTCACCCTTCCACCACCCTATCTTTCCGAACGGCTGCCGGGAAGCGGCGGCGAGCAGCTTATCGCCATGGCGCCGGACCGGAGAACCGACACCCCGTCACCCGCCTATTCGCTTCTGAAGAAACTGAGGGACGCGCGCCGCGTCGGCGAGGCGAAGCGCTGGTTCTATGTCGCCGCGACCCGGGCGCGGTCGGATCTCTTCATGAGCGGCATCGCCATTCTCAAGGAGGGGTGCGTTCAGGCACCGCGCCGGAGCATTCTCGAATGGGTCATGAACCACGAATCCGTCAACGGAGCGGCGCCGTCGGCATTCGCCGGGGTGCGGGACACATCGCTGCCAATCAGACTCAACCCCGTACCCGATGAAGCAGAAAGAGGCACCGCACCGCCGGAACCGTCGCTGCCCGAAGCTTCCCCCTTCGTTCCGGAACGGATTCCTTACCGCATCGACCATCCCTCCGCTTCCGGCGCCATCGATCGTCCGCCGGCGGATACCGCAGCTCCTTCCCGTGCCGGGCGGGACGAACGAATCCGGGGAATTGTCCTGCACCGGATTTTGCAGACCGCCCAGGAGGGAAACGGACTTCCTGCACCCGCAGCCGTGGAGAAGGCCCTCTATCAGGAGGGGATGCCCCCCTCCCGGGCCTCCGAGGAAGCGCCGTCCCTTCTCGATGACGTCATGGGGACACTCGGCGATCCCTTCATCGCGCGCTTCATGAAGATGAACAGGGACGCACGCCGCAGCGAGTGGGCGATAGAGGACCTGACCCGCGGGGACGGAATACGCTCGGGAACCATCGATCTCGCCGTAGAGGACGGAACGACCTGGTGGATCATCGATTTCAAGACCGCCCGGCCCACCGGGGAATCGACCGAATCCTTTATCGACCGCGAGGTGGAGACGTACCGCTCCCAATTGTCCGACTACCGATCCATGGTTGCAGGACTTACCGGGACGAACGAAACCTCCCTTCGCGTCGGCCTCTATTTCACGGCGCTTCGTCTATGGAAAGAAGTAGACTGAATTTTTGTATGAAACTTAAATTCCTGCCGGCTGATGCCCGCTCTCAGTTTCCCCCTTTGCCAAAGGGGGATTAAGGGGGATTTTGTCTTTTAAATCCCTCCCGGCCTCCCTTTACAAAGGGAGGAGCAAAACAGTAAATACCTGTCATTTAGAGCCGCCACAAGCGGCTCAGAAATCTTTTTTTGTTTTACTGATCGCTGAAGGCTGAGAGCTGAAAGCTATCATTCTTATATGAATCTTCAAGTTTCATCCTTGATTAACCGGCCCCAAGCCGTCGGTGGTGGTTGTATATATCATTTATTTGTTGACAAAGCAGAATTAGAAATTATTATATAGAGGTTTAGACAACGGCGCGATCCGTACGGACCGCCCCGAGTCACACAAATTTTTCTCACGATGAAAGGAGAGGAGTCGATTGACAAGTCTCTACAGATGTAAAAAAACCATGCGCTACATCGTTGATCCCTGCGAAGACAGAACCTGTGAGTGGTGGCTGAAGAATGAAACCTTCTGCAACTGCACCTGGGTGGCCTGCAATTACGGTCCCTTTACCCTTGAGGAAGTGGGTGAAATGATGGGTGTCACCAGGGAACGTATCCGGCAGATAGAAGCCAAGGCATTGAAAAAACTGCAACACAAAAAGAGAAAAGACCAGCTGGTTGATTTTTCTCTTGATGCCCTTCAAAAAAAATGAGGTGACGGCGGGTCGTTGAAGAGGTCATTTCTTCTTACGCTGTCTCAATGTATCGAGAAATTTCTCCATATGTTTCCGCGTTTCAGCCCGTGAAAAGAGGACCGCCGAGATCTCGAACTCATGTTCCAGGGCGGAACTCTTATCGAGGCGGGGAACGATATCGGATATCCGCTTGACCGCTTCCAGGGCCTTGAGCGACCGTTTCGAGAGTTCAAGCGCGATGGCACGGGCATCCTTCATGAATGTCTCGGGAGGGGAAACCTTGTTTACGAGGCCTATGCGAAGTGCCTCTTTTGCACCGATCGGTTCCCCCAGCATGGTAATCTCCTTGGCCTTTCTCGTACCGACGATACGGCGAAGGGGGTCGAAAAGGGGGTTCAATCCGAATTTCAGCTCGGGGTGCCCGAAGATGGCCGTCTCCGAAGCAACGATCAGATCACACACCGTCGCCAGGTTGAATCCTCCGCCCAGGGCGATCCCGCTTACTGCCGCGACGACGGGTTTCCTGCACGTGTATACCTTGTTGAGATACCGGATCATGGAGGCAATAAAATCACTCACCTCTCCTTCGAAGAGCGCCGCCAGTTCCTTGACATCCATTCCCGCGGAAAAGACGTCGTCGCCGCCTGTCAGCAGTACGGCCCTGACGGAATCATCCCTTTCGATATTATCGAAACAGTCCGTCAGTTCGTTCCGCATTGTTTCCGAGATGGCATTCATCTCTCCGGGCCGGTTCAGGGTTACGACGGCATACCCCTCTTCCCTTGTCACCAGGATCGTTTTATAGGTCATGGGTTTCTTTCCTGTCGTTGATCATTTCCGTCAGTTCTTTTCCACCCCTGAAAAGAAGATACCGCGTCGGCGGCCGGTAGACAGACTCTCCCGTTTTGGGATTTCTCGCCATCCGTGCTTCACGGGTGGTAACGGAAAACACGCCGAACCCCCGCAGTTCCACCCGCTCTTCCCGCAGGAGGGCATCCTTGATGGATTGAAAAAAGGTATCCACGGCAAGCACCACATCCTGTCGTGAATAGTCGTCGATCTTTTCCTTGACCCCGTCAATCAGTTCTTTCCTGTTCATCAGTATGCTCCCCGGACCGATTCACCGGGATAGAGATAGCGTATACCGGTGTCGTGTTCCACCATGATTTCCGAAATTGTCGTCGCCATTTCTTCAAGAAGGTAACGAATCAGACCCTTGCGTTCCTTTCTGGGATAGACGAGTTCCGGCTCTCCCTCGATGCCGGCCAGTTCTCCCGCCAGTGCCACGGCATGCTCCATGTCGCCGAGTTCATCCACCAGTCCCAGTTGCATCGCCTGCCTTCCCGTAAAGATACGTGCGTCCGATATTGTGCGGATCTGTTCTTCCGAAATGTTTCGCTGCATCGACACGATCCCGATGAACTGGTCGAAGATGTCGTCGATCACTCCCTGAAGCAGTTCTTCATCATCGACGGTCATTTCCCGCAGGGGGGATCCCGTATCCTTGTATTTCCCCGTTTTTACGGTTCCCGCCTTGACCCCGATCTTGTCGAGAAGTTCGCGGAACTGTGAATACTGGATGATCACGCCGATACTTCCCGTGATGGTACCCGGGTTCGCCACGATCCTGTCGGCGGCGCAGGCGATATAATACCCCCCCGACGCGGCCACCGATCCCATGGACACGACGACCCGTTTTTTCTCCCTTAGCCTGAGGACCTTTTCGTAGATTTCCTGCGAGGGGACGATGGCACCGCCCGGTGAATTTATCCGGAGCACCACCGCCCTGATGTCGTCATCGCGTTCATATTCGTCGAGTTGATCGATGACCGGTTTTCCGTCATAGAGCACGCCCTCCACCTGGGCCACGCCTATCTTTTCCCCCGTGGTAAAGGACTTCCGGTCATCCGTCAGCGAAGAAACTCCGTAGATGACGAGAAAACACAGTAATCCTATCGCTGCAAGGATGCACAATCCAAGGATTACCGGGTGTTTTCTCATTTCAAAGGATTAAGTACGTTAAAGTTTTATACCGGACAGGATATCTCCAAGATTGGAAACAACCTTTTTCTCGTTATTTACGTACTGTTTCTGAGATGATGAATCCGACTGTACCTCGTATTCCTTGATACTCAGACCCACCTTCTGGTTTTCCGGGTCGATATTCTTGATGACAGCGGACACCGAATCGCCGACGGAATACAGTTCTTCCGATGATTTGACCCGTTTCTGGCTCAACTCGGAGATGTGAACCAACCCCTCGATACCCTCTTCGATTTCGACAAAGATCCCGAAGTCGGTGACGTTGGTCACTTTCCCGGAAACCACCGAATTGGGACCGTATTTCTCAGCCAGTTCTTCCCAGGGATTCTTTTCCAGCTGTTTCACACCAAGAGAGAATTTCTCGTTCTCGACATCGACCTTCAAGACCACCGCCTCGATCTCCTGGCCTTTCTTGAAAAATTCCGACGGGTGTTTCACCCGTTTCTTCCAGGAAATATCGGAGACATGGATCAACCCGTCGATATCGTTTTCCACGCCGATGAACACACCAAAATCGGTGACGTTCCTCACTTTTCCGGTAATAATGCTTCCGGGAGGATATTTGTCGCTCAACTCCTCCCAGGGATTGGGAAGGGTCTGCTTCAGTCCGAGGGAGATTCGCTTGGTTTCGGTGTTGACATCGAGAATCATGACATCGATGACATCTCCGACGGAGAGCAGTTTTGACGGGTGTTTGACCTTTTTCGTCCAGAACATCTCGGACACGTGAATCAGTCCCTCCACGCCGGGTTCAAGCTCGACGAAGGAACCGTAATCCACGAGACTCACCACTTTGCCCTGTACGACGGAATTCACCGGGTACCGTTCATGAATTGTATCCCAGGGGTTGTCGATCAACTGTTTCAGCCCCAGTGAAACCCGCTCTTTCTCCCGGTCGAAGCTCAGCACCTTGACCGTGATCTGATCGTCCTTCGAAAAGCTTTCCGAAGGGTGCCGTATGCGCCCCCATGACATATCGGTAATATGAAGTAATCCGTCGATCCCGCCAAGATCGATAAAGAGACCGTAATCCGTGACATTCTTGACGACGCCTTCGAGGATCTTGCCCTCTTCTATCGTCTCGAGCGTCTTTTTCTTTTTTTCTTCCTTTTCCCGTTCCAGAATCGTCTTTCGCGACAGCACTACATTGTTGCGCTTCCGGTCATACTTGAGAACCTGGAACTCAAGCGTCTGTCCCACGTATCGATCGAGATCCTTTACCGGGTAGATATCCACCTGGGAACCGGGAAGGAATGCGGTAAAGCCGATATCAACGGCGAGGCCGCCCTTAACCCTGCTTACCACCTTGCCGGTGATGAAGCAGCTTTCGTCGTGGGCCTTGATGATATCGTCCCATACACGGAGTTTTACCGCCTTGTCCCGCGACAGGATCAGATCATCATCCTTTTTCCTGTCAACGAGGACTTCTATTTCGTCGCCTTCGGAAATTGTTACATTTCCCTCTTCGTCTTTGACCTCGTTGATATTCAGCCGTCCTTCGGTCTTGTACCCTACGTCGATCATGATGACATCGTCATTGACCTGAACCACCCTGCCCGTCACGATCTGGCCGGTCGGTACTTCCTGAAGGCTCTGTTCATAGAGCTCTACAAAGCTGAGATCGTCACTTTTTTCCTCTGTTTCCTGCACCTCCTGCTCTTCATTAAACGCTTTTTCTTCCTGTTCAGTTGTTATGTTTTCCTCGTTGACCATTACCTAGTTACCCCCTGGTATTATTTATGCACTTTTGTAAATTGCGACGCTAACACAGGAACAATAAAATATCAAGTGATTTACACTTTCGAATTGTTTTGATTTTCAAGAAGATGTCTCTGAATACGGGCAATCATGACCTCAACGACCTCTTCGGCTTTCAAAGTTGTACTGTCAATGATTACGGCATCATCCGACGGTTTCAGGGGTGCAATCGCCCTGCCGCTGTCCTGCCGGTCCCTGACCGTCAACCCTTTTTTCACCTCGTCGAAATCGGCCTTCACACCCTCGCCGCATAACTGGTGATGCCTCCTTCGTGCCCGTTCGGTTTCATCGGCATCGAGGTAAAATTTCACGTCGGCATGGGGAAAGACAACCGTTCCCATATCCCGGCCTTCGGCAATGATACTGCACATATCGGCGATATGTCTTTGAATGGGGAGCAGAAATCTCCTGACAGCGGGAAGGGCCGATACTTTCGACGCGGCGAGACTCACCTCTTCCGTCCTGATCCTGTCGGAGACATCGTCGCCGTTTACCAGGATCCGTATCCCGTCATGATCGGTCATGCATGAGATCTCGGTAGTATCGCAGAGTGCGGCGATTGCTTCCTCGTCACCGGGCGGTATTCCCCTGTCGAGCGCCTTCAGGGCGACGGCCCGGTAAAGCGCCCCCGTATCCAGATAGAGCGCCGTCAACCGGGTGGCAAGCATCTTGCTGACGGTACTCTTACCCGTTCCGGCGGGACCGTCGATGGTAATGATGAGCCTGTTACTCATACACAAAACTCCGCGCCCTGCCGCCCCGTCATTCCTGCGGCGGCAGCTTTTCATTCTTCAACCGGGCTTCTATTTCCTTTATCTCCCGGTAATGAGGACCGTCTTCCCGCCAGAGCCAGCAGCTGTTCACGATCAGCGAGGGATCGAACTTCGGCATCTCCAGGGTGCGATCGTCACGTTTCATGGAATAGTATGCCCACTGCCCCTGTACGGCAGCCGATGCCATGGATTGTATGAGATTAGTCAAATGAATACAACCCTTTATACCGCCCAGCACCTCAACGGTCTTCTGGGTAAATCCGGGCATGATCTTCAATCCCACAAGGTTTTCGACAACGCTGTGCGTTTCCCGGCATCGCTCAGTCGGCGCGGTTTCGAGTTCCGCTTCCGCCGACGTAATCTCGAGGCCGGGAAGGCTGACGGTAAATTTCACCACGATGTGGTGCACCGCCCCCGGGTCCACGAATTCCCCTGCCGTGTAGGAAAAGAAGGGAGCGTGCCGGTCATCCCGCAAGGTCCCTTCGATAAGGAGGGTATCCGGGCCGGTTTCATGGGTCGTGACCGTTATGGTGCGGGTATGAATCCGTTTTTCCATGGTTATTCGATACGTCCTCTGCCGGGCATGATGAATCTCTATAACACAGGGGTATCGACCGCACAATATTAAATGCCCTTGATAAAAGGGAGGAAAGAAGATACATTAATTCCGCGAGCGTACTATGAAAGACATACAAAGATTCAAAATCATCGCCCTGCTTCTCCTCACCCTGCTTCTCCTTCCCTGTCTCCCCGGCCTGCCGTCTCAATGCCGTGCATCCTTTACCATCGATGATGAAAAAAAACTGGGAAGGGAATTCTACGAAAAACTGGAGAAAAGGGGGGCCCTCGTCGAAAACAGGAAAGTAGAACGCTACCTGAATGAACTCGGCAGGCATCTCACCGCGCAAAGCACGCCCTCGCCCTTCGAGTTCACCTTTTCTGTTATCAGGGATTCGGGAATCAATGCCTTTGCCACGCCGGGAGGATATGTCTATGTCTACAGCGGGCTTATCGAGATAGCGGAAAACGAAAGCCAGCTCGCCGGGGTGCTTGCCCACGAGATCGCTCATGTAAAGGCACGCCATATCGCAAAAATCATAGAAAAATCACAGAAAGTAAATATCGCCACCCTCGCGGCGATCCTGGCAGGCGCCTTCATCGGGGGCGGCGGTGAAGGCTCGGCCGCCATCGCGGGGTTTTCCCTCGCCACCGCCGCGAGCCTGAACCTGAAATACAGCAGGGAACACGAAGAAGAGGCCGACTACTTCGGCATGGAATATCTCGTTGACAGCGGATACGATGGCAGGGGCATGCTCGATTTTCTCAAGATCATGAGACAGTTCGAATATTATTCCAATTCCGTCCCCTCCTACTTTCTTACCCATCCGGGCACCGGCGAACGAATCAGGTACCTCGACGCCCTGCTTCAGACACGATACAAGAAACGGGGCGCCACCGCACTCCTCACTGACTTTCATCGTGTCAAAACGCTTCTCACACTGGAAGACGACGACTTCGATTCACAAAAGCGGTACTTCGAAGACCGGCTCAAGGCACGGAACGACGACATCGAGGGACTCTACGGCATCGCCATGGTCGAGGCCAAACAGGGAAAGACCGGGGAAGCACTGAAACATTTCGACAGTGCTCTCAGTCTTTCTCCGAATGATCCCGACATCCTCCGTGACCTCGGCATCACCCAGTTCAACGCCGGTTCGGCGAAGGCCGCCCTGGCACCACTGAAAAAGGCCCATGTCATCGATCCCGACGACATGGAAACGGTCCTTTTTCTGGGCCGTACCTCCTATGCCCTCGGCGACTATGCCGCCGCCCTCGGTTTCTATCAGAGCTACCGGGAGAAAAATCCCGCCTCCGATACCATCTATTACAATCTCGCCATGACCTGTGGAAAGCTGAACGACCAGGGGGAGTCTCATTACAATTTCGGCATTTTTTTCAAGAAGAAGCGGAAATTAAAGAGTGCCCTCTTCCACTTTGAGGCGGCCCTGCCCCATTTTCCTCCCGACAGCGAACGGGCATCGGAAATCACGAAGCACATAGAGGAACTCCGGCATGGTAAGGGCAAATCCCAACCACCGGAAAGTTGAACGATTCCCTGTTAAGGATGGTGAACTCGTAAGAAGTAGACAATAGATGGCACAGTAAAAAGACTCAAATGCAAGGCCCGCAAATCCTGAGGAATGAGGCGTACTTCGGTACACCGCAGTGACAAAGGATGCAGTGCAACACAGCAGTTGGACCGGGAGTGCTCCCGCAAGCCCCGCTTTGCAGGCGGGGTCAAGGGGCACACTATAATGAAACGATTCCTTACCGGGAAGCCCCGCCCTGTGGGCGGGGAGCTTCACTTTTTACGTTGCCATCAAGGATGATTGACTTTTCCCGGGCATATGTTATTTTCTGAACGACCGTAACGGCGGTGCCGTTACAGGAAGCAAGCCGGTGGTCATTGCGGAGGCAGGACCCCGGAGCAATCTCACGATCATACACGGGTAGACCTGCGGCATACATTGTGTGTCATTCCCGGCCCGACCGGGAATCCGGATCCGTTCAGGCACGTTCCCGATTCCCTCATCGGCGGAAAGACAAAGAGAAGGGTACGGAAGGGGGTCATCTTGCTCAACAGGGACGCATCGGACAGGACGGAGCGTGCTGCAGGACCTTTAATAAGATAATGGACAGGGGAGAGGGTAATGAAGATAATCGTACGCCGGGAGCATCCGGCAGAATGTAAGTGTGAAGCACTGGTGGTGGGACATTTTCAGGATGATACGGCGCCCGAAGGGGTCGCCGGAGAGATAGACCGCGCTTCCAACGGCCTCATCAGCGAGTTGATCGAAGCCGGGGACTTCAAGGGAAAACTGTTTCAGACTTCGCTTCTCTATACCCGGGACAGCATTCCCGGCAAGCGGATACTCCTCATCGGCATGGGGAAACGGGAAGACTTCGATCCGGAAAAGTTGCGGGGCCTTTTTTCCAGGGCGGCGCAGGCACTGCGGAATACCGGTGTCGGGGCGTTCGCCGCGTCGCTCCGCTTCGGAGAGCTTTCGATTCCTTTCGAGACCATGGTGGAAGCAGCCGTCGAGGGAACGATCCTCGGACTCTACCGATACCGGTCCTTTAAAACCGATGACGTCGATTTCATGCCGGACCCGAAGGAATTCGCCATACTGGAAGCCGACAAAACTCAGGCAACAGCGGCCCGGACTTCGGTCCAAAGGGCTGAAGCCATCGCCCGGGCCGTCTGTTTCACGCGGGACCTCGTGTCGGCGCCCTCAAACGAGATGACTCCCACCATCCTTGCCGGCAGTGCGAAGGCCATGGCCGACGGCCGTGCCCTCACGTTAACCGTCCTCGATGAAGCACGGATGAAGCGCCTGGGCATGAAGGCGCTGCTCGGTGTGGCACGGGGCAGCAGCGAACCGCCGCAATTCATCGTCGTGGAGTACCGGGGCGGCGTCAAAGGAGAAAAACCGATCGTGCTCGTGGGCAAAGGCATCACCTTCGACAGCGGCGGCATCAGCATCAAGCCCGCGGCAAACATGGACGAAATGAAGGATGACATGGCGGGGGGCGCCGCGGTCCTCGGCACCATGCAGGCCATTGCCGACCTGAAGATCCCCCTGAACGTGGTGGGACTCGTACCGGCAACGGAAAACATGCCCGGAGGAAAGGCATACAAACCCGGCGACATCCTCAGATCCCTTTCCGGCCGGACGATAGAAGTGAAGAATACCGACGCGGAAGGACGGCTTATACTGGCCGACGCACTCGCCTATGCCGGACGGTTCAAGCCGGAGGCGATCATCGACATCGCCACCCTGACGGGTGCCTGCGTCGTTGCCCTGGGCGACTACCTGACGGGACTCCTGGGAAC
>Ga0272441_10010537_pt1 | contig 13959 bp, 12 predicted proteins | sample SSMProp6N_FD_193582 | JGI IMG/M metagenome (GOLD analysis project Ga0272441, IMG submission 193582) | Marine sediment archaeal communities from Little Sippewissett salt marsh, Falmouth, MA, United States - SSM-Prop-6N | ecosystem: Environmental > Aquatic > Marine > Wetlands > Sediment ... | reverse complement strand
CAGTTCAACAACTCTTCCTAATAATTCCAGAAATCCCTGTCCAGACTCCTGTACTGGATCGCCTGTATCAGGTGCTTCATTTCTATGTTTTCCGAGGCGTCGAGGTCGGCGATGGTGCGGCTGACCTTGAGGATGCGGTCGTGGGCGCGGGCGGAGAGGCTGAGGCGGTTCATGGCGTCCATGAGCTTGTCGGCGGAGGCCTTGTCGAGGCGGCAGTGTCGCCTGATGAGTTTCGGGGTCATCTGTGCGTTCGAGTGGATGCCCGCCTCGACGAAGCGTTTCGCCTGGATATCCCTCGCGGCGCTCACCCTCCGGCGGATGGTTTCCGACCGCTCGATGGTTGTTTTGGAGAAGAGTTCCTGGTTGTCGACCTTCGGCACGTCGATATGGATGTCTATCCTGTCGAGCAGCGGGCCGGAGATCTTCGAAAGATAGCGCTGGATCTGCTGCGGCGTCGCCGTGAGGTTGCCGTCCGCGTCTTTCAGCGCGCCGGCCGGGCTCGGGTTCATGGCCGCTACCAGCATGAAGCCGGCAGGATAGCGGGTGGTGAGCGATATTCTCGACACGGTGACCTCGCGGTCCTCGATGGGCTGGCGGAGCGCCTCGAGGGCGTTGCGGGTGAATTCCGGCAGCTCGTCGAGAAAGAGCACGCCGTTGTGCGCGAGGCTCACCTCCCCGGGGCGGGCCTGCGTACCGCCGCCGATCAGGGCCACGTTGCTCGTGGTGTGGTGCGGGTTGCGGAAAGGCCGGCGGGTCATCAGCGGCTGGCCGTTTTTCAGCAGGCTGGCGACCGAGTAGATCTTGGTGGTCTCGAGGGACTCCTCGAAGGTGAGGGGAGGCAGGATGCCCGGCAGGGCCTTGGCGAGCAGGGTCTTGCCGCTGCCCGGCGGACCGATCATGATCAGGTTGTGTCCTCCGGCGGCCGCGATCTCCATCGCCCGTTTCGCGGTGGCCTGCCCCTTGATGTCCGAGAAGTCGACCGGGTATTCGGGGATTTCCTCGAAGAGTCGCTCCACGTCGACCGTGACCGGCCTGAAGGACGCGCCGTCGCGCAGGAGATCCACGGTTTCCGACAGGGTTTTCACCCCGAACACCTCGACGCCCGCGCCCGAGGCCGATACCGCGACGGCGGCCTCCTCGGCGTTCATCTCCGGCAGGATGATCCGCCCGATGTTTTCCTTCACGGCCATCATGGCGATGGGGAGCGAGCCGTTGATCCGGCGCAGGGAACCGTCGAGCGCGAGTTCTCCCAGGATCAACGTGCCTTCCAGCCGGTGCTCCACCTCCTGCAGCGAACCGAGGAGACCGATGGCTATCGAGAGGTCGAAGGCCGTGCCTTCCTTCTTGACGTCGGCCGGGGCGAGGTTCACGGTGATTTTCTTCGGAGGAAGGTTGAAGCCGGAGTTGCGTATCGCCGTCAGGATACGCTCGCGGCTTTCGCGGATGGCGTTGTCCGGCAGGCCGACCACGGTGAAGGCGGGCAGCCCTCCCGAGACGTTGGTTTCGACCTGCACCTTGAGTGCGTCTATGCCGATGAGGGCGGCGGCGTCGAGTTGTGAAAGCATGGGTAACCGTTATTTTTGCCTGTCCTTGCTTTTCTATAGTAGTAAAAAAGAAGTACTCTGTACAACTTCTTCCTGTTTTTCGTGGTGAAACCTGTGTTTCCGGATCAGGGAACGACCGGTGCAATCTTTCCCGTCCGGGTTTCCTCCGGGAGGCTCGTGGGCTACCAACGTTTTTCCTCTTAATTGTTTGCCGCCTTTGCTAATTATGATTATCTTAGTTGTTAGAACTATTTGTATTGCCGCTAACCCAAATTTAATCAGCTGTCATGGACAACAAATCGAATGGTAAGCTTATTGCACTGGCGATTGGTGGTGCCGTCGTGATGGGGGCGTTGTTTTTCCTTTCTTCCCTCCTCACGGGTTATCAGACGCCGGCGGAAAACATCTCGCCGATCCTGACGCCTCTGAAATCGTTCATGGGGTGGTTTCTCCTGATTTTCTTCGCCTCGCTCATCATCTGGGGCCTCGGCAAGATGTCGTCCAGGATCAACGACACCTGGGTCATAAGTTTCCCCGTAGGGATTTTTGTCATCGTGACTGTCATGTTCATCAGCCTCGAACTTGTCTGGGAGAAAGGTCGCACCACGACGCTCGACGGCAAGTACATCCGTACGGTTCGCCAGCTCGATGCCTTCAATGAAGGCGAGGATTTCGAGAATATAGAGGATCAGCCCGTCGAATCTCCGATGGAAGAGGTGGTTCCTCCGGGCAGGGAAGTGCTCGGCGTCGAGGTTGAAGAGGGCGGCGAAGCTGCCGCTGAAGCACCGGCTGCGGCCGAGGAAGCTGCGGCAGGCGGCGAGACCGTAGCACTTGCGGGCGAGGAACTCGCCAGTGCCGAAAAGCTCTTCCAGAGGAAGTGCACCAAGTGCCACGCGATCAAGGCGGTCGAAAACAAACTCGCCGAATACAGGAAGAAAGGCGAAGCCGAAAAGATCGTGCTCGACATGAAGGCCGTACCGAACTCGGGTATCAGGGCCAAAGAAGTTCCGACGATCGTTCAGTACATCAATCAGAACTACTGATACAGGGTTGGCGGTACAGATAAGCCGAGAAAAAGCCCCGGAAACTCCGGGGCTTTTTTCATTGGCGCTGTCGACAAGAACGGAGCCGGGTTGCAGGATTTGGGCTCAGTCGGTCCGGAGAGTGGCCGGGGGCCTGAACGTTCAGCTCTTTCTGGCGCTCCAGGATACGGAAACGGTTTCTGTTATGCCTCCCCGCGCTTTCCATTCCGTGGTGACGGTGATCTCCCTTGGCTGAAGGACTTCGACCATGTGGTCGAGAATCGTGTTCGTGACGTTTTCATAGAAAATCCCCGCGTTGCGGAATTCGAGATAATAGTATTTGAGAGACTTCAGCTCGATGCACACCTTGTCGGGGATGTAACGGACGGTTATGGTCCCGAAATCAGGCAGCCCGGTTTTCGGACAGACCGACGTGAATTCGGGGTTGACTATTTCGATGGTGTAGTCCCTGTCGGGGAAACGGTTGTCGAATACTTCCAGAATCTCTTTTTTCATGGGTTCCAGCCTCCAGGCTGCGTTTGCGTTGACGATCCTCCGGCGATTGAAATGGCCGGGTATGTTCGGCGAAGGTTTTTGCGCGCCCCGGAGCATCCGGGGAGTTTTTCTGACGATACCCGATGGCCTTAAAATAGAAATCTGCCCCAAATTTTCTTTACATTCATCTCATCATGAGTTATCCGGGCACGGAGGCCGTGCCTTTCATGAACGTTTTTACCAGTCAAACAGCATGACCGATACGGAACGGAGCAGCGAGGATATCTACGGGGCGCTGTCCAGGGAGTACGACCTGCAGACCGTTTCCTACCTCATCGCTTCGCAGTCCTTCAGTTTCGTGAGCGTGAGCGACAGTTACGCCCTGCTCGACAGGATATCGCCCGAGGAATTCGTCAGGGACGAACAGATGCCTTACTGGGCCGAGATCTGGCCTGCCGCGCTCACCCTTTCGGAGTTCGTGGCGGAAGAGATCGACATCGAGGGGAAGCGGCTTATAGAAATCGGGGCCGGTGTCGGCATGGTCAGCGTTACCGCCGCCCGTGCCGGCGGCAACGTGCTGTCCACGGATTATTCGGACGAGGCGCTTCGCTTTATCCGTCTCAACGCCCTGCACAACGGCGTCGCCCTCGAAACCGGCAGGCTCGACTGGCGGTGCATCCAGCTCGAGGAACGTTTCGACGTCCTGCTCGCAGCCGACGTTCTCTATGAAAGGGTCAATCTGCTGCCGATCGTCAATGCGCTCGACAAACTGCTGAAACCAGAGGGGTGCGCCTATATCGCCGATCCGAGACGCCGCCTCGCGGAACAGTTTCTCGGACTTGCCTTCGAGAACGGCTTTTCCGTGCAGACGTTCGCCAAAAGCAACGTTCGGGACGGTCAGACAACGGCCGTCAACATTTATCGCCTTTCGAAACAGCCCGCCGCCGATGAGTAAACGGAGCCAGGATGTGTGGACCAGGCCGGTCGGGGGAGATGCGCTCATATGGAAGATCATGTTTACCGGTTCCGGCCTCGTGGTCTGCGAGAACAGAATTCCCGGAGCGAGGGACACATCGTACACCTGCTGCAGGGAAGAGGACGGCTCGACGGTGCTCGATCGTTTTTCTCCCTGCACGGTTGTCGAAGGGGAAGGGGCGACCCCCGGCATGACCGGGCTCGAAACGGTCGGAGGAGGGCTGTTCTATATCCACGCCTATCAGCCGGACAGTCCCGAACACCGTGGCCTCTGGGCGATCGATCCTCTTCGCGGAGCCCTTGCCTGGGCGAGGGCGGACTGTGCTTTCACGGCTCATGTCGCTGAAGGCATGCTCGTCTACAGGGCCGGCTCGTTTGCAGGGTTTCCCGAGCGGCACTACCTGCTCCTCGATCCTTCGAGCGGCGGGATACAGGACGAGCCCGGCCGGGATACAGACCGGGTGGCGCAGCTCCGTTCGAAAGCCCTCTGCGAGGAAATCCGTCAGGACGTTCTGCTGCCTTCGGTCGATGGCGGCACCGCATCGAGGCCGGGTGAACTGCGGGAGTACATCCGGAGGGGCGAGCTGCTTGTCACGGTCGATCATGCGTCCGCCGGTCCTGAAAAGGGTTTCGACGCCCGCATCCGCATCCGCCGCCGCGGCGTGACGGTTTACGAAGACGCGCTGGCATGCAACACTCCTGCCCCGTGCGTGAATTATTTTCTGCTGCGCGGCGTTAGATTGTATTATATCAGGAACATGAACGAACTCGTCTCTGTTGGTGTATAGCGCTAGGCATAACGATATCCCCGCCGCGGAAAGCAGCCTTGAATCCTATGCGGGTCTCGGCGGTTTTCTCGACTACATGAAAGCCCAGAGAGGATATTCGCTTCTTACCGGCAAGGCGTACCGCAACGATATCATCCAGTTCTACGGTTTTCTCGCACGTCACAAGGGTGTGGAGCCGTCGGTGGTCGAGCCCGGGGCCGTCACCGTGCTCGATGTGCGTCTTTTCCTCGGCGATCTGCTTCGCCGGGGCATGCAGCCGAAATCGATCGCACGGAAACTGGCGGCCGTGAAGAGCTTCTACAACTACCTGCTTGAAACCGGTGCGGTCAGGGTGTCCGCACCCGCTCAGGTGTCGACGCCGCGTTTCAGCCGTCCGGTTCCGGGTTTTCTCAACGAGGATGAGATCGGGAGTCTTTTCGGGGAGGTGCTTGCCGCTCCTCCGCCGGTCGCGGAGAACAGGAGCGGGAAGCGCGTCCGGGAGCAGGCGTTCGAGTTCGCCCGTGACAGGGCGTTGCTCGAGGTGCTCTACGGGTGCGGACTCCGGGTGTCGGAAGTCGTCGGTCTTCCGGAAGAAAACGTCGATCTCTCACAGGGCTATCTGAAGATAACCGGCAAAGGCGACAAACAGCGGATAGTGCCTGTCGGCGGAAGCGCCACCGAGGCTCTCAAAAAGTATTTTGAAGTCAAACGAAACTTCTTTAGAATAAAAAATAAGGGTGGTGCCGAGAGCCCGAATGTTTTTGTAACCAAAAAAGGTAAGGGCATTTACCCCGTTCTTGTACAGAGAATCACCAGAAAATACCTGACCGCAGTTACAGAGCTCAAATACCGGAATCCGCACGTTCTGCGTCACAGTTTCGCCACGCATATGCTCAACAATGGTGCTGATCTGAAAAGCGTCAGCGAAATGCTGGGTCACACCAATCTGACCACCACCGAGATATACACCCACGTAACCTTCGGAAGGATCAGGGAAGTCTACGAAAAGGCTCATCCGAAGGCGTGAGCGCTTTTTGCGCCCGGACAGTTTACGGACATGTTCTTTCTCAGTTTTCATTTCATTCAAAAGGAGGTTTCCTATGACAAAGACAGATGTTAACGAAGTCGTGCCTGTACAGGTAACCTTGCGCCACTCCCATAACCACCACGATATAGAGCAGTACGCGCGTGACGCCGTTCAGGCCCTTGAAAGGATCTTCAGCGGCATCCTCAACTCTCATGTCGTTCTCGATCACCAGCACAACGATTTCGAGAATAACAAACTTGCGGAAATAACGCTCAAGGTGCCGCAGAACGTCCTCGTGGCCAGTGAGGCCGCGGCGACCTACGAACAGGCGATCGACAGCTGCATCGATGTTCTGGGCCGGCAGTTGAAGAAGTACAAGGACAAACTGAACAATCACAGGTGATTGCAGATGGCGCAGAAGGGCCGGTTTTCCGGCCCTTTTTGCTGTGAGGCCCGACCGTACTTCCTGTTTACGAAACAACACTTTCTTTTCACCTGAACTGAGCGTCCCGACTTTTGTCGGGATGCTCCATAATAGTAAGTTTATTAAAAGCCATCTGTAATACGGCGTTTGTGAAAAGATTATTCCTCGCCGGTCAGGTGAGCGTGAAAACTGATGAAGAGCCACATGTTTTGAACTCCCGACAAGTCGGGAAATGCCGATCACGCCGGATCTGCTTCGTTAAAGGGATCTTGCGTCCAGACTTGTCGGAATACAGCGACTCCCTGTGCCTCGCATCCCCGGCATGCTCGACAATCGCTCAATTTAGGTTTCAGTGCCATGAACTTTGATCAGAAAGGCCTTAAAAAGCGATCGATGACGGTTGCGTATTTCTACGAGAATATCAGCAAGAGTCTCGATATCAAACTTCGCCGCCTGAACAACGTGGACGAGCAGAAAAGGCGGATTTTCGAACGCGACCTCCATCGTCCGGGTCTGGCCCTCGCGGGTTTTACCAATCTCTTTACCTACAAGCGCGTCCAGATTCTGGGCAATACCGAAACCCGCTTTCTCTACCAGCTTGACGACAAGACAAGGGTCAAGGCCTTCGAGAACCTCGTGAAGTTCAAGATTCCCTGCATTATTCTCACCAGCAACAACAAGCTCGACGGGGAACTGATCGACATGGCGACGGCCGCCGGCATTCCGGTATTCGTCACACGCCATTCATCGACCAAGACCATCTACCTGATCACCGATTTTCTCGACGACCAGTTTTCCCAGTACCAGCAGTACCACGGTTCCATGGTCGACGTCTACGGGGTCGGCGTGCTGCTCGTCGGCAAGAGCGGGCTCGGCAAGTCGGAGGTCGCCCTCGACCTGGTCGAGAGGGGGCATCGCCTCGTGGCCGACGATGCCGTGGTGGTCAACCGGAAAGGCGAGAAGGTGCTGATAGCCTCGGGCAACAATATCATCGACCATTTCATGGAGATCCGCGGACTCGGGGTGGTCGACGTCAAGGCCATTTTCGGGATCAGGGCGATCAGGGACACGAAGGTCGTCCAGGTCGTGGTCGAGTTGCTCGAATGGAAGGAGGAAATGGATTACGAACGCCTCGGTCTCGACATGAAAACCACGAAGATACTTGGTGTCGAGCTGCCCCTGGTGCAGCTGCCGATCAATCCGGGCAAGAACATCACGGTGATTATCGAGGTTGTGGCGCTGAACTTCCTGCTGAAACATTACTCGGGATATGTCGCCGCCGAGGCCCTGGAGAAAAGAATAAAAAGAGTCATCAATGAGGAATCCCAGCAGAAGACGGGGTATGGAAGAAAATATCTTGCAAAGGATTATGAAGAGTGAGCGAGGCAGGCGTGGTCAGGCGGCCGTGCTCTTCTTCTGCCTGATCGTCCTTGCCGCGCTTCCGGGCTGTTCCGGGGGGAAGGGGAGCGCCGGAAAGGCGGCGGACTCGACGCTCGTGATCGCCATGCTGGGGGACGCCAATTACCTCAATCCCGTCATCGGTGCGTCGGTCACTTCCAGCAACGTCTACGGACTGCTCTATCCGGGCCTGCTCGAAAGCGAATTCGACACGACGACGGGCCTCCTGAATTTCGTGGCGCTTGAAAAAAGGCTCCGGCCGGTCGACGGCGGGCCCGTCGGGAGCGAACGCGGCGCGGCTCTGGCGAAAAGCTGGAAAATGGGTGAAGACAACCGCTCCATCACCTACATTCTCCGCGACGACGCCCGGTGGAACGACGGCCGTCCCATAACCTCGCACGATTTCAAGTTCGCCTACACGCTCTACGGCAATCCGGCGATCGCGAGTCCGCGCCAGCAGTATCTCGCCGAACTCGTCGGCGCGGACAAGGGCGACATCGATTTCGACCGGGCGGTGCTGACGCCCGACGACACGACGCTGGTCTTCAATTTCCACAAGCAGCTTCCCGAGCAGCTCGCGCTGTTCCATACCTCCCTGACGCCCATGCCCCGCCATCACTGGGAGAACGTGCCTCCGTCGGAATTCCGCCAGTCGCCGCTCAACCAGAAACCTCTCGGCGCGGGTTCCTACGTCCTCGGTGACTGGGTGAAACAGCAGCAGATCGAGCTGGTGTCGAACCCGGCGTGCAATCTGCCCAAACCAGGCACCATTCCCCGCATCGTATTCCGTATCGTTCCCGACTACACGGTCCGTCTCGCCCAGCTGCAGACCGGCGCCGTCGATGTCGTCGAGAACATCAAGCCCGAGGATTTCGACGGACTGAGGAATTCGAGGGCCGGAGTGGACATAAAATCGGTCGGGCTCAGGGTCTATGACTACGTAGGATGGTCCAACATCGACCAGGAAGCCTACCATCGCGACGGCACCGTCAGGCCGCACCCCCTTTTCGGGTCGGCGAAGGTCCGCCGCGCACTGACGCTGGCCATCGACCGCCAGTCGATCATCGACGGCTATCTCGGCGAATACGGCGTCATCGCCAGCACCGATATCTCGCCTTCCCTCAAGTGGGCCTACAACGAAAAGATCGAACCCTATCCGTTCGACCGGGCCGAGGCCGTCAGGCTTCTCGAGGAAGAAGGATGGCGTTCCGGCCCGGACGGCATCCGGCTAAAAGACGGCAGGAGATTCTCTTTCGTGCTCTACACCAATTCCGGCAACGCACGCAGGAATTTCGCCAGCGTGATCATACAGCAGAACCTGCGGGAAATAGGCATAGACTGCAAACTCGACGTGCAGGAGTCGAACGTCTTTTTCGAAAACCTGCGACTCAGGAAACTCGACGCCTGGATGGCCGGCTGGTCGATCGGACTCGAGATCGATCCCCTCGACGGCTGGGGTTCCGATCTCGAGAAAAGCAGGTTCAATTTTACCGGCTACCGCAATCCGAGGATAGACGAACTGTGCGAACTCGCCAAGAACGAACTCGATCCTCTCGATGCAAGACCCTACTGGATGGAGTACCAGGAAATCCTGCACCGGGACCAGCCCACCACCTTTCTTTACTGGATAAAGGAGACCCAGGGATTCAACCGGCGGATAAAGGGTGCGGAAGTCAATATATTGAGTACATTCTACAATATCGACGACTGGACGCTCGTGCCTTCGCAGAGCGTCGCGGAGTAGTGTTTCTGTGTTGAATCGTTGATTTGTTGAACCGGTGCGGGATGATTTTCAGGCGATGAATCAGCGACTGTACGTCTGCTGTTCTCTGCGCAACCGCTGAATTTGACGCATTTAGACCATGCTTGCCTATATAGCCCGCCGCATACTGCTTGCCGTTCCGCTGGTGTTCGGTGTTCTGACGCTGACGTTTTTCATCATCCGGCTCGCTCCCGGCGATCCGGCCGCGCTGTTTATCCAGCCGGGCATCAGTCCGAACGTGGCCGAACAGATCCGCGAGCAGTACGGTCTGAACGATCCGCTCCTGATCCAGTACTTCAAATGGCTCGGCAGCGTGCTCCAGGGCGATTTCGGACGCAGTTTCAGCCGCGCCCAGCAGCCGGTGTTCGAAGTGATAGCGCAGGCCCTGCCCATAACGATGACCATAGCCCTGCTGACGCTTGTGGCCAATTTCATCCTCGGGATCGCCATCGGGGTGATTTCCGCCGTCAGGCAGAACAGCTATCTCGACAGGTTTCTGACGGTAGGCGCGCTGTTTTTCTATTCCATGCCGGAGTTCTGGTTCGCCCTGATGATGATCATCCTTTTCGCCCTGAAGCTCCAGATATTCCCGGCATCGGGACTCAACGAAATAGGGGCGGAGTCCTACGGTCCGATCGGTTTTCTGCTGGACCGCCTCTGGCATCTGGCATTGCCCGTGACCGTGCTGAGCATCAACGGAGCGGCGGGTATCGCCAGGTATGTCCGCGGCAGTATGCTCGAAGTCATTCGCCAGGATTATATCCGCACCGCGCGTGCGAAGGGGCTGCCGGAAAAAGTGGTCATCCTGCGCCACGCGCTGCGTAACGCCCTGCTTCCGGTGATCACCCTCATGGGGGGATCGCTGCCGTTCATTTTCAGCGGGGCGCTGTTCATCGAGGTGATTTTCGCTTTTCCGGGCATGGGCCGGGTGACCGTCGAGGCCATTTTCGCCCGCGACTATCCCCTCATTATCGCCAACACCTTTATCTCAGGCACGCTCATCATTCTCGGCAACCTTGTCGCGGATGTGCTCTACGCCGTCGTTGATCCCAGGATCAAACTGTAGAGGAGAGGAGCGCCTGCCGTATCGAATCATTGTCGCTTGACGTCGCCGTGCGAGAAGAACTCATCAACACACCGGCCGGTCCGGCCGAGGAGAAATTCGAGGAACAGATACGTCCGATCTGCCTCGACGATTTTTCCGGTCAGCCGCGCCTGACCGAAAACCTGCTCGTATTCATGAAGGCCGCCCGGAAACGGGGAGAGCCTCTCGATCATGTGCTGTTTTCGGGTCCCCCTGGCCTCGGCAAGACCACGCTCGCACACATCATTGCCGCTGAAATGGGCGGAGGCATCAAGGTGACCTCCGGTCCCATGCTCGACAAGCCCGGCAACCTTGCGGGAATCCTGACAAGCCTCGCCAGGGGAGACGTGCTTTTCATCGACGAAATCCACCGCCTCACTCCCGCTGTCGAAGAGTACCTCTACTCGGCGATGGAGGACTTCCGCATCGATATACTTCTCGAAAGCGGGCCGTCCGCGAGGGCCGTGCAGCTCAAGCTCGAACCCTTCACGCTCGTCGGCGCGACGACGCGGGCCGGAATGCTCACCTCGCCGCTGAGAGCCCGTTTCGGCATTTCCAACCGCCTCGACTACTATCGTTCCGAGATTCTCGAACGCATCATCGTCCGTACGGCAACGATCCTCGGGATCGAAATCGACGGCAGGGCGGCCATCGAGATCGCCCGGCGTTCGAGAGGGACGCCCAGAATCGCGAACCGCCTTCTGAAGCGCGCCAGGGATTTCGCGCAGGTGGCTGATTCGGGCGTTATTACCGACAGCCTGGCCAAAAGAACGCTCGAAGCCCTCGAGATCGACGACGACGGACTTGACGACATGGACAAGAAAATCATGCAGGCTCTCCTGCACAAGTTCGACGGCGGCCCCGTCGGAGTGTCCTCTCTCGCTGTTTCGGTGGGCGAGGACGAAAGCACCATAGAGGAGGTGTACGAGCCCTATCTCATCCAGATCGGTTTTATAGCCAGGACTCCCCGTGGCCGAGTGGCTACGAAGAGCGCCTGGCTGAAATTCACCGGCGCGTATCCCTCCCCGGAAAGCGACGACGGTCCGCTGTTTTCGGAAAAGTGACGGGGGGATGTGTTGAATTGTTGATGTGTTGAATCGTTGAACTGTTGGACTTGCTGTTGGGGGTCCCGACATGTCGGGATGCCCGCCCGAGCATCCTGAAACTTACCCACGGATTGCACGGATTTTCTCGGATGATCGTAGGGGCGGGCCCCTGTGCCCGCCCGATAGCATGGTCAGAGACTTTGTTGAATTGTTGAGGTGTTGAATCGTTGATTTGTTTATTCGTTGATCAGTCGCTTCGCTTCACGTCAGGTGGCCTCGCAATCGCCGTTGACCGGTTTTTTCTTATGGTCTTTGTGCTCAGACTTTTGTAACCGACTTCAGGTTTGCCCACAGCTCCCCGAAGTATGCCGATACCCATGAAAAGTACTCGCCGAACCTGTATCCTCTCACTGCTGCTTATCGCCCTGTTGCTTCCCGGCTGCGCAGCTGCCTCGGAAGGGAAAGCTGCCCGGAAGGCGGCGGCGGATTCCCTGTCGGCGGCGGCCGAGCGGCTCTTTATCGACGGCGCGTTTGCCGCCGCGAAAGGGGATTACGACTCGGCCGTCTCGAATTACAGGGAGGTGCTGCTTTCGGAGCCCCGCAACGCCGCGGTGCACTTTGCCCTGTCGAGAGTTTTTCTTGCCCGCTCGGAGCAGGATTCCGCCCGTTATTACAGCGAAAGAGCCGTGCACTTCAATCCCGGCAACAGTTTTTACAGGAAACTGCTGGCCGGGATATGCTTTGAAATGAAGGACTATCGATGCGCGGCGGACCAGTTCGAACAGCTCGTCGAAGAAGACCCGTCGGATATCAGGACGCTGTTTTATCTCGCGCATGCCTATCTTGCCGCAGACATGAACAAGCAGGCGCTGGACGCGTTTTCACGTATTCTTTCGATCGATCCCGCCGACGAGAACGCGCTGACCCAGTCTCTTTGGCTGCAGTTCAGGCTGAAACGCTACACCTCGGCGATCGAGACGCTCGAAAAGCTGATGGCGCGGGGTGGTGAAAACGAAAAGCTTCTGCTGACCCTCGGCGAACTGTATCTTCGGACCGGCCGGCCGCAAAAGGCTCTCGATACGTTCAGCCGGATCATCGGCGCCGATGCATCGTATCTGCCAGCATGGATAGCCGTCCTGGAGGTTCGGGTCGAGCAGGGCGACCGGGAAGTCTTTCTGCGTGATCTCGGACGCTTCTATGCCGGAAAGGATATCCCTTACACGGGCAAGGCTGAAGCGACGATGCTGTTCATGTTGAAGGCACGGACCGATGAGGCCTATGGTGCGTTCGCCCTGGCGATGACCGGCGAGTTCGTGAAGGCGTTTCCGGACAGGGCGGACGCTTACGTCATCAGGGGGATGTCGAGGCTTCACCGCAGGGAGTACGGTCTTGCGACAGAGGATTTTCGCAAGGCGGTGGCGATCGATCCGGGAAACGAATCCGCGTGGGCGGAGCTCGTCTCGGCCTGGATGTCGCAGAGCGACTACCGTCAGGCGCTCGAAACCGTGAAAGCCGCCCGAAAGTCCCTGCGGGAGCCGTCGCTTCGGCTGGTCGTTCTCGATGGTTACGCGCTGTTTCGTGCGGGAAGAAGCCGCGAGGCTGTCGAAGTGCTCGATCACGCAGCCTCCTTCGACCGCGGGGACAATCCCGAGTGGCTGTTCATTCAGGCCGGGCTGACGCGGGCAATGGCCTTCGACAAGCTGCGCGAGGTGGAGAAAAGTGTAGCCGCCTACGAAGCGGTGCTCGAACTCGATCCTGAAAATGCGCTTGCGCAGAACAACCTGGCCTATCTGTTCGTCGAAAGAGGGATGCATCTCGAAAGGGCGCTCAAGCTTTCCGGAAAGGCGGTCGAGGCAGATCCACAGAATCCGGTTTTTCTCGACACGCTCGGGTGGATCTACTTCAGGATGGGAGAGTATCGCAAAGCCCGCGATATTCTCCGCAAGGCATTGTCAGGCAAACCGGAAGAGCCGGAGATTCACGAACATCTGGCCGAGGTATACCGCGTGCTCGGCGATGCGAAGAAATCGAAACAGTACCTGGAAAGCGCCAGAAAACTCCGTGCCGAAATGGAGCAGGCGGAGACTGCTGAAGCGCAGAAATAATACGGAATTGTTGAACTGTTCAATGTTGATTTGCTGAATCGCCCGGACAGCCGACAGGCCAGCATGCCGACAGCCCACCGTCAACCGCCATCGTCATCGAGAGCCTGCATTGCTGGTTCGCGATCTCTCCACAATTCAACGATTCAACAGTCATCAGGGAATTCGTCTCTTCTTGCCCCGCAATGACTGACGGAACAGGCGTTTCATCCGTGAAAATCCGTGCAATCCGTGGGCGAGTTTCGGGATATTCGGGCGGGTACAGGGGCTCGCCCCTACAACAGATCAACGATTCAACACATCAACAATTCAA
>Ga0272441_10010535_pt1 | contig 13962 bp, 19 predicted proteins | sample SSMProp6N_FD_193582 | JGI IMG/M metagenome (GOLD analysis project Ga0272441, IMG submission 193582) | Marine sediment archaeal communities from Little Sippewissett salt marsh, Falmouth, MA, United States - SSM-Prop-6N | ecosystem: Environmental > Aquatic > Marine > Wetlands > Sediment ... | reverse complement strand
GCGAACGACGTTCGCGTCCTCGTGGTCGCTCCGGCGCATGCGCACGACGGCGGCCAGCATGCCGAGGGGGTACTTCAACGACTCGCGATACTCCTGGTCGGCGGTCATCAGTGCACCGTCTCCTTCCGCCGCCGCCACGGACCGAGGCCGAGCTGCTCGCGGCGCCTCGCCCGCGTCCGGTGGTCGTTGTAGCACCGCTGGCAGAGGCCGTAGCGCCGCGCGCTGTGTGCGGCCGGGCTTGAGCCCTGCGCGACCAGCCGCCCGTCCCGGCAGATGACGCACTGACCGGGACGGACGACGGCGAACTCCGACAGTCGTTTCTCGAGCTCGCGAATGACGTTCGCCTCCTGGCGCACTAGGCGGCCTTCCTATTCGATTACCTTCAACGCCTTCCGGCACCGCTTCCGCGGTATGAACTCGAGCCAGTGGCGGCGGTCCTCCGTGCGCTCGGTGTGCGAGTAGACCTTGTGCGTGCTGCCGTCCGCGGCGCGCTCCTCGACGTAAACTTTCTTGTCGAGTATCCACGGCGGCTTCTTGCCGTGGGGATACTTCGGCAGCGTCATGTCGACGTAGTAGGGCCCGCTGTCGGCGTACATCACGACGGCGAAGAATCCCGGCTGCCCGGCGACGTGCGGGTTGGTGTTCATCGTCTTCCCGGTCAGCATCGCCGGCTCGCCCGCTCGGAAGGCCTCCTTGCCCCACTGGATGACGCAGAGCTCCTCAGTCTCGGGCACGCCGAGCTGGGCCGTCATCTGCGCCATCGTCTGCTTGCTGAGCTCGACGGCGCGCTCCGGCGTCATGACCTCGAGGTCCGCCTTCGTCATCATGATTCCGGTCGTCTTCCTGTCCTGTTCGTTAGCCTTCGGCTTTGCCATTCGGCGCCTCCCGTCCGGGATACCTCCACGAGATCAATTCGAGATCCGGCAGCGGCTTCCTGCCGTGGGTCCGGTCGAACCACTTCTCCATATCGTGGCGATCCTCGAACCCGTCGCCCTTCGCGAGCTGTTCGAGGTCGCCGCGGTCCAGCGGCAGGTCGCCGAGGATCTTGTCCACGAAGTACCACTCGCCCGAGGCCATGCGCTTCATGGGGCGGACGGCGACGCAGTCGGTGAACATGATGAGCTCTTGCGTACGCATGCGGCGGTCGACGTACAGCCAGAGCAAATCGCCCGGCCGTGTCGGCCTCTTCCGTTGCTTGCGGATCGTGTGCCTTTTGCTGCCGTCGCGTACCTTCGGTGCGAATCTCCGCTGGAACCCATACGCCGGCATCAGGTCCTCACTCTCGTCACGGGCCGCCCCGCCAAGCGCTCGAACTGCAACCGGGCCCCCTCGGGGATCCACAGGCGCACGCGGGCCTCATTGAGCGCCGGGCGGCGGTAGCGGCCGTCGACCTCGCACGACTCCACGATGAGGGCCCCCGTCTGGATGATCGCGCGCATCGCGCGCGAGAGCTGCTCCTTGCTCATCCGCAATCCGTCGAGCTCGCAGAGCTCGTATTTCGGGCAGTCGATCGGCAGCAGGTTCAATGTGTCCACTCCCCACACGTGTCACAGAGCCAGAGCTCGACCCTGTTGGTGCGACAGATGAACCGCCTCACGCCCCCGCACGCGCACCGGGCCGCCGGTGCGCGGCGCGTTGCAACGCATACTCGATCTCGGACCAGCCGCGATCGGCCGTCAGGTTCGCGACGTCGACGTCGTGAAATAGGGCGCCGTCGTGCGCGCGGCGCAGCGTCGCCTTGCCGGCCTCGGGGTCGCTCGTCACGACCGTCACGGCCGAGCCCCACCTGGTGTAGATCGCCATTCGGCACCGCCTCTCACCCTTCCCGGGCCCGGGCCTCGAGCTCCTGCGTTGACGCACCGTCGCTCGAGCAGAAGCCGACGTTTGCAACGGCCCCGACGCACGCGAGCAGATTGTTGCACTCGTCGTCGATCGCGCTCTGCGGCTGCGGCTCACGCGAGGCGAGGACTATCACCGCGTTGCGGATGATGTCAGTGAGATAGAGGGCCTGGTCACGGGTCCAGCCAAGTGTGGTCCCCTTGCGGCTGATGTCGTCGATCGTCACGCCGAGCTCCTCTCCGTAGTGGGCTCCGATACGGCGTAGTTACCGCGGGCGCGATCGCGTGCCTCGGCGAGCTTCGACCCGTTCCAGTTCCGCATGTTGCTGTAGTAGCCGACGATCCTGCTGATGTGACTCATGACGTCGGGCCGGCGCGCTCCGGTCAGCACGGCCTCGATCTGCTCCCAGGGGGTCTCGCGGATCGTATCGAGTTCGAGTTCCCACCCCAGGCGAGTCTGATCGGGGCCGTCGAAAATGATGTAGACGCGGTCGTCGCGGGGCCCGGTGCCGGGGTGGAGCTTCGGGTGCGCGGCGATCTTTTCGGCGAACGTACTCAGAATCATGGCCGCCTCCTGTTCGCGAGAAACACGCCCGCGATGATGACCGCGGCCGTGAGCATGTGCCCAAGTGCGATGCAGATAATCCGAGCGGTCATCTCGAGGACCTCCTCGAGACCATCGGGGAGACAGGGCCGGCCGGGGGGGTAGAGGAGCCGTACCCCGCCTCCCCTCGCGCTGGTTCGGTGGGAGCGGCGGGTGACCGCTTGGGGTGGTGTTGGTTGTTTTCGGTCACCCGCCGCTTGGGGAAGTTCGTATTGAGTCGCCGGCGGCGCGAGAGCTCGGGGTCGCGCCGCCCCTGTACTGGTGCACTGCCGGCGCCGCCCGAGTCGGCGACCGTCAGTACGGCCTGGCTGGGGATGGGTATTCCCGTGTCCATCGTCATGTATCCAGTCCCATCTACCGTTGATCGCGTTCTACGTCGACAATCTCTTTCTGATCCTCAGCCCCCACACGCGTGGGGCCGACTCGCCGTCGTTGTGGTCGTAATCATCGGGGGCCTTCCTCAGCCCCCACACGCGTGGGGCCGACGGTTCGCTCCTCGATGCCCTTCCCTCAGCCCCCACACGCGTGGGGCCGACGGCGGCAGCAGTTGCCGTTGCCCTGCCATTGTCCCTCAGCCCCCACACGCGTGGGGCCGACGGAAAGGAAGCGCGGAATGAAAACGGTCGATGCTCCTCAGCCCCCACACGCGTGGGGCCGACACCAGCCCCGCGTATGCGATGTGTGGGGACCCCACAATACGTAGTGGGCTTTGCTCGTGCGGCTCTGGGAGCCGCCGGCGATAGGTAGTGAGGCTACCCAAAACATCTCAACGCGATCTTCGGTTGTCAAAGAGCCACGTACGTACTACGAGCGCGGCACGTCCAGCGCGCGCCCGTGCGTCTCGAGCAATGCGCGCATGTTCGCGCGCGTGAACCGCACCAGGACTCGCTCGTTTCCCCGTTCGCACGCCACTACGACCGCGCTTCCGCTGCGACTCATGGATGCGGGTTTGTAGTACGTCGCCTGGCGTTCTCGCGGCGTATTCTGTTTGTCCGGCGCGAGCAGGGCGGCGCCGCCCTTGCAGTTCGCGCTTCTGACAACCTTCCGGATCTCGCGGTCGGTGAGTTGCGATGCGCGCTTCCTGACGACGTCGCCGCGGGTCTTCAGCGCCACGTATCCGCTGTTGAGCTGCTCCTGCTCCTCGCGGTTGAGTGCCTTGAACGTGTCTGCCGTGATCCCCTTGGTGACGAGGTGCGCCGCCATCTCGCCCCGTCCGTACATCTGGACCTTGTCGAGCACGTTGCCGATCCGATGGATACGCCCGAGCATGAGCCGCTCCCGGAGCCGCCTGTACTGCCATTCGCTCATGCGCGCGATGAGTTTCGCGTGTTTCATGAGCTGCACCTCGAATCTCTGGTAGTAGTCCGTCGCGAGCTCCGTGGCGATCCGCATGAGCGTGTCCATCGTCGTCTCGTACTGGTCGCCGGGCAGGCCTTCGGCGTCGAACGTCATGCCGGCCAGTGTGGTGTCGTCGTCGCTCATTCTGCAGCCTCCTCGCTCGACTCATTGCCCCTCGACAGCTCGCGCATGATGCTGGAGACGTCTACGCCATCGACTGCCTCGAATGCGATACAGCCCTCATCACAGGCATCGCGGAGGAATTTGCCGAACTGCGACCAGTTGTAGACCACCGACCCGTCCAGGAGCAGTCCCTTGGTCACGCCGTCGGGCAGCCCATACAGGCGCACCGTGCCCGCGTGGCATCCGGCGGCAAACGAGATCAGCCGCTTGACCCAGTCGCGGTTCTGATTTGTGATGAGGTTTTCCCTATTCGTCCTGAGCTTTTTGATCCGGTCTGATATCGGCATGCGGTTGCGCTTGTTGAATCTCCGGCGCCCGTCCCTCTGCAACTCGAGCTCTCGCTTCCGCCGCTGCAGGTACAACAGCCGTTCGGTCACGCCGTCGACGTTGAGATGCTGCGCCCGGCCGCAGCATGCTGCGTGGATCACGAACGTCTTGTCGTCGTCGGTCCCGGTGTCGTGCTTCCTGCGTCGCAGGTGCCTACCTGCGATCCGCTCGAATGCCACCTCGCAAACCCGCCCCGGGATGGCCTTGTGGTCGGTCCGTGGTTTCTCGTACGGGATCTGGATCCAGAAGTGCGGATACTTCCCCTTGGAATGGTGCGACCGTTTCATCCTCATGTTGATGGTCGGGCCGCCCAGGTGCCATCCCGGGCGCTGCTCCATGACGTTCTGCCAGATGCCCTGCTGGTAATTGCTGAGCACGGCAGAGTACTCCTTGCCGGCGCAGCACGTGACCCCATGCAGGAGAAACACGATCCGGTCGCGCTGCTTGTCCGGGCCGTAGGTGGCCGTCAGCGTGTACCCGCGGTCGTCCCTGGCGAGCTCTACCTGCCTTACGCTGGAGTCGTGTCTCAGGGCCAGCCCGATGTGCTCGAGCTTTGGCCGGTCCAGATAACCCTGCAGCACGAGATAGCCCCGGGTCAGCTTCCCGTAGTCGGGCATCCTGGTCCCGTGGATGCTTTTCAGAAGTCGTACTGCCTGGTCGAAACTCGACGCGCCGAAGCATGGCCCCCCAGAAGCCGCCAGTTCTGCGGTCATGCGTTCCCACAATGGCTTGAGCTCGCGAAACCGCGTCTTCGTCTCGCTCGCGCCGAGCTCATCCCTGGCGGCCTGCTTCGCCGCCGTGCGGTCGAGCCTGGCGACGACAGCCCGCTTCTTCGAGTCGTAGATCACCGGCGCGTGCAGGATCTCGTAGTGCTGGGCCAGCGCGTACAGCCGTCGGACGAGCATCCGGTAGGACCGAATAACGTCGCGCGCGTGGTTGTAGGCATCGACGCCGCCGAGCACCACGGCGTCGATGTTCATCGCACGTACGACGCCCTCCCTTTCCTTAAGCATCGGCCGTCTCCTCGGTCCCCGCCTCCTCCTTCGCCCACGACTTCGGTTCGGGGTACTTTTCGGCCGCCGCGGCGCGCATTGCCTCGAGGTCGGCGCCGATGAGGCGGGCGATGCGCTCGGAGTCTTCCTGGAACTGTGCGGGGTCTTCGAGCACATTCGAACGGAAGGCGCGGCGGAGTACCTTGCCGAGCGTTTCGCGCACGTCTTCCCAGAGGTGTACGTGAACGTCGGACTCCTTGGGCGTTGAAATGAGCCCGTCGACGGCCCCCCAGGTGGTGTCTTCGCCCTCGCCGTCCTTCCGCCAGAAGGAGCCGCCTCCGTATGTCGCGATGAGGCTGAGCATGACCCGGGTGCAGAGAGAGTGGGCGGTCAGGCGGGGATGCGGCTCGAGCGCTGCGACGAAGTCGTCGAGCGTCGCCGCCTCGAGTGTCTCGCCGAGCATCTTGTAGACGATCTTCGCCCGCTTCTGGTCGTTTTCGGCGCGCTTCTCGGCGACGGTACGCTTCGGCGCCGGCGTCGAGCTGCTCGAGTAGGAGCCTTTGCCGCGGTCGCGGCCCGTCTGTACCCAGCACGTGCGGCCGGCGCCTTTGCCGTCGATCTGGATCGCGGGGCGCGCGCCTTTCGCCGACTTCTTACACTCCGTTACCTCCCACGACTTGACGGCCTCTGGGTCCTGCAATGAGCTCGGGACGTGGCTGATCTTGACCGGGCGAACGCCGTTCGTCATCTCGAGTTCGTTCGCCTTGGCCTTCACAAAGGCGGCCGTCTTGGCCTCCCAGCACTTCTCATCCAGGCAGATGTCGCGCTCTGCAATCTCGGCCTTTGTCTTCGCCGCGGCCAGTCTGTCCCAGAGGTCGGGGTTGTGGGCGCCGCGCTTCGGGCACGTAGCGCAAGCGCCGGCGTCGGGCAGGAGTTCCTTGTCGTCGCGTTTCCACGGCGCGCGCTTCAGCTCGTGCGTGATGTCGCCGATGATGCGGTCGAGGTCCTCGACGGTCGGCGGCCGCTCGCTGCTCAGGACCGAGGCGTCACACATGTAGTCTTCGAGCTCGCGCAGGAGTTCATCCTGGACCTCGGCGGGGAGCTTCGCGACGCACTCGAGCAGCATGGCCGGCCACTCGCCGACGTTGTAGTAGTCGTTGCGCGTCGCCTTCATCCACGCCTCGGACAGGTTGGCGATCGACGCGCGCCGCTGGATGTAGCGGCGCGTCCGGCCCAGCTGCTTGGCGAGCTCGTCGGTCGAAACGCCGGCGTCGATCTGCGCCTTGAGCTGCAGCGCCTCTTCGAGCGGCGTGAGGTCCTCGCGCCAGAGGTTTTCGTTCAGCTGCACGGCGCCGGCCTCGACGTCGTCGGCCTCGCGCGTGACGGCGGGGATCGTCGCGAGCTTCGCGGCCTTCGCGGCGCGGTAGCGGCGCTCGCCGGCGATGAGTTCGCGCGTGCCGTTGCCGTCGACCTTGCGGACGGCGATCGGCTGAATGACGCCGTGCTTCTTCACCGACGCGACGAGTCCCTTGAAGCTCTCGCCCGTCGTATCGATCCGCTCGCGGTTGAACCGCTTCGAGAGCACGATCGACGAGAGCGGGATCTCGCCGAGCTCGACGATGCGAGTCGCGGCCGCCTTCTTCGCGGGCTTCTTTGCCGACGTCTTCGCCGGCTTCCTCTTGCGTTTCGTCTTTGCCTGAGCCATCTGCCACCTTCCCTAGCTGCGGGCCTGCCTGGGCCCGCTACTCCCTGCGAAAGTGCGCCTGCCCCTCGAGCGCGTCCGACACGAGCAGGCCCTGGCCGGATCCGTCGATAGCCAGGGCGTCGCGCGTCGGTTTCGTCACGCCGAGGATCATCCGGAAGCGCCATACCTGGCGCCCGGTGCGGCGCGATTCCTCGACATCCTTCTCTGAGTGAATCTCGTAGCCGCCGTGCTCGGGTTTCCGGAGGTCGCGCACCTTCGCCGCGATCCCCGTCGAGTACGAGCGACGGCCGATCCGCCGCGCGATGTCGAGGCCGGTGTGCCAGTTGCCGTCGGCGAGGACCCGGCGGACAAGCTCGCGGAGGGAGATCGCGCGCGCCATCAGCTACCTCTCGAACGTGCTCGGTACAAACACGCTAAATCGGGGGCGAACATCGCCCCCGCCCGTCTTCTTGAATGTGATGGGGTTGTCGTCGTCGTCGAGGATAGTCGCCGTGCCGCGCTCCCAGGCCTCGCGGCAGAGCCGGGCCAGGCGCGTCCGACCGATGTTGAGTAGCGGCGCGGCATCGGTCGTGCTCAGGAGGCGGCCGGCGTGATGCTCCTCGATGCGCAGCACGCGATCGAGCTTCGACTCGATCCGTTGCAGATATGTGATGACCTCGGGGGCGAGGCTGCCGGGGCCCGGCAGGATGCCGGTGTGCACCTTGGCGGTTTCGCTCATACCTCTCCCGGGTTGATTGACACGGCGGCCTGGCGTAGCGTAATATGCCTCACAGGAGAGTGGGCTATACGAGACGTCGGCCGCCAAATGGCGGGCCCTGAGCAGGCACTCAGGACCCGCGGCGCGGTGGTAACGAATGCGGGCCTAGGGGATCCCGCAGTCGTGTGCCTCCGTGCCTTGTCCGCTGATGTCCTCATGTGGCCCCTAGTGGCGTGCGGCCGTGCCTGCGGCCTTTGTTCGGCATGTGGAGTATCGGCTTTGACCCAGATATGTCAAGGCACAAATCTGGATAAACCCAGATAGCGGGAGCTATGGGGAAACCCCGAGATCCACCTGAAACGATACTTGGTCAGAAGATCGACCTGATGTACCCCGAGCCGACACCGCTGCCGGCTGATAGGGAGCGTGGCTTGGCTGTGGGTACTGTTGGAGATTGGCGCAAGTGCAGCGGCAACCCCAAGCTGGCTGGTCTGCGCGTGCTGGCGGAGCTCAGTGAGACACCGCTGGTCTACTGGGTTATTGATGCGATCCAGCCTGTGCGGAGACCATTCGTCGAAGCGAGTATTGCAGTATGGTGCCTGCAAACGTTGGGAATTGCGTGTGTTCGCCGGCCCGCTATTGGTGACGGTTCCCTGCTGGTGTGTGAGCCTGATCCGGGCGAGATAGAACGCGCAGCTGCGGGTGTGGAACGTCGTTTGGCTGCTGCGATGCAGGTCGAGTCCGGCCAAGAGCTCGTGCAGAAGATTCTCGAATGCGCTGATGTGGCGCTCCAACTACGTGAGGCCGCGGAGACTTTCGGAAACCAGCTGCGAGCCCTTCAAGGGCGTCCGCCAGATGAGTGAGGTTGATGGTGATCTCCTGCGCTGAGGCGAGTAGTTCGGCCCACGTGGGCCTCGGTTTGTTGGTGCTGCCATTGTCTATCATGGTCGTGCCCGTGCTTGGTTGCGTGTGCGGTGCGAGTTCTTGGGCCGGTTGTTCTATCGGCAGCATGCGCCGAGCGTGTTGAGCCGTTTGGCCTAGGTGATTCCCCTAATCTTGTGGGGGTGCGATGGACATCCCGACCATCCCCTGCAGGTGCCCACACTGCGGTGCCGAGGAGATGTATGCGGCCGATCTCGTCGGGATTAAGATCCCGTGTCGAGCGTGCGACAAGCCGTTCCACCTCGCCGAGGTTGCGCGCACCGCGGCCGCCGACGACGAGGAGAGCCTTGAGGAGATAATGACATTGCCGTCAGAGGGGCTCGTGCCAGAAGCAAAACGGCAGTGGCATCCCGTCACCGGATGCGGCGTATCTGGCCTGTTCATCGCGGTTACGCTGGCAATCCTGATCGGGGAGGACAGCGCGACTCCGAGGGTCGTCGCGACGCACGACAGCCTAGCCCGCTGGTTTCTTTTCGTGATTGCCGTCGGCGTCGTCTGGTGTGGATTCGAACTGCAGGCGATCGTCGCGCTGCTGCGGGAGATCTCTGCAGCGGCGAAACGGGGGACCGATGATGTCGGCGATATCAAGAGCGACGTCGCGCAAGAGATGATCCGGCGCGCCCGAGAGCATGGCGAGCTATGACGAACAACGGCCTCCCGGCACGCCGCAGCATCTTCACGTGCGAGCAACGTCCCGAGGAGGACGGCGGCGTCTACGTCTGGTTCTGGTACACGCCGCGCGGCGAGCGCCGGCGCCGGCGGAAGGGCCGGGCGCTGCGGAAACTGTTCGCGCGCCTCAAGGGCAAGAACGGTCGCGCGCTCACGATCCCGCGGGACGTAAACGAGAAGAACGTCATCCGCGCGATCGCGCTGGCGACGCAGGACCTCGAGGCCGAGGCCGACGCGTCGCTCGCGGCCGTCCCGGCCGAGGCGACGCCGCTCGTCGAGCTCGTCGAGTCGTACAACGATGCGCTCGAGGCCCGTGGCCGCACGACCCGCTACGCCGAGGAGATGCGCCGGCGCCTGCTCGCGACGCTCGGCCGCGAGACGCAGCGCACGAGACCCGAGCCGCTCCCCTGGCGCACGATCAACGACCTGGTCCGCCGGCCGATGTCCGAGTACCTGCGCGAGCGCAAGGCGGCGACGTCGATCGGCGAGGCGAATGCGGACTTGCGCGCCTGGCGCGCCTTCGGCTACTGGCTCGTCGAGGAGGAGTACCTGCGCGCGAACCCGTTCGCCCGGCTGCGCGAGGGCAAGACGAAGAAGGCCCGCGGGATCCTGACCTCCGACGAGATCGACGCCGTCCTCGAGGCCGCCCGCCGGCCCGCGTCGACGGTGACGGCGAAGCGCCGGAAGGACGGCAAAGAGATCAACGCCCACCGGCCGCCGGCGCCGGCCTGGTTGTACCCGGCGCTGCTGCTCGGGAGCAACACGGGCGCGAGGCCGTTCGAGGTCGCGACGATGCGCTGGGAGCACGTAGACATGCGCAAGCACGAGGTCACCGTCCGCCGCAAGCGTGGCGAGGACTGGATCGTGTGGCTGTCGCCGCGCGTGATGAAGTGGCTCCGCTCGGTCGACGAGAAGGACCGCCACGGTCTCCTGGTCAAGGGCCTGCCGTACAAGGAGGGCAAGACCTGGTCCGGCGGCTTCGCGCGCACAGTAAAGACCTGCTTCCGCGACGCCGGCGTCGGCCATGCGAGTTTCTACTGGCTCCGCCACAGCGTGTGTACGGAGATGATCCGCGCCGGCGTCGAGCTCCCCAAGGTCCAGCAGGCGATGGGCCACAAAGTCATCCAGACGACGATGAAGTACTACCACCCGGGCCGGGAAGCCGCCGGCGCCGTCAAGGCCCTACCGTGGACAAAGGCAAAGCGCGGCCGCACGGCCTGATCCCCCCTGCGGAAATCGTGCGAAAAACTGCAACGCTCCGGACGCCATAGCCGATCCGCGCGCGCACGCGAACGCCGTTCGCTGCAACGAGTCATATTTCTAATCCGAATGTTGGGGGTTCGAGTCCCTCCAGGCGCGCCTGCCGAATTCGCCGTTTCCTGCCGAATCCTTGATATTGTGGCCGATTCTCGGTGTTTGGGCTTCTGCGCGAATTGTCGCTATAGTGCGAATTAGGTGCTGATAGGAGCGGAGAACTGCAACAAAACTGCAACGGAATCCCTTGAGTCCCGGCGCCGCGATGATAGCGTGCCTACGGAAACGGGGTGCGGTATGGCAAAGCCGATCATCGGCCTTCTGTGTGTCGCGGTCTTGGGGTTCGGGGTGCAGTGGTACCGGGCCCGGGGCGAAGTCGCGCAGCTGCAGGCGCGGGTCCAGGTCCTCGAGCAGCGCGCGGCCGAGGCCCCGCCGCGATCGCCGGCGCCGCGGCAGTCCCGGTCGACGGCGAACGGCGTTCGCGTCGAGGACCTCCCCGAGGAGCAACAGGCGGCGCTGGTGCTCGCGGCGCTGTCTCAGTCCAGCCAGGGCGCCGACGAGCTCGCCGAGCTCCGGCGCGACAACGAGATGCTCCGCCGTCGGCTCGAGCGGGCCGAGTCGGCGAAGGGACGGGCCGACCAGGCGCGGCGGGAGAGCTCTGGCAAGCGCGAGGCACTGCTGCGGGAGCGGCAAGGGCTCCTCAACGAGAACGCGCAGCTGCGAGAGATCGTCGCGAAATTGACGGCCGCGATGGCGGAGGCCTCGGTCGAGCCGGCGCCGCCGTTCATTCGTCGCTAGGGTTGCCGCTCGGCGTGGCGAGCGTGTTGCATGTCTTGTCGAACGGCAGCATATCCTCGGCGGTCTTAACGCCGCCCTCCGGTGTTTTCTCGTGTGGTGTGTAGTGGATCTCGAGTTCTTGGTATGCGCGCGAGATCGGGGCCCGCGTGCGCTTTCGGCGATCGTTGCGCGGTGCGTGTTCGCGCCGAAGATGCTCGCCGACGGCCAGGGCCTCCTTCTGCTCGCGCGGCATCCCCTCGAGGACCCGCTCGCCGAAGTCGTCGTACTCGTCCAGCGCCGCGTCCTTCTGTTCGATCGTCCGGTGGGCTCGCTTGACGACGACCAGGCGCTGATAGAGAGCGTAGAGGCCGATCCCGACGGCGGCGATCAGGGCTAGGCCGAGCAACCACAGGACCCAGGCGGGGATCAAGGCCTTCACGACTTCGCGGACACCGTTGGCGCCGCCGGCGGCGAGCCCGGCGGCGAATTCGGACACGGCGACGCCAAGCTTCTTCGCCCAGCCCTTGCGCCATATGCGTTTCGATTGCCGCTCGCTCGCCATCCCCGCATAGGCGACAATCTCCTGCTGGTCCTGTGTGCTGCCGAGCTCGACCTCGAGCTCTGGCGGTGGACCGTGGTCGAGTTGCGCGATTCGCGCGCGGCCGAGATCGTGCGCGGCGAGTTGCGCGATCGTTTGTACCGGCTTGCCGAGGTCCTCGACCATGCAGTAGAGCGTCGGCTCGCTTGTCTTGTCGATGCCATTGCGGATCGCGGCGATCTGATCGTCGAGTATCCGCGTCTGCTCGAGCTCCTCCTGGTCCCCCTTCGCCCGGGCGGCGGCGTCATATGCGCGCCGGGCTTCGAGGCCCCACGTGCAGCCGCCGAAGGCGATCATGACGGCGCCGGCGATGAGGGTCATGAGCCACGCTAGGACGATTCGAGCTTCGCGTGTCATGGGCTTTGACCCTCCTCATGGCGTCGGGACCGGCGAGACAAGATAGAACGCGTCGAGGGCGTCGTCGTAGTAGGTGAAGTCGTACACGCGCGCGTATGCATAGCCGGAACTTATTGCGCTGATATCAACCCACATCGAGGTGCCACCATCGAATGAAGCGGTAATGCGATTTCCGCTGCGCGACATCGTGAGGCGCCCACTCGGCCAGTGACCCGTGCCTGGTGACGTGTTGTACAAGAGCGTGTTGTTGTCTGTGACCGTTATGTAGGAACTCCAGTATTTCAGTTCTTGCGCCCAGTAGTAGTTGCCAGGGGTGCCATACACCGCAACGATGAGTTCTATGATTGACGTACTGGGGTACGTCTTCTTGAGCCCGATCGCGGCATACTGTGTGTACACGGGGCCCGACCCGCCATTGATGATGTCGGCGTACATTGACCAATTGTCGTTGCTGCCGCTGATACTTCCGGCGTCACCATAGGCGAAGTTGTCGAGCAATAGCAGGCCCTGGTTAGACGGGCTATTCGGATGAACCAGACCGCTCGAGTACGTAACGTCTGATGCGGTCCACTCGTCGAGCTCCTCGTCGAACTCGTCGAAGAATTCGAAGTCGGGATCACTGTCGTTACGCGGCGAACCGATTCCCCGGCCATGTGTTGCGCGCACGGTCAGGGGTGACCTGTTGCTGCCACGCACGAGGATGCTCACGCATACCCCGCCCTCATACCGCTCGTGCCGCTGTCGAAGTCGAACCAGATAGAGGTCACGAGGCCCCACCTTCCGGCGAGGTCGCCCTCGCCGCTGCCCATGATGAGTATGCGGCCGAGGTAGTCGGGAGTCGGAACGGCCGCCTGCCAGATGACGTCGAAGGCGAAGCGCTCGCTTAGATAGCGCGCGATCGCGCCGGCCATGACGATATGCAGAGCTTCGTTGTCGTTGCGGAGGATCACGCCATTCGAGGGCGAGTACTTCACGGTGCCGTCGGTGTCGACGCCGATCGCCGCGGAGCCCTCGATCCACTGGAACCGCGCCCCGGGGACCTCTATCACGGCCTTGGATCCGTCGCGCGCCGGTGACGTGCGGTCTTTGTAGCACTTGAGGCGCTGGTCGGTGGGAGCCGCGATCGTGAATAGCGTGTCGTCATAGTCGATGCATTCGGCGTCAGGATCCGTGATCCCGTAGGCCCCCGTGTCGGCCGGCGACCCGGCGGCCCAATGGTTGTTCGCGTGCATGTAGTTCGCCGGGAACTCGATGATCACGCCCCACTCATTCTCGAGGATGCGGATACTCGCCGATGCCACGATGAGGTCGTCATCGGTTTCGAGGTCTGCATGGCTGAGTTTGTCGAGGACGGCGTATCCTCGGTCGGCCGAGACATACCCGATTGCTATCGGCGGGACGAAGTCGTTGGTCGCGTCGGCTTCGTTCGGCGTCGCACCCGTATAGACGCCTCCCTCTTTGAGGGGTAACCGGGCCAGTGTCTTACGGATGACATTCTGCCGCTCGGCGTTCGTCGAGTAATAGTCGCCGTACTGGTCGAGCACCACCGTCGCCAGGCCGCTGTTCCAATCCCAATCGGATGGGGCTGCGAACCCTTGGTAGACGAGGCGAAAACGGTCGTCGCCGCGCGCCAGGTCGTGTTCGGCGGTCGTGGCCGACCCTTGTGTCGAGCCCGACTTGT